>Ga0179593_1719326_pt1 | contig 11064 bp, 12 predicted proteins | sample CZODoug2_1_08_16_FD_185931 | JGI IMG/M metagenome (GOLD analysis project Ga0179593, IMG submission 185931) | Vadose zone soil fungal communities from Angelo Coast Range Reserve, California, USA - CZODoug2_1_08_16fungal (PacBio error correction) | ecosystem: Environmental > Terrestrial > Soil >... | reverse complement strand
TCTAGATTTTCTGCCTAGCTCTTCAGATTTGTACATCATCTTAAGCATTGTTTTCGTCGTTTTCGCCCTTTTCGAAATCGGCAAATTCACTTGACCCCTCCATTTTCCCCGTTTTTCTTCGAACCCGAACCTTTCGACCCCCGCTTAACGGGAAACAGTGTACTGCCCACGGTTCTTGTTCCGTCTCCGACTCGGTCTTGAAGTCTGGTATGGTATGTGAGATTTTTCCGCAAGTCTTTTTTTTTTGTTGTTAGTTTTTTCTGCCCTGTGGATAATTTCAATCAGGCGATTTTCTTTGGATCTATTTTTGACTTCGATAGCCCGTTTGGAAATCACCATTGAGACGGTCCCACGGTCTTTGCTCGCCTCCTTAATCCTGAAGCTTGGTCAAACCTTTCTCGGGGAGAGACAATGGGTTTTAGTATTAAAGCAGACGACATAGATTTTAAAAATTTTTCCCCCGGTGCTTGGAGAAAGGGAACCAACCCAATTAAGACATGTCCCTGCATCCCCCCGCCTAATTAGATTTCGTGGCGTCATCTTTTTTCTAGGCACCCGATTTTTCTTTCTTACGGTTATGAAGGCGAGGAGATGTTCTGGGTATTGAGTGTATGTGATCGCGACCTTCCCACAAAGACATGATATATATTCTCCCTACTTTTGGAGACCCTTTTTTCTGCCTGTGTCCGATCCATTCAACTTCCCCGATTCGTGTTAATTTGAATACATAGCCTACCTGTCCCCTTAACCCCTGATACCCGTGCAATTGATCGGCTTGGACGACCATAGCATCCTAGAATGTCCGGCCCACCCCTACCGTGGTGAATTCGGCTAATTGGTGGCTTCGTAGGTACGGGACCCCAGCAACCTTGCTACCACCTATTAGTCCGTAGATGTTTGGAGCAAAAACCCTGGTCTCGCACTATTTTGAGAAAGCCCCAACCTCCTGGACTGCAGCTCCCCCCCAAGCCCTTCCCATGGCCAGCCCCCAATTGCTCAGAACCCAAGGGATATATTCTTCCCCCCTCTCGCCCTGTAGCGGCCCACCCCTAATATCTAATGGGGCCTCTGACTTACCCATTTCCATATCCCTCGATCCCCTTGCGCCCCTACCCATCCTCCCACCCCACCATGCCTTCCCTCCTTCTCGCAGGGATACTTTTCCCGCCCCGGGTCCCCTGTTCAACCACTGGTACTTGCCGGCGGGTGGCAGTTAGGAACTTTGGGAGGGTTGAGCCCCCTTTCCCATTTATCTTCGAAATGCAAACCCCGTCCCCTTGTGCCGGCCCCTACGACTATTAGATTTTAAGACGCGCCGCCAAGATAGATTCTGGGCAGTGTTTTCCCTGATGAGTATCGTAGCATCTGATCTTTTCCTGTTTTTCCAAGAGTATCCCTGATCTGTTGCAGGAAGGGGGTCATTTCCCTTCCTACCCCTCTTGGAGACGTGTCCTAAATCAACTCAGTCGTGAACCTTGATTCTTCCCCCTTTTTGCCATAGACGGATTTTTTACGTTTTTGCGTGCATCGGCAGTTGCTGATATGGATCGCTTTCTCGAGATGAATATTCTCAACTTTTTCGGTGTCTGACTCCTCTTTACTGCTGTATGGTTGTCGTTCCGCAGATTGTACGTTGAATCATAAGTTTTTCCTCCTCATCCTTGACCCTTCCTCCCTTTACAGCCTCGTATTTTACTCCCCCCCAGTTCGATGAGCGTTCTTCACCAGGGCGAGTCTCCTTTTCACCTTTGCCCCCCTCTTTGGCCTTCTTTTTCTCTTGTGACTTCCAAGACCTTTTGCGGTCTTTGAAACCCCCCTTGGCTCCCCCCTTCCCTTCCCCTTAAGGCCTCTGGGCGCGCCGTGATGCTGCGCGCGCTTTTGGCGGACAGTAGCAGCCTGTCTCGCGTTTTCCTTACCCCCCCTGAAAGTCCCCCCCAAACCCAAACTGACTCATTTCCCCGATCAGTGTGAGGTTCAATGATAGAATTATCTCCCTTCCGTTTTTTCATTTTCTAATTTCCCCCCCCCCCCACACGGGAGTCTTCTTAAGGTTTTTTTTTGATATGTGTTTCCCTTTGGATAACCAAAGAACCTTGATTAACCAGATTCTTGGGAACTCCTCCCTCATCTTGGCTATTTCTCACCTCAGTCGCCCCTTGGAGTCTTGATCTTGTTCGAGGTTTTGGCTTTTACACGCTAAAGCGTGTTTTTGTGCCCCCCCCACTCCCATAAATTACAAGAGGCAGCAATCGAAGTCCTTTTTGGACTGTAGCATTGGATTGGCCCCTTAGAACAATCGGATGTCTACTGTTTATCCCCTTCCTCTCCCTGGGGCTCAAAAGACAACTGTCGGCATGTCAGGATCGTCCCTGTCTTCTGGCTGACCTTTTCTTTCTGTGTAACGACAACCCCCCTCCCCCACTTATTAGCGTTGTCCCCGCACCGAACCGTTCGCTCCCAACGGATTCTCCGACCCCCCGCTGCATGCTTTCCCCAGCGTGGTCATAGTGTGGCCGCAAGTTCGTCAAAACTGTTCTGCCGATGCCACCACACCCTTGTCCCGAATAATTCTCGTGTTCCTTCAACGACGGTTCCCGAAGCTAAATGACCTTGAGCTTACCCCTTCCTACCCAAAGATTCAGTGTCCCGCGAGACTTCCATTTCGATTTTTTCTTCTACGGTAGCGTCCTCGGCTATGTCCTAATCTCTTGGTGCTCGTTCGGCCAAGTCAGTTCTGTAGCTCGGATCTTTCAAACCGTGTTCTTCGGTAACCTTTTCGTCAACGGACCGAGGACCAACTGGGCCAAAGTTGTCGCAAAAGGGATTGATCCTTCTCTGAGGCCCTTCTTGGAATTATGTTCTGTATTGTTTTCCCCCCTCCCTGCGACCGAGTCTATATCAGGGTCGTTTTTATGTGTTTTTTCGTCCCTTTTGATGTCGTTCGGGTCAAAGATAGCCAGCTTGAGCGAGTACGAGAACTCGCTCCTCCCAGTTCCCTAATCCCATCCTGTCAAATTTTTTAACAGCTCAGTCTGCATGTTTGGATTTCGAAAATATGATGTCCCCGCCGCCCACCCTCCCTCCTTTTTCATATTAGGTTTCAAGATTTTCGGGCAGACGGACTCCCGGGCAAGTAAAACCCTTTTTAGTTTTTCTCCTTGTAACTTCCAGCCAGATACGATCATCTATTTGCTTGTCGGAATCGGTGCGTCTTTCTTTCCGCCGAGCCCGTCTATTTTTCTTGAATTTGGCCCGTCGATGTCTTCCCCCTCGGTTCGTTTATGCTATAGCGCCCGGCCTAATCCCCTTTAATTTTTTGTTGTTTGAGCTCGTAATCATGCTTTTTTTTATGCCCACCGTCCTGATACATACCGACTCGATTCAAACATCTTACCTTGCCTTCACTCCTCCTTGGCACCCTCCCCATAATGCAGAGACCCCGTGCTTTGTATTTTCCCCACGACAATCCGCAAAACTGAAAGCGCCCATAATTCACCACAGCTACCTTAGAGGAGTTTAGGACAGGGTATTTCAGTGGTGACTTTTTCTCTTCCAGCAAAGGTTCCCCCATCAGCGTCGATGTGTGGCTGAGAACCCCCAGTGCCCCCAAGTGCTAGAACTTTTAGACCCTTTTCAAAAAGCATTGATTGATGATGATGGCTGCTGCACAGTCAAGTGTACCCTTCTGAGTGTCCCCATCGTTTCCCACAGGGCTCTGTTACGCTCCAGATCAAGTCGCTAGTTTTCCCCCTCTCCTGATCTTTTTCTACGCCTCGACCATTCCCCCACCAGTTCTGTTTTATTAGCGCACGTCACGCTTTACCCTTACTTCGCTTTCCCTTCTGTCATAACTTTATTTCCCTCAGTCCGTGGTGTACAACTTCCCTTTTCCCTTGGTCTTCACCTTTCTTGTTTGGACTAACCACGGTTTTCCCTTGAATCCTTGGCCCTAAGGAACTTTAGGCTTTTTACGTCCCCAACGACTCCTCCCCACTTCAGTTTCCTAAGAATTATTTTCCGTCTGAATCTCGCTCATGCAAACCTGGAAGCGTTCTTCGCACTCGTTAGAGAGAGCTATCAATACTTTTTTTTCCCTGCCTGGTTAAGTTCCGGGCAGATGTCTTGCGACTGACTCGCCTCGGCTTCTGGAATTATCTCTGCAAAATTTGTTCCATAGCTGGACAGAAGAAATTTTTTTTCTTCCGGAATAGTCATTTCTGTAGTCCACTAAGGTATGGTTAGAGCTCCCCCCTACTTGGGCTGTTCCGTGTGGCTGAAAGTTAGACTTTGCCTCGGTTTTGGTGTGGGTTTTTCTTAGGAAGATGTTATTCTCCCCCCGTCCCGGTCTCATCCGTAGCTTCCCCCTTTTGAAATAGTATTCTCCGATAATTGTCGAACTGATAAGATTTCGCCTACCAACCCCCCTCCCCCGCTTTTAAGGAGTAACGATATAGTGCCTTCTATGTTGTCATACCTAATATCATGTTTTTGTTTTAAGTTTCTTGGCTTCTTATTGCGTTCTCTTGGTTCAGATTGTTTAATCACCTTGCCAAACCCCGACCTGGCAGCGTGCTTCGCCCCAACTACGCCTGACAAAGACTCTGCGCAAGTTCGGAGACCCTACACATGAGAACGATTTATGTGGATTGTGTGAGTTCCAGTCATGACCTTCTTTTAGTATCGGTTTCTGTACAATTTCTCGCGACCAAAGGAAACCTCAACAGTCACCTTTCGCAGCTAACCTTCTAAGTGTGGTTTACCCATTTTTTTTTTTTCCCCTCCTCTCTCTCTTGTGTGGTGTTTTGGAGCTCTCGGTCTTGCCATAACTTCTACCGCCCTTCATTTTTGCTTTGTTTGTGTTATAGGATGACCTTGTGCTTGTATTTTACTCTTCCAATCGACTGCTCCTCACCTCAACCCCTATCCAAAGTGCACGAGCCCTCTTTAGCCTTCACGGAGCCCTAGGAGTTTACCTTAGGTTTTTTCGAGGAAAAGTTTCCTGTTTGACAAGTTAAGCCATGTCTGGACACCCAGTAACAGACTTAAGCCCCAATAGTTTCCTTTGCTCACTCCCTACGGCGGCATTGGGCCATATGCACAAGCCCTCTCGTTTCCATACTATCGCGCCCCTCCAAGGTAAGCGATTATCTCATCACTTCCGTGCCTTATTCTCCCACCCTTTCTCCTGTTCCCCCCTCCTTCCTCGATACCTCCTACACTCGTCCCCCTTCCCCTCACCGCCCCAGCATTTCCCGTTCATTATTCCCACCCTTCCTAAGCCTGGCTCCCCTCCGTCTTCCGACCAGCGCCCCTTGCCTTACTTCAAGCACTTCCCATCACTTCTCCCAACTCTCCACAAGTTTTCCACTTCCCCGAGTCTTCAGTCATTTTTTCGCCCTTTCCTCTTTTCTTCCCGCCCCCTGACTTCTCCCCGCCCCCCAGACCCGCCGCTCCCCACCCTTTGCCCCACCCCCCCTATCACCAACTTTCTTCCTTCTTCTCTTCCCCTACCCCCAATCCTTATCTTTTCTACTTCCTTTCTTACCCCCCATACCCGTCCCCTTCACCTCCCCCCCTCCACTACATCTCTCCGCCCCCATGCCTTCTCTTTTCCCCGCCCACCCCTTTTCCACCCCTCGCTCGGTTCCTCTTATCCTTTTCCCATAAATTCACCCCCCTTGAGCCTCATTTCGCTTTTCCCCAGGCAGGCCCCCTCCCTATGCTTCTTACTATCCTCCCACCCTTCCCATCATCTCGACTTTCGCGAGCACTCATTCCCCTTAAGACACCACTCCCTGTTCAACTAGTATTTTTCTTACGTTCCTGTCCTCATTCCAAACTATCTACTCGCACAGAGCCCCTTTCGAGCCCTCGTTTTCTACTGCCAATGATTACTTACTGTTTTATCCGGCGTGACCAGACTTCTGAAAGGCTCTGAGACCTCCTTCTCTTGTCTTTTGACCGGCTGCAGCACCTGGGAGAATCTTGTACCTTTCCCACCACCCCCATCCTATTTCGTTCCCAGCTCCCAACCTAGCTACAAAGGACTCTCCGAAACAAGGCCTCCATTGACTCTTCAAGGGTGACTGGTGGCCCTGAGTAAACGTAACTGTCTATAGCCACCCAGGTTCCCCCGTCCCGGGGTTCTGTAATGGACGTTAATTGAGGTTTTGCCCCTAAGGTTTTACTAAGATCTGTCAGTCTTATTTATACCCAATCCCAAACTCCCTTCGCGTTAATCGAACGGTCCTCTCAGGTATTTCTCAATTGTTGAGATTGACTAGTATACGTCATCTGGGACCTCATATTTAAGACTATTTTTGGAGTTGTTAGAAAAATTCAACCTCGGAAACCGCCTAAGTTTTTTTCGTAGGAATACCCGTGTCGTGACCTCAAAGGTTCCCCCCCCATTACTCCATGGTAAACCTCAGGTTCATTACACAGTTCGCGAACGTGCACACTCCCTTATGCAATTCTTTTTTTTCTATATCTCTCTCCAGGAGTAGTGCATGATGACTTGGATGAGGATTCTTCGCTGCCGGCACATTCTAGTCTCGGTCTCTTGCCCCTGAGGTGTCCCCCACCCAGTGTGAGTTTCTGGGTCCTTCTCTACGTTGACGTGTTTCTCATGCAGCAATCCGAGACCTGGGTTCCCCCTTTGTCTCTAGGAACAAGGAACCCCTTTTCTGTCCAAGCAATCGTCCTCGTGAAGATCGATTGCTGGGCCCCCCCCAGATTTTTCCTACACTTGGTTTTTCACATCCGCCCACACTACTGTCCTATATTTGAACCCACCCCCCGGCCTTTTATCTGTAGTTTTTTTTAACCACCAATTACCCGAACTAGAGAAAGCTAAAAACCCAGAGAATATCATCTTTTTGGATTTTTTTCGCCGGCCCCGTAATTTGTTTGTCTTGGTCTTTTTTACTCCAAGACGGCGCCTCTTGCTACCCATTTTCTTCTTCCTTGCACGCCCCGACGATGTATTTTTTCCCATTCTCGGCTTGGCGCTCCCTAAGTTTCGTCCCGATTCCTCCGCATCTTTGTTGTGAGAATATCCCGGATACACGGCTTTTGTTTTCCAGGATCAAACCAGCAATACCATCGGACTTTGACGCTGATTTCCTTTTTATAGATATGATGCGGGACACGCCTTCATAACCAGTCCCTCTCCCCGACCGCGTCCCCCCATAGTTCCCCCGTCCCCAACCGACCGGCGTAGAAAAAACAAGCTCCCTTTTTTTCGCCTTTTTTGCCTGTCACAAGTGGCTGAGTGGGGTTTTCCTTTTCAAGTTTCTTTTTTTTAACTCAACCCCAGGAGTCCTTTGTCTTTAAAAGGTGGTTTCGTGTCAGCCCCCCCCGCAACGTTGAACTCCCACTGTTTTGCGCAGAACACACCCTCAAGGACTCTTTTTCGCACGCCGTTGTGTCCTTGGACCAGCCCCTTATTTTCGCAACCATTTTTTCGCTTTTCTCGTCCCCCGCTACGATCGCGCGATCTCATGACCCACCGCCCGACCCCATTTTTCCCCAGCACGCGAAATTTTTATCACCCCCCGCTTCCCCGAGGCTTGACTGTCTTTTGGCTTCTGCTCCCCCCTTCCATTCCACACATGCAATTACCGGCTTGCGCCGCCAGATCTAACCAACTGCCCCGCCGCTCTCAGGTTTCCCCCCAACCCCCCCTTGCACCCGTCGTCACTGCCCCTAACGGGCTTGGTCCTGTCTTAGCCTAATCTGGTCAGTCTCGTTCGTAAACACGTACTTCCCGCCTCTCGCAAGACCACGTTCCTGCCTTTGCAAGGGCAGATTCCCGCTACGTCTATCCTCGTCCGCGCAAGCTTAATATTGTTTGGCGCACTTCCGACTGACGAGAGAGTGGCCAGCTTTATTTCTTGATTGTTTTTACGCCTTTCGCTGATTCGAGATCCGTCCATATTGTTGTGAAGGGACGTTCATCCGCACAGTTCTGGGCTTTCGGCTTAAGCCCATTCCGTCGTGTTACCTTACCAATGCTATTGTACTGACCCCCTTTTTTTCATATCTTCCTCACCAGCCCCTTTTAGGATCGGCCTTTCTCTGGTGTTCGCGCCCACGTTTTCTAGACACATCATTTGTGATGCAACTGTTCGGTTGTTTGACCGTCTTACGTGCTTTCCTCTTTTTTTTTTTTCTTTCGCGTAATTGTCCCATGCTTGTCTTGTAAGTTTCGTAAGGCACGAAACAAAGGAGTAGCCGTCACGTTGTACTTCCTTTTGGACTTTTTTGTTCGTATTGCCCCTAACCAAGTTTCTCTGATGGCGATCCACTAGCTTTCCGATTCCTTACTTATTGTGTTATGTACCCTTACCCACCCCTATTTTCGAGAAACCTATCTGGTAGCTTCCTCTTGGCCAGCTGTTCAGGACATGTGCCCTTTACCCACTAGTTTTTCCGCTTTCCCGGTGTAATCTTCCCCCCCCATCAATCTACCTCCTGCCGACTCCTAGTGGTCTCCGTCGGATGACCCCTCTCCCCCAAGATCTGGCGACTCTCATGTGACGTTTGTTACCGTCCTTCGAACGGTTACAATTCACCCCTCAGTCTAGTGTCTGGTTATGCGAAATTGTTAAAAAGGTCTCATCTCCCCGGACCCAAACCCCGCACTCCCCATGACACCCGCTCTTCATTGTTTCGTGCCATGTATCGACTTCTATTTCCTTTACTCCTCCCCTCTGCTTGATTCTTCGTTCCTTGTCACCCTTTGCAACCTGGGATCTTTCTTCCATTTCGAATTTTTTTAGTGCCTGGGTTTTTACGTACCCTTTTCCATTTTCCACCGCTTAAAATGTGATTTCTCTGTCCAAAGCCCCTTCAAATCCCTTTCGTCCCGCCCTATCCCGCGTTCGCCGGCTCCATTGATGTTCGCAGGCCTTGTCTTTCGTCTGATTGCGCCCCGCTTTTTTTGTTTGTTCCCCCCTACCGCAATTTCTTGTAAACAAGCTGCCCAATACAGCCTTAAGTCCCCTTGCGCTCCCAAGCTTGGTTTGCGACGACGCCCAAGTAGCTCCTTTTTTCCCGATTTAACTTTTGTCACAATACGACACTTTTTTTTCTATTCCAGGATCCCTCCGTTTGATTCCCCCTTCTACGACCTAGGTTCTCACTTTTCCCTTTGACCCAGCACACCCCCCCCAGTCCCCCTTTCTACCCGTGTCCATGCATAGAGGAACATGACCCTCTCCACTTTTCTATTTCTACTGCAACTCGCTCGCCACTATCTAAGATGTTGCCGAGGCCTTCCCTTACTCTCCCCCCCCTGCGTCTGCAACCTAGCGCAGCTAAGTATCTTGTTATTCCCTTTTTTTGAGTGTCAAGATCCATCCACCTGAGTGCTGCACGCGAACCCGTCCCCCACCGTTTGACATTTGATCGCTCTCGAACGGCCCCCCAGACTTTGACCGCATGAGCTCTGACCCTTTTGTTATCGTGTCCCTTTTCGGAAAGAAGCATCCCCCCTATTTACGCTTTTCGCATTTGTCCCATTTTTTTTACGGAATAGATTCTTCTTCCAATTATCTAGTCTTTTCTCAAAATCGTCTTGACCGAACATGTTCCTCGTGTTGACCACCTTCAGTGACAAAGGGACAACTTACTTCCAATGTTTTTTTTTTATGTATCCAACTCCCCGAAGATTCCCGTTTGCCTTTTTCCTAGTTGAGTTCTTTTCGATGCAGGCATTATTTCTCGTTAATTTCTAGTTCCTTGTCTTTAGGAATTTGGCGATATTCACGTGTTTCCTTACGCTGTAGTCTGAAGCTAAACGCCCTGGTTTGATCCATTCCGACTTACGCGGCCATAATGGAGCCTTGCCATCCAAGAAAGTAAGATTACTATCCTCTTTTCCCCTTGGTCGAAACCATGATATGGACAGGTACATGGTTGGCTAAGAAAAAATGCTATATTTGTGCCGTGAAGGTCGCCCTGTTCTGCACAAAGTTAAAGAAACCCAAAGTCCCGTCTTTTCAAATGAGAACCTTACTCTCCCTTTGATTGAGTTTGGTCTCGTTTTGCCCTCTTTTCGGTCAGCGTACCGAAATGGGTTTTAGGATGTTCTTTCTGTCAGCGTTTTTCTGATTCCAATTTCCCTCATTATACTTGCTGATCCGGACCGGCCCAACGACCCTCTCCTACGCTTGGTTGTTTTGCACGGAATCAGGATGATTCATCAGGGAGTTATCACCATCCTGTTTTCAGTATGCATTAATAAGCCATGAAACCCAGAGGTCCCCGCGGTCCCGGGACTCACGCTAGCGTTCCCGACAAAGACTTATCCGTACCTAACCCGCAGCCCAGGGAAGGCGCGACCACTTGTGTGTCTGACACAATGAGACCTAAACACGGCAGAGGCCTCGCAACCGCTGCCCTTGAGGGAGGGCTCTTGTTAGGGCGCGCCAGGGCGTTGTATCCGTACTTCGCAGGTTCCTAGACACCCCTCGCCCCTAGGGTCAAACGATAGGGCCATCGCCGTTTCCTTAGCGTCCCCACAAAACAGTAGTCGTTCTGCACCCCTGTGTATTAGACTCAAACACCAAGAATGTCTCGACTTGTCTTGAAACCCTGGCGCTTCCAAATTGGCGACTCTGTGCCTTCGGCACCCTGTCTTTCATCCTACTGTGTATGACCTTCCTTTTATCTTACAAGCAGAGTCTGTTGAGGTAATCTTTCCACCTGACTCCGACCGAGACCCAGTCTAAAAGAACTTACCGATATGTTTTTGTATCAGACCTTCACACCAAGTCACTTCCTGCAAGACTTCCTCCTGGACTCCGTGAATTTACGAAACGCCCGGTTGTCACCTCCAACTTCAAGGAGTTCCCTGGACTGTCCGGAGGGACGAGGAAATTTTGTTAGTTCAGCATGAAACACCCCTAACCAGACTCCCGACCAACGATTTTCCTTACAGACGATTGCCCCCTTCCTAACTTCAACGTCCAAGTCGTCCAAAGAAGTTTTTTTCCACCTATCGCTTCTTAGACCTTCAGTCGGGTCCTCTCAAAGCAGCTACGATCTTCTTTAGAGACC
>Ga0179593_1603658_pt1 | contig 11064 bp, 9 predicted proteins | sample CZODoug2_1_08_16_FD_185931 | JGI IMG/M metagenome (GOLD analysis project Ga0179593, IMG submission 185931) | Vadose zone soil fungal communities from Angelo Coast Range Reserve, California, USA - CZODoug2_1_08_16fungal (PacBio error correction) | ecosystem: Environmental > Terrestrial > Soil >... | reverse complement strand
TTCTTCCCCCTGGTCAGCTCCTATAGATTGCACGCCATCAGACTACGGTATAGAATGAATCAGGCCATGGCCGCCCGAGGGGTTGTCCCCCCCCTCCGGCAAGGAGTTTTGCCAAGTAGATTGATCATTAGGCATACTCCCCCCCCATGAGATTGGTCCCGACTCCCTTTTTCCGGGAGGAATTCGGCGAGTTTCCCCTCTATGAAGACAGTTTCCCCCCTCTACTGGTTTACTCTCTGTGCGAGTCTAGACTCTTGGCATGCTTCCAGCCTTTTTTTTCTTCTTTGTCCGAGATTTTCCGTGGTACGTCTGTAGGGAGTGTGAAGATTCAGTCAAGCGCTTTCAGATCTTTGCATCTGGAGGCCCAGAGTTCCTCGGTCGCCTCGGCGAGTTTTACCCCGACAGGTGAGATTGATAAGTTGTTCTTCCAATTCTTTTTCTGATCGCAGAGGGAACTGAGGTATTGATCAGTGCCCTAAATCGGAGGCCTGCTTGGTGTTTCCGAGAAGGAGCGCCCTCGAACTTTTTTATTTTTTTTCAATCTGTGCTCTCGTCACAGCTTGACCTCTCCCCCCTTCCCTGCGTAAGGAGTTGCCCCCTTTCTTTATCGATTTCTTTTTTTTTTACCCGTACGCGGGGATCTTCAGTGACTTCTACGATCGATTCCCTTTCATCGATTGTTTCACGTTCTAAGAGGACCCGTCCCTCTAGCCCTTTTTCTGCCCCGTCAATCTTTTGTTTATCGTGATGTAGCTATCTTCCTCGCTGGATTTCGCGACGTTTTTTCTAAAGAGTTCTTTGCAGCCTGCCTTTCGCTGTTTCCGTCCTAGGGAGAATGTCCTCCGCGTAGGGGATATAGTTCACGAGACTATTGTCCTTCTTCTATCTTTTTAGAGAGGGAGGCCCTCTCCCGATCTTTCCGGGGGCCCGATCCTCCCCCCCCCCCCCCCCCCCTTTTTGGGATGATTTGTTTGCCTTTGCGTTTGCCGTGTTGCTTCTCTCCAGCGCGTGATCATGCCCTCACCCCCGACCCTCTTGATGATTGACTTTTTTTCGACTAGCTATGGCTCAAACCGTGCCACGATTTTCTCTCGCGGTAGACTTATATATTCGTTGGGCCTCTCACATCTTTTACTCATCGTTTTTTTTTTTGGGTGAGAGGCTCCTTTTTTTTTTTAACCCCCAATTCATTTTACCCCCCGCTCCTCCCAGATATAGACTAGAGGATGGCCCGTCCTGCTGAGGACTGTTTTGGAGCCTCCATAGCAGTCTGGCGGAACCCCCTTAGCATCGATGAATTTGAGCGTATTGAAACTTTTGATCCCCCCGGGTTTGGAGAGCATCCCGGCTCTCAAAACGTCTACCACCCGACATGGCCCCCGAATGGCGGAACAGCCCAACATAGCCCCCAGCCTGCTCAGCCCTCAGCAGCTCCTAGGATTTGCAAATCGCCATAGACGCGTTTTTGCTTCAGATCACGGATGCCGCTCCCCCATATAACCCTCTCGGCCCCCCCACTCCCTGGCAATCTGAAGAACCCTTCTCCTTCGAAAATACCCCCGCGTCAGCACTCCTCGGCATTAAATCTTTTTCTGACAGGAGATCAAGCGAACCTATTACTCCTTTCCAAATTCTTGGTCCCCATCGAGCGTCTATCTGCGAAAAGCTCTTCCCTTACGGCTCGAGATTGCACCCTCCAGGTCAGGACTTTTTTGGAAAAACCGATACTTCAGTGCGGGTAGCTTTTTTTCCCGCTCCCGTAGTGTCGAGCTGTATGGCTTTCTCCCCCTGTATTCGCCCCCAACCCTCTCCCCTCCCCTTTGTCCCTTTTGCCCCACTTCAGAAGATATGCCTGCGCCCCTCAGATCGCCCCGTTCAGGTAGACCCCTTCCCCCTGCCTCAATATAGAAATAGTTGGGTCCCTGGAGCCCGAGTCCCGTAATGCAGAGGACCAGAGCTATTATCCCATCCTAGTCTATCTTACAACATTGCTCAGCAGCTTCATTCTCCACGGTAAATCGATCCATAGACTTATGATACGAATCCCAGGCATTCTAGTCTTTCAGACTTGCTCGCCACCGGAAGGAATCAGTCACAATTAGATATTTGAAAGTTTGTGACCCTGCCAGGCCCCCGCTTTAGCCAGCAGCATGATTACCCTGCACCTTTAGTCCCTCCACCTCTACCTGTTTGGAATTCCCCTTCGTCGGCGAGCACCTGCCTTTTGATCCAACGTTGGGGACTGTTTTGCCCAAAGATTCGGCCCCAGGGCGCTGATCGTATCTTCTCTAAGAGGGCCCCTTTCCGTTTTATATTTTATTTTTTCTTGCGGAATGACGCTTTACAACCGACCCCTTCCATACTAAAAGTTGGTCCGCGAACCACTCGCTTTACTGTCAGGAACTACTGTCCTTCCCCCCAGTTCCCTTCCCAATAGTCGCTGCAAAACACGTCTTCTTTCGACTCCAATACCACGTTGAGAGTCTCTTCCTCCCTCGCTCGACTTTGAGAGAATTGAAGAGATTCTCCCTCACTGCCCTCCCTAGGATTCCAGAGATCCTCATTACTTCAGAAGTGGAAGAAACTCTAGCCTCCTCTCTTGACAGAGACTCCGACCCCCTAGTAAAGTTAGCCCCGTAGAGGTTCCTGGTACTACCGAGCATACGTCCACCACTTTTAGGTTCTCTCTCCAGGTGTCCTTATCTTACCCCCCGCGATGTCCCCCTAAAACACGTTCTGGCGGATATTCGCTGAATAGACTAGTTGCTGCGTTACGCTGCTTTTTTTGAGGACCTGTGAGCTGGATTTTCCCGGAATTCCGACATTGAAATACAACCAAGAGAAGCCACTCCCCCAGGCAGTCCTATCCGTGTCTGTGTATTTGTTATTTTTTCCTAGTCCACACCTGCATGTTGCTCGTCTCCCGCTTTATCGGGATTCGAAGGAGGGAAGCAAGCAGAGGAGTACTACACTACGTCTTGAAGATTTTAACAACGCCTGCGTGACTCAGTTCAGCTTTCCCCTCCTCCTGATCTAGCGAGCCTTTTATGATGCACTTTCGAGGACTTGCTACGACCTTCACTGTTGCTTTGTTCCCCCCAGCCATATCTACTCATGACGACGTCTCCTCTGTGTCCTATTTCGTAGGGGATCCTCGCCAGTCTAATTCGCTCCGAAAACCCTCTCCTTCGAAGCTTATATGAGCCCCCTCTTCTTTCTCCCCCCCCCCCCCTTCCCCCCATCGGAGACGCGTCAGCAATTCAGTCTCTGGTCCTCTCTGGTTCAGAAATTCTTTAATGAAATTTCTTTCCGCCAGAGGTCTTTCTCGTTTTACATGCCTTCAATACCGGATGACTCAGTCTCCCAATCCTTCTTTGAGTTTTGTCGATTTCTACCGGACCCCGTCCCCTTCGAATAATTGCCACTCCCCTCGAGATCGGAGCCCTTCTCCATGGGTCTGCCCTTTCCATTCCTAAGAATCAAAACTTAGTTTTGCGCCCGCAGAGGAAGTTCCCTTTTGATGTGGTCATTACGCGTTCCGTCCGAGTGGAGAAAGGTCATCTGCACTCCCAGATCAACGTCGGGACCTTCTGTAACGGAGCCGGATCCTTACTCGGCTCGAAGAGAGGCTTTTTGATGTTTACCTTTCAGAGTTTTTTAAAGGGAGTTGTTGTACCCATTTAGTCTTTTCGAGACGACCTTGAAGAAGAGATTCCTCCTCGTTTAGTTCAGAGCCTCCCCTAGACTTTTCTCTATCTCGAATCTCCCTATCAACTATCGCGGAGATTAGCTTCATTCTAGACCCTCTTCTTCAAGATTGGTAGAGAAGGACCCCTTCCATCACCCCCGCCATTCCCCCCCGCCGCCCACCCCTCTCTCTTCCCCCTCTTTTCCTGCCTCTCTCCCCCTCCCCTCTTTTCCTCCCTCTAGCTCCCCCCCCATCCGTAACACCATCGGCCATCGACCCACGATTCCCCCTCCCCCGCTCCCACCCACCCCCCATCACTCCTTCTCCCTCACCATCTCCTCCCCTTTCCAACCTCTCCCCTCCCCCTTTTCTCATCCCCCTATCTTCCGCTTACCTAGACGATGTGGAGAGTCCCTTCGTCGCCCCTTCACTGGATAGACTTCGTCCTTTTTACTAAATTAATCGTCCCTTCACTCCTAAGTTCCCTCTCATCTTTCTCCCCCGGTTGACCATATGATTCCCCTCATCCTAGATCTGATAATTACAACGTCTTCGACTAGAGTATTTCCCTGAGTAAATGACTGCGACTCCACCAGGACCTTTTGGTCGCGAGACCTATCACCCGGGTTTTAGAGATCTTTCCCCAAGCCTTTTTTTTTTTTCCCCTCGAAGCGCGCGCCGTATGTGAAGGGAGTAGAGCCTCTTTTTAGTCTGCTTACCCTCTAGACTATCAGGCCTGCTTCTGTCGTCGCTCTGCTCCACCTGATAGGAGATGTCTCCCCCCTCCGGTTCGATTCCCCGGAAGAATAAGAAAACTAGTTGTCATTCAGTACCCTTCTTTTCCTCTTTTCTTGTGCCTCCTTGGGATCGTTCGTCTGACCCGAGGATGTGCGCCACCCTTTTTCTCACAGTGTTTTCTGAGGAATTTTTTTTCCTTACCGCCCTCCGTCACGTCCAAAATTCTTCCGGGAAATGATGCTTTTTCAATTGTGTTCGGTCTTCTCCTTCCATGTCTCCTGAGTTGCCAAATTGTTCTTGGAGGTCGGCCTCCCCTTTAAAGAGCTGAACCCTAGACCTTCCTTTCTTTTGGACTCGGACAGCCTGCTCAGAGTGACGAGCCTAAACTTGATCCCCTTAACTGGGCGATGAGCTAGAACAGTAAGGACCTCCCCAGCCCTTAACTCTCGTCTCACTTTTATCTTCCTCACCCTACACTTCCCCTACGACGCTACGAAGACTATCCGCGCCTGAGTTGGTCGGCCATATCCATGGTGCGACTGATCCTCCCACTGATCGAGCACTTTATCTTCCGAGCTTCGGTCTCTATGATTTGGGAAGACGCGTACCTCTCGTCTTAGTACGAATGAACCGCTTCTTTTTCGCTCCAGCCCCGGCGGCGACTAGTCGTTCCCTCTTCACGGTCGCCCCCAGTGTCTTGGGTTATGCGATTTTTTTCCTTTGTCGACCCCAGCTTGGGATAGAATCATCCTAACTTTTCTCCTCTGTTCCCAACCCGCCGTGGGTCCTAGGTAGGAGCCCTTCTAGAGAACCCAGCTCGGACTATGGCTGTTGTCTTTGTGGTAGTTCCTCGCCTTTTCCCTGGGTCCCCTCCATTTTTCCCCAACCAGTTCGCCCATTCCACCCAAGAAGTTTACACACCATCTCTATTAGATAGGCCTCTATCGCGTGTTTTTGAAGACTTCGGTATGGATTCCCCCCTTGAATGGTGGATTTTCAGATCCACGTGCCGGTCTTCTTCTAGAACTCGATGAATTTTATCATTTTTACTCCCCTCGGTAGGTCTCGCCTCCGATGTGACTCGGGACTCTGCCCTTCTAGACTTTCCATCTTTAGACTAAGCCGATCCGGCGGAAGTGCGCGCCTTCAGATCCCTGTAATGCGATCGTCGTCGTAGTGGTTTGAAGGATATGCCGCGCCTTTTTTGGCGGCGGCCCTCCAGAAGGCCGGGCTTAAGAACCCCGCTAGTATAATGGCCCGTCTTTTATGAGTTAAAAATTCCTCTGGAGAGGTAGCTCCACCGCCTTTAGAATGTCATAGTCTTTGTCCTGCGCCGCAGGCTCCTTAAAGCCGGAATCCCAATCTGAGCTTTTTTTCCTCCTATAAGCGCAGTGCCCTCCTAGAGGTTAACTGCCCGGCAGCGTTGACCAGCTTCCGCTCTCTCTCTCCCTAACCTTGGCCGAGGGGGTTGCGAGCTCACGCGAGCCTCGCAAGCGGTTTCCGACCGCCGTTCATTGGCCTCAGTAAGGACCTCTATGTGATAAGACGCCCTACTCGTGCCCCTAGAAGACCCGTGCAGAGGCTCCTACTTATCTCGAGAAGACTACGGAGTACCTGTCGAGAAAGAGTGAGCAGGAGGTTGCAGTATATTTCCCCTCCAGCTGCTCTATTTCTGACTCTGGAGGTACCACCCCTCCTGGTCTAGCTCGAGTCCAACGACGATGTAATTGAACGGATGGATTCAGTTGCGATCGACCCTTAAGAATCGAATGGAGAGTTGAATTTTTTCCTTTCCAGCATTTTTCCTCTTTCCTTCTTGGATCTCACTTCTCAAGATTCCATCAAGTATGTCCTGGGATTGGAAAGCTTCCCTTTTCTCCGACGAGTTCTCTCAGACGTCCCCGTGGCTTCGACTAAATGACTCTGTTGGGCGACTTCCACTTTGCGCCCTATATGATGGGCCCGGAATTCGTCTCTTTTTTTATACATGAGGATCTGCCTCTCTTATAGCAGGGTCCCATATTTGGGTCTCCGCTCGATGATTATGCCCTGAGATGTTCGATGTTTTGAGAACAGCGGATTGCCCCCAGCTCCGGAGCCGTCTTGACTTCCCCCTTGAGTAGTGGATCCCGCCCACCTTTGAAGCCTTCCCCCCTGATGACCGAGAGGCTCGGCCTCTTGAGTTTAGATGGGGGCTCCGCTACTTTTCCTGTTTTGTTTTTGATGGTGGGGCGAAGGGGAGCGTGATGGGATTTCCACCGAGTTTGCAATAAGATAGCAGTGCTCTGACTTTTGCCCGCTCGCCTTCGAGGTTTTCAAACCTTGCCCCTGGCGCAGCTATCGCGATAGGAGGTGTTCTTTCGGAAGATCACATCTATTTCTACTTCCTCCCCTTTTGTTTGTTGTTCTATTCTCGCTCACACCATCTCAACCCTTTTCGAAGATACGATGGTCTTTTTCTAAGCAGAAGAAGGACGTAACCCACGGTAGAAAGCGACTCTCGGTTTTCTTCCAGAGCACTCTTGGAGAGTCCCCCCTTCAAATTTAACCATTCTCCACCACCCTCGGACCCCCGAAGCGAGCGACCTTCCCGCTCTTCCTCTCTCAGATTAGATCCCCAAATTCTTCCAATTGAAGAATCTGGAGGTTGTCGGAGCATCCCGAGACCATTTACTCTTCCAACCTAAATAAGAGGCCAATCCTGAATCAACTTTTTTTGGTAATCCAGCGATTTCTTTCGACAGCATCTCTACGTTTTCTCCCCCCCCCTCTGGCCGGGACCGTTCTATTTCATCTCAAATTCTTCAGGAAGTTTCCAACGATTCCTTACTAATCACGATTCTTCACTGCGTCAAAAAGAGTACCTTCCCCCCTGTTTCCGAATCTATCATAGCCGCCCCGATTCCCCGACCGGAGGAGAAGGTGCGGGGAGTTTCCAAGTCGAACCGGTCCTCCTTTGGAATGGTTGCGCCTGCTGTAGCCCGATGAATATATTTCTTCCGAAAATTAAGTCTAGGCCGCTTTTTCCTTTGCTCTCGCACCGAGTTTTACCAGGTCGGCCGGCTCCCCTCCCCTCTCTCCCCTGTCGTGTTGTCTCCTCCCGGGAAGACTCCCACCCCTCTTTCAAGAGAGCGTAAAGCGTTTCGTCGATTCCTTCTCCGCCGGCAGAACATCTCCCCTTCCAAGTATTCACTCCTTCTTCTTTGATCGAGCGATTCCTTCCCGTCCGCTCGCTGCTGTCTTCGGCGGGGATCAAGGATCCTTTGGATTTTAGCATGGCGATTGTACGGCGTCTCTTTCTTTATTTGAAACATTCTCGCAAGCACATATCCTTCGTCTGAGTGTAGATTTTCTAGCGCCGGTTTATACCAAGCTTTCCTGCCTTGCCGACACCTCGGGCTGGTCTGCCTGTATGGAGTTTTCCCTACGAGGTTTTTTTTTTTTTTTTTTGGGTTGGGTTCTTCGGAGGATTTCCTTTTTGGGCCCCCCCCTCGGTTCTCTTTCCTCCTGGAAACGAAATTGAATATCCCCTAAAACTATGAGCTGATGAATCGTTCCATCATGAAGAGAGGCCCTGACTCTAGCCTGCTTGCTTAGCACCAGGTTTTTTTTGCCGCAGCCACTCCCCATGAAGACGGATATCCTACATAGAAGATAGACTACTCTGGGATTTTTCCTCCTCTGGAAGGCATAGTAACCTTTCCTCCCGATACGATTACTCCTTTTGAAATCCCTTTTATCTGAATAGCTTCCCAGAGTCTGTCAGTGAACGAAACGTCTCTCATCCCCCCCAGATGTTCCCTCCGATTGGTCATTTGTCCTAACCGAGAGAAGGTCCCACAAATTTTCCCTTGCAGTAGTAACACCCCCCTATGCGAGTTACCCCCCCCCCCCCCCCCCCTTCAGGGAAACACACTGATTCTTTCTTATCCAGGCTTCCATGTCTGGATAGGGCCTATGTTGGTTCTTTTATCCCTCGAAGTGAGCTGCTGATTTTCTTAAGGCCCTCCCACCCGCGAACCAAGAAAGGTATATCCCTTTTCTTCTAGAGCTCTTTCCCTATGCAAACCCTTTCCCTTTGGGTAGATCCGATCCTCTCGACGGATATCGCGACCTTCTCTTCCCAATAAGCTTATCCTACCCTTTTTCAATAAAGGTAAGCGCCCGTTGCCCCGCTTCCCGAGTGCTATGTCCCATCACCCTCTTTATTCGTATGACTGGCCGCCTTTATCCGGAAGTTTCAACTAAGTTATATCCGCCGTGAAGTTTCCCCCCTCTCTTAGGGACTCCTCCTCAATGCGAGATTTTGAGAGGTCTTATAGCCCCCTAGATTCGACCCTTTTCTTTTTCCCGCCTCTCGCGGTTACGTTTTCTGCCGGCACAGTAGCCTTTGTTCCCTTCCTCTAGCCCCGCGTGGTTAGGACTCCTTTTTCATGGGGCTATGCATCGCCGAGTTCCGTCGGTTGAGGACTTTCTCGTTCTTCAGCGGATCCTCCGAGGAACTCTAAAAGACCGCTGTCTTTGGAGGGCTTTGTCGTGATTTGCTCTGTAAACGCTGATCATTATAGTCCGGGGGCATTTTCTATAGGGTCCCCCAAGGAGAAGCATTCCCCAGACCTTCCCCTCCTCCCGCATGGGCAGAGATTCCTTTCTTTTTAGGTAAGAGTACCTTACCCCTGTGGCCTACCAGGATCGCGTTTTCTCCCCTCTGTTCCCCGACCGCCCTTAAACCACACGCTATAACTTCGGCCCATCGTCCCTATTATATGAAGACCTTTTTTAGAAGAAGCTCGTTTCTCGCCCGTTATTCTCCTCTTTGTGGAAATCGCCTCTCATTTCTGATTATACTACTACCTGTCCCTACCTAATCCTAGCGATTGTCGACGAGGTCTGAAGCCCCCCATACGTCCTCCCTCGTCTTTGGCTAGAAGGAAGCCGAGCACGATTTCGCCTCTTCTAGTTTCCTAGTTCTACCTACGTCCAGGACCGATATTTTTTTCAGTTCTTTCTTGTTCCTGTCTCACGGAAACTTATCAACTCTCGAAAACCCCCTTTCCTCGATTCTCTCTCTAATTTCCCAAGTTTTTGTTTCTCTCTCTCTATTCGTTAACTCTGATCGCTTGAGGAGTTACCGCCCTCACTCAAGCCCCCAAGATCTTTTTTTGAGCCGAAGTGAGTTTTCTACATGAGATCTTCGTAGTCCTTTAAGAGTGCAGAAAAGAGTCTGAGAACTCAGTAACTTCGTTCTCTGCGGCTTCCTCCTTTCTGTAGTTCTGCGCCTTTCGACCCCCTTGCTAGGACTTTGAATGTCTCTTCTAACTCAGTCTCCATTGTACGGACCTCTCCCGCAACTCCGGTTCTTTTCCTCTGACCTTACCCCACTCATAGACACTCTCATCTCTTAGGACTCGGCTACGATTCCGAGGGACCACGGTATCGTCTTCTGCACAGGAGGAGTTCAAACTACCTCGTTAGAATGTTTTTCCCCCCAAAGACCCTCAGTACGCGGACCACGCATCCTCGATGGCCCTGCTGCGGACTTCCATTGTGATAGGTTTCGCTGTATATCAGCCAACGACTTCCTTCTCTTGTCCGGAATAGCCTTAAATGCTCCTCACCTTCATCGTGGAGCGCGAGCCCTTTCTTTTCGCGGACTTAGCCTCCCTTAGAAAGTCCTCCTCCAGAGAATTTCCCTCTCAGAGAGGTGATGAGATGCACGGACCATCGGCACCCCCCTTAGGGAGACGATCCGGTCTCCCCTCGATAGAGCCTCAGTGTGTAGGATAGACTGGTGATCAACCAATGACTATCAAATCTGGGACGGCCGAGGCTTTCCCTCTTTTTTTTATCGCGTTTTCCCCGCCCTCGGACATCGTCTCGATTCTGTATTAAGCTGCGCGGAGCCAGTGACACTTTTCGCGAGCAGCAGGTTTTTCGTTCTGGTTTAAAGTATCGTTGAACTGTCGTTGGGATCGGTCTTGTAGCAGACTTTTATTGAGGATACGCCTCCGTCTAGATCCCTGTCGCCCTTCGCTCTTTCCCAAGGTTGGGCAGGCGGACAACCAAAAGGCGCGCTACACGTTCGGGACTCCTGTGGATTCCGCTTTTTTTCAGGTAAGCTCCGGAAAGGGACCGTCTTACCGCACCTAAAAGCCCCCACCCTCCCCACAACAAATCCCTTAACCTGCCCCCGTTAGGAGCCCCCCGCATGCCCGCCATCGTGCGTGACTCTTAGGGTTTTATTCGCGACCTGGTGGGCCATCCAGAAACGGTGTTGGACCGTCTGCTCGTTTGTATAAGAAGGACCCTCAATTTTTCTCGAAGCTTTCAGTTGTCTCTGTAGCGTTCAGCTGCGAGGTTGACGGCGATTCCTGATTCTTCAGGAGTGCTATTGGGAAGCTATCGGCTGACGTGTTATTTCCTTTTTGACGCTTCTTCAACAGGATCTGTAGCGAGAGTCCTTCCTTCTCCCTTTCTCGCTCTTGGCGTGGCGCGCCGACTACGTTGATGTCAGCCGCCTCCCTTCCCTCGAGATAAGGTTTTGAGTGAATGTGATACCCCTTCCCTCCTATCGCTTTCTTTTCCCAATCGTGAGATCTTAAGTCTATTTATAGAAGATCCCGACCTTCTTCGCGAGA
>Ga0179593_1519813_pt1 | contig 11064 bp, 12 predicted proteins | sample CZODoug2_1_08_16_FD_185931 | JGI IMG/M metagenome (GOLD analysis project Ga0179593, IMG submission 185931) | Vadose zone soil fungal communities from Angelo Coast Range Reserve, California, USA - CZODoug2_1_08_16fungal (PacBio error correction) | ecosystem: Environmental > Terrestrial > Soil >... | reverse complement strand
GGCCCAGAATCGTCCAATTTTTTTCTTCAAAGGTGATCGTCCCAACAGGTTCCCCCAAGATGGGCTTTCCCCTACTACGAAAAGAGTGACGGGAGGGGAGTTCCTCGTAAAAGTTTTAAATCTTCTTCGTATTATTTTCCTCTGGCGGGTCCTCTGCGGTTTCCTACATATTCCTACGAGTTCCAGGATGCGTGAGAGCGTTTTGTGTAAAGTACCCTATCCCTGATAACTCCTTTTTTCGGACTCGCCTTTCGAAGAACGCTCCCGTGTTCCCGAAAACTCGTTTTTTTTCCCCTTCCCCCTAAACTGACGCTCCCTCCCCCTCTCCTTCGAGCAGCTTCCTCGGTCGCGGCGGGAAGGATGATGCTTCCCTCTAAGACTTTTGTCCCTGCAATCTCTTTCCCGCGAAGAGGTTTCCTCACCTGAGAATTTTTCTCTCCCCCCTTCTTATCTCGAGCCCAGGTCTCAAGTCCCTTTTCTTTCCCTTCCCCCATAATCGTTCCTTCGTCCCTCACCGTCCTCCCAATATATGGGCCTTTCTCCGGGATGGAGTAACATCGGACCCATTACGGTTATTTCATTTTTAAAATCCCCTTTCGGAGGATTGTAAGAACTCCCTTTAAATCCCACTGTTTTGGCCATGGACTTACCCGCGCCTCTTCTTTACGTGTCCCCCCCCCCCTTCCGAGTCTTTGGCACCCTTTATATCCTAAATTTTTTCCCTTTTAAAGAGTAAGTAACCTGCAGAAGCAGCAGGACTTCTTTTCCACAATTTTTCCCCCGTAGTCTTCCTTTTTCTCCTGACTTTCTTCTTTTTTTTCCTCTCGTTTCCCGCATCCTGACGGAGCCACCGTTCTAGTGGAGCCTTTTTCTTAGTTTCCTTTGGATAGTCCTAGCTGATATCTCCCCCTCATCCCCAGAGTCGTTTTAATTTTCGCTCCCGCCTCTTTCCATCTCTTCGTAAGTTGGTGACCTTCCCAAGTGCTATTTCCCTTTTTCTGAGCCCCTTTCCCTTGTTCTTTTTTTTTCTTGGGCTCTTTATGCAGTACAAGGCCATTCTGCTGACCTCTACTTTCCATTTCCCTATTCGCGTGTTCCCTTCCCTCGAAATTCTAACGTTAGGATCGCCCCTGAATTGTACGATTTCCGGTTCAAGCTCTCCGCCCAGGGGAATCTCTCCTAATTTTCATCCCCCTTGGATCGATTTTTTTTCCGGCTTCCGTCCGGAAACCTCAACTGTTCTCCTCCCCGGATCTCTCGGATCATTATCTCCCACAAACACTGGAATGGTATTACTCACGTCGATAAGCCCGTTCCCCGGTGGCTCCCCTAACCTTCGTAGTGTTTTTTAAGACCTCTTTTTCTCTTTATTCGAAGTGGTTTCGAGTTACCACAAAGAAAAAATTGTTATGGGTGACTTTTAAGTATTCTTCGCATTCCCCTAACGCTTTCTTTCTGACCATGAATCCATATCGACTGGGCCGACTTCACCCAGGGCCGTATTGTCCTTGCCTGGTTTAATTCCTGAGCTCTATAGGGTCCCTCTTGGTGTTTTGAGACAGCCACTAGTGTCCCGCGACACAGCACACCCCCCCCCACCCGCACCCTCCCGCCCCTTTTTCCCTTCCCTAACACATGGAGTTGTTTTTTTTTTTCTTTTCCCTTCTATCTTGAGAATATCTTGAAGCTTTTATGATAGCCCTTTTTCTTTACTTCCAAGTAAAAGTAAAACCACGTTGGTTTTCCTTTCTCTTCACCTGTAAAATGGTAGAGATCCTCTGTAGAACAGCTCCTTCGGGGCAGTCCCCTTTTTCAGAGTTTTTTTTTCCTCTTTGACAACCCTTCTCCCCTTTTATTAACAGGAATTTTTGTCTCTTCCTTCTCCCCTCCGATATAGAGTGCTCCTTCTAAAGTTTTCCCCTTCCCCCCCCGCAGGCTTCTCCTTCTCTTGATTAAGCCCTTTCCCTCTCTTTTAAATTCCTTTCTCCTGTCTGGCCGTAATAAGGGATAAAAAATGATGACACCCACTCTCAAGTGTATTGTATACCTTCTATCAACAAGAGCCTTCACGGTATCTCTCTAGTATACTTCTTTCCTCTTTCAATAGAGTAAACATTTTCCCCATATACTTTACTGCGACAAAGTCTTTTTCTTTGATTTCCCCTTCCTGGATTAAGAATCTCTTTCTCCTCTTTCGAGAGTACCCCTGTATTAGGCGAAGAGAACGATCGCGCTTCCCCTCAACCGGCGAAGACAAATCTCCTTCCAGTTGTCGCCACTGATGAGCGCTTTCTTTTTTCTAGATACCCCCTCCCTAAGATCCCCTCCCTCCCTAAGATTTTTCAACTTGGTGTACTAACCTCAGTTCCCATTTTCTTCCCCTTTTTTTTAGAGTACTCCCCCCCACCCCCCCCCCCCCCCCAAACCCCCCCCCAATGGAACATTCTGAACTTAAAGCGTTCTTTCTCCTTTCTTTTCCTGAGAGGGAGTTTAGGGACCGAGTCACCTTTCCCTTCTGGTTTGAGGCTTTTTTCCCTTGAGGACTCTCCTCTCACGACCATGAATCCCTTCCTGTTTTGGGTACGTTCCCTCAGAGAACTGGAAAGAGATGGGCGGCCTGGGATCCCCTAGAGAAAGTATTATGGACCTCCCAGCCATTTTTTTTCACAGAATGGTTCTTCCATCCTTGTGGGGACTCAAGGCATAAGTGAGCCAGGGAATCTCTTCAAGAGACTTTTTTTTTCTTTACAACCTCTTCTTATAGAACTCAATAAAGAGTTTTTGTCCAGCCCTCCCTTTCGTGATACCATAGAATATAGATTGGTTCTTCAGTCCCCCCATTTGTGGGGTTGTGGTTTTTTTTTTTTTTTTTTTGTGTTTTTCTTTTTCTTTCTTTTTCCTCGCCCTGAGGGTCCAAAAATCGCACAGTGAGCCCATTTAACGCACCCCCATTCGTACTCCTCTCCGGTCCCAGATTTCTCCCCGTGATCTTGGATACAAAACCAGCCCCTCATTCCCACGCTTCTTTACTCGAGAGGCCTCTCATCCCCCCCCTCTTAAGCTTTCCCCTGACGTTTCCTTAGTTTACCTTCCCACCGTCCAAATTGCTTGAACTTCCCCTTAGGAAGTCATCCCCTTGGATTGGCCCTGAGAGAAGCTTTTTTTCCTCCGGTACACTCCAGGAGACGACGGTGTTCATGATAATCCCCCATAGCTCCTCAGCCCCTTTTTTGTGTTTTCTAGAGATTCTTTTTATGGCCCTACTTTCCCAAATTTAGTCCCCCTTTTCCCTGTTTACAAATTAGGAGCCGAAATTGGCGCTTTACGTCTAATGGACGCCTTTAACCTTTCTTGGAAGCTTTCCGTCTCCTCGGCTTCTTTTCTTCAGCGCTCCTATCCTTCAGAGTTTTTCCCTCCCTATGATAGACGGTGTGGACCGAAACACAAGCCCTTTTCCCGGCCCTTTCTCGGAGCTTCCTTTTTTTTTATTAGCAGAACGTTCCCGCTGGGGTGGATCAAAGACTTATTTCGCCCTTGTGCCCCCACAAATCGATCGCGAGAGGGATCTTACCTGCCTTTCTCGCGAAAGGCTTTCCTCTGCTTTCCCGTTATTGCTATAGCTGTTTCCAACCCCTTTTTTTTTACTTCTACAGAATCCTTGGTACCTCCTCTCTCCTCAGAATGGCCGGGATACAAGTTCTCTCTATCACACCTCAAGCAGTCCCCTCTCTGGGATTTTTCCCTTTTTTTCTCAAATAACCCCCTGACTCCCCCTTTTTTGGCAAAGGGCAGAGGGGTCAATCTGGGCCCCACAACCCCCTTTCGGTTTCTTTTTCCATCTGCATTTTTTTTCCCTTTAGTACCCCCCCTTGATGTTCCCCCTTTTGTGGAGCCTCGACCGCTCTGGATAAGTCTCCCCCGGCCCGCGTCTTTTAAACTCGAGAGCTCCCCTCCGTCCCCTCGTTACCCAAATCTATGGGCATCCCTCCTAAAACAATTTTTTTCCCCTCGGAGGCTTAGCTCTCTTTTTGTATAGATAGAGAGCACTGTTTTTTCCTTTTTATAGGGGATACCCCTTCCGGATCTCTGATCCGTTCCTTCTTCTTTTTCAGGAAGAGTCCCGAATAACCTTCCCTTGGAATACGCCTCCCTCCCTTGGTCTTCCGCTCTTATTCGACGCGAGGGAGCCCCCTTTTCTAAGTGTTATTGGAGAATTCCCCCTCCCACGAGAGGTTTCCCTTCCCAGTAGTGCCCCCTTTACTCGGAGACCTACGGACGTTCCCTTCCTTTACCGTCTTTTTTTGACCCTCGCTCACGTGAGATTTCCTGGCTCTCTCCCTTTGACGGCTACATTGAGGCGTTGATTTTTTCAGACGGTCTTTCCGCCTTTTCCTCCCTAGATTGGATGGGTTTGGTCTGGAGAAGGGAAAAGGGATTGAATGATAGACACCCTGATTCTCTCTCCTAGGACTTAAAAACTTTCCCCATCCCTTGAAAAACGCATAACGATCCCCCCTTTCCCGCTCCCCCCCTTTTTTTGGAGAACCTCTCAGTAGTGCGTTCTCCCTTCCAAGTTATCTCGCAGCAATTTTCCGGGAAGGCACCCCATGTTGGGTACGTGATTTCTTCGTCACCTTTTTTTTTCCCCACGGGCTTTTAAAGAGTTCTTTTTCTTGGCCGAGAAAAGATCCTTTCCACGAAAAAAGACTTTGGGCTCTTCTCGTGCTCTTCCCATCCCCTTCCGTGTTCTTCTCGACAAACTCCTTCTTCTTAATACTAAGTGTTGTTGCATCTTTCTTGTTCAACACTCCTTCCCAAGATCCTACCCTTTTTCGTGTCTCAGGAGATTCCCGCAAGAAGAGTCCTCCGGAAAGTGATAGCCCACGTTTCCATTAAAAGTTACCTTTTTTTGAGGCCCTTTCCAGATTTCCTCTAAGTGCCCCGAAAGAAGGACCCCTTGAAGGAAAGTTTCCCCGGTATTTCCCCACTGGATATTTTTTTTTTTTCCATTTCAACTTTCTTTGGGCTTCCTTTTAGACGCTAAGGAAGAGTTCTCCCCCAGTTCATTCCCCCTTTTTCACGAACCGTTTCTTCCTCCCCTTTCCGAGCGTCTTGCGACTCTTCCAGGATCTCACAACTTCCAGGCCGTTCCCGTGAGCTTCCTTAACGTTAAAAGCTCCCCCCCCCCATGTTCTACTTCTCTCGTCTAGCCGACTAGCTCGCCACCACTTTTTCTCCCCCCTTTCGTTTATTTACAAGCCTTCAACTGCGGAGTGAACTTTAGCCCCCTCTTCCCACGGACATTTTCCCTTCAGCCGTTTTTTTTTTTTTTTTTTTTTTCCGCATTCTCAGAATTCTTTGTCGCCCCCCGGTGTTCTTTTTGAACTCGTTCACGACCTCTCTCTACTTTTTTCCTTGGTTCTTTCCCTTGAACCTCTTTCCCCCTCGTACGCCTTTCTTTGGCCCACCGCGATTGAACAGTACCCTCTTTTTATACGTTTTTTGTTTCAGCTTCCTTTTTTTCCCCACCAGTGATTCAAATAATGATCTTCCTTTCTCCGCAAGACCCTATTGAACCCCCAAAAAAGGAATGTTTCTCTTAATCCTTTTTTCCCCTACTTTTTTGATCTTGAGAGCTCAGCTGGGGTTTCCCCCCTCCAAAAGTCCCGGAGAGACAGTTTCTTCTTCTCTAGCAGTCTCAAGGCTTTCTGCAATCCTACCAGATTTTCGCTGGCTCTTTATCCCCTTCCCCATCCAGGGAGACCAGCTATCCGCGACTTTCCATTGATATTTTTCCAGTATAGATTTCTTTTGACCCCCCCCCTTCTAGAATATAGCGGTTTTCTTCCCCCCCAAGAGCTCCCATTGCCCCTCTTTGAATCCTTTCAGCTCTTGCAAAGTTTTAATGTTTTCTTCTTGTGGTTTAGGGATACAACCCCCTCAAGTTCTCCTCGACTCCTTTTTCCCTCGAGCCCACAGATCTTTTTTTTTTCCCCCGATCCTCTCATGAAGATATTTCTTTCCCTAGTAGTTGCTTTCTTGTCCTTCCTACCATTTCGAGAGTTTTTTTTAAATCCCTCCAATAGGAGACAGTCCCCTCCCTGATCCCTACCCCCCCTTCCCCCTCAGTGGAGTCTCTCTCTGTCGGAATATTTCCCCCCCCTCTTTGATTTTTAAACACCCCCTCTTTTTTGACAACCCTTTTGAAGTTTCCCTTGCAAGAGGCGTTCCTCTTTCCAGGCTTGAGGCTAGCCCCTCTCTTCGGTCAGTCCCTTCCATGAGTTTCCTTTCCGGCGCCCGATCACCATATATTCTTCCCAGAGTATGACTATTATTTTTTTGATGTTGAGACCCTCCCCCCCGAATTTTAGACTTTAATGTAAGCCTTTGGGGCTTTGAGGACCGACCCCCTTGCTACTGGCACTTTCTGGTGGTACAGCGACCCACGAGACTAGCTTCCTATGCTTGCCAGACTGAGTTCCTTTATTACCTAAATTTGCAGATCCCAGAGGGAATCGACGTGACTGCGCACCTAGTTACTCAAGCAGAATCCCCTATCTGAATCCCCTGAATTCTTTCATCTCACCAGGAGACTCTCCTTCGAACCTCTTTTTTTCAGACGGTCCAGTTATATGTGGCGCTCCTTTTTCTTTTACCCCCCCTACGTATCTGGCCACCGAGGAGTCGCGACCTTCCATGGTTTCTGGAAGGGTCCAACTTCCTTTCTCCCAGTCTCAAGGTTTGTCACCCTTCACTGTGTTGGCTTTCTGTCCCCGTTCTGGATCCTCTCCCGCGGTGATCGGTACACTTACCCGACCTAGCAGCGTGGGCATGAGTGTTTACTATTTTTTTAGGACGCGTGTCTCGGCTAGAACGTGGACACCGTGCGTCCTACCACGTCCATGGAGCGTAGCGGATCCGGTTTGAAGAGTTTTTTTCTTTTCTTTCCCTGTGCTCCGACGTATACCCAGGAAGAGTCTGTAAAGAACTCTTGAGGACTTGGTAGAGGTCCCATTCCTTCGATTCGGGTCCTCCAGCCTAGGCGTCAGAATTTTTTCGGATTGGAAATTGGAGTGGTGTACTCGGCCTGGCTTTTTTTTCCCCTCGGGCCCCTTTCATGGAATTTGTTCTGATGACTTTTGAGCGAAGCTTTCCTCTTGACCTTTTTTTTTGCATCGAGCTCTAGGACTCGAATCTTTACAACTTAACGATGAGAGTCTCCCCCCCTTCTTGATCCCCCCCAAAACCCCCCCCAAAATTTCCCCAACAATCCCGTTCCCTGGACAGGAGAAAAAGTTTGAGCCCCCTCGCTAGCGTGATGCTTCCTTGCCCTCAGTAAGCCCCCTTCCCCCCCTCTGTGTTCTTTGTCACCCTTTCGCCATTTTCCAGAGGCTTAGTAGGAGAAATGCGCTCCAACTGGGAAAACCCGGGTTTTTTTTCCTCTTGGCAAATGAAAAACTCGTTTGTTTAGTGTGTGTTAAAAGAACAAAGCTCCCCACTGTTTTTTTTTTTTTCCTATCGATTCTGAGTATCCCCCTGCAGTGTCCAGGTGACATCAAGTAAATTGAGGGTGTCCTTACTTTTGAGACCTCCCTAGATCCCCAGTCTTCGCCCCTGGTGATCTTTAGTCCATGGAAGAACATGCCCTCCCCGGAGCCCCAATCTTTCCGACCCATCTTCCCCCACCCCCTCTGCAAGCCTGGAGGACCGTTCGACGTTTCTCTCAGTACCATCCCCTTTCAATCCAGGCAACGTGGTTCCTTCGGTTGAAGGGAAAACAGCCAAGTTTCCTCCGTACCCTCTCTAGGCCATATCTTTCGCGCCAAGTCCTCTTCCCAGTTTTGCCCAAGAATCCTTTCTTTTTCGAGTGACTGTTTATTTTCAGCAGCTTCCTCTCCCGTCCTCTCCAGGAAGTGGCGACGCACATTTCGCCGTCCTTTCTACCTCTCTCCTGAATTCGGGTCCTTCCACGGCCCTCTTTGATCAATTTTGCGTCCCCATTTGGATATGTGGCAAAGGAGTGGCTCGTCAAGAAGTTTCCGCCACCCCCTCTTAGGGACACCCCTCCTTTTGGACGACTTTCTCTCAGAACCCTCCGAGGGGTCCGGAACGGGACTCCCGGTCTCTCCGATTCCGATTAATGGGCTCCGACAAGGAGGGCGCGACCTTCGCCCCTATCTTTTTAGCCGCGTTGACTTTTTGACCAGACCCTTGAAACCCCGAGTGCGACTTTTACCCATCGTCTTTTCTCCTCAGTCTAATTATAGTCCTTAGAGAGAATCTTTTTACCCCACCCTCTCCCCTCGTCGTTTCAGCGTCCTCCAAACAACACGAGAAAGGTAGACCCCTACCCGAGTCTGGTTTCCCCCCCAACCATTCCTCCGCAATTTTCGCGCTCTTTTAAAAAGAACTTGCCTTTTTCCCCTTTCTTCGATTTTTATAAGAATCCTTAATCACGAAACTAAGTAGTTCTTTCCCCTAAGGCACCCTCTGATCTTCCGGACCTCGAGGCCTTTTTTCATACTCAGCAAGAGAGAAGGTAATGCATTCTTCCTGTGGTTTTTCTTTGCCTTCTTTTGGCTTCCTGGACTGGTCTTCACCTTCTCCCTCTTCTGCCCACTCTTTTTTTCTTCTTTTTAATCCCAGCGCCTCCTGTACTCGTATGAAATGGTTGACCCTACTAGTCTTATTCGAAGTGAGACCTTTCTCCTTCTTTTAGAGATTAAGCTGTGCCTCTTTACTTCGGCTTGACTAGCCCTCCTTCACAAAACCAGCATCCCCGAGCATTCGGCCTCTCGGCTCCGGGCGCCCAGCCGAGACCTGAAACTATAACGTTTCGAGATGGGGACCTTTCCCGAGGAAAGGTTCTTTTCGAGGACCTCCCTTAGAGAAGAGAATTTATCATAAGGCCCGGAGCCCTTTTATTCCTGGAGATGACATTCCTCGATTGTTTCGAACCTTTCAGATCTGCATTCACGAGATCCTTCCGTGAAGGAAGCGCTAGAATGACGTTAACAATGGGTACGGACCCGTACTCTGGACGAGCAATCCCCGGAACAGACACTGAAAGCCACTCCTTCTTGAAGAAGAACCTCTTCCCAAACCCCCTTTCCTGGGGAATTGTAAGGCCTCTCTTCCCACGACTTCTTGGTCCCCCCTCTCTCTGATCTACCCTCCCGAGAAAAGATAGGCCTTAGATTCCGTTCCACCCCAGCCCTCCCCCGCGTACCCAACCCCCCCTGCAGGCCTAGATTAGTCCTTTCCCCAACCGGCTTCCTTGAGAGTTCTCTAGAGCTTTTCCACCATGATTGGTGCTTCCCCCTTTGGTCCACCGTTTCTATAAGTTCGGCCTTTCTGTGTTCCCTGTCGTTCTCTCCGGTGCCTGGCACTTGGCCTCGTACCTCCTTTGATGGGGCCGTTGCCTTCTACCAATACTTCTTCCCTTTAAGTCCTTCTTACTGTTTTTTCTGGGATGACCAGAAAGATACTAGATGGAATTTTTTCTCAGATTCGCCTACGAAGGAGCTTTTCGTTCCTCTGACCTTTGCACTTTCTTTCAGTGGTGGTTTTCCCGGCCCTTGATTATCGGAATCGGAATTTTCTTCTAAGATACCTTTTAACCCCCATGGGGTACTTTTCTACAACCTTTTGATTTTCCTCGGCCTTATCCGAACTCCGAGCTTCTTCTTTAGAAGGCCCTTTATACCGACACTCTTTGCGCAGGGCCCCCACACCAAATGGGTTTCACTTGACGGTACGTTCGGCAACTTTGGAGCACTTCATAAAGAGGTCTTGAGACTTCCTTTTCCATAGAATGGTCCAACCAAGAACCCCAGGGTTTCCTGATCGTTCCCCTGAGTTTTTCCTGATGACACCTCTCCTCTATTTTCTCCCCGTGTGTGAGTCCCTCTCGTGTGTCCTCTTTTCCACACGCCGCTCTGACCCTCCCCCCCCTCGTGGGCGTTCGTAGATGCATCGGTCTCCCCGAAGACTGAGCTCTCTCCCTGAATTTCCCGTGGCTCGCATTCCTCAAGTTAAAATCAACTTTTCTTTTGCCGTAATGCGCCTATTCTTAGTTGTTTTTTGTTCCCCCCTCAACATCACGAAGGACATCTGCTTTGGCGGCTAAAGGTGGCCTCAGCGGCCGTCTCTCCCCGAGGAAGGGGCTCACTTTGACATTACCTTGGCATTTTTTTTTTTTTCGATAAGTCCCTTGCAAGAGTCTCCAGTACTCTCGCTAATCCATCCCATTTTCCCCCCAGTCCCCTCCCTCCTGAGAAGAAGGCCCTGACCCCTGAGAGTATTACCCCCTTTTTCGGCTCTCCTTTCTTTCCCTTCTGATCTCCCCAACTTCAGTCTCTGAGTCACTTGATTTTCTTATCCCGGCCGTCCCAATTCCCGAGTGAGGTCCGCATCGTACCCGTATTTTACCGACTCGCTTCTTCCCCCCTGCTTCTCCCTATAGGCGTCTTCTTTCTTCTCCTCCCCCTCTGAACCGTTCCCCTTTTTTTAACCCCTTCGGAGGATTCATAGAGATTGAGACCTCTCTAGCTTTTGAATAGAGTACTTTTTCTCGCATATGAGTCGATTCCCTAAGCCAAGACTGAATTCCCTTAGTTCTCCTTCCCATCACTTTGGCCGCCTTTCTTTCCATAGAACTCCCCCCCCCCTAAGAAGACTCGCTCTAATACGGGGCTTGGTGTAGTCCACGTCATTTCTATGGGCGATTTTTTGTGTGTGCTGCTCCCTTCCCTAGACTTGTCCTGTTGACCCCGGATCTCGATTTGAAAAGTAAAGCGGGATCGAAAGATCCGAAGAGTAGGGCTTCTAAGGTGACCACCCAGTGATCCCCGCCCCTTTCGATTTTTAGGACTCCCATAAATGACCGATTGACCTGAAATAAACCCTCATTTTCCTATTGAACTCCTACGTGAAATGTGCCATATTTGCAGGTGAGTGCTTTTAGACAGATTCTACCTCGAACGACGCCAAACGTAGCCGAGGGAGATCAAGGAAGGCCCCAGGAGGGAGAGACCATCAACGGGCGCTCCGACGAGCATGACT
>Ga0179593_1500574_pt1 | contig 11064 bp, 15 predicted proteins | sample CZODoug2_1_08_16_FD_185931 | JGI IMG/M metagenome (GOLD analysis project Ga0179593, IMG submission 185931) | Vadose zone soil fungal communities from Angelo Coast Range Reserve, California, USA - CZODoug2_1_08_16fungal (PacBio error correction) | ecosystem: Environmental > Terrestrial > Soil >... | reverse complement strand
TTTTTTTATATTGAGGACCGCGCAAGTCAGAGACGATAGTATCCCCCCCTTCCGGCTCACGATTTCACGGCATCGGGCCACTCTGTCCCTTTGGTGCCCTCTCCCAACCGTTGCGCAGGGTGGCCTTCTCCCCTCCCCTTCCGATGGCGTCCAGCTTTTTGGCGACTTTCTTTTTTTGTCCCCACAGCTTAAGAAGTTTTTAGCTAGGAGGAAGGCGCCCCCGTCTTACCACCCTTGCTTTAACCCTTTTTGTCTCCCCGCGTAACCTTTTTTCTTGACCCTTTAGACAGCTAGGGATTTTTTGATAATGCCGGTTTCTCTTTGGCCTCATTTATCCGGATCCCATTTTTCACAGAGGTCTCTCCTGCTCCCCCCCCGTCCCTTCCTTCGAAATCCCTCCTGTTTAAGTGAGCAGGCCTTGCCCCTTTTTCCGCGCCCCCCCATTCCCCTTTCGGGCTTAGCCAATTTCTTTCCTGCCCGCTTTTTGTACTTTTCATGACTAAGTTTTCTTTTTACTTCTGGATTTTCCCCCGGATCACAAAGAACTTCCTCGCAATCCCCCCTTGCCCCATTTTTCGAGTTTTTGGGCCCCATAAAAATTCCCTCCGACGTCCACTTTTCACTGCCTCATCTTAACCCCCTCCTTTTTGACAACCCGTTCCCCCCGCGAACGTCACTTTGCTTTCCCAGCTTGACGACCCCTGTTTTCCTCCAGTTCGCAATTCCCGGCGGCACCCTCCTCCGACCCCTTTTCCCGGTCACCCGTCCCCCCCCAACATTTAGTTTTTCACGAACACTCCTTTTTGGCGGGCCTTTTTCTTCTCCCCTCGGCTTCTAAAGTGACCTACTTAGGCCCGACCCGATTTTAGCCTTAAGAACCAGGTTCGATTTTTTTTTACTTTCCCCCGCACTGGGCGAGAATTTGCGGGTTTTTCCTTTCCATATTTCCCCTTCCCTGATCCCCCTTTTCTTCCTACGTTCCGCGCCCGCGCCACATGGCCTCTTTTGTAGTGTCCCCCTTTTTTTTTTTTTACCCCCTAGCGGTTTTTTCACCTTTTCAGTCTCAAGATTCGGTCCTTTTGTTGCCCCCTTCTTACTGATCTTTTTTTTTTCTTCCGACATTGGGGTTTCTTTTTTTCCTTCTTTTTGTCTTCTGTCTTTCTGGCTTGGTCCTTCCTTTTTCAAGGCGGCACCCGCCCTTATGCCTCCAAGACTTCCTCCCCAGATGGCTTCAACGTTCTGGGAAATTTACTATGTAGGAAGCCCCAACAATTGTGACCCCCCCAAGCCAACCCCCCCAAATTAAAAGACTTCTCCCTCGGCCAGCTCTCTTCAGACGGAGTGGATTTTTCAATTCCTTTCTGACCCTCGGTGTCCTGAACCCACATTTTTCTTCCAAGAGGTCACACGTGATTTGAAGCTTTTTTCTACCCCTCAACGGGAAGAGTTTGTGAATCCGCGTTAATATCTGTCGTGTGTGTTCTTACCTTCCACTTCGAATTTGCGGAACGGGAATCCCACCCCCCCGCCTTGATATATATATATTTTCTTACAGTTGTCTTTTTGGCTACCGATGATGATGGGTTTAAGACAAGACCCTTTTTTTTCTCCCGTGCCCGAGCCCGACTCCATCTCCGAGGCCTCCTTTTGAACAGATTTTTCCCAACAAAAATGGTTGCGTTCCTTTCCAAGAGTCACTCCCTTGCCTTCGACCCGCCCCTGGAAAGACAAACCAATGCTGGCACAAGAAGTCAACCCCCCACCATGGATTCTCTTGAGAACAATCCTCATCCCGGAGGACCTCTCATTTACGAGTTTGTTTGCGTGTACTTTGGTTTCGTGGCACGTTTTTTTTTTTCTTACCGCATATTAGTGAATTTTTGTACGACCCCTTTTCTCGGCTTGGCGGCTTCTTTCCCCGCATATGATCATTTTCCGGCCCGTCCCCGCCTCAACGTATCCTCCCCTCCACCCCGAGACCCCTCACCGATGAGATCCACATGATGGAACACCTTTTCCCACGCCGGAGTTTTTCAGCTCCACGAGTCCGCTGCAGGTCCTAAAACCGGCAACAAGCGCTTCCCCCAAAATTGCGCACTCCATGTCCTTTCCCCTGTTCTTTCGGGCTGTCCGCTTTTCCAAAAGTGTTGATTTCCCCCTCCTCCTTTTTCTTACCCCACCCACCCCATCGATTCACTTTTTTTTTTTTTCCGATACTTCTTTCTTTTTCTTACCCCCCGCTCCCTGAATCTCGCCATTTTTTCTTTTCGAGTGAGGTAGACCCTTGTCTCTTTGTCCTCCCCTTCCCCCGTTTTTTTTCACAGCCCCTGTCCCCCCTCCCTTCCTTTTTCCCTCTTTTTTTCTAATAGAAGTCCCCAGAGTTGTTTTGAGTGCCCCCCCTGTTCATGTTGCATTTAGCACCGTTTTCCCCGTTTTCCCCCCCCCCCCCCCCCCCGTGTCGTAAGACAACCCCTCCTAGTTTCTTTGTATTTAGCGTCTGTGTCTTTCTCCAACCTGATTTAAGACACTACCTTGTTTTTTTCTACCTGCCTTCTGACTTTTTTGACACGGCTAGGTTATTTTGATCCCCACAAATTCCTCCCCGTTGCCTTAATCGTTCACTGTTCCTTTCTATGACCCTTCTCTTGTCCTACTCTACCTGAGAAGTCCTATCAAGAGATTTAATTGGCGGACCAGCCCTCCCGTCCATATGAGTGAAAGTAAATCTTCGATCCCGCCTTAAGGTTTGAGTTACTTCCTACCGGCGCCGGCTTCCCTTTCTTTCTTATTCCTATGTCATGCCGGTGTTATTTGTTCCCGTGCTCGACCTGTGCCCGCTTTCTATGGAGCCCCACCAAATTTTTCCCTGTCCCCACGTTTGCTCTTTTCCCCCTCTCCCCCTTCTGAAAGTCCTAACCCTTCCACCGCGTTTCTGGTCGGCGTCCACCTGGCTTGCACGTCCTCTTTCCCTGTCGCCGGCCGACGCGCGCGTTTCTCCCCCCTTTTTCCCTCTTTGCCAATACACCCCTGACATCGGAAATAGCATTCCCCCTGTTCCCGCTTCCAGGCCACTGAACTCGCCTTTGGCTCATCCCCTCCCCCCCCTATTCCCGGTGTTCCCCTTTCGAGGCCTTTCTCCCCTGTCGTATATTCATTTTTTTTCCTTTCCCCCCCTCCCCCCCACTAATCCCCCCGTCCTCCAGCTCTCCCCGAGAAACTTTCTTTCCCGCGCTCGGAGTTCCAGTTTTCTGACCATTTCGGATGCCCTTTACCTGGTATCCTTTCCATTTTTTACCCCCACCCCCCTCTTGCTTCCCGTACTGGACGAAGCCCACGGCCCCTCTTGATTTATTGTTTTGCCCACTTCTTTTAAAGCCAGTCCTTTCTTTTGGATTCCCCCCCCCCTTTTTTTTTAGCCCTTCCCCCTCTTGAGGATTCTGGAGAAGAATGTTGGGAGAAGTCTCACTCCTTTTCCCACCCTCTTACCGGAGACGGGCGTGCTGGTCAATTCTTTTCTTTTTAGCCGTTTTTTGGACCTGACGCTACTTGAATCGGTAGTGGTCCAGTCTGTCCCAATATTGCTTGGTATCCTTTTAGCTTTGACCGAGGCTGCTGATGCCCCCCGAACTAAGAAGGGGCGCCGTTTTCTTTCTTCATACTGCCCCCCCTGCTACGTCCTTCCTGAGGAATTAGGTGGGCTTCGGCCTTTTTCTCTTTTCCGCTATTTGCGGATCCTATGAGGTTTTAGAGACAAGGATGCTTCGCCTTTTCGAAGGATTTCCAAGAGCCTTTTAACTAAAATTCTTCCTCTTTTCTGTCCCTCTATTGAGATCTGGTTGGCAGGTACTTCCCCCCAGAACCCTGTTTCAGTCGAAGCTTTTCACTTTGGCTCTCCCTTCCCTTTAAGGCCTAACCGGTAATATTTTTCTTCCCGTGGTTGTGTTTCGATGCGTCTCTCCCCCCTTCCGGGTGATGGCTAGTCTCGCCTCTCCCGTTCCCTCCCCTACGGTCCTCGCGGAATTACGCCCCCAATTATTTACTAATGTGCGCGACCCTCCCTCCGGTATCATTTGTTAACGCGCCTTTTTTTTCACATGACTTCCTCCTTTCTCCCCCCCGATGTTTTTCTTAAGCGTCGTGACATTATGCAACCAAAACTTTAATTCCCCCAGAGACCTCTTCCAAAAAAGAACCCCCGATTTACAGAACCGACTTTCCCCTTTTACAGGACAGAGAGACGAAGAGTCCTTTTTCTTTTCCCAATCTTCATCAAGCCCCCCCCCCCACTTCGACGTGATAGAAAAACCATTTAATTAGCTCCCTAGACTTCTTAAAAAACTCCCGGCCTTCCCCCATCATTGCACGACTGAACCCAGTTTTCATCTTTAACTTATTTTCCCCAGGTCCCCCGAGGATGTGCCATGCCTATAATAGGAGGAAGTCTTTGACCTCCCCAAGTCAGCTTTCTGATATTACTTCGACCATGTCGCTTCCCTTTTTCCCCCTCCCCAAGCTCCTTTTTTCGCGTTTAATAAGCGTTGTCGATCACCCGTTCATACCCCTTCCAACGCGGTTTTTTGCCGAAGAGCAGCGGTTTCCTGCTAGAAGCCTAGTCACATTCCGGATTGATTTTGCTCCCCCTGAATCCCCTCCCCCCAAACGGTCGTTACCTAGGGTCCATTATTGTTTTATTTATCGAGGCCTTCCCCTCCCACACCCTCTCTCCGATGATAGTACCCCTATCTTTTTAAACGGAAGATCCTTCTAGTGTATGAAGCCACCCCTGGTCGTGTCAGATATCTCTTTTTGCCTGTACCTTTCTTTTCCTCTACCTTTACCTACCTTTTTCCGCGTCTTTCCCTTTGCCCCCCCCGGCTCGGAGATTTCCCCTTCCCCCTTTCTGCAGCTAAATGCTTAGTTTTTTTTCTGTTTTTCTCCCCTCTCTTCAGTCTTATGGCATGATAGGAGTCCCCCCCAGTTCACATAGCTCTCGGGCCCCCTCCCATGGGAGTGGATAGATCCCCCATCTTCATACCCCCTTATCCATTTATTGCGATTCGATCCCCCTTACCCTTCCCCCTGATTTTTTGTGTAGCACGAGAGTTGTCCCTTAATTAGAGGTATAGCGTCCCCAGGTGAATTTTATCCTTGAGTCCCCTCTACCCCCCCAAATGGAATACCCCCCAGTTAACCCATGGAAGCACCCTACAGACTTCGCTGCCTGTGTCGCAACTGGACGACTTCCGAGCGGGCCCAGCCTTCTCGTCCCCCACCCCCGGCCTTGTTTAAAATCACGTTTGAGCCCAAAATTCTAAATCCGGCCCCCCTCTCTGCCGTGACCATCTTTCCCTCCACCCCCCCTTGACTCCGCTAAGAAAGGCGGCCAGCACCCCTCTCTAACCGGACCCGCCTGGGCCGGTTCTCCTTGGTGTGAACCCCCCCCACCTCAGCTGCGACACAGACGTGAGGGTAACGTTCTCCCCTGTTAGGAGCCCGATATTCTAAAGAATCCATGAGGCAAAAAATTCGGACGCTTCCCCCTCCACTCTTTGTGACGTCCCTTCCCTTAAGGATGGTTTCTCCTGTCTTTTTCCTTTGGGGTTGAACAAGTGTACCCTTTTTTTCGAAATCCACTTGTGGATCTAATTTCCTCCCACTCCGAACCAATCCCTTACCCCACAATTGCTTCATGTCTTTATTCCCAGGTTCCAAGAGAGGTTTTTTCTTTTGCCCTTTTTTTCCTCATTAGGCATCTAGATTGGTCTGCGAACCTTCCATTTTCGTGCGTGACCGTTCGGTTTTTTTCTCTTCTCTCCATCTGGGTCCGCCTTTGGTAGTTTATCCTTTTCCCTTGTCTTCCGGCCTGAACTTCAGGAGCTTTCTCCGCCAATTTTTTTTTTGTTTGCGGTCCGCTGGCTTACCCCTTTCTCCCCCTTCCGTCGTTCCACCCAAATGTGCAACTGCCCCCCCCCTTTTCGGACGACCTCTCCCTTTTTCCCCCCCTCGAGATGTATGATCCACTTCCCCGGATCTCGTTTGCGCATTTTATTTTCCCCCCCCCCGCGTCACGTGCTGTTCCTATTCCCTCCAGGTCCCTCCTCCCTGGTGGGCAGACAGTCTTTTTGAGTTTAGCGGTGCCGCCCTTTTCTCTCGTTTCGCACCGAAGGGCAGTTTCATTTTCAACCCACTTTCCTTGCCATAGACTCATCTTTAACCTCCCCTACCCCCCTTTTGTTTTTCTTTTGTTGTTTCGATCTTCTTCTCTCATTCTTTTGTGTGAACTCGTGCGAGAACCGCCTTCCCTGCGCCTTGCCAGTTTGCCCCTCACCCCTAGTTCTGACCCACAAAGCGTGTTCAGTTCTCTCACTTCTTTCCCCAGCACTATTTTCCCGCTCTCCTCCCCCCCCACCATGTCCCCTCCCCCCCTCTTATCAAGGAGCCTAATACCCGTTTTCTCCGTATGATGTACACTCTCTGAAAGACGTTTTTCTGTGGTTAGTTGACCTTTTTTTAGTAACACTCTCTTAATTGACCGGTCCATCCGCTTTTGTCCTTTCTTTAGGCGCCTACTGCTTTTTCCCGGTCGAAAAAGTCAGCACTGGAACGACAAACGACCATGCACGATCCAGGCTTTTCTCTCAAGCCCCATTCATTTCCGCCCAGGTCCCCATCTCTTGGCTCGATCCCCCAGAGATTCCCCTTTGAAGGAGCCTGACCAAAAAGGCAAACATCGTCCCTTCGTTCCCCCCACCCATTTTCGAACAGGAAGGCCCGGTCTGTTTTCGGGTCCGGCGGCGCCTTGCCACCCGGTGTTTCTTCGGGCTCGCCTCGGCGGCAACCCCACGATTCGCCGACCCCCCAATATTTAATCTCCATGTTCCACCTACTCACAAGCCCAGTTTTTCACTTTCCCCAGTAGCAGACGCTGTCTTTTCTAATTGATCTTCACATACCTTTGGAATTTTTTCCACTGTCCAAACCACCCCTAAGTTCCTTACTTGTTTGATTTTGGCCCACCAGTCGTGAAACGACACTTTTGTGCTTTTTCGGACCCCCAGGTTCCTGTACCCCCCAGTATTTCTTCTCTCAGGAGTCCCCCCCCCACCTTGCCTTGACCCTACTGTGTTTTTAACTCCCCTTTCCGTCTAGTTTTCTGGCTTGGCGGGGCGATACAAATTATTCTGCGAACGGCCCTCTGTGTGTTCCTGAGGTGCCCAGGGATATTTTTTCATTGACATCCCCGTCGGAGCTTTCTCCTTGGCCCCCAAAACAGACGGCTGGCGTAGAGTATCTAGAACATGTCTCCGACGTTTTGTCCCGAATGCTGACCTCCTACAGGTCATTGACGGGCCTCCCCCTCTCCCTCTTGAAACTTGCCCCAGTGTCTTTTTCTTTTACCCTGTTAATGCCCAAGCCTAGGAATGTTTCTTTTTTTCCAAATCGCATCCACCCCGGGTTCCTGGTTCTCGCTCTATAGGGTTCTATAGGGGAGATTTCCCTCCCCCCTTACTTTCAGTTGTCCTCCGCTGCACTCCTTTTTTCAATGGATCCCTTACCTGGCTTCTCCCAGAACTTACCCACTGTATCAACTCGTGTTCCTATCTCCCCAATATCAACTCTTCTCTCGCACCCCGTTTCCTTTCCCCATCTATCTTCTGTTTTAGCCGACACGGTGCTTTTTCTCTATTGCTTCTACTGATTTTTCCGAATCGTTACCGGGCAGTCCCCGAAGCCCCGTACCGCCGGAAGAAATTCTTGACCATTGGGCTCATCCACAGAATTGAAGAGTCACCTCGACGTCATTTCTCAGTAGGGAGGATCGCGGCTTCTCCACTTTTCGAGTTTCCCCTCCCTCCCTTCTTTTTTTCCCCCGAGTTCCACCCCCCAGTAGAGTTAGTCCCCTTTTCAGCTCGACCATTTCGTTCGCCCTTTCAGGACGTCCTAAGTGTGTGCTTTTTTTTTGTAATCTGGGGCCGGCCCCTTTTTCCCTTAGGAGAGGTCTGTTCCGATGAGCTCCGCTCCCCCCCCCCCCTTGATTAGATTCGTTCTCCCCTGCAAGTTTCTGATTTTTCCCTGCGCCTTTCCCGGCATTCATGAAGGCCTCAGCCTCCTTGCTTATTGACTTTTATCCATCATTTTTTCGCCGCTCTTTTTCGCCTATCCCTTGGGCCTGGCCTCGCTTTCTGAGGGAGAAGTTTCTTCCCCCTTTGAAAAGCTTTCAACCGGCTCGGAAGTGTTTTTGGCGGCGCTGGTGCGCCCCTTTCTTTTTTTGAACGCCAGCGAAGCGTCTCAGCGCTCTTGAAATTTTGTTTTTTGGTTAGACTTCTGCTGAAGTTCTTTTTTATCTTCTTCCAGCAGCCTTTTAGTTTGGGGGTACCTTCGCTTCCCCGGATTCCTTCTTCAGGTTACGCTCCCTGGGGGTTGATTTTCTGCCTGCTGGGGAAAGTCTTTTTTTTTTTGTGTAGAATGTCCCGGCGGGCCCGATCCTCGACCTTGTGTTCAGCGAAGCCTTCCTTTGTTCCACCGTCCGGCTCTCCCCTGAATTCCCTTCTTTTAGTCGCAGCTCTTAAATGATATGGTCTGCTTCCTTTCTACCCCTGCAAGAAACTCCTTCTGCGAAGTCTTTCTTTCTTCTTTCACTTTGGTCTCTCCTCTTCCCTATACGCGTTCCTAACGGTAATATCTTACCCTAACATCTTTTGTTTTTTTGTTGCGTTTCGGACCGGTACGGGCTTTTATTCTGAAGTCCTCGCCTCTCCCCCTCCTCCCCACTTGCACCGATTGACCTCATTTGTTGTACCCCCATATGAAAAAAGATCGTGGATCCTTTCCTTCGTTTACCTTTCCTAAGAATGAGGTCTTATAGCCGTGTTGTAACTTACTTTTGAGTCTCCCTCGTCTTTTTTCTCTTCGATTCTATGCCAAAGCCCCCCCCCCCCCCCAACCACCCACCCTTCTTTTTTAAACCTGTTCCCCCCCCCACATCATATCTTTGCCTTTTTCGGTTCCTTCTGACCCAGAAGCCAATCCCCCGCTCCCGGAGGATGGTCCCTCATTATCCCCCCCCCCCCCCCCCTTCCAAACCTTATCACCAACCGCAAGATGCCTCTTTCAAATGTCAAGAATTAGCGCTCTGCGGTTTCCCCCCCACCACTGCCCGCCCCAGACCGTCCCCTACGGCCTCCCCTACGTCCCAAGCTTGGCCTTGACGACCGTCCCTACTTAGCCCCCTCCCTTGGCCCGCCCCCTCCTTTGAGAATGATGGTTTCTTTCCCCCCGCCAGCTCTTTCTCTTTCTTTTCCCCCCTTAATGCCTTGCCCTCCCCTCTTTTTTTTCTTCGACCCTTCCCCAGAACTCACGTTTCTTTGTTGTCGCTGTCTCTCCCCGCCCATCGAAAAGTGCCTCCCTTTTTGCCACACTTACATCCCTTCTGACGCAGACAAGTTCTGTCGGTTTCTGATTGCTGCCTTGCGGGTCTATCTACTGCTTTTTTTTCTTCTTTTGATTCTGTTTGCAAATTTTTTAATTTCCCCGTTTTTCCGATTTTCCTACGACTGACTCCTACCTTCCCCCTAGTCAGATTCAGCGTTTCTCCCTCCAAAATGTATATTTTGTGCCATGACTAGGTTCTATTGACGTTTCCCTTTGGTGTTGTTAGTCCCCCCCTAGTTCCTTTTCCCTCAGGAAACTCACGTTCAAGGCATAGTTGGCCGATGCGGACCCCTTTGACCCTCCCCCTCTCCTGCTTAGTCTTTGTTTATACAGAGATCCCCATTCACTATAAGTCCTGTTTTTGCCTATCCTTCCCCGCTCCGTCTTTCCCTTCTTCCCGGTCCCCCGAGGTAAACCGAGGCTGAATCGGCGCCCACCTTCCCCCAGTGTTAGGGTGGACACTCAGATCCCTGGGCCCCGGCTAGAGAGTTTCAGTCTCCACCCCTGCAACTGCTGTTAGTACGTCTCCTGCCCTACCTCTTTTTGGCTTTTCGCGTGTAGTCCCGGTTAATTTCCCCTTCTTCTCCCCTTTGGACGCCAAAGCGCCGTGCCTCTCCGCCCTTGCCCCCCGTGGAATCGCGCTCGCGCCCCGGGGTTCTTCATCCCCCCCTGACGTCCGTCTTCAAGCTCCTTTTCAGCCTAGGAACCCCCCCCCCTCCTTCCTGTTCCAAATCCTTTTCAGCCTAAAACCCAACCCGGCTGACTTTTTTCTTCACCCTTCCCCTCCCCCCCTTTTAGCGGCGAGCAATGACTTGGCTGGCCCCGCTACAATTCAAGCTGTGGAAGTTTTTCCACCCTTTCCAAATCCCTTTTTCTCCCAAAAAGCGTTGTACATGGTTTTCCGTCTTTTTTGCTTCCCCCCGTCAAATAGCCCTCACGGACATTAATCTTTGCGCCGTCCTTCTCAGGTTTCAGTTAATTCACTTAAAATTCTTCTATTGGCGCGCCATGTTTGCGTGGGTTTTGCCTCCCTCTTCCTAGTGATCCTTGGCGAGCAGTTCGCCCCGCGACCCTTTCCAAACTGGTTGGGCGTGCTACCCCCCTTTTTTTTCCCCCCCCCCCCCTAGCCCCCCCTTTTGGCCTCCTGACTCCGGGCTATCGTTTTTTTTCGCGCCTCCAGCGCTTTTTGAAAGTGCCCTGGAAGATAATGTTTCTCTCTCCTATGTTCTTTATATTTCTTGGAGGGGGGTCACCTGAAGGTCTTGGGAATAAATCCTTATGACTTTTTTTTTCACTTCCCTCCCCCCCTTCCTGGAGACCAGCGGATTCCCCCCCGGACTACCGAATTTATTTCCTACCCCAAACCAAAAATTGTGCAACCTGTCCCCCCCCCGACCTTGCTGCGTTATTAATTCCCCGTTCTTTTTTGGTTTCTGGGAATTCACCCCTTCTTAATTTTCCCTTTTTTTTTACTGTTCTGCAGGTCACACGTGTAGGGTTCCGCTGTCCCCGACAAGGCAGACTGCTGATCTTTTTCATCCCTCCCTGGTAATGTGAAGTTTTTTTTTTTGTCTAGTTTCTCCCCAGGAAAAGAGATTTCGTCTTTTTTAAACCCCAACCACCGAATTCCTC
>Ga0179593_1367264_pt1 | contig 11064 bp, 17 predicted proteins | sample CZODoug2_1_08_16_FD_185931 | JGI IMG/M metagenome (GOLD analysis project Ga0179593, IMG submission 185931) | Vadose zone soil fungal communities from Angelo Coast Range Reserve, California, USA - CZODoug2_1_08_16fungal (PacBio error correction) | ecosystem: Environmental > Terrestrial > Soil >... | reverse complement strand
AAGCTCGTTCCGCAGTTAATTAGCCGTTCCCTTCCCCCGGAGTAATCCCTTTCTTTCACCGCGCATCAGCTCCGACCCTGAAAGTCATCGAGCATTCGCTTTTTTGCATGGCCAGCCTTTTTTGCCCCCCCTTTCGCGATTCGGACACATTTATTCCACATTATTCCCTTTTTTTTCTTCTTTCTTTTTTTTATTTTTTTTCCTTTTTTTTTTTTTCTTTTTGACGCCTTCCCTTACTCAGAGGCCTTCCTCATACTCCCCTTCAGACTCTCTTTGCGTTTCGGAATGCACAAAATTGATACTACACCGGCTTGCCTTTGTGGGTGGATTTTCCAGTCAACTTCCCCCCCCTTTTCTAGGGGTTCCGGTCCCTTCCGCGGCGACTTTCCCAAACCAACACCGCAAACCTACACACCGCCTTTTTACTTTTGTGATAGGACATATTCGACTTCTTCGGTGGCGGTGGGTGTATAGTTTAACATTATAATCTTCTCTCTGTGCCAACCCTTGGGCCTTCCCCCCCACCGTTTGCAAAACGAGAAATAAAACTGATCAGCTTTCCTTCACGTGATCCCCCATTCTTATTCAATTCTATAGCGATTCCCCCTAATTCTCGTTTTTGTTTTCCCGATAATTGACACGAAGTGCGGACGGCCCCCTCCCCCCCCCCATCCCTCCCCAATCGTTTTGCACCTGTCCCCTGCTTTCTTCCTCCATTGACCTCTTCCCTCTTTTTGCTGCGCCCAGTGGCGCTGCAATGCTAGTAATCCCAATGTTACCACAGTAACTTTTTTTCTCCCTCCACCCCGATTGGCTCATCCTGCATATGACACCCCCAGATGTTCGATCTCCTCTTCTGAGAAACATACTTCATGCTCTGTTTGTGATTTTCTCTTTTTTCTACCGTTCTGCTAACCGCCAACCCCCCCTTGGAATTTCCTTGAGTTTTCTCATCCCCCACGAATCGCTGGATATCCTCCCCTTCCCCACTATCTCCTTTGCAATCCCTCCTCCGTTTTTTTTTTTTTGCGATATCTTGCGTGGCGCTCTCCTACCTGCATGACAGTTTATGAGCCTCCCCCCCCCTTCATCCCGGAGTTTTTTGTTTTCTAGACATAGCTTCTCCAAAGGCAAACCAGACATCTACATAGTCTCCTTATGAGACCTTATTGCGCACTTTTCCTCTTTAAGACGTACTTCATATCGGATTTGAGGCCCGTGTTTTTTCACCCTTTTCGTTTTTTTTCCCCCTTTTCCTTATCTGAATTGTCAAGATCCCGCTTCTCCCATCGCGTCGCTCCTCGTGCGACCTTTTACTGTACTAGCCTGCTTCAACCTACTTTCGGAGATTTTTTTTACTTTGCTGATGCCGTCTTCACGTAATGCTTCTCGAGGCCCCCCACCTCTAAACTCGTCGCATATAGTATTTAACGGTATCTCTACTTGACCATTTCTTATTCCCCTCGGTTTCCTTTCTTTTTTTTGATCTTTATCTTTTTGTCTCACCCGTTCCTTGTAATCTTTTTTGAATAGATCCATTTTATGAATTTAGTCATTCTCCCCGGCCTCCACGCCTTCCGACTCATGATAGGTCAGATCCCCCATTCCACTCGGGGCTTTTTGCTTTTTTTTTAGTAGCGCCGGAATTTCCTGTATCAAGTCCTGTGGTATTTTTTTACAACCACACACTCTTTTCAATCCGTTCTGACTCCCTGTTTTCTTGCTCAGCCAACTGCCCAGATATATGCTTTTCTGATTCTCGTCCCACTCCTTTTTCTTCTACGATTGTAATTGTATTCTCGCTTCCCCCGTGTGGAAAGTCATGAAAGCATCGAGCAAGTTCTATGACCTCCTCGGCTTGCCTCCCTCATGCTCTTTCCCTTCCAGGGTATTCCTCTACGCTTGGCTCGATATGCTCCTTTCCGGTTTACGTGAGTTTGACTAAGGAAGCCCCGATCACGGGAGAGTTACATTGAGTTCGCGCCCATTTTTTTTTCCCCTCCCCTAACCCTCCCGCATCTTCGCAGCTCGCATCTTTCTATACAAGGGGTTATAGTTTGCTCGTGTACCCTCCCACTTCAATTCTCACCGTTCTTCTTCCCCCCTTTTGATGAGACCATCACGTAGACTCCTCCCTTTCCCTCGTTGCTTGACCCTACTTCCTTGCGCAAGGTTTTCCGAAATGACTAGTTGTCCCCACGCATAGTTGATAGCTTTTTTTTCGTCAGCAGAGAACCCCCTGTCGTACACGCTTTTCATGAGAATCACTTCACATAGGGGCTTTGTTTTTTGTTTTTTATCTAGTCCCATTCTCGTTGAAGGCGTTTCGCTTTTATCCTTTATAAGTATAACCAGATGAGCAAAGGCCAGAAAGTATAGTTTTCAAGACATAGGCCATTTTTTTTTACCGATGCGAAGTATTGGGCCCTGAACTTGTCTTACAATCTTCCGATCATAACTAATTGACACTCCGTTGATAATTCCACCCACCTGGCCGTCCTTCCAACCCGTGCCCTTTTCTCATTTCAGTATTCGACTCTCCATTTCGCGCAGCTTTCTCTCAAATTTGAGTAAGATTACATTACAGGCCGACGCCTATTTTTTCCAGGTATTCGAGATATGTTTCCTGACAATTCACTTAGGTTCCATCAACAAGTTTCCCCACGCCTTACTTCGTTCCAGTTCAGCACCTTCAGATGCGTCCATCTTCAAGTAATATAGCTCTCATTTCGCCTCACTTGAGCTAATAGGGCTTCAATGTCATTGAATATAGAGTTGCGGTTTCGTTATTCCAACTACTCCCTAGTCAGCATCCCAAATTTTTCGCCGACCTTTGAACACCATTCTCAGCCTTCAGTCCTTGACTGAAAAGCCTCCATGCTACAGACAGTTTCCCGAAGTCGGTACCGGATTTTTGCCCCAACCCATATAGTTGCTTCCGTTTTATTTAGTACCTCGTTCCCTCCATTTTTTCTCCCCAACGGCCTCTGAGAAGCCTTTTTTTCCCCGATTGAGTAATGAAGCTGCCTTGGGCAACCTTTCCCTTCCACGTGTGATTGTCCTATACCCTCCTCCCCTTGCACTCTTCGGGTACCCCTAACATTGATCTGACTTATCCCCGCCCTTACTTCAATTCCCCCTGCACCATTTTCTATGTTTTTCCCCTTTCCCTAACAATTATGAAGAACGTGTACGGCCCCGACGTTATCGAGTGACTTCATTCTTGATGACGTCTCTACCTTGCTCCGTAGTATTGCGAGGATCTTCGGGCGGCCCCAAAATTTTTACCATTGCTAGATTGTCTTTTCCCCAGTCCCTCCCCCCAATCCTTCTCCCTAGACTAGTGTTATTCGTTAAACTGATGCCTTTCTCTTTTACGCGGGCCGTCGCCGGGTAAAACGATTTAGGGGAAGCCTCCCGTTAGAAGACGCCCTCATAATTATTACTCTCATGGTCTTCCAATCCTAACCCCCTTTGACCCCTTTCTCTCAGTTTTATCCCATCTCAATCGACTTACATCTGATTCCCCGTACCTTACCAGCTCCGACTTTGGGACTGAAGAGATACCCCCCAGCCGGCCGCTCTCAGAAACTCCATCCCGACTTCCATGAAGATCTTTGAACTCGTTTCTCCCCAGCCTGCCCGGAAGTGCTCTTCACGTTCGAGGCGATAATGGTCTTTTCCCTGGGGCCGAAGATTTCCTGTACCTTCCTGACAGTCCTTCCCCTTTTTTTTCCCCCGTACTCATGGAGCGCATGAACCGCCTTTAGTTTATTCTTCTCGTTTTCTTTCCAGTCACAGTTTTGACCTTCCTCCTCCTAAGCGAGGAGAGAGTATTTTTTGGGCCTTACCTGCTTCCGGCGTCTTCGAGAAGGCAAGCCTCCTTCTTAACCACCCCAGCCCCCGTTTTTAAGATGAATCTTGGAATTTCGGTATTTCTTGAATCATCACTTATCCCTTGCAATTGCTTTTACGGCAGCCCCCCGGCATCGTCCTTCCCAATTGGTTTTCGGGAGAGCCGTTTAGTCGTGTCGCTTCAAAAACCGTGCACAGTTACCGGCCGGCTCGCCATCCCCCCCCCTGTGGGACCTAGGGAAGTTGTTTCCTTTCTTTTTTTATGTGAGTGCCCCCCTTTCCCACTATAGTTTACGCGTCGCCGCTGTTACCCTTTTTTTTTGCACTTTTGGAGCACGAGTTCTTCCGAGTTTGTGTCTCCTCTATTCCTTTTCCCTAGGTCATGTCAGTGGGAAACTTAGCGGATTTTTGTGTAGATTCGTCCTTCCTTATCTTTCCCTTTTTAATTCTTTTTTGAGAGGGTTACTTCCAGGTGAGAGTGTACGTCCCCTCTGCTGTTCCCTTCCTTCTGCTGGCACGCCTGATCTCCTCAATTTCAGAAGGAGCAACCCAAATTTTCTTAAAGGTGTTTTTCCTTTTGCTCCTCGCTGCCTATGTGGACCTTCCCCCGAAAATGCGCAACAAAGGACAACACCCATTCCAAAGCGCACCTGTGTTACTTTCTCTCTGCACGCTCGGTAATTTTGGCATCGATTTCTCCCCTCCACCCCCCCCCCCCCCCCCGACCTCACTCACAGAAATCACAAAAGTGGATTGTAAGGGCGGCTATTCTTCAACTCAAGGCTTATCATTTTCTTAGTTCAACATCCACTTTCCAGTAACATAAGTATTCCTCAGCTTTCTAGCTTTACGTCCGAAATCTCTCTGCCCTTTCTGCGGAAGTTTTCATCGGCCGCGAAGACTTCTTTTACTGCCCTACTCCCTTTTTACGAGCCGAGGCTCTCTCTGAGGCCAATTGTCAAGAGATTGTGGGATTGACTTCCGTCTTCTTCCCCCGAGCTTGCTCTCCAAGGACTTCCCTTTTTTGACTTAGTCGCGGGCCAAGTCCGTCGCCTTTTAACCTCCTGCCCCTCTTCCCTTTGATAGAGAGCACCAGCAAGCTTGAACCCCATAATGTTCTCCTCTTTCCTCTGTTCTTGTGAGTTGCGTCCGGTGGTTTATGCAATTTGTAGTCTCTTTCGTTCCCCCTTTTATGCTCTTTCTATCTGACTGATCCTCTTTAAGGAGATTTAAGAGCTTAGTAACATTTTGCCTTTGTCCAAATTTTATCCCCTTTTTAAGACTTGCTTCTTTCCTTTCTTCTGTCATCCGTCACACTGGATTGACGATGCAGCGTTGGTGACCTGAGACCATTTCTTTTGGCCCTACTTTCTCGACACGAGCAGTCTTCTCAGAATGTTCGACTTCTCCATCACTCCCGACATTCTTTGTTCCCTTTGACGAAGTTACTCTTCCAGTTTAACCCGATTTTTCGTCTGTTCTTTTTTCACTCTGTTTCTCGCGATGAGATAGAAAATTTCTAAATGCGTTTCCACTGCGGGCTTCATCAATTTTCTCTTGATTTGGCGACCGCCTACACACACAGTTCAGCCAAGCAATTAGACTTTCTATCTTCATTCGAGAACTGATTGTCCTAGCAGTAAGTTAATCTGTCTAGTCCCAAACGGGTTTGCCTTTGGCTCTCCATTGGCCTTCTTCTCCTTCGCGTCAGCACCCTCTGATCCTTGGGAATACCTATGTCTCCCCTTCCAGAGTAGTCCTCCTTTTGACGGCTCCCCCAAACGGATTTGTTTCCCTACTCAGTTCTGCTCCCTCCCCAGCTTCCCTTTCTCCTTTTTTTTCCCCGCTTTTTAGCCCAATGCTCCTTCTTTTTGCATATTTTCTTTTTTGCTGACCCATTTTCGCGGTCCGAGGGGCTTTTTTTCTCAAGTCGGAATATTCCCAAGTTTCCTTTTCGCCCATGAGCCGCAATTCCCCCTTTCAAAGGAAGTCTATAGCGATGCTCATGTTTCGCGCTCGCGTGATTCTCAGCTCAGGCCTGCTTTTTCCGCCGTCTCGGTAATCGCTTCGACTGCATTTCTGTCGCCCATTCGCGCGCTTTGCCGGAATTCTGGTTTAGATTTAGATATTTTTTTTGATTTTTTTTTTGTATTGCTCTGGAGCTCTCGACCTTCTTTCCATTTTGCGCGTTTGCTCACCTCTGGCCATGCCCCCCTTTTGAAGGAATGCTCCTCTGGGTCCTCCTTCCAGTATTAGGCAGGATTACGTTTTTCTAGCGTAATGTGCGTACCACGGCCTTTACCTACTCCTTCGCCAAATAGGACGCCTCTTTCTTTCCCCCCGTAGAGCGTGCTTTCTAATTGTGATATTGGGGAGAACTCTCACTACATCTCACCTGCGCCCCTTTCCTTGTTTTTTTCCCTCCTTCTTCGAATCTACGACTTGAGTTCTTCATTCCCCACCGTTCTGCGTTCTCTTTCCTGGAGAAACCAGACATTGTCGAAAGCTCACTTTCGACTTCCCCTTTTGTCCTTCCTTCTTTCCCTCCGCCTGCACCGTATGTTCCCCCATTTCTTCCCTCCGACATAACTGTTATTTCGACCTTTGAATTGGAGAAAGTTCAAGCAATGAGCTTACGCCAATTTATGCGACGTTTCTCCGTTTTTTGCGTCCAGTCAAGGAGTCGCTTTCTTCCCCCACTCCTTACATCTATAAACCTGAATCAGCTTAATTATTCCTCCTACAATGTACTCAGATGCTTTTTTATCAAGGCTGCGTGCCAATTCCTTAGGCCTTCCCAAAAAGGCATCTGCCTTTCGCTTTGTTTAGCCCGCGAGTTCCGCATGTGGTACCTCTCTTTAGCTTCATGGAAAATCACAGTTTCCCCTCTCATCACTTCATTTCGTCGAGGTTAGGGCCCTCCTTCCTCTGTTAGGGCTCGATTGCTTGGTCGGAGAAAGTGATTCTAACGTGCTTGTCAGCTTGCTCCGCGCCTCACCCTTTTTATGGTCGCCCCTTCCCTTCCATGTCCTCGACTACCCACCCCCCCAACTACACACCGCCCCCCCCTCCTTTTCCTTGTATTTTTCCGTGTTGTGTCCCTTTCGGTGTGGCCCCATCGTCTTTCTTGCTTGGTGTTGTAGGTGTTTTAGCATGTTGTTTATCCCCCTTCTCCTCGGCTCATCCCCCTCTTTTTTTTTCCTGCCCCTACCCCCCTTTGATCAAAAAATGAGACCCCTCCACAACAACTAGTCAGTTAGGCCGGTCTCCGATAAGCCTTGACAATCAAAGTAATATTTCCTTCCCCCCGGGATGCCGAAATCTTTTTTTGTTGTCCCGAGAAGGACCCGGAATTGAGGCCACCCCCATAACCCCACACCAACACCACCAAACCCCCAAAAACCACACCAAAAACAAACCACCCCACCAGAAAACCACCAATCACCAAACCCCCAAACACCAACCACCACCACAAACCCCACCAACCCAAACAACCCCACCCAAACCACCCCCACAACCCAAACCCCCCAACATTCCCTAAACCTCCTTACCTAGACGCGTCTGCACCTTGGAATCCAGTCCGGCTCTTCCCTGAAACTACGCGATTGTTAGCGTGAGTGCACATGTGCGCTTCCCGCCCCTCCCCTTTCCCCCACATTCACGGTGTGGACACCTAACCTTTCACCTGCCCTATGCTTTCCCATCTCCTTTTTGTTAAGATCGCATCCTGGAGTGAGAACTACCTCTACAAGCCTATGTCGATGTATTTGGTCTTCCTCTTTGTGTACATAGGAGATTCTTTTAAACCCTTCACCTAGCGAATTCTTGGCTACGATAATAAAAGTCAGTCTCTTACTCGGTTGTTTTTGATGAAGACAAAGGACATCCATTTCCTTCGTTTGCGTTTTATATATATTATGACTCTTTTAAGACTACTCCTTCTGATGTCAAGCATCTGCACCCTTTATTAAAGAGTGTGGCGGTTATTTTTCTATCTCTCCCACTACCCTCACCTTTCCTACCCATTTCTGCCTTTCTCCTCTGGCGAATCCGCTTCCTTATTCCAGCTGGAGCTGTTACCTATTCTTATGCTTTTTCGACAGGTCTTCTCTCAAAATCACACCCATGATCTGTGGCCTTCCAGCGAACAGATTGTCCTCTCAACGCAGGTAGGCTCGGCGTCCTCATTTACTAACCTTAAGCCCCCATTAACATAGTTTGCCGCGGAGCGTTCTTATTTACGGATTTATGCCGGAAATAGATTTAATATTTGGTCCACACAACCAACTATTAATTCTTTAAGCCCCCTATTTCGCAGTCCTAGGAATTTGATCCTCGTGCACGTCGGATTATCCTTTCTAGCGGGCTCGTTTTTGTTGTTCTTCTTTTTTTTATAACTTAGTTTTTCGTCCCGGTGAACCTCTCATTTATCTTAGCTTACACCCGGATCACGAACCAAACCCCCGCCCTCAAAAAAGAATACGCCTCGGCGCGTCCCTCCCTTGAAAAGGCTTTGCTGCGTTTTTTTTTTTTCGTCTCTCCCTTCATCCCGACTGGTCCCCGCTACATGTTTCTTAGATCCTCCCCCAACAGCCTCTCCCAAGCTTTTTTCCGAATTTCGTTTTTTCTGCCCCCCTGACCGATCTATCCTGAGCAACTGAGGCCTGACTTACTTCTCTCCTATTCAATTCTGAGCTTGTCATACGTGGCCCGTATTTCACTCCCGCTCTTACAAGATACTCGTCTCTCGTGAGAAGTCCCGCATTCTTCCACGCTTGACTATTTTATTCTTTAGCGTATTGATATTGTGGTTCTGCTTGCATAGTGAAGCGTTTCTGCCGTGCCCCGCATTTTCATCTTGAGACCCTCTGCTCTTTAGCTTCGAATTTCCCTCTTCTCCTCTCTGTTCCTCCCTTTTGATGTATAAACTGTTGTTATCGTTTTTTTTTTTTTTTCCCTTTTCGACACTTTCCATGTCTTTTACAACCCCTTTCTGATTCTTTTCGCCTCACTAGGCCCCATCCCCTTTCAGATTCGTTCCCTCCTTCCTGCTGCAGGTTGTGTGGTACAAGTCCAAGTTCAATTATCCCTCTCTCTTTCCATCTGTTTCTTTTACGACTCTCGGCACAGCTCAACATTTTATCTTACTTTTTAATCCTTCGGTCTGGGACGCTCTTTCGCGCCCCTGCATCGCGAGTCCTTTCAGAGTGGCAGTTTCTTCTCCTGCCCGCCCCCCCAGATGCTCCTTGTCGCCTCCCGCATATAGATTGTTCCCCGAAAATTCGATCTAGATCCCCTCTAGTTTTTGTCGCTCACTCCTACGCGTTTCCCCCTTCTCATCTCCTGAAATCCCCGTTTGCTCCTGCCCAACAGAGAGCGTACTCAAATCAATTTCCCCCCTCTTCAACCCCCGTATCTTTTCTTTTTTTTTACCTCATTCTATTCGTTTTTCCGCTGTTCGCTTTTTAACACTCAGCTCTCCTGGACCCCCGACAACCCCTCCCTTTAGAAGTTGACCAGAATTCGGCCATATTTCCTCTCATGTTGCTCATGCCTTCTACGATTTAACCTAGACGAGTTCCCTGTGAAATCCCTCTCCTCACTCCCCGATGGCGTCGCCTCACTTGAGAAATCTCTCTCCTACCTTCCTTGCTTCCGTACTCGGATCCTTCGTTCAAGTACGTTGCATAAGCGAGCCCCCCAGTGTTCCTCCACAATAGTCATCCGCTAACAATTTTTCTCCGACGGCAACCAGGATACTCCGACGCAAGAATGGAAGCCACATGTTCCATTTCCTCTTAACCCTCCCAGTCTTTTTCCGATTAGCTTTCTACTTTTTTTCTTGCCAAAACCCTATTTTCTCCTGCCTTCGTTTTGTCTTTAGTCATCGTCTTCACATTTTTTTTTCTTACCCAACTGCACCCGAGACGCTTTCCCTGATAGATCTGCCGTTCATACTTTCCGTTTCCAGTGCAACGTTTCCCCGTGGGATTTACCGATGACGGCCTAACTGAACGCGGCCTTTCCCGATCCAATGAGCGTAAGTACTTTCTCTCCCCCTCCCCTTATTACCTGCCCGATATATTGGGGGTATTCTGTCGCCCCCCCCTCCTCAAGTAAATTGAGCGCAAGCGCCTTGCACATTTTTCCCCTTCGACCCTTCGACTGCCTGTCTCCACTATATCTCGAGAGATTTCTCCGTATTATGACCTGTTTGGCGGCCTTTACAAAAGAGTGTTCACATTGCTTATTTTCCCCCGAGCTTTTCTGTGTTCATCCGAGCGTTTTTTCTACTCCCCCCTTATTTTACGACGACGCTCAACGCCGCTGTTGCCCAGATTTTCTTTTTCCCGCCGTTCTTTGCTCCTTTTCTCATCAATTCTTAGTCAGAGTCTTCCCAAGGTACCCAAGATTGTCCCCCCGGATGACGTGTTTTCCAACTCTCCTCCCGACTTCCCTAGGACCATTCTTCTTAGTCTCAGGACCTTTTGTACCCTTCCCTGCTCCTCACAGGAGTTAAACCATCGGGCCATGAACCGAGTGTCCATTTAGTCTTTGTTTACCTCCCTTCTTCGGTCTCGTCTCCGATATGCTACGACTTGCCGGAAGGATAGCGCTAGGGCTTGGCCGCTGCCGTTACTCTTTCACGTTCATTCCTTTTTTTCCCCGTCGGACTTCTCCCCCGGGACATCGTTCTTCATGACCCAGCGGCAGGTTTGGTCCTGTTAAAATCCCCGCGTGTCTTGGTCGTCTCGCGCCGCGCGAGGAGCGCGTCGTGTTCCCATACTGTGCTGCTCTTTCAGGAACTTTCTTGAAGCTTTTCTTTCTGCTCGCAGTGCAGCAGGGATGTTTTCTTTTTTTTTTTACCTTTTGACTCATAATTTTCTTTCTACGGGTCTTGAGTTTCGTTCTGATTTCTGAAAACTTGGGTGATTTTTTTCTGTGCCTCGGAGTCCCCCCCATGTTTTGGATGCCGAAAATAGGGTTTCCCCACCCCTCATGATCGGATCGTTCTTCCCTCCCACCCCATGTTGACACCTGGGAATTTCTTGGGTGTCCCCCTTTGGGGAGCCTTTTTCTTGAACTGATGCGTTTCGTCCGCCCTTCTTTTTCGAGCACCCGTTTTGGATGGGCGCCTGGTCCTGTCACCGTTTGAGACTCATACAGTCTTTGCCTCGGGCTTTTTAAGGTAACTGCCGCGTCCTGGTG
>Ga0179593_1361635_pt1 | contig 11064 bp, 13 predicted proteins | sample CZODoug2_1_08_16_FD_185931 | JGI IMG/M metagenome (GOLD analysis project Ga0179593, IMG submission 185931) | Vadose zone soil fungal communities from Angelo Coast Range Reserve, California, USA - CZODoug2_1_08_16fungal (PacBio error correction) | ecosystem: Environmental > Terrestrial > Soil >... | reverse complement strand
TGGTCTCCTTGCCCTCACCCAAGGTCCCTCCCCCAAGAGGACCCGTATGAACCCTTTTTTTTTTTCTGATCTTTGCGCTTCTTCGTCGACACCATTCTCCCGCCTCCCTCTGCCCCCACCTCCTTCCCCCCCCCCTTTTAGTAGTGAGTTGGGAATAGTGCAGAAACCACGCTGGTGTTTGTTCAGGAGACTGACGTGGAGGGAACGCCCGAACTGTTCGTCCACCTTAGGTATAGTTCGCCTGTTTTTTCCCTTTTCATGTTCCTTAGGCACGCCGGGACACCCCCGGCTTGACACGGTTTCTTTCCCTCTGCTGCCAGCGCCGTTGCTGTCCTTGGTGACTTCACCGTTACGGAGGTTGAGGACATGTTTTTTCGCTTATCAATCCTCTGGCGCGTTTGCCGTCTTTTCCCTCTCCCCTGACGTTGCGGGTTTTCCCTCAAAGTTATGCAGGCTCGCAGACCTCTCTCCTCCTTCGCCTGCGTTTTCTCTTCCCCGGATAGTATCCGGCCGTTCCCTTAGCAAGACCGGTTTACGAAGTTATCGTGTGATCGCTTTTTTCAGCTAGCAGTCTTGCGGGGTTCGACGGGCCTTCTTTCCTTCCGATTGTTTGGCATCTTTTCTTTATTAAACTTGCTTCTGCCCCATTTTTTTACTTTATTTTTTTAGTGAGGCAAGGAACACCAAATTTCCCCCTTCATTCTTTTTCCCGACCTCTCTTCGATTCCGACGTGACATCATATGCCGCGAGTTCAGGGGATAGTGGTCTTTGTCAATGCTATTCCACTATCCATTAGCGCCTAAATGCGTTTTCTCCGTCTCCCCCCCTAAAGAACAGATACTTTCTTTTTGGCACGAATGCATATGCTTCCGTTGGGCGTGCGACCTGAGAAAGTTCCTCCTCTTCCTCGTTGCCATCCCCTTCCCCGGCTTCGTTATGACCGTGTGTAATGCGTGTGTCGGCCCGGTAAAAACCTCTGTACCTTCTCTTTCTCCGAGGCAAGAAAGACTTGCCCTTCCTTCCCCTTCTTTTTTTCCTGACGCTCGATCTCCCCTCCGGTCCCCCCTTGTAGGCCAGCGCCTATGAGATAAGGTCGTGTACTCTCGCCGTCCCACCGACGTCCAGTGGCATTGTCGACAAGGGAAGCAGGGAATACAGCCCCCTATCATCCCTTCTTCTGACCCTTTTTTCTCCTCGAAGGTTTGATGTATCGATTCGGAACTGCCCCCCCGTCCGGAACGTGCAGAGGTTTTTTTGATGTTAACTTCCTTCCCCCTCCCGCCCATTTTTAGTTCGGTTATACTGTGAATTGGACCATCCTCACTGACTTACCTACGGTATGCATTCTGCTAACCCCGCACTTCCGCGCTGCTGCCCTTTCGCATTTCCCCCTTTTTAGCTGAAACTGTTGCAGGACGCGCCTCCTTTTGCCACGACTTTAGGTGAGATTGAGGCATATACTTACTCCTTGAGATTATCTTTTCCCTCCTTCTGGTTATGTATGGATTTATACGGTGAGACATTTGATTCCTCCGTCCAGGCAATGATTTATTCTCTGCAAGATTGTAGCCAGGAGCGATCTCGTTTGACTGGTCCGCTTTTGAAGACATTCGCGTAGCCTTATTTTCTCCCCCCCCGTCTGCCTTACCCTTTTCACGATCAAAAGGATTGTTCGTATCACAGCGTGTCTCCTTCTTTGCTTTTAATCCACAGCCCCAAGAAAACAGAACTATGTCCTCCTCAATTGATTTCTCAGTTTTCTTGGACTCTTGCTTTTTGAGCCCCATACGGAAGATTGAGCTCCTTTGTTGTTAACGGTCTCCCTATCCTCCCCTTGCCCTCCCAAGAAACACCTTTCCGCTCTGCAGAAGGTGATGGTTCAGAAGAACGGTGTCTTTCTTCATCTTGAACGCCATTCCATGAAAGAGGATCCTCGTTCTTCCTGCACGATTCGTCTCGATCCCTCCCTTCCGGTCGGAAAAGCCTCGACCGGTGCAGAAGATTGCTTCCCCCCAGCCTTGTAGAAGCTTGATGCCCTTGTTATGCTGCATTTATCGTCCCTTATTACCCCGGCCCATTGCAATAACGAGAAGGCAGAACCAACATCTTCACTTGAGGATCAGCCGTAGCCGTACTTTTTCTTTCCACTTGTACTGCCCTCCCCTATCTGCCTCACTTGTCTAAGAGCTCGGCGGCAGGCTTCCCTGTGAATATTCTCGGCATTCTTTTTGCTCTTTGGGACGATTCGGATGGGTGGCGGGCCATAAGATTCAGTTTTAACCGTAGCCCCCTTCCCCTTTCCCCCTCCCTTTTTTTTCAGGCGACGAGACGACCAAGGACCTTGACAGTGTGGTATACGAGCCGTATTTAGCGTCTCTCCCCCCCCGGTTTGGCATATCTCTCTTCCTCCTCTTTTTGGTTGATTATCTTTTCCCAAACGTTTTTCTAGCCTTTGGTTCCTTCCCTTTAAAGGCCTGCGTCGATCTCGTTCTCATGTCAGGGCTTTTTTTTCCTTTAGGGGCTCGTGCCTCCTTAAAGGTCAATCGATCCTCCTTATCTTTCCTCCCAAGGCCCCGCTCTGATCTGCTGCCGCTTTCTCTTAGATGAGACGCGCTTGTTCTTTTCCCTCCAGGACGCTCCTGAGCGTCCTCTGAATTGGCTGGCCTTCCTTAGCCGTTTTCTTCCTTTGTTTGTTTCGCCACACAAGGGCTGTGCACCTATGCCTCCCACTTCTTATCTTCCTTTTTCTTTCGCTTTCCCCCACGGTCCTCCCCCGAGGTCGAGGAAGTTACAGAGTCAACGATTTTAGTCGGACTCCTCCCTCCCTCTCTGATTTTCTTTTTTTTTCCTCCTGACCCTTTCGTTCGGCACCCATCACTTGTCGGCGCGAAGACGCGTGGTGTCATTCGGTTTTAGTCGCTGTCGGTGCCTCGTTTTCGTCACTCGCCTCTCCCGTGCATTCTAAGTTCTTTTTTCATTACCTCCATTCGTGGTCCCTTTTTCGTTTATGATACTCGCGGCTTTCCGATCCCCTCCCCCCTCCCTTTTATTGGGGCTGGCTCCGTCCTCCCAATATTCTGTTTGTCTTGCGTGCCGGAGACATAGTCTTCTTTCCGTTTCGGCACTTTGCCCGTAAGGATATCACCGGCCCTGACTTTTTCACGGCACCTTTATATTCCCGTTTCCTCCCAGTCTTTGGTCCGGTTCGTTGTCCAAGCTTGCCGCGTGCGACGATCTTCCGTTGCTGTCTTCTTTCGCGCTGGTACCGCGGCATCGAAATAGCTTTACGATTCCTGAATGTGAGCCTCCTTTTCAGCCTTTCTTCTTTTTCCCTCGCTGGCGAAGCTTGCCGCCGTAGGATAAGTCTTGGGTAGGCTCTCTTTTTGTACCGATCCTTGAATTTCCTTCCCCCCCCTTCTTTCCTGTCTTCCCCCCCCCCTATCGATAAAAGGGCGATATACCCACCGCTTTCCACAAGTCTATGCAAAAATCGGAGCCGACCGTGTGTGCTTCTTTTACTCTTGTTCCCTAGTTAAGTCGATTAAACCCCCCCCCTCTGTCACTGCCCGGCGTCTTCCTGTCAGTTAAGAGAGGTTAAAATTTCAATACACCTCCTACTCTCCTCAACTTTTCTTGGATTCCTCTTTTACCCCCCCCTATCGTAGGACTGCGCGGCTAAGGATCCTTTTTGCTTCTAAATTTTTTCGCTCCCCAGCTTCTGCATTCGGGCTTTTGGTCGAAGGACTCCAGTTTTTCTTGATTCCCTTCCCAAGCTGTTGGAACCTTTCCCCTGATTCCTTAATACTCTGCGATGGCATTCTAAATTGTGGTCCTTTTTGCTCCCTTCCTTCCTCCCCAAGCTGATGCACCCGTGTGCAAGTCAGGTTTTATCCTCCCTGGTTGTCCTCTCTCTTTTTTTTTCCCTCCTTCATTACCCCCCCTGGTCACGTATCGGAGCTATGTCCTTTTCTCCTTCTCGGGGCAGCTATAAATCAGAAATTGCTTTTTGCCCCACGTAAGAATGCGATGTGCCGCCTTCTCATACCTTTCGTTATGTGAATCAAATGCGCGACGAGAGACATTTCTTTTGTCCGCTTTTTTTCTTTCCCCCTCATCTTTCCTACCACTAAGAGGGGATGCGCCGATACCCCTTCCCCCCTTTCGGAAGTCCATTACTTGTTTGTCATTATTGTAGTTGGGGACCTCTACCCCCGCTTCATTTTTCTTTTCTTTTCCCCTTCCCTTTTCTGAACTTACCCAAAGGGACCTCATTGCAAAACTTCCATCACTCTTGCAGTCTTTTTGTCAGAGAGATTGCCCCAATTAGGAGGCCGCAGACTCTTTTGTCGCGCCCGCGTGCCGATCACGTTTCGTCTTTGACCCCCCCCCTTTGGGTTGCGAAGGTTCACCCTTCGAATCCCTGACCAATGCTGCCCCGCGGCTTGCCGTGGTAATCTCAAGTTGCGCGAAGTGTGGTTTCTCCCCCTCTTTTTACATTACTTTTGGCCCGCTTCCTTCCATGATTTCCGACCCCCGAACCGGACTACTCGCAGCGGTCGCTCCTTCTGCCCTTAGACTATGTGACAGACCATCACCTTCTCGCTTTCTTTCCTTGCGCGATCATGTTGGTGATGTCGGCTTCCTTTTTCCGTCTTCCCATCACTCTCGGACCAATCAATGTGGTTCTCCGGGTGATTCCCCCCAGCGCTCGTCGTGTGACGCATGCGCCCTTTTTGCCCCTTACCTTGCCTGTCTCCACGAACTACTCGAACTGGTGGTCTTATTTTTGCCTGTCCGTTTTTTCAGTTTGCCTTTCACCTTTGCGAGCTTCCCCCTTTCTTGACGAGATGTCGTATCTGTTATTGCGCGCGGTTTTGGTTCCCTTTTCCATTTCTTGAGTCATGGAGATGTGAATTCTCTCTTCCTCTCACCTTTTCCTTTGAGCGTCGACTCTACCCGAAGTTAATGATAGGTGGAAGAAGACTCTTCCTCTTGTTTCCTTTTTTGACTTGGCTCGGCACTTCTCCGGCGTATCCTCAATGGGACCTTTTCTAGGAAATAGAGTCATTTTCTCTTTTTCTCTATAATAAGACCATCGATCACCGGCTGAGGAGAGGTTACACTCTTTTTTACGCTCGGACCATCTTGTTGGTAAGGAACGTTCCCTCTTCTTCCCAGATGCTTTCCTTTCTCCCCTGATCTCGGAAGTCGTGTGCGATCCGGTAAGGGGATGTGTTTCCCTAACTTTTTTCCGGAACCCCCACCGTTTTTTTTTTGTGCCACTCTCTATATTTAATCATAAGAAGTGTTGTTTAGAGAGCTCGGTCCTCCTTTTCCCTTTTGAATTGGTGTGCCTCTGACGAACCCTTCTTGAACATGTCCCTTCCCTGGCCCTCCCTCGAGTAGCTTTGTTCCCCCCGCACCGAGAGTCCCTGATCTATATAGTCCCTTTTTTCCTACCTGGTCCTTTTCCGAGCATTGAGCGAACATTCTACGTTGGGAACGAATCATTTATGTTTTACCTACCTTCTCCCCTCTCGTCCCTCTAGACTGAACCTTGATGACGAAGACTGATCGAAGTCCCCCGCGTTCCCAAATGGTCGGCGTTTGAATACCTTCCCCTTGACTTGATATGATCCCCCTCTTCCCCCCCTGCATCAGGACACGTTGTCTGGTTAGAGCGGTCAGCTTCTAGGCGTACTTTGTCGACTCCTTAATATGCTCCAGTTCAGCCGATATTCATGGCGAGCTTGGTATTAATGTGCAAACTTGCACTTAGCTTACAACTCTTGCCCCGACTTCCTTTTCCCCTTCCTGGGGAAGTGTAATTCTACCCTCCATCTGCTTCCTCCCAGATACAAAATTTAGATCCTAGTTACGGGAAACCATCGTTTAGTCCCTTTCCTTTTCCCCCCCCCTCTCTATGGAGCGCGTGACCTCTCCCTTTCTGCTTTGACAAATGCCCCTTTTCTGTGCTCCGAGGGTCTCTCACACCCTTCCTTTCGTTGCCGCCTCCGCCCAAGTATAGCCGCTAGTACCATATGCGTCCGAGCCTTTCTTCATTCTTCCCGGAATAGTCGGGATGGCAAGGTCCACTTTCTTTTCCTCCTCCCCTGATACGGTCGTTATGTTTCTCATTCCTCCCCCCTGTGCGCTTTTCTCTTTTCTTTCCTCCCCCCCCCCTCCTTCCTCTACTTCTTCTTAAGGAGCATGGGCGAGATATTTTGTCCGTGTGACACTTGTCTGAAAAGCCTCGGTGCATTTGAACCTTTTTATCGCCCGCCAGCCAGTTTTCTTTCTTTGTTTTTCCGTGGCCTCAGCGTTCGATGGTGACATGCCTTTTTTTTTCCTTTTCACTTCTTCTTTGCGACAGTGGACATTTACGGCCTCCGTCCGCCACCGAAATCTCATCCTCTCGTGTCTTCCTCTTATGCTCTTGCCGATAGTGGTCGCCCTCCCTCGTAACCAGACCGACCGCGAGGTAAAAGAGACATATGCTCCCTGTTCTGCACCTAACCCCCTCCCTTCATATTCTCTCCGGCACCCTCAATTTTCTTGCTTGGTCGGTATCAGATCAAGGTAATGCATTTCCTCCCCTCTCCTCTCCCAATCCTACTCTCTCCTTCTTTTTGTTAATCTTTCCCGGCCCCCCCCCACATCGACATGCGTCTCGAGCACAACGACCTTCCCTCGAGAGTCCTCCCGAAACTTCTTTTTCTTCTCTTCCTTTTCTTCTTCTCGGAGAAGTCCCCCAAAAAGTGGACCTTGGACTCCGACCACCTTTATTTTCTTTTTGCGCCCCCCGAATTCTCGTCAGTAAGTAAGCTGGTGAGGCCAACTTCTGAGAAGTTTTGCTTAGGCACATCTTTTTTGTGTTTTTTTTTCGAATCTAACCCCCCTTGCCTTCTTCTTTCAGGTTTTTCCCTATGTTGAACTTGCAAAAGAGTCGACACTATACCCCTCTTTCTTGTTGGGTGTTTTCCTCCTCCTAGATAATTTTTTCCCCCCTCCTCACGAAAGAACACCTGGTGTCTGCGCACGATTTTTCTTCCCGTGTAGGTTTGCGATTGCGCTGCTCATGCTTCTCTCTATTCTCTCTCAGCCACCCCCTCCCCCTATTCCTTGCTTCCCTCCATGATAGGGCCTAACGGAATATCCTTCTCCATATCGAGGCTCATTCATATGAAAGATCTTCCTTTCCCCCTGCTTCCCTTTTTCTTCCTTTCCCCCCCAGATCATCTTTTTTTCAGATGACCTTCCTAGAACCCAACTCTCCTATGCCACTTCTTGTTCGGCTCGAACGAGGGTAGAAGGGCGGGATTAATAGACCCCGTCCCTATTTCCGCTCCCCTTGCCATCTCCTGAGGTCTCGACTGTTTTTTTCCCTCTGTCAATTATCCACATACGTTCCCGACTGTCTCCCTCGGCACGTGTTTTTCCTTCCCTTTCTCCCTTCCACGACATCAAAGCTCCGGAATAGATGCGCCCTTTAGGGTGTGGTTGAAGACGAAGTGACAATTTTCCTCCACTTCTCTCTTCTCCCCTCTTCTTTTTACCCGACACTCCTTTCGTTGTAGTTTCATAATCCCCCCCCGATCCCTTGATCGCCTTTTCCAGCACGACGAGAAGAATAAAGGATAAACCCCCCCATCAGAGTCCCCCTTTTTTTCCCTTTTGCCTTTATCTTTTAGTTTCTCAAGGACAGAACGCGCCTTTCCGCACCCCTTCCCCTTTGTGTATAATCCTCTTCCAGTCGAATAGTCTTTTATCTGCCGGTAGCCCTTCCCCGTAATAGCGACGACGGAGGTTTCCAGCATCTCTTCCTTTGACCTTGGCCTGTCGCTCGGTCGGACGTTGAATACCGATTGTTTCTCCCAGCATGCCCTGATCCCCCCCTTATCTCCATTCCCCTTCCCTTCCTTTCTTCTGCGATCAGCGACAAGGAAATTGAAGTTGTTATCATCGCCGCTGATCCTGTTATTTTCGCAATCGTTTTTCATCTCTCTCTTTTACTCAGACCTGCCTTGGGAGCTATGCCCTTTCTGCCAGCTATCCCTTCTTTTTTTTCACCCCTGTCAGGCTTCTTCCCTCATGAAGGGAGGGGTCTGGGACGATGATTCTTGGCCCCCTTTCCTCCAAGGACATCGATATTCCTCCGTGTATCGTAGGAAAAGGCAAAGGAATAACTTTTTTAGATGATGGCCGCCCTCGTCTTCAGACTATTGCGACCCTGTTTTTTTTTCGTTTGTTCTTTTCTCCCTTGATGGCAAGGAGCAAGATGGATTCGGACTTTCTTTTGACTCTTCCTTGATGAAATGAAGTGCCCTGTCTTTTTTCAGCTCTATTTACGTTTCTGTGCGTTTCTCGGCCCCTCCAGCCTTTCAGAAGATGTGCTCGATGACTTGGTTTCCCTCGTCGCTTTCTACTTGAACGAGATCCACGGGTCCTTCTGTACTCTTAGGCCCCCCTGCCCTTTTTACCCTCCCGAAAGGATCCGCTGGTAGCCTGCTTTCTTTTGTTTTCCCCCCCACCTATACATTACGACCCGTTCGTCGGACCCTTATGTCCCGCCTTTCCGGCCATTTTCTTTTCGTCCTCTTTAATAGACTTTCCAGCACATTGCTAGCCTCCCCCTTCGTTCTTTTGTATCATGCTCACTGCACCCACCCGAGCAGACATAAAGGAGGCTGTCTGCCCCCCCCTTTTCCTAGTAGCGTGTTTTTTATCCTTTTATTGCCCCCCTGGCGAAAGCTGTGCGATAATTCCCTCCTTTTTCTCTCTTTTGAAAATCCTTGAGTTTAAGGAGAAGGTACTATCTGCCCCCCCTGTGAGTCCTTTCCCTTTCTTCTCTTTCTCTACAACCTCGGGAGTATAGCTTTGATGAATTTTGCGAGGATCCTTCTTCCGTTCCTCGCCCTCCATTTCTTTCCCAGAAATCTTGACTGGTCCCTTTTCTATCCTCCCATCTCTGAAGAAGGGAGATATATAACCTCAACATCCCCTTTGTCCCTCTTCCCACTGGTATTTTTTCACCCCCCTCCGGGTTCTTGTAAGGATTAACCTTTAGGACTCCTTTTTTTCCAAACAAACCCCTCGTCCCTCGGGCCAACGCGTAAGTTTCGAAGGGGGTCACGTCCTCCCACAAGAAGTTTATGACGAGCATACGTCCTTCGAGAACTACACTCTTGTCTGAGCGCTCCCTTTTGCTTTTTACTTACAATAATACCCCCCTTTTTTAGCGAACAAGTCCCCAGGTTGCTGCTTATTTGTTGCGGAAGTGTCTCGTTTCCCCTTTTTTCGATGCCAGTGTACAGCTTTGGAGTGGACCCTTTTCTCTTTCCACGTTTTCCCCCTCCTCGGCGTTTCGTCATTCGAATTGCACCTTTTCATTTTTTTCCCCTCTAAGCTGCTGTCTCATAGGGCCTTATTAGGTGAGTTTTCTAGAGCATTATTAGAGGTCGAGGTTTTGCAGCCGTTCCTATACACCCTTGTTCATCATTCCCGCTTTCTTTGCCCCCTTTCTTTATCGGTCCTCTATTGGCAGGAATCTGTCTAGGGGGGCCCCTCCCAACTAGCCTCACAATGCGATGGGGACGTACCTGCTTGCGGTACTTTTTCTACAATTTAGAGTCCCGGGTCTCAGTACTTTTTACTATTCAGCTTCTACACAAGACCGCTGTACGGTTTTGGTCAACGGGTTTGCGGCGTCCTACCTCCTTTTGCTCCTTTCTTTCGTTTGTGTGTGGTGTTGCGTTTGGGTTTCGCTTGCTAAATCTTTTGAGGCCATGTAACAAAGAAAAGTGGAACCAAACCCCCAACCGTCATTTTCAAACACGTAGGAACCCATTCCCGGCAAGTCCACCCCGTTGTCCCTCCCCTTTGCAGGACTGTGGTTATCACCAAGGTGACGAATGGCCCCCCTTCTTTTCTCCTTTCCGTGCAAGAGGTACGGAATCACAAGAAGTTCCAAGTTGAGCCTCTGTCATTTGATTTTTCCATGCCTGGCCGTTCCCTCTTTCCTCTTTTAGTTTTTCTGCGTCTCAGACCCCGTGTGAGTGTGCAATACGGGCCCCCCAGTACTTTTTCACCTTGGCTGTGTGTCCACCGTCCTGAATGGCTTTACTCTGCCCCACCTTTTTTTCCGGACTATGTTCCCCTGAACATGGATCCACCGGCCGTTCCTCTGCTGTGTTTGCTCGTTCTGCCTGGGGTTTTTAGGCTTGGAGTTTCTGGCACCCCCTTTGCGACAGACCATTCCTCTTCTTCCCCCTCAGGGCGGCGGTAAAGCGCTCCCTTCGGGTACGCCTTTAACCCCCACATGTTTTTTGACTTCCTCAAGACCCTCGCCTTTTCCTTTTAAGTAAGCGAGTTGCTTGTATCCCGTCTAAGACCAAGGAGAAAAGTTTCCTACTCTCCGTTCTTCTCTGTGCGGTCCTTTCTTTTTTTCCCCCGCATACCAAGCTCGGACATTTATCTTTTGGAGCTTCTTTTCCAGGAGTTTGATCGATCTTACGCAGCCGTCGTCTACTCCCAAGACTTCTTCTTCCTCTTTTTTTCTTTCTTTTCTCACGATGAGGGGCCGTGGCCACTCTTGTTCTTCTGTCTTCCTCTCTTCTTCATAATTTCGGAGAGGAAAAGAGCCATTGTTTTTTTTTCAGGATACGCCTCTTCCTCTGGGTTGGGCCGCAAAAAAACGCCCTCCACCCACCCCCGCGCCAAAAACTCTCTCCAAAAAACTTTCTCAACCTCCCCCTCCCCCCGTCCTCTATCCATCGCCAACAGAACACTCCTCCCTTATCCCCCGAAACCCCGCTCAGACAGAAACCACGACCCCCCCCCCCCACAGAACCCCCACCCCCCCCCCCCCCCCCCCCCCCCCCCCCAGACCACACGCCAACACACCCCCAACAAACCCCCATTGCTTCGACCGTGGTCAGGACGTCTACCACAAACCCCCTTTTGCGTGATTCCCCATTCACCACCTCTTTTTTTCCTTTTCGCGGTTCCCCTGTTGCAAGAAGGGTTAGGACAATCCGCCAACCACTTTTCCGTTTCCTGTTTAT
>Ga0179593_1355083_pt1 | contig 11064 bp, 13 predicted proteins | sample CZODoug2_1_08_16_FD_185931 | JGI IMG/M metagenome (GOLD analysis project Ga0179593, IMG submission 185931) | Vadose zone soil fungal communities from Angelo Coast Range Reserve, California, USA - CZODoug2_1_08_16fungal (PacBio error correction) | ecosystem: Environmental > Terrestrial > Soil >... | reverse complement strand
TTCTTTGACTGGAATAGGTTTACAACTTCACTTCGTCATGTTGCCTTTCTTCTTTTGGCCCTGTATCGTGAGTCCTTTAAAGGTTTTCTCTCCCGGGTGGCTTTTAAACCCCCCTGCATCAAGGACTCTGGGATGTACGGACCACTAGTGGCTTTTAAGTCATGCTGTTTTGCCTTTTCTTTTCCCCTGCTTGTCCAGTGTGTGTGACGGTTTCCATGTACGGAAGATTTCCCCCGCTCACCCTAATTCACCCCGGCTGGTTTATCAGGTGGTTTTTCTTCAGGCAAGATTGCTGAAGGCCTTTTGGCCTGTTTTTACTCTGCTGGCCACCATCCGGCGATGATGGTGACCTTTTTTTCTGGTTTCATTGCCTGGTGACCAAGTTTGTCCGGTTGTGCCCCAATCTCCCTTGGCAAAACGATGTTTGATAGTCCTCGGTTTGCCTGTCCCACATTCCCTCTTGGTTTTTGGAATTTTTCTACCCCCCCCCCCCGTTGTTAGTCGCAATTTCTTTGAGTGACTATTTCTGCCTGTCAATAGATCTTTAATCGGCCCCCTTTCAGGTGTTTTGTTGTTGAAATGAAACGGCATTCCAGTCCCTTTCCCAGACCCCATCCCCCATGCTGATGCAGGCTGTCCCCCCTTTTGGTTCCCCCTAACTTGATTTCAACCCATGGGTTACGGGCGTTGGTTAACTCCCCTCGTATCAACATCGTTGGGTTTGTTATTTTGCCCTTCCCCCCCGCGTTGGTAGGAAGCACCATCCCGTTCACCCCCCACCCTCCTTGTATTGGTTTTTGGCCAGGTCCCTACCAGGTGCTTCCACCCCCCTTTTTTGGCCTTCCTGCTTCCAAGTGGCAAACACAACCCTTCCCCCCTTTCTCCGAGGGCCATTGGTCTTTCCCTGGGGCTTTAGTCTTAATTACACATTTTTCGATGTGCCTTTCTCACCTGAAAAACCCCCCCCCCATCCGCCTGATTTGACCCGAAGACCCCCGAGTGTAGTTTTTTTCCCCCCCATCCGAGAGGCCCCATATTTGGGAGCCTGAGGGTGGTCCCTGTTTTATATCCCCGCCCTTCTAGTTCGGTCCAAACGTTTCGCCCCCCACGTCTGTTACCCAAAACTGTGCCAAGGGACCGAACCGCTTTCCTTACCAAGATTCCATAAATTGGTTCTTTTTTCCGTCTTTGACGAGCCGCGACCGAACAACTTTTTTTCGTTGCGGCACATTCTTATCTTTTGGGCATGCTGGTTATCTCTCTTTTTTTTCCGAGGCTGCCACTGGGCGTCTGCTTCTTGCCATGCATGCAGCTTTTCTCCTTTCCACCCTATTTAACTCATCTTTCTTTGGCCCCTGATCCCCTGATTTGGCCGCCCCCCGATTCAGTTTGGCATCACCTCTTCCCCCCACCAACCCTCGCCATTCTTTTGTGAGGCACCCCATTTCATAGTGCAACCCCGGATGGTGCTCTTTTATTCGATTCTCTTTTACCCCCTTTTTAGCTTTTTTTTTTGGTCTTTTCCGGCTGTTTTTTTCGAGTTGATGTGCGGACGCCTTCATATCTCCCCCTACCATCCTTGGTCTTTTGTCCCCCCCTCACAAACTGTTCCCTGTTCGTTTCCGCCAAATATTCTTGCAGGGGACCACTTGTTTCAACGGGTCATCTTTGATGCTTGTCGTTGATTTGGTAGATGGTTGTTTGCCCCCCCCCCCCAAACCCTATTTTCAGCACCCTGACAGGAATGGCCTTCCATCACAAGGAAAGAACGTTCCAAAAACGAGGTTTGTAAAAGCCCGAAGGGAAGAAGCCAACACAGAGACTTTTCAATCCACCAGCAAAAATTGGATTTCAATTTTTGGAGAAAAACTCAGTTTGATGCGTTTTCAACGCTGGTCGTTTTCCGAATCAACCATGGTCCCTCCCTGTTTTTCAAGATGATAAATTTTTTGTTTTTTTTTCCCTCCCCTCACCAATCGGCCGGCCCAACAACCCTTGCAGCTGCGAGTGGGGTCGTTGTGTTCAAAAGGGGGATTTTCCAGTGACCTTGCCCATTTAACCGCCCGACCATGAACTATTCTTGACGGTCCCCCCCCCTCTTCCTCATCGCGCCGTGACCTCCGTATGCCCCTCTAGGTCCTAGGTTGATCAGAAGGCGGCCCTGTTCTATGACGTTTCGAGGAGTGGCTTTGCACTTTTTCTTTTAGATGACCTCCTCCTACCCTGGAAAAAATTTCCCCCCCCCGTTTTTCTTTTCAAGCGGGGATACGTCTTGAGCCAGTGCCCCCCGTTGTTCCTTCCCCGACTCTTGGATCCGCTGCCGGACCCACTTTTTCTCAGTTGTTTTAACAAACCGTCAGTGACCCGATTTCCTGCCCCGTTCCCCCTGGCCCTGTAGGTGTAGTATCTCCCCTCTTGTAGCATTTTCCAACCCTCCCTATTTTCCCGGTTTATTGTTTTTCTCGTCACTTTCCTCTTCCAGACTGGGTCAGTTCGTCCCACCAAGCCCAGAATCTTTCTTGGGGCTTTTTTTGTTCATTTTTTTTCCCACACCTTTTTTCACTGTCCAAGTCCAGGCAGCTGACGACCCCACATAGATCCTTCCCCCCCCCCCTTTCTGTCCCTTGGTTGAGTGAGTAGGAATCACCTGGCATTTTTCCCGCTTCCCTTCATTTAAGTGCTGATTTGGTGCATCAAAAAAATTCTTCCCCGGACTGACCTTCGTGTCCCCCGATTTGTTTTCCCCTTGAATCACCCTGCACCTTTTCTTGCCCTGAAGAAATCGTGGAAATTTTTGCTAAGTCACGCGTTTTCAAATCCTCTCCTTTTTTTCGTTTTTGTTTCCTTGAATTTTTGACGAACTTTTTTTTATGGTCGTTCCCCCCGGGGCCCCCTTTTTGCTCTTGTGCTCCCCGGCACTTCCGTGTCGTCAAACTCGTAAGAAGTTTCGATTCTTGACATTTTCTCTCGACCCGCCGCAAGCACCTTTTCGTTTCCTTGTCAATTGCGATACTTTCTTGCTTGGTGGTTGTTTGGCTGTCTTGAGCTGCGGTTTGTTGGTTTTCGCACTCGGTCTGTTTTCTTATCGACTGAAAACATGGGGCCGCGACCCTCCCCCCACGTCCAATGGTGATGTTTGGCGTAGATCCCAGTGGAAAGTGTCCTTGTCCACACATGGAATATTTGGCCCAGCAAATGCGCCTAATTGGTAACACCCCTTCTTTCTGTGGTTTACCTGGAGGTGCTCGTTCCCAACGAGTGACTGTTTCCGCTTTAACTTGTCTGTCCTGTCTGATTTCCCCTGGAAACTCACGAATGGGGGCCCTTTTGCCCGAGATTGTATGGAATTCCCCTGTTTTGGTGTCCCTTATGTCGCCGTTTCCTTTTTCCTGTTCTGGCTGGTTCTTGAGAGTTACTTCCCCCAAAGTGATTCCTTTGACATTCGATTTCTCCGCCGTGTGACCGTTCGAGGATCTTTAATCCGGAAATGACATGTTTTTCAGAGCCTGATCCGTCTTTCTTCTTCAAATGAGTGGTGTCTGACATTGACCGCACATACCTACCAAATTGGTTTGATGTATGGTCTACCCCCCAGAGTCGATCTGCCTCCCGTCTTACTGTGGGTCAGTGGCGTAGTTTTTTAAATTGTGTCCTCTTCCTTGACTTTGCTAGGTGCAGGTTTTGAGACTCAGGGGCTTCTTCTGGCCTGCCCCGTCGGCTCAGACCGGCTCTCGTGTTTAATTCTCTTTTTTTTATCTTTTTCCTCATCCTCCGTGTTTTTTTTTTTTATCATGTAATTGTGGTATGTTATGACATCCCCTCTCCGCTTTCTCGTCCCCTCCATGTTGCAGTCTCCGCTCCCGTGCTATTTTCCGTACCCGTAAGCCAAGCCATTACCCCCCGTTGAACGATCTTTGTTTAAAGTCCCAAGAACCTACCTTGGTGCCCCCACCGCTACCCCACCGTCCATCGTCGAGATGTTGTTTCCTCCCCCCCCCCGTCCTTCGTTGGCTGGATTGTGATATTTTCAATGGGGTGCGCCCCCCACCAGCACATAGACGGGACGTGCTTGAGCTTAGGAAGGGTGCGGATGCTGACTTTTCTTCTTCTTTTTCCCAGGCGTGTTACGTCTACCCTGTCCCTGCGGCGCTACATCTATGCGATCCCCCCCTTTGCCTCTTTCTCACCTACCCCCCCCCGTCCCTCTTCCCTTTCTTTTTCGCCTTATGGCACAACCCACAGGTTTTCCCCCCCAAGCCATTCTCGGCCCCCCTGGCCCCCTCCGACTATTTTTTAGGCCTTTTTCTTTCTTTTCTTTTCCCTGGGCCGTGGTCTATCAGGCACAGCCAGCTCCCACGGCGTTCCCGCTTTTCTCCTTTGTGACCTATGTCCCCAGGACAACCAATCCCACGGTTTTCCCCATTCTCTCCTTTTTTTTTTCCAATATTCCCTGGTTTGACTTTCTTGTTGCGTGTTCCTCTGTCAAACATTCCCTTCCTTGGGCTTTGGTGCGCTTTTCGCGGTACTCGCTAAGCCAAACGGGACACCTTGTGGTTGGCTCACAACCCAAACCCCACTCATCTCGTCTTACCGTAAACACACACCACCCCCCTACTTTGCGGTCTTTCATTCGGCCTTTCACTGAACACAACAGGACCATTTTGCAAGGTTTTTTGTTGCTCGTCGAGTAGAAGTACAAGAATGAGAGTTTGAGGTTCCAGATCGGCACCCCACCCCCCCCTTTTGCCGTATTAGTCTTTACTGATTCCGCCCTTTTTTCTGCCCCCCCATGCCCCCCCATCCACTCCCCGTTTTGCGTGTCTCCCGACCATTTCCTTTTCGTCTTCCCGGACACCCAATGTTTCCCCCCGGTTTGAGGTTTTTGTTTTTTTTATGGACTTGCTTCTCCGCACCCTCTCGCCCCTTTTCCGTCTTTGGCTTCGTTTAAGCCGTGGCAATTTGTTCATAAAACGTTGACGCCTCTCGAACCCCGATTTTTCTTTTTCAGTTTTTGGAACGTCTGACAAAATACGTTGCCCTGATTTTTTATCGTCCCTATGAGTGAGTCCAAATTTTTTCGAGTGTTTTTTTCCATCTCTTCGGCCTTCCCCCGTTTCCGGCTCTTTGGGCGCGGCCCCTGGTCCCTCGGAAAAACTTTTGTTCCACCACCCCCTTTTTGGGTGCCCGCCATTCGCACAAGTCTGTTTTTTTCCCCCTTTTTTTCGTTCCGCGAACAGCGTTTCGGTAGTGTCTATTTCATCCTTTACTCTCCGATGTCTTGGACACTCCGGGCGCTTTTTTCCTTGCTAACAGTCGTGTGAAAATAGTTTTTCCTTCCCCTTTTTTTTTTCCTCCTGATGTGGGTCCTTTCAGCTTCTTTCAAATTTCGTGGATTGGACCCTTTTTGATTGTTTACCTCTGCCCCTCTTTCTTACCGGTTGTCTTTTCCTGATATGTTGAATATGGACCTTTTTCCCTTTCCGGACCCCTCCGTAAGTCCTTTCCAACAGGCCGAAATTTCTGTACTGATCCGGAACCCCGGGCTTTTCTCATGTTTTTTCTCGCTTAATTTACAACTTTGTGTTTTACCCCTGTAGTATAATTTTTCTTTTTTTACGTTGAGATGTTATCTTTTATTTGATTTCTGAGGACACCCCGGTCTAAGCACCCTTTACCCACGTTTTCCCTTCAGAGACGGGGAGGAGAAATTTTTTGTATACTTGACACGTCTTATGGCTCGTTGCGGGTGTTTTTGAAGTTCTCATGGTTTTCTTCGTAATTCCCCGAACCGCTTTACCCTTTCTCCTCTTACTTTCTCTTTCTTCCCCTCCCAAATACCAGCCCGCCCTGCCATTTCATTGCCTCTCTAGCATCATACCTCTTGCTCTCCCCCACACCCTTCTCCCGACATACACTCCGCCTTCACCAATCCCTTTCTCCCTAAATCCTCTAGACCTTAACACCCCCTAAAACCTTAACAAATCCCCTATCTAATAATCCTCATTTTATACTCACCATACCCTTTTAAACACCCACTTTCAACAATTTTATCCCTCCCAATCCACTCATACCTCCCATTCTCACTAAATTTACACATAACTCTTCCACCACTACTCCCCTTTCCCCCATCTAACACTTACTTCTTTTTCTAACATTTCCCTTCATCTATTCTCCTGCATACTTTCCCTACTAATATCTATCCCACCTCCAATCACCCCTTAGTATTCTCACCGACAACACATCCCCCGTCCATCGGAATTTTGTCTAAGTGAGCCACTGTTTTTTGATGGGCTGGTACACGTCGGTTTTCGTTCTTCCCTCGGCTGAGTTTACACACCCGCCCCGGGGGTTTGACAGGTTGACATTTGTTTTTCGGCCGCGGCTGGGAAAGTGGGTGCACTCACAATTTTTTGTTTGGACCCTCATTTGAATCATCCCCGACCAGCCTTTTTTCCATGACCAGTGTTGGCCCCCTGCCGTCGATATTGTGCGAAACTTCCATGATTTTCACTGTTGACTGGTCTGCACGTCCCCCCGAGTTTTTCTCTCCTTCATGGGTCGCTCTTTCTCCGCTTCCAACAATGATCCAGAGGCTAATTCTTTTCCCCCCCGGATGAGACCGTCCTTTTCTAGACTGTTGGTACTGGCTGGCCTTCGCAAACAATGTTTCGATGCTGTGATGGTCGTATTTTGTGCCTTTTTTTCTGTCTTTCAGGTCTTCCTCAGTCTGAACACTACCTGGGAAGTTCTCTCCTATTTTTCCTTTAGCTCTGTTTCCTTTTGAGTGTTTTTGGGGTTGGGGAGCTGTGCATTGGTCGTTCCCACCCCGTCCCCACGGATTCTATCTTTTCAGATGGCGCCTCGGTCACACCTAGGATACCCCCATTCATTCAAATCTGTGCTTTTTTTACGTCCCCTTTCTTTCCTTTCCCGCGGCTTTTTCTCCGTCTTTTTTTCCTTTGATTGGTCTGAATAGTTTCATGTTTCACCCTTCCCTTCATGTCCCAACTTTTTCTGTGCCTGGCGACGTTAAGACGTACGGTCGCTCTCCTTGGACGGAACACCCCCTCGTGCTTCCATCGGCCCTCGGCGTGTGTACCTGAACTCTCTTTTTGGGGCTTCATCCCAGGTGGCGTCTTTCGTTCGGTTTCCTGTTTTTTGGTCCAGGGAATTGAACTCAGATCAACCCCCCCTTGCTCACCCTCCCCCCATCCAAATTGCTGGTAGCGGTCGTTTTTTCTTTTTTCCTGACTTTCAGGAGTTGTCAAGGCTTGTACTTTGGTTTTTTTTTAGCGGTCTTTCCCCCAACCTAAGAGATGGATGTGTTTTTTTACTTGGTATTTGTCTTTGACCAAGGGTCTCTGTGAAATCCAACATGGCCCCCCCCCCCCCCACGATTTTTTGGCTCGGAGTCTCTTTGCAAACCGCCCAGTTCCCCCCTATTTGTTTGATAAGGTCGAAACACTGGGGTCCTTCTCCCCCTTTTCCTCCTTCATGGTGGGATCTTTTGGGTTTAGGCATGTCCCTCACCTACCTTTCCTCCTTCAATTTTTTCCTTTTTGTTGTTTTTGTTACTAGTAGATTCGCCCTTTCTCTACCATATCACTGATTTGTTTTTTTTTTTTATGTAGATCCTGCCGGTTGTTCGACCCCCCTGCTTTCCACCAAGACCCCACAAACGTCGGGATTGGGCCTGTGTCTTTTTCCCCTCCTTCCTCTTTCAAACACTTGGGGGGGCCATGTGGGCTTTCCACACAGCGACCCCCCCTTTTGGTCCAGGCACAGAACAAATTTTTTTTTTTTTGTTTGTTACCCCCTCACCCTTCAGGTATGTTTTTTTAAGAGCTTTCCCCCCTCCCAAGTCCCTCCCCCCATCGTGGACCTTCCCCGGAGCCCACACCCTCCTACCAAACCACTCACCAACCAGGTCAAACCCACCCATTACCAATGAAACCACCTACCCTGCTTCCAGCATTCTGGGGCTTGAAGTGAGGCTTTTGGATATTCTTCATTACCAACTCCGCCGTCCCCTGGCGCAGTCGAAACGACACCCCCCAGGCATTTTCTTTGAACGCAGAATGATGACCACTCTTCTCTTTTTTCTTTTACCAACCCCGGAGAGGGTGGCCTCTGGATTTAATTGAGTTTTTTGTCCGCCCTGATATGCCAGTCAAATTAGGTCTGGTTCAACCGTCTCGCCCCCCCCCCGCGTCCACGAAACGTTTCCATGACTTTGTCACAGTGCCTGTCCCCCTCTTCCATCAAGCTCTGGACTCCCCGTCGGACCATCCGTCTGACTTGACCCTCACTCAGGTTTAGGACACCTTGTTCCCCGATTTCTTCCTCTTGTTTCTAATAGGTCTCTTTACATAGTTGCTTTGCTGACCTTTTCCTGCAAGATCGTCGTACAACTTTCTTCCATGCACGCCGCTTCCTTGTGTTCAAACCCTCGCTCCAAGACCTTCGTTTTAGGGAACCCCCCCTTTTTCCTTTCCTTTGTTCTGGACCTCTACTGCACGATCGCCTCTGCCCACAAATCGCCATCCCTTCCTCCCTTTTGCGAGTCCGAAGGAAAAGTGTAGCCATCAGATTTTTTTCCTTCTCTCCCTGCTCCATTCTTATTCCTTTTCCTCTGTCTAGTAGCTTTGAGGCGTGAGTGGGGTTTGGTTTGTCTTTGATCCGAGCACATCTTTCATACTATCATCCCCATAGGTTCTTGCTGAACCCTCACCCCCTGTCAACCTTTCGATTCAATCTGGTACGCACCCATCTCGTCCTTAACCTGTTTCACTTGCATTTATCTGATTTCCATATTTGGTGTTCCCCCAAACCAACCGTTGGCTTGAACCACTTTCACAGAGTGTCGGGGACATTCACTCCGGTTCAACCCACTGTTTTGTTTTTTGTGTTTGTTGTATTTTTTGTTTTCACTCAGCGATCCGCCCGCCCTGACAGGACCTTTCCCTGAACCCGCACACTTTTGGTGCGCCATTGAGGCCCCCAGACCGGATGCGGCTCCCCTCGGTCGGGTCCACCTGCCTTCGCCCTCCAAGGCAATTCTTTTCACGCCGGCTCCATAACTTCAACGTTGACGCCGACAATTTCCCCGCACCGTCACCCAGGCGCGATGAAACGTGTGCGTGGTGGTGCGTTTTTTAACAAAACGGGGCGTGTTCCCACGTAAGGTTGCCCCCCCACCAAGTTTTTTAACGGCCGCCCCCCCCTGCCACCCTTTCGCCCGTACGGTTCACCCACCCTACTTCCGATACATTGCCGGCGCCGGGAGCAGTGTTAAAAACGCCTCCGAGGATCGGTTTTCTCGCCTTTTATTGATCATCAATTCAGGTCTTCGTTGCGCAGTTACTTTCGTGGCAGTGGCTTTTCGTTTCTTTCGAGTCCCCAAATTTTATAACCCTTTTTTCCCTGATCAGGTGAACGAAACCCAACAAATACCTGACACACCGTAAGAAGGTGGGTGCGCCAACAGTGTGGGTTGAATACCAATCAATTTAACTGAAATAACGTAAACTCCGTTCGGGGGCTGACGCCCAATGCCATTTTCCTGCCCGGAACCTTGATACTGCTTTGCCTTGACCCCGTGGGACACCAAAGGAACAGCAGAACTTTCTCCAGATTTTGGTCAGCGGGAGAGTTTCAAGTCGCCCTTTTTCCCCCTTTCCTGCGGTTAGGATTACCACTCTACTAGCGATTTCCCCTATGCTATGACTTTTGGCCCTTGACCCAGAAAGGCGGGTGCGGTGGTTCCCTCGTTTTACGAACTTGTGCCTTTTCGATTTTTGCGTTGTGCAATCGTTCTCGCTACCCGTTTCGTAACCGTCCAGCGACACACTCCCCGACACCAAGGTGCGCCATTATTTGGCGAAATAGATCATATTCATGTACAGACAAACAACTCTCCCCCCGTTTTTTTTGGAGACTAACCGCTTAATATCATTCATTTTTTTTCCCGGAGATTTTTTCGTCCATTCCCCCCCCAAACTGGTGGGACTGTAAGAAATTCTTTATACGGGCGCTTAACCGTGATCACATGCCCAGGAGGAACCCCGGAAGACCACACTTTACCACACCAAGTTGGCTAACTTGGGGCCCGCCTAAAATCCTCGCCGTTTTGGCAGGGTGCTGGTAGACGACCGCTGTTTTTTTTCCGGGCCACGTTTCCTTTTTTCTTTGGTATGATTGTGGCCCCCTCCTCGCCACTTTTAGGTCTAGTGAAATATAGGCCCCTTTGGAATTTTTGGCTCTTCTTGCTCTATAATATTTTCTGGAAAGCTGCACGCCCTTCCAGTTTTGTTCTCAGGCGAATGCGGCTGAGAGCGTGGCGCTTTTTTTGACTTTCCGGCGGAATTTGATGGTTTTTGTGCGGAACGCTTTGTTTTCTCCTTTTTTATTCTAGAGTACTAACTCGCCGACGTGTCACGTCCCATGGTTTTTTGATGTTGGTCCCCTCTTTCCCTCCTCCCCTCAGTCCTTCAAAACCATGTTCATATGGTCACCATCCCAGATCGGTGACCGTTCCCCCCCTGTTTTGGTCGTTTGCTTCTTTTAATGTGAGTTGGATAGGTACACGCTATCGTTCCCGCGTATCTTTTGTTTTTCATGTTTCGTCTTTTAGACGTGGCAAGTAACGAACTATCGGCGTCGGTTTCCCGATGTGCCTCGTATTTGGTCACTACCCTTGTTTTGGACCATATTTTCCTCATGAATTTACTTGATGGAGTTTTCCCTTCTCTCTTCAAAGGTGATCGCATTTTTCCCGATTGTTATCTCCTCTTTTTCAGTTTCGAGCCTGCGTTGTCCATACAGCCCTCCTCGAGACTTCGCTTCTTTTCTTCGATGCGTTTTTGAGTCAACCCGATGATAAAGCCATCCTTCCCAGTGAGGTTATGCAATCTTCGTTCCTCTTGCATCGTGGCCGATTGTACGTTTTTGCGTGACAGCACGCTCCTTTGTTCTTTGCGGTTTGCGTGACCATAGCCTTTCTAGTTTCTGCCCGCCCCCATTCGGCGATGTGTGAGAACCCGTCCGTTCCTCGGTGGGGATTTC
>Ga0179593_1280931_pt1 | contig 11064 bp, 12 predicted proteins | sample CZODoug2_1_08_16_FD_185931 | JGI IMG/M metagenome (GOLD analysis project Ga0179593, IMG submission 185931) | Vadose zone soil fungal communities from Angelo Coast Range Reserve, California, USA - CZODoug2_1_08_16fungal (PacBio error correction) | ecosystem: Environmental > Terrestrial > Soil >... | reverse complement strand
CGGGTCTCGGAATTTATCTTGAGACGCAGCTCGTGGTATCGGAAAAGAAATAGAGTTTACCGGCCTCTTGCCGCCACCTCCCTAGCACACCCCATCTGTAACCCCCAGGTTGCACAACACACTACAAGCAATCTCCCTTCTGATAATCATCCATTTGACAGATGACGCTTTCCCCCCCACTCCGAGAAGCTCTTCGAGTCGTTTAACTTATCCCCGATGAAGATTTTTTTGGACGGTTGACTTTTATTTTCAACTCCCTGGCCTCAGAAGGCTATGAAGCGTTTTGTTCGCCACCCCTTAGCTTTGCCCAAAGTTTTCGGTTCCACCATGAGGAAGATGCTGTCGGCCTGCCATTATTTTCCAATCATGTGACTTTCGCACCCCACATTTGGGACTCAGTTCGGTACACCTGATGTACTTCTTCTTTTCTCCTATGATACGGACCCTCCTCTTTTTGGTTGCCCCGGGAGGAGCTGCCGCTGCAAACCCTTGAACGAAGTCCCAGCACAGGGCAGAGAGCTCCTACTCAGCCTTTTCAAAGTCCGAACCTTCCCCAGAGGTCGATACCTCCTTCGGGGTCTAGAAAGATTTCATTCCCCCCTCATATATGCGTTTGGATTGGGTCTGGCCCCTTTTGGAGATGCTTCACCCCCATGCCTTATCTTCCTCGGTTGTCACCTGATCTTCCCCCTTTCCTTTTTTCTTGCGCACGACCGCGATCTAAAGACCACTGAGACTGGTTTTGACCGTGTCTGCGCGTTGTATCCCCCGCTGGATGAGGAGAATCTTCCGTTCGGGTCCCTCCCTCCAGTAAGTGATTGCCTTTTTTTTTCTCCTCCTTAAACCTTCTTGCAACACTATTTGAATAACACCCACCTAGTTGCTGACGGCCGCACTGCTATCCAGGGGCTTGGTCCGTTTTCGGATTTCCTGCCCCCTTTTGGTAGTTTCATGAGACCTTCGTTCCCGTGTGGTCGCCCGCTCGTTTTCTGTTTGCACCAAGCACAATCGTCCTTTTTTTTTTTCCGAAATTAAGAACTGGCTTATCTCTACTCGCCTTTAACCCACTTGCCTGATTCATCCCCCCCCCCCCGGCGTGTCTACCGAATTTATCCGATTCCTCCCTAACGTTTCCCCCCCCTATTCGACAGCCTTTCTCTTCCCTTCCCAATCCCGCGATTCGGCAAGAAGGTTCCCAGACGGTGTAGCTCCTAGTATGAAACCATCCCTCCACGAAACCCGCCCTTTCCTTCTCAAGCTCGCTGCCCCCCTTTACCCCAACCGCCCCCCGTCTTCATCCAAACAGTCTGAGCAGAGCCTCCCAAACCCCCCTCTCTTTGGCTTTTAGTGACGCCCCTGAAATTCTTCCTAGGGCCCTCCAAGGATTCACCCGCGCCCTAGTGTTTACCCCCAGTGACGAGATTTCATGTCACCCCCGGTTATCTTTATTTTTTCCAAGGAGAAAGTAAGGACCCCCTTCCTTTTTACTCCCCGGTCGTCTTCATTGGCTCCCTACTGGGAAGTAAACCAGGATTTACATCTCATCTCCCTTCAAGTTGCTGACGTCCTTTTGATAGCGATTTCGTTTTCCTCTCGGTTTGCTACAAACCTCTTCCATAGGGCGTCTGAGTTTTTCTAATTGGATGTTTGCCTTTTCCCCTGCCGCATCTCTACTCCAATCTCCTCTGGAGCAGCTCCTCCCCCTTTCCTTAATACTTTAGTTCCTTTCTGCTGTGGCCTGTTCGCATGTACTTACTTACCAGGCCTTTGTTTTCCCCGCCCCTTTTTTTAAATCAAGCTCCCCCCCCCTGGTTTCTCAAAATTCTGCTTCATTCTTTTTCTCTATATACCTTCTGCCATGTTGTCCTGTTCTGGTTGCGAGCCGGTTGAGGAGGTTTTTCTTTTTCCCGTTCCATTTTTGCCGGGTTCGGTTTGCTTGTTTGTTTCTTCCTTCTTTTTTCCTTCCCTATACTGTATACGGCTGTTTTTATTTTGCCGTCTTGCCTTCGGGGTGAGTCCCTGAGCCGTTCCCATGATGTGGAAGGTATTTCTCCTTTTTAGCTCCATTTTCCCCCCTCACAGTGGTCCCCCCCCTTCGAGGCGAGACCGACCCCAGTCTTCCTCTTTCCCTTTCTCGATGATTTACCCCCCCTCCCCCGGGTCGGCTCCAAGCCGCAGACGGCACGTCAATATTGCCTCCCGTCCGTACTCAATTTTCATTCGACCGAGACGAGTTTCCTCCGAAGGTTTGCGCTCCCTCCTTCTCTGACTCGAAAGGGCCCCGATCAGCTGCGGATTTTTTATATCACTTCGTGAACAGCAGGGGACGGTCCAGTTCCTGATGTTTTTGTTCGACCCGGCCCAAATTTGGCCAGCCGTGTCCTTTATTATATGGCTTCCCCTGGCTGATCCCCCCCCGAATGCAGTTTGTTCGTCGCTGCCAAGCCCCCCCGGAATAGTCCCCGCAGCACCAATCTTGGTTCCCCCATGCTACGTTTCTTTTATTCCCCAGCGATAGGCAAATGCCTTCTTCTTCCACCCTCCTTTGCTGCTGTATGTCTTGTCTCTTTAGATACGGAGTCCTTTTTTTTTTTAGTTTAGGAGAGTCTTCCCGTTCGCGTCCCTTTCCCTTCCGAAATTGTACTCTCTGAAGTTCCTGTTCATTTACTGTGAATGGTCCCACCTCGTCCTAGGATTCCCCTTTACATTTCTCTCCCCTCGGCTGTAATGTCTCGCTGCCTTGCTTTCCTTTCTATTTTTCCCGGCTCTTAGGATCGGTCTCCGCGCTCTGTCGTTTTTCGTGGTAGTAGTCTTTCTTGGACGACAGTGCTCCATGACCCGCCGTCTACACCTGGTCTCCTTTTTTTAGACTCTTGCTCCTTATTTCCCTCTTTGCGGTTTCGTTTCCATTCGCATTTTCTTAGCGACCCGCTGCATCAGGCAGTTCTGCTACTTTTTCCCACTTTTCTCGCAGACTTTCGAGGAGGCGGGTCATAGATTTATTTTGCCCTCGTTACGGCGCTGTAGCTCTTTGATCGGTCCCCCTTAAGCCAAGTAAGGTATCTACTTAGGGCGGCATTTCCCCGTGTTCTTGAGGGCGTTGGCTTCCCTTTTCCCCAAAAGGCGTTCCGGATCCCCCCCTGCTCCCGCCCCCCCCCACCCGCAGCAACTCGGTCCGCAACTCTGGTTGTTTGCAACTCCCAAATGGACCCACCCGCCCATCATCCTTGGATTCGCCGAGGCTTGAATTGCATCTAGTCCTACATACTTGTGAGCTTATTCCCCCCGTCTTATGTTTTTCCCTTGACTGCAGGGCAGTTAGTCGTTAACCTACGTACCCCCTTTAAACGCATATAAACTCTTCTTGCTTTGAAGTTCCCGCCTCTATTTATGAATTCTAATGTTGTGTTTATTGAAAGTTTTCGCCGCCCACGCGCTTCCTGGGATTCTCAACTTCCTCTCACGGTCCCCAGTACTTGGATTTTAGATCTTTTTATCAACCTGTCGCACGATGTCCCCTGCATATTACGGCCGGACTCGACCCGATCGTTTCTGATCCATCTGGTCTTACGCCGTATAGATCTCCACGCCCCCTGAGCAGTTTTTTTTGCCGCAAAATACAGGATGTTTGTTCGCATTGCAAATTCGTTGGCCTCATTAATCGTTTCCCTTCTTATTTTTCCTTGTCGTGGGCTCTTTGAGGCTTCCTTCTTTACTTTTTTTCTCGTTGAGATCAGCCCTCTTCCCCTTGGAAACATTGTCCTTCCTAGCCCCTCGTTCTGTCCTTCGTAAAGAAAGTTTGAATTTCGAAGCGGACCCCCCGGTCCTTCTTTTCTCGGAGTGCCGCGTCCTCCCTCTTCTCCTATGCCAGAAGTTCGGTCGTTGTCAGCGATAGTTCCGCAACTTCCCTCTCGGTCGTCTGATAACACCGTCACCTCTTGCTCGTGTACTTAACGCTTCCCTCAACTTCTTCCTAGTGGCTGGTTATCGCAAGCCTTGTCGATCGAATGTTCTGATCTCTGTGGTCCTTTTGTTTTTTCAAGTGTGGTGGCGCGTGGCGCTGCCGAAATCACCGCTACTCCGGCGTCCCAGCTATGGGTGTCCATACCGTCGCGGATCCTTTTGTCGTTCTCCGACAACCGCCTCCCTCCCCGACTATATTGTTTTTCCCCCTCCTATTTTCTTCCGTTCTCTTTTCAAGCGGCTCCGGTAGCCCCTTTGTCTGGACCCCTGTCTTTAGTCAAGAGGGTCCTGCACCCAGCCGGTAACGTTTTTAAACCCACAAGCCCCCAAAACGCTGATCCGTCGGAAGACCATTTGAACGATCGTCTTTTGTTCATGTGGACTTTCCGGAGAGGTGGACGGTCTTCCTTCCTGAGATGTGTTTCTTTTATTCGCCGGCGAATCCTCTTCCTGCTCGGTGTGATCTCCCAAACGAAATTGAACTATCGTCTTTTTTCCCAAAAAACGCTTCCTCACTGTGCCCTCCCGTCCAGATTTTCCAATTCCGGTCTTTAGAATTTCACACTGTTATGGGTCTTAACACTAGTTGCCCCCCCTTTAATTTCTAGTATGAAACTAGTGTCCCCCCCTCCGCTTTTTTTCAAATTGCGCTAGCGCACCCCACGCCGTGACAAGAGTCCACTGAACAGGGCCAGACCCTCCGTGCCCCTTACGAAATCTTTCAAGACGAGTCTATTTCCGCGTCGCACCCGCCCCTTGTCCAATCCCCCGGGCCAATGGATGCTTTGTTTCGTTGCCACCGTGCTCTTGGCTGATAGAGTTCCTTCCTCCGTTGATGGACTCCCCCCTTTCGGCTGTCCGCATATTCAGGTGCCCTAAGTGGGTGCGACAATGCGAAGACCCCTCTAAAGACGAAACTGAGTTTCGTACCCTGCCTTTGTTTTTGATACCAGCCTGTCCCATCCCCATGCGAGCTTCGAATCCTTCCCCCGGTAACCGTATTCACAAGCAAGTAAGTGTTTATTGGCTTTCTGACCCCAACCCCTCATGTTCTTTTTTACACACTTGCCTTTTCCCCACTAACCAATTCTTCTTCCTTCTTTTCAAAGCCTCGGTCGAATCCAGTTTGAAGTGTTTAGATTGGCCTTTTCGTGGTTTAAATGACCTTTGTTCTATCCAGTGGGCGTGTTTTTGTTTGGCTCTTCCTCCAGACATCTCATCTCACATTGACGGCGCTTTTATCATACTTACTTCCCGTCCAGGATTTTTCAGAAGTCGTATGCCTCCCCGTAAGGACCGATCTCAATCTTATGAAATATTACCCGTCTGCCCGAAATCGCCTGGCTGATCTAGAGCCGCCTTCCGACACTCTTTTTTCATCACCTCTTTTTTTTTTGGCATATGCTTTTCCCCCTTTAATGACCTAACGAACCTAGAACTTTTAGGGGAATGACATCTCTTTATCGCACTTCATTGGTGGTGTCCTTCACTTTCAACTTCATGTCCCTTTTCTGTCAGCAGACAGAACTTACGGACACCCTCAGAGAGTCTGACGAATTACCATAACTCTTGAAGTCTCCTACCCCCATACCCCCCCAAGAGATGGCAATTTCCTGTCACAAGTGGACTTCCCTTTTTATTCCGTATTTTTGGACATTGCACTTATGTTTGCTCTTCCCCGTTCCTTGTTACTTCTCCCTTAATACACTGGTCCCGATACCCGTTTTCACGCAGGGTCGACCTTTTCTTCCTTATTCATAAAAGGCTTCCTTCCCTCCTCCTGCAGAATTCGCATTGTGATCTTAGTTTCGTTTTTTCGCTTTTGGGGGTCCACTGAGGACAAGGTTCCTCTCCGGCATTGGTTGTGAGTGATCTTTTGGCGATCTCACAATATCACGAGCTAATCCCTCCCCTTCCTCCCCTGAGCCGAAGCAAGCGTTTATTGGCCGACACCTCGGCACTCAGCTTCCCTTGTGAAGAGAGTCCTTATTCCATCCTTCCCGTGATGATCGGTTCCTTCTTTTCTCCACATGTTATTTCGACGGGCGCCACCCTGTGACTTAATTCTCCAACCCTTTTTCTGCAATGGTGCGCGCACCTTTTAGAGTACTTGCAACTTTAGTTCCTTCGGAGCGTTTTTTAGAGTTTGGGATTGGGTGTTCTGGTTTGCCGCCTTCTTGATCCTATCTTGTGGAAGAGTTCTTTTATTATGGTGGGGCTGTTGCTCCTTTGATGCCTCTTCTTCCTTTGTTGTGGTTGAGCTATAAATACGCCCAGTTGGGGAGCCCCAACCGTTCGTTCGCCACTTTTTTTAAACATCGTTTCATTTGACTCATTTCCATACAGCAACTCCCCTCCGCACCACTCGCTGAACGCCGCGTGCACGAAATTAATGGGTTCCCAATACGCGCACACCGGATCCCCAATGCCTCGGCATATTTTTTTTGAAGTCCGGGGTTTTTTTGTTCGAGCACGAAGCCCGCCTATCACCGATATGTTTTCTCTTGCTTGATTCCCTTTCTTTCGTCCCGAGGGCCGGTCCCAGTTCATTGTAAGAGCTCTCGGTTTCTAACTTCCCTAGGGCCGTCTATTCTTGGGCTATCTTCGCTCTTGTATTCCCATAGCCTAGGCATGGGAGATCCTCCTCACCAAGCTGTATCCGCCCCTGTAGGCATAAAGTTGCAACACGCGTTGGCCTGATTTAGAACATGCGTCTTTCCGGCATTATTCAGCTAGTTGTCTGAGCGCTGGGCCCGAACCTTCGTTGAGGTCTCTTTTCCTTAGGTCTTCCACGTGCTTTCCTTCACTTTGATCCCCCGGTTTAAGAACCTGCTACGCCGGTCCTTTTCCTCCGTGAACCCTTTCCTTTCCACTTTTTCAGGACTTCCCCTTCTCTCCTGATTGTCGATACTTGAAGAGCTTCCTCTGCGGGTTTTTCCTTCCATATTTATAGAGATCGGCTTCCACATAGATGAGTTGGTGTTGTCTGTATTTTTTTTCAAAAGTGCCGTTTTGACTCGTTTCTTTCAGACAACCCTCGTTTTCCCTTTTCGAATTTCTTCGTTTTGTTTCTCCCGGATCCCTTTCTTCGAGGGTTTCGTTCTTGTCCCTTTTACCGAGTAAGCCAGACCCCTTTTCTTACCTTTCGTCCGACAATATCGGCGACCGCATTTCCCCCCGCCTCCGCCTGGTCGTCCCGTTTTCGATTCGTCTGTTGTGAGTCATCCGGTATGACTTTATCGACGGTCTTGTTTGGAATACGGCCGGCTCAGCCTTAAAGGTAGAATTATCTCCCTCCTTCCTTACTGATGAGGAGCAGGCTGAGCTCGAGACCCCCCCATCTTGGACTTCCGCAACGGAGCGCGCCACCGCCCCGCACGATTTCCCTTCACTCCAAGGGCCCGATCATCCGAACCAAGTTCCCCCCGGTATTTTCGACCGATTTGTTGACTGCAATGGCATACCTCCTGGTTTCGTTACTCCCCCCTCTTGTGATTTTAGGATAGCTCCGCCAACGAAACGGCTAGAAGTCCCTATGTTACGCGGGCACTGACGCTGTCCCTCCCATAGGTCTTTTGCGGATTCTCCACTTACGTCCAGCCTACTTTTGTATTTCGATAGATTATATTGCTCTCAGACCCTGAACGTTGCCCTGTCCCCTCCTCCGTGCCCTCCGACACACCCTCGCCCCGATTTCTTTCGGTGTATCCACTCTTTCAACCTACCTTTTGAGACCCGCAACAGCCAAAAAGACCCTTGCTTTCGGGCGGAGTAATAAAGTTTGGCGACCTGGCTTATACCCCTCTTTTTCTTTTTGTAGGTTGTTAGGGGATGCGCATGTCTCGGCTTCTTTCCCGTTCTGGGACTGTTCTTTATTTTTGACGCTAGCTCCGCTTTTTTTCCACCCATCTCTTTGGTTTACGAGCAGACCAATACCTCCTCCTTGATAGGGGCTTTTCGGACCGAAACGATGTATCAAGGAATTTTCGTTTCGAATTACCTGCACCGGACTTAGTGAGGCTTTCCCTCCTCCGCTCCTTTTCTGGGATGTCTGATCTTTTTACGAGATGGACGGACTCTTTTTGCACGCACACTCTGGAGATCAGGTCCCCGAAAATCCCCGGCCCCACCTCTCTTCAGTTCCCTCAAGGTTTTCCCCCTAGCCCTACCCCTCTACCTGTTCCCCCCCTCTCCCTCCCCCCCAGTCCTATCCCCCTAGTATCCCACCCCCTTCCCCCCCTTCCACCTCCCCCTCTCCCCCCCTCCCCCTCGCTCCCTTCCTCCCCCCTCTCCTTACTCTTTGCTCTGTTCCCCTTTTTTCCCCCCCCCCCCACCCTCCCACCCACCCTCCCCCCCCCCCTTTCTTTTTCTCCAACCCCCCCTCCTCCTTTCCCTTCCTCCCCCCCTCCCCCCCCCACCCCACCTCTCCATCCCCCCCCATCCTACACTCCCCCACCTCCCCCCCCCCCCTCCCTCCCCCCCCCCCCCCACATCGCCCTGCCCCCTTTTCTCTCTCCCTTTTAACCCTCCTCCTCCTCCCCACCCACCCCCCCTCTCCCCCCTTCACCCCTCCTACCCACCCGTCTCTCCATTTTTTTTTTTTTTTTTTTTTTTTTTTTTTGAACGCGCTCGCAAATGACGTCTTTTCTTTTCCTCTTATATGACTTCCCCTTTTCTTCCCTGCTGCTTTTTTTTTGTCTCGTTTACCGTCACCGCGGTTTTGTTACCGCTTTTTGCGGCGAGGTGGGCTCTTTCCCGCCTCCCCTTAGGAATGTTCCCTCTCTCTTGTTCTATACCCCCCGTGTACCGGAATCTCCAGTCTCCTTCCATTATTTTTTCCCCCCCCAGATCCCCTCCTCCCTTTTTTTTTCTTAGAGTTTTTATCGGTTTTGAGGTTCAAAGTTTCTATTTCCCTTGGTATCGGACAGAAAGCGACGTTGTCCTACCACTCCCTCGAGTTGTCATGGCTTCCACGCCAATTCACCCCCAAAGCTTCCCCCCGCTTTTTTGCCCCACCCTAAAAGAAAACCTGCGACTTTTCCTTTAGGAAGCACGGAATCGATAGTCTCCCCCCTTCTTTTCTCTCACCCCCGACTCCGTTGCTTGATTCTTTTACTTTTTGAGGCATTCATTGTGCGACGGTTTTGCCCCATTCCTCTTACGCTCCGATTACTTAATGTTTTCTTGAAACCCTTCCCCCGCCTTCGGTACCTACCGAACTTTCATCAACATGATGTTCGGTCCTCCGCACTGACCTATCGTTCTTCCCCCTTTCCTTCACCACCGGTCTGTTCCCCCTCCCTTCTGACCATGTCCTCGCTTGTCGACGGCCCCCTTTTTCTCGTCCCCCCAATTTCCTTTTTTTTTTTCCTTTGTGCGAGAGTTTTTTTTCCAAACGCCCCCCTTTCCCGAAAGAAAAAAGGGACCCTTAATCCTCCAGCGGCCCCACGCCTCCCTTTTTCTCTAAAAGAGAATTCTCCGCTATCAGGTAGAACGCGACTGGACTCCCCGCTACCCCATCCTTAATTTGGCGGTTTGCTTATAAGGATTTTTGGCTACTGATTCTACTACGTCCTTCGAAAGATTGATGTTGGTTATTTCAGGAGAGAATCTTCATTCGTCTTTGTCGTCTTTCTAACGTCCGATACAGACCAAGTGACCCCTGTGAGGATTTTTTTTTCCGGGGTCTTCTCCCGCCTTTCAGATTTTCCCTTTCCTTCAGGTAAAGTTACCCCCCTCCCTTGGACCCCTTGCCCATTTTCAGGTCAGTTCGTTTACGTTTTGTCGGCTCTGTCCCTCCAACCCCTTGAGCCAAAAAAAGTTTCCAAACCTCAACATTATGATTCTTCAGTGACCGTCCCTTCCCCTAGGTTGTGTATGGTTTTCTGTTTCTGCTCTCCCCCAATTTGGTATTTCCCTGCCGCTACGCTGTCTGTTAGCGATAGTTTGTTCCTGCCACGCTTGCTTCGATTATACTCCTCCCTACAACCCCGAATCTACTTCGCCTTTGAGAGATTTTTTCCTCCTACTTTCCATACGGACCGTAGGTTCAGAAAAAGTAGTTCCTCGATATCCCCCCGCTCCTTATCCCTCTTACTTCTCACCCTATTTCTTCTTATCCTCTACGGCGGTTCCTGTCTCTTTTTGCCCCCCATCCCTCGAGTTTTGCTTATTTCACTCTTGTTCTGTCTCCTTCTTATGCAACCGTTTAATGACCCTCACAGAAACCTCCCTCTGGTTCCTTCCTCCCTCCCCTTCCTGAATATAGACGTCCCGCCTCTTGGTCGTAGGCCCTTCACCTTTTCAACGATATTATTTCCTTTTTTTTTTCCCTCCCGCAATATAAGACCCCCTTCCCTCCGTCCTTTTTTTTAGGGGCTGCTGACGTCCTTCCCTCAGAAGACTGTTTGGCATATCACCGAACCGTCAGTCCCTTCCACCCTCCCTCCCAAGGTCCAGGATGTCCCCTTCTTTTCCCCCAGTTGCGGCTTCTCCGGTTGGTCAATTTGGAGCACAAGTACTTTCCACCAGGTAACTCGTCCACTTTTCGTTCTCTTGCCGCTTTTTCCCTTGGCGACACCTGTCCACCCTCGCGATATTCCGTCCCCTCCTCTTCGAAAAGGATGTCTACCTTTCACCTTCATACTAATGCCGTCCAAATCGCATTGTGATGCGCTCTCTTCGTCTTTCTATCGAGGTGCCCCAAAGTATCCTCCTTGTGATAAGAAAGGTCCGTTTCTTCTTTCTTCAAGGGGCGTTTTTTTTTCTATAAAAGTCGATCCCAATATCCTTTCTCTTCGATCCTCTTTCATTAAGGCCCCCCTCTAAGACTCTCTGCCCTATTTTTCTTTCCCGACCCCTCTAGAAATATTTGCCAGTTCCCCTATTCCGTGAAGATATCCCCACTGGAAATATAGGGTTTGCCAGGGTCCTTTTCCTCTTCCTCTCCTTTTTAGACCTTCTCCCTTTTAAAGGCGTCCTGCCTTATCGTCCCTTCCCTTTGACTCCTTTTGAGAGGAGGTGGGAGCGTCTGACCGGCAATTATTGAAATGTTGTCGTGTCGAGCTGGGGTTTGCGGTTTTTTGTTCCTCCCTCTTTTTC
>Ga0179593_1262410_pt1 | contig 11064 bp, 15 predicted proteins | sample CZODoug2_1_08_16_FD_185931 | JGI IMG/M metagenome (GOLD analysis project Ga0179593, IMG submission 185931) | Vadose zone soil fungal communities from Angelo Coast Range Reserve, California, USA - CZODoug2_1_08_16fungal (PacBio error correction) | ecosystem: Environmental > Terrestrial > Soil >... | reverse complement strand
GGTTTGAGATAGCGTTGTTTTATTATGAATTTGGTTTTACCTGGTGGTCCAACCCCACACGTTTTTGCCTTTCTTCGCCCTCACGTTAATTGACCTTCCGTCTTTTCCTCTTCCTGGTTGTTTTTTCCCACAGAAGTTCACTTAGTGGATTCTTCCCCTCGTGATTTCAAACCTGTTTTGCCCTCCCCGGATATTCGAGTCTGTGGGTTTTTTTGCCCGGTCTGCGAAGGATTGCACAGTGCCTTCAACGCCTTTCTCGTTTTTTTTCGTCGGGACACGTTCCGTTTCTGACAACATCCAACTAGCTACCCCCCCCGTTTGCACGGGTGGAGATTTCCTGGCCTATGTTCTTCCGAAGGCGCATTGTCTTTTTTCATTTGTTCCTGTCTCATCCATATCATGTGCCTATTTGACCCTTCGACATTGTTCGTGGTTGCTCCCAGGTCCACGAAGCCTGTTTGCAGATCCTCGGTCTTCACGTTTTTTTGTGGCGATTTTCTCATCTGTGCGGACCTGCCTGTATTTATCTCTGTTTTGGGTTCTGCCCCTTCTTGCGTATTTTTCAAGGTGTGATCGTTTTTTTTTGAAAACTGGTCCCTCGCTTGTTTTTTGGTTAAGGCCGAAATTTCAAGTTTCCCCAATTTTTTTCCTTTTTTACCTTTTTTTTTTTTTTCCCGCAGTTTCTCTTTTTCAGGTTTTCCTCAAACCCCATTTTTTCTCGTCCCATGGAGTCCCTTCCAGAGTGTCACTCTTTTCCCTGCCGACCAAGTTTCCCATTTCTCGCAACTTTTTTTCCGAAGACGAGATCTGATTTCCCGCGGCCTGATCATTTCCCCCAAAGCGTGTTTGTGGCAGACCCTCCCCCCAGCTTTGACCTTTCCCCCCCGAGAATCTTTTGTCCTTTTCTTTTTTTGTGTCTCGCCACCAAGTTGGCCTGGACGGACGCACATCACTTTCATGATACTGTTTTGAGTCCTAGGCGACTCTTTTTCCTTTTTGTTGTGGCGGTGGTTGGCGAGTAAATTTTTCTGTTTCCGTGGCGCTTATTGCCTGTGTATTTTCTACACCGTGTGGGCCCGATGACACTTTCCCGTTGTTTTTTTTCTTGACCCATGTGAGAAGTCCCTTTTTTCCCCTTTTATTGAGTTGCGTCTATTTATGCTTTTCTCCCGGCCCGTTTCCCCGCTCGAACCCACTTTGTCGTCGATTCCCTCCCGGGTGTTTTTTGTACATAATTTTGATGAACTTCCACGGCTCCCATCACTTGCATGTGTGACCGTAGGCCTGTTTTTGTTTCTCACCCCTTTTTGCCACTCTCCCTTCACGTTCCCTCCATTTTTTGTCCAGAATTTACACCCCGGCGCCTGACGTTTTGTGCTGTTTTCCCCAAAGGTAGTTTCTGGTCTCAGTATTTTTACCGTTCTGTCAATTCCTGACCTGCCATTTGCTTTTTTTTTGTCCGAAAATTTTTTTTTTTCGATTTATCTGTCGTGGTCGTTTTTTTCCCCAACCGTTGCCTTTGTGATTTTCCATTTTTTTGCGTGACCAAACATTTTTTGTGCCCCTGCTTTTCGTTTTTTTTCAAGTTACCTTTGAAGACCCAGTTCTGGAGACCCTTCGCTACTTTTCAACCCCCGACTATACTGTTGAGGTTTCCTTTTTGGACCTTTAGGGTGAGGATTTGTCCTTTTCTTTTCTACCCCTCTGTCTCCGTCTTGAGCTCCCCCCTTCGCGGCGATGCCTTTGGTCTTATTTTACTGGGAGATATTCCGAGATAATTCGTGTCTGATCACGCCCCATGTTTTCTTTTTGAGTCCACTATCCCTTCCCCTGCTTTTCTCGTTAACGATTGCGGCCCTTGGGGTGAAGGAACAGTCCACTTTTTTTTTTGCCTCCGCCCCTTCGGGGTGAACTGTCTGCGTTCTGTCGTTGGGCGGGATGGTCTTCCTGGCCTACATAGTCTAGTAAGCCGACCCCAATGATTACGTGACGCTCACTTGTTTCGTCGGTGTCGTTTTTTTCCCATCCCAAGTTACTTTTCCCCACTGATACCACTCGGGAGGTTCTTGACTCATACCCTTCCTACTTCCGTTCTTTTTTTCGAATCTCCGTTTTGGGGATGTTCGTTGATTGCGGTTCTATTCAGCTCGTCATTTTTTGTCTCCTCGGGATGTTTCTTTTTCCGGTTTTTTTTTTTGGGCTGCTTCGTGTCGTTTCTTTTTTTCATCGAACTTTCTCGCGGCCGTTCAACACGGTCTTCGTTTGAAATTTCCTCCCCTAGTTTCCACCTTTACTTCCCTTTCCGTCTTCTGGTTTACCACCGTTCGCACTCCCGGAAACTCCGCCTTCCTTCTTTCTCTAACACCCTGGAGTCCAAAGATCCCCCAGGAACAATGAGCAATTTTCCCTTTGTTTTGCGCGACTCGTCTGTTCTGCCCCCTTCTCTAGATAAACGCCGATGGTCCGGCAGGTTTTTGTCGACTTTCAGATCTCCTGACCTTTTTGCCCTCCGGTATTCCCTTCGACTTTACCAGGCAAACTTTTTTCTCCCTGTCGTGGCCTTTCAACATTTTTCCCCTCTCTCCGACAACCTTTTTTTTCGTCGTTCGGGCCCTAGCCCCCCCCCCACAAAGTTAACCGCCCCGTTTTAAAGGATGTTTTGCGCACGGTGGATGGCAGCTCGTCTTTTGTCCATCTTAGCGCTGAATTTCACCAGTTCCCCTTGCCTTTTTCTTTAACCGTAAGCCACCCCCAGTACGCTTTTCCTGCTTCTGTTTTGGGCGATCCCGATCCGATACTTATGTCACCACCCTCTGAACCTCCCGTTTTTGGTGAGCTGCTTCCCCCCACCTTCTCTTTTAGGAATAAATTTGACTACCCATGTTTTTCCCAAGGAATTTTGTAGTATTTTTCCCTCGTGTTGCCCTCTTCTGGCTAACCCCCCGCTGACCCCGACACTGATGTTCCCCACTTTTTCCACTCGCAGTTTGAGGGATAGGCCTGGGCCGAAAGTCTTTATGTCCTCCCTTTTTTTCGTTTTCGCCCTGAAGATCCCTCACTTTTTGCCTGTCTTCCTTTTCCTTTTTTTGGCTTGATGATCCCCACCTCCGTATTCCTTTGAGACTTTGAAAGTCTTTTTTTTTTTTTTATTGTTTGAAACATATGGTTCCCGTTCCCCCCCCCCCCAAGACAGCCCCCCCCCGGCCCTTGTTCCCACATTGAACTCAGTAGACTTTGTATTCCTCCATTTTCGCTGCCCTACCTTGACCCCATCTTTTGTGATCTTTTTTCTTCCGCCTCGTTCTCCAGCGGCAGCTCGCCTTTCTGCATGCCTTCACGTTTTAGTCCTCTTCGTCATGACCTACCACAGGACCCTCGTTCTTTTTCGCCTTTTTTTTTTTTAGAAGTTTTTCCCCCCGTCATTCCTTTCCTTGTCGCCCAACATCGTTTGTCCTTGGGGTTTGATTATTCTTAATGAGGTGGTTATTCTTTAGTTCAACGATCGATCTTGGTTGTGCACACCCCCCGTGCTTCTCTTCCTGCATGTCTCACGTTACAATTTGAATCTCTTTTGTGAACATCGACCCAAACCTTAAACAAGGACCACCCCTTTTTTAGCACATCCCATTTGGAATTGCCTCCATTTTTTCTGTTGTTTCTAGATTTAGTGACTATGTGCAGTTCCCGGCTGGACGCCCTTCTTTTTTTATTTCTTTGGTGTTTTTCCAGTTGTCGCGTGCTTGGTGTCCTGTTTTCTTGAAGTTGATTCCCGTTTTCTTCCAGCGCTTTCCCTCTGCGTTCCCCCCTTCTTCTGATGATGAGGTCTTTTTGCTTGAGCGACCATGAACCCTTTCACCCTGCCCCCCCCCCTCCTTTCTGTCTTTTACCACCTATTTTACTCATTCCTTCCCAGTGTTTTTTGTTGTAGCTCCAGTGCAGTTCTTCCCTGCGTTGTGGGTTTAATTTTTCTACAGTTTCATGGTTGCTGTTCGCTCCCCGCCCCTCCCAGTCCGCCTTGGTCACTTGACATCCCACTCTTTACGCCAAGGGCAGTGGTATCCCCCGTTTTTCAGCGTGAGGTTTCCCACGGTCCCCTCGCCCTCGGGCAGTGGCAGTACGTCTCCCCCCGTTGCTGCATGAGACCAGTCTTCAAGTCTACAAAAATCCCAAAGCAGCCCCTTCCAACTTTCTCCCTTCTTTCCGTTTTCTTTTTGTTTTTCTTCGGTTTTCTATTTCGAATTGTGTCTGTTCTGTCATTTTGAATTTCCGTTACCCCCACTGGTTACCCTTTTTCAGACCATTCGATACCCGTTCCCCCCGTACTTTTGCGAAAGTTTTTTCATGGTTGGCTGCTACTCACGATTTTGGAACAGATGTTCCCACTTTTTTTCCTGTTCGGTCTATTCCGCACAGTCAATCCGTTGTATATGTTGATCGAGCATTGTGTCCCGCTGTCTTTGGTTCCCCACCGACCTGAGTCGTTATGATCAAGATGGCTTTTGTGTTCTCTGCGATCTGTCCCTGCACTGATGATTGAACTCCACATTCTTCCGCCTGGCAATTTGACCCGAATTCGGGTGCTCGGGTTTTGACCGGAACAATCCACTTTTTCGGTTCTCTCCCTTGACTGTTGAGTGTAGCCCCCCTGCCACTGCCCCCCCTTTCATGTGAGGGTTGTTGCGACTTTTTTTCGTGCCCTCAGACCGGTGTGTCCCCTTTCACCGTTTTTGATTTTAACCCTAAGTGCCCCCCCTTGCCTTTATTGCCCCGACGATGATGCTGGGTGGGCACCGTCGTCCAGTGCTTTAGCCCTCTCACCCCCCTTCTTTTGTAAACCCCGTTTTAGCCCGCCCGTTGAGTGTCCTTAACTCCGCCCCATCTGTTTTCTTGTTTCGCCCCCCCAGTCTCGGTTCCCTTCCTGCGGTTGTTTTTCATAACCTTGCTGAGTGTGGCTGCGCCACAAAACGTTTTATTCGACTGCTACTGTGTCTTGGCTGAACCGTGACCCTGCAAGTCCCTTGTTTGCTGGTCCCTTTTCCAGTCCCCCTCCAATCCCTTTTGGGCCAACTGCCTGTTCGTTTCCTTTGAACCCTGTTTTTGGTCTTTTCCTTGCCCCTTTGTGTCCCCCCTTGTCGAGAGCTGCAAAGGGTCTTAATTTTTTAAGGTCTTTTTCCTTCCCCCCCTCGCTCCGTACTGCCGCAACATGGTTTTTTGTTTCTTTAAGGCGTCCCCCCCCCCCAAACTTTGCACCTGTTTTTTTCCCCCTCCCTCTGATTTCGTTGTTGAATGTTTGTCTGCCCGCCCATGCAGGTGAAACCGGCTTGGTTCCCAGCGGTTGTACCTGTTTTCCGTTTGTTTTGGTAGAGCAGACGCCCTTCCCAGTTGTGAGTCTTTCGTTTTTTGCCCCCCTTTGGCCCCCAATGCAGTTTGGGACAATTTGTGGTACCGAACCACTTGAATGTTTTTCCATCCTCCCCCTTTTTTTTTTTTTTTTCCTTAAATACGTTTTTTCTCCCCATTCCACTTTCCCCCGTCCCTTTATGAACTGACACAGACGTACTCCCCACCTCGCCTTCCTTTCCGTCCTTATCGCCCTTGACCTTCACCCGGAGTCCCGTAACACGTTCTATGTCTCCACCCCCCTTCGCTGCTCGATTCTGATCCCAAGACCCCCCCCCGTATTGCGCTTCAATGTCAGTCGACTTTTTTGGCCAAGACCCCTCCCTCCCCCCCCCTCATCAGTGTTCGGTTTTTTTTTGAGAGGACTCTGTCCCCGGACGACCCCCCGACCTTTTTTTGCCCCGCCATTTCTCGGCCCAATTGTTTCCCGTCGCCCCCCCCCGTCCATACGGTCTGATCTATCTCCCGACTTTTTCGAGATCCCTTTTGAAAGTGATGTCTCCTTTTTCCCCCCTTTTTTTCTTTTCAACATCGGAGACCCTTTGCCCCAAATTAGCTTTTTCTTCAATTTGTTCCCTGAAAGAACTGTGTACAAACAAGTCCTTTTTCCCCCCCATTCTTCTCGGCTGGAACAGTTCTGTGGTACTTGTTATTTCGTCTCATGTACGTGTTTGGATATTTTCCTCTGAATTCTTCCGTTTCTCCTCTTCTTTGCCCCCAAATTATCGCACCACTGGCTTTTGTACCCACTGCCCCTCAGATATCCAACTTTTAGGTTCCAAGCTTTAGCCTTTCTTTTTCTCCTCCCTTGTTTTACCCTCTCGTCACCAGACCTGGCCGCATGAGTCTAGCTTTTTCCGCCCGTCCCCTCCTGCAACTCGCTGAGTGTGGTTAATCCCCTCCCCCTTGTCTTTGTTATCCGTTGACTCGACCGTTATTTCCCTTTTTACTCATGAGTCCATTTCCCCCTGGGCTTGGCAATAGATCCCCAATCTTGGAAACACCGTCCGCTTTTTTGTTCCCTTTTTTCTCTCCTTCCCTCATTGTTCCCTTTTTCTTGTAACCCCAAAAAGGTGACGTTTTTCTATTTTCGTCATCCTTTCCCCACCTTTTGAAGCGCTCGTAAACTTTTTTTCCCATTCTGCTTTCCCCTTCCCCCCTTCTTCCCCACCGATCGTGTATATTCCGTGTCAAGTCCATCCCCGGCCTTTTCTGGTCCCAGGTTTTATTTATCCTCCCCCGGTGACACAGTCCCGCCGTGCTCTGCATACCCTACTTCCTATTTGTCCCTCTTCACCCCCTTCATTTTTTTTCCTTTCTTTTCGTCTGCTCCTTGGTAATGCCGATACCTGTAGATCATTTCCCCCTTCCTTTGCTTAATGAGAGTGGACCAGGGGGTGATCCGCCCTTAAACTCTGTCCCGATGGCCCAATGAGATTTCACCTTTTCTGACTTTTTTTCTTAAGGTTATTTCTCTCATTTCCTTCTTTTCTCTCAAGTCTTTTTTCTTCGTTAAATACTCCCCCCCCTTTACTTGTTTCCCTTCACTAACATAGTTTTCATGCCTTCCGTTCTGCCAGTCTTCCATCTACCCCAACCAATCGGTCTGGTCCTTTCCCCAGGCGTTTCCATAACAACGCAACTTCCTGACTGTTTCTTGGCTTTTGTTTTTAATGTAGGTCTGGCGCGTAGCGTCAAACTGTGCAGACATCACGTCCCGAATCTTTCCTTTTTTTCCACCCTCTCCTCTCCCAACGTTCCCCTGGTTTTATCGTGACTTCTACCTGTCTTTGGCCCCCCAAGAGCACTAGTCGGGAAGTCGCCCCTTGCCTCCTTGTGCCGGTCAATCCTTTTTTTCCTGCAAATCAGCGGGTTCTTTTTTTTTCCCGTTTTTTCTTGACCGGATGGTTCACGTTCCCACCCGTTGCTCGCCCTAGATAGTCGTCTTTGTATGCACTGGGCGACGTGTGTTTTTTTCAACCTCGTATGTTTCCAGCAACAACCCAAAACCCGCATCCCATCATCTCTAGTTAAGCAGCCTTGTTTTTTTCTGGGTTGGCTATGATTTCCCTTGAATTTTCTGGGTTATGAATTTACATTTTGGGCTGTTACCCATACGCTCTTACGTGTTTTTACCCCCATAACCCCGTCACGGCACCCCTGTTTTCTTACTACGCCCTCCGCGATCTGCGGGGCTGTTTCTTAACCTCAAGTTTTGTTCACCGGGGTCTTCAACGTTTGAAGGTTCTTTTTCCAACCGGTCCCAGATGATGAAAGACCACATCTAGAGTTTTTGCTTCTTTCCCTTGCGGAGGCCCCAACAGTGACCGCGTTAAATGCAGGGTTTTTTTTATGATCAGCAGTTCGACATACATGGCACCTGTTCCAAGGTTTTGGTGGGGTGTATCTTTCGTACCCTCCGCTGTAACATTTCTTGATTGCACGGTGTAATTTGTCCGCCGTTTTTTTTTTTTTTACGGTTTTTCCCCTCTCTCTTGACAACTCAGTTACCAATTGCTCTTATTGTTTTGTCATCCTCTGTTCTTTGTGCTTACCTTTTGTACCACGACCAAGCTGGTGGAAGAGACTCATTCTTCCTTCCGTTTGTTGTGTTAATTCTTTGTGCGCCTCCATGTATATTCATGAGTTTTTTGCCTTTACCCTTGAACCTTTTGGAAGTTGTGAGGTTAAGGGGGATTTTGAACACACCCCGTACCATTTTTTCTGATCCGGTCCCCTCTAGATTTTTTAGCTACCTTGCTGGCCATGCCTGATTAGGGTTCTTTTTGGTATCACCCCCCCCCCCCCCTTTTTTTCCCACTCTAGAGGGTACCTTTTCCGCCTTTGTTGCCTACGGTTTACTGACTCTTTTCTTCCTTGCCCCTCCCGGCATTTTTTTGCGCAAGGATTTCTCAGTTTTTTTTATTTGACCCCCCCCCCAATCTTTTTTATGCTCCCGCCCAGTTCTTTTTGACGTTTTTCCCGGATCACCCTTGTCTGTCCCCAAACGTCCTTTGTCCATCTGCCAATTTTACCTGATCACGTGTCCGACTTTTTTGACATCTTTCGTTTGGAAAGGTCGTTGGTCTTTTCTTCTTTGTGGCCTGGAAACAGCCTGTTGGTACCCTGTATTGTCTAAGTTATAAGTTACGCTTTTCCTAGTCCCGTAGGTTCCGATCTTTTATTTTTTTTTTTCATGATCGCTTGGTGTCCCAGCGAAGTCGCTTGATGACTTTGCTGCTCATTTTTTTTTTCCATTCCCTTGTCAACTTTGACAGCCGCCACCTGTTTCAGGCCTGTTAGGTTAGTGCCCTCTGGCGGACCCTTCAAGTTGCCATGCAGCCCTCATTTCTTTTCCCCCACTATGTTCTTCAGCCTGTTTCCCTGCCCCGCCCGGCCCGCGCCGTATGTTTTCCCGTCCCCATTGGGTCTTTTCTTACGTAGGTTTATGTTGACTGTTGGGTACCTTTGCCCTCTAGACAGATGCCTGCCGCCCCTTTTTGATTATGGTCCTGGCGGTGATTTTGACATTAACCTTTCTTTGTGATATTTCCTGTGACCCACCCCCAATGCCGGTTAGCATGCCACCTTTTTCTTATGACCTCAATATCCATATGACTTAAGACCTGCCCTCCCACACTTAAAATTTTACGGACGTCCTTCAGTTTTCTCTCTGGGTAGTCCTTCTTTTTTTTTTACCAGTCGAATAAGCTCTTCGAATCATGATCGCTTTTTTCTTTTGGCTTTGTGTTGTAGAAAGCGGCTTTCAGACAAGCGGTCCATTCCCCTTTTCTCTGCGCACAGTCTTCTTCGGATCCTATTCGCGTTATTTGAGGGCTCGTGTGGCAATCGCCCAGCTTTTTTTGTTCCTTTTTCGCCTTTCCTCCGTGCGCGTTCTGTTGGTTTTTTTTCGGGTCTTCCTTTTTGTGTCCGTGTTGAGTCTGTAAGTACCTGTCTCACTCTTGTTTCGTATTTCGTTGTACAGGCTCCTTGAAATGTCACATTTTCCGTCTTTTGATTCTTTTGAGTTGCACGAGAGCACGTCCGGTGATTGGTCAGCACCCTTTGTGACCCACGCCGCTTGTCGGTTTTCCTTGCTTGTAGCCGATAGCTATTGTCTGTCCCCAGTCTCTTTGGCTGTGTCGCTTGCCTCTTCGTTCGCAGGGATCGTGTTTACTTTTGTTGCCCCTTTTTTCGCACTAGGTTTTTTCCCCCGTTTCGTCTTTTTTTCTTTTTTTAAATGCAAACCGTTATTTTGCGAAATGGGACTCTCGCCCACCCCATTTTCCAATGTTCTTTAAGGTTTGTTAGTGCCACCACAAAAATGACATCTTTTCCCCGACGTGTGGTCCCCGATATCTGCTTTCACCTTTTCGAATTACCTATTCCCAGGAACCCCGCCCCCCCTCCCCATGAAGTTTTTTCACCTGCATGGCTCCCAGTCCGATCGCGACAGCTCCTCTCTAAAAATCCTTCCCTCCCGTTTCGGTTTTCTTCCTGCTTTCGATAAGGCTTTTTGGGCGCTCATCCGCAGGATCTTTGCATTTTTTTTCTTCCCCTGAGTTTTTGAAGAAAGTTCCTTCCCCTTCGACCCAGGTTCGCTTGTGTCCAGCTTTTTTTTGTCCCACTATCAACCCGAAAAAGCACTGCTGGTTGGCCCGTTTCTGAGGTCGTGACCTTTCCCTAAGTTTCCTCCACCCAAAGTGCTCTTTGCCGGTTCCTCTATCCCCATCACCACTTTTTCCGGCTCTAATAGTGTGGGTGTTTCTCTCCGCTCGTTATTCAGTTTCTTTTCACCCGCCTACAAAAGGGGGTTTTGTCCCCACCGACTTTGTACAGCGCTGCCGGGTCGGTTGTCTCCCCCCCCGTCTGTCACACCGGTTGTTCTGTTCTGGCGGAACCTTGTAGGCTTTGAGTTCACGAATCGTCCCTTCAGTTGTGGTGACAATGGCGTAAAGGTTCCTTGTTTCTTCGTTTTTTCCCCGACAACGCTCTCATGCATGCACACCATGCTTGGCAGGGTCACGCTTTTTTACCAATGGTGCAAGTGGCCCTCCTCATGGGAAGCAAGAGAGCCTGCCTTCTTCATGCCCCAAGGCAATACGCTGGGACCCCCTATCCAAGCTGACACTCCAGTGTCCCGCCTTTCATGAAACATGTTATACATTTTTCTGGCCTTGTACTTTATACACCCCTTTTTTTTCCGCCTTCTATGGGTATGTGCCTCGTTTCTTGTTCCGTTTCCATGTGTGTTGCCCGAACATTTTTCCAACCCGACCCCACCAACTTGACAAGTTGAGAGGTATTCTCGCCTATGAGGGATGTCAAGTCGCACCCCCCACATACTTCACCTGCCTGACTGGCGGAGGTTTTTCGCCAAATGCTTTTCTATTTTCACTGACGTATTGGTTGTTTCATTCGTCGACAATGTGCTTGATCACTTTCTGCCCCTCCCAGTTGTTCTTACCATCAATTGGTCCCGGTGGCCCGAAATTGCTCGAGGGTCACGTAATCTCCAGTACCGTCAATGTTCTCTTTCTCACTTCCTTTTTGTGGATTTGCAGCCTTCCGTCCGATTCTCTCCATGCTTCCCTGTTATATTGTCTTTTTCTGTCATGGTAGCAAGCACTAAGCTCTCACCCCCACGCCGTTCACATATGCTCA
>Ga0179593_1612157_pt1 | contig 11065 bp, 13 predicted proteins | sample CZODoug2_1_08_16_FD_185931 | JGI IMG/M metagenome (GOLD analysis project Ga0179593, IMG submission 185931) | Vadose zone soil fungal communities from Angelo Coast Range Reserve, California, USA - CZODoug2_1_08_16fungal (PacBio error correction) | ecosystem: Environmental > Terrestrial > Soil >... | reverse complement strand
CCTTATCAGGTCCCGAAGTTCCAGCGGGTTGCATAAACCAAACCCAGAACGATCTAGACCACCCCACTGCGGCTGACTTCCCAGCACAAAGGCAAACAAGGAGACTCACCGACAAAGGCCCCCCTACGAGCCACCTACCTTGAGCCTCCCCGTTGAGGACCTCCCGTTCTAGATCCTCAATTGCGTGTTAAGTAATGTTTCGAGATCCTTTTTGATCTTCTTCCTGACTGCCATTTTTTCTGTATGTTTTCCCCTTCCCTGAGGGAAGTTCTTCCAACCGAGGGTTCCTCGATTGCCTTTAATAAAAACAATTATGCGTCCGCAGGCTTGTTTCCCCGCACGTTGAAGATTTTTGGACACAAGCGGGCCCCACCCCGGTTTGGAGGCGGACGAGCTCAACCAAATAGTTGTAACGCGGATTTTTCCCTCGGTGCAAGGTCTGGATTCTTCTCACAGCGAACGTGCGTGACTCCTTTTTCCCGAACGCCCTCTACTGTAGACGATCCCCTTTTCCGAACACAGTTTCCGGCTCTTCGCCCGAGTTTTCGCAGGACGCACCCTCCCCCCCGCCCAAGTACGCCTTCCCCTCCGAGATAGACCCGAGGCGGCTTTTTTCCCGGAAGGTCCAAACGGTCGTTTTCGACTCGCGGACTTGTCATTTCATTCATCAACCGAATGCATCCTTACTGTTTTCCCGATCTCTCTTTCTTAGTGAGAGTGGGACCCTAATTCCATTTCGTCATTCAACCATCAGACCCCCACTTCCTCACATAAGATTTGAGTAAGGTTAGAGTCCCCAGTCCGACAGTTGATAGGACACAGGATTAATTTCCGGTAGTAGTGCTGATATAGAAAACTGAGTCTTCAAGTAAACAGATTCTCATAGATCTTTCGTTGATCTGATTCTGGGGGGGTTCCTAAGGTATCTGAAAGGAGTTCCTCCCTGAACAACCTCCTAAGGAATATCCGCAGAGGCTGAACAGTAACAGGACTTCTAAACAGACTCCGTTTGGCTGTCCAGAATGGTTTTTTCCGCCTAAGGCCATGAACCCCCCATTAGCGTCTGTTATGATCTTCCCCGTGATCTCGCCACACGACTTTCCTCTGACCATTGGATTGGAGAGTTACATCTTTCCTCCTTTTTTTTGACCGGCGCTTCTGGACCATTTCGGCCCACGAACCTCCGCGTGTGGGGGGAAGCGTCTTTCCTGGTCAGTCCCGTGCCTTTTTTGAAAATACTCCCTGTTCCGTTTGAAAGCTTTCCTTCCATTGAGTAACCTGCTTCACCGAATATTTTTAGACGTAACGCGGCCGTAGGGGGGTCAACTCTCACTTTTTCCTCCTCCTGACTTTGACCTTGAATCCGTTTCCATGCTAATGGGAGAATCTCAGGGCCGGTCGAGTGGGGACACTGCCACACGTTGTTCTCATGACTGTCAAAAGATTAGGGAAGTAGTTTTGGAATCAATCCTACAAACTCTTCCCAAGCAGAAAGATGCCACTATTCCAGATCAGGTATAGAGAATCTGAAGATCCTGGTGACCGGTGGTGTTGAAAAGCATGGGCGGCCCCGAAGACGAGCACCAGACCCCCGGCGAGTCCCTCTTCGGTCCTCCTGAAGGCCAAGATTCTCAGCATATTGGAATCTAACCGAATTCCAAGCCCCCCCCCCCACAACCCCCCCCCCCGCGGGCATTTTTTGCTCAGGTATTTTACATGGCGATTCACTTCACGTTCTTAGTAGAAGGCCTCTTGGCTGACTCGCCAACACTTCTGAGAAAGCGCGTCATAAAGTAGTTTTTTTTTCATTGGACGGCAATCGTGCCTTCTTGCTCTTTCCGCCGCGCTTTTCCGCCCGATGCCCGTCGCAGAAGAATCATGATGTACTGTCGTGGTATTACGCGGATCCTAGCTCTGGGAATCTTTTTTGCCTGCTTGAAATCCTGACTTCGGCGATATTGGAATCCTTCTTCCCCTGACTGCTTCCGTGAATTTTTGACAAGTTCCAAAGCAAGAATTGGATAAAGATACTTACACCGACCCCCACCTTTTCTGCTACTGAATAGAGTTCGCGATGACGAAATCCGTTTAACTGCCTCCCTTGGTCCTTCCCATGATCCCCCCCCCCCCCCCCCTAAGGCAATAAAAGCTATCATAAACGGAACTTTCGAGCGAACTCCTTCCACCTGTGTGCTTCGGGCCACTCATCATCTGCTTTCAGGTTGTACATTAATAGCTCTCGGCCCCAGAATAATGACGATGATCAAGGTGATCCCCATGGCCAGGTGCACCAGTGTTGCTCGGTGCTAGAGCTCATGCAGGAAGACAGCGGTTTTTCAAGTTCTGGAGTCCCCCTTGCAATCTAGTATGCTGCCTGACGAGGCTCCCTGTTTCAGAAATAGAATCCAGGCCGTGATGCTGGTATGAGTCCAGTCCATAGATCGCCGCGTCCCTTTGCATTGCTGCGTCTTGAATCCGTTGGGACACCCCAAACTTTTCTATATTCCCCTGCTACCAGCCTCCCCAGAGACTTCCGTTAGGAAGTCCCCCCGAGTTCAAATGCTTCGGTGCTTAGTGTAGATTGATATTTAACCATAATCACTGGCCTTTCCGTCTGCGCGGTAGACCCAAGATCCCCCTTTCCTCTCAGGGCGCCGGGTTCCCCCGCGAGCGACTGGATCTCCTTTATACTACTCATTTGGTTGTTGTATCCCCGATACCCTTCAGCTCGGCCGCTCCCGCTACCCCGCAGCCGGACGTTAGCCGCCCCCTAAGAAGAAGCCATCGCGCAGACGGAGCGTTTTTCCCTTTTGAAGAGTATTTTTTACCCCTATCGATCTTCTCCGGAAGATAACGAATGCTTCCTTTTCCCGGACTCTACATAGTTCTCTTATGCTTTTCTTCCCCTGCTAAGCGAGTGTTCTCACGGCTTCACGCACCTCCGAAGGTCAGAGTTACACTTGCGGCCTCATTCATAGGGTTCTTGGTCCCCTTGACAGAAGACGAATTGGCGAGGCTTTCGGCAACGACTTCGCCAGGAATGCCCTGCACCGATGCCGGCCCCCAACGGAACTTGCCAACCTCGGATTTCCGCCAAATGATGTTCCCGTAGTCCCCGCTTCTGATTTCCATTACATCCCGACATGTCGTAATTATTTGGGATCTTTGCCTGGATCTCAACTTTTCACCAGCAGCCTGATGTGGCTTACCCCCGACATCCCCCGTTAGTTTTCGACTGTTTTCTTCTCCACCACTCGTTCGTTCTCAGGAGCTGTTTCGATCCATCCCCCGAAGTGACGCTGGGAAACTTTGATTCCATCGCCTGACTTTCCTGAAGCCAAACCTACTGGTGGCTCTGTTTGCCGCTCTCCTTATGGCGGCTCTTGGCTTTTGTCTCTTTCCCTTCCGCTTGACACGGAAGAGATAAATGAGAGTCCCACAAGGCCTTGGAAGAGCCGTCTCCAAAAAAAGCTGCAAAGTTCATCTCAGGAAACATCTACGAGTCTTTACAACGCACAGCGCCTCATGCCTGCCTGATCTGACGACAGGCTTTTGCGGCCGCGCTCGATCGCTTTCACCATCAAAGCTTCACGACAAAGATAAGGTATGAGAGACCTTTTTATGAAGTCCCGTCGGTCCTGACAAAGTGGGCCGATAGACATCTGCCCCTTTACAAAAGCCTCTTGTGAGCAGCGTACTTCACCCCTCGAGCAAACCAACCGCCAGGGAAAACAACAGCTTACGGGCCCAAGACGGGGCCCCCGGTTCCTAACCCTCCGTAGGGCTGTAAGCCTGAGGGGCCTCCAGGACTTAAGAATCGAACGGTACACCAGGTAGCACTAGGAAGAAATGGAAGCTCTGGTAGGGTGGTGGGAGCGCGTTAGCGGAATTCGGGAAAGACCTAAAACGTCTGGTCGCCGCCAACAAAAGGAAAATCCCCAAGACTATTTGAATGTAGTCGCAGGGACCCCTTGCAAGGGCATCGGGGATGGCGTTTTCATGTCTGGGTGTGCGGATGAAACGACAGTACCCTTGATATGGGGGGACGGCTGTCCACTCCCCCCTTGTGGAATGAGATCAGATTTTAACAAGACGAGACCACCCCTCGCCCTTCCCCCCCCCCCCCCCCTCTCCCCCCCCCCCCTCCTTCATCTCCCCTCCACCATCCCGTCCCCCCTCACTTCCCATCTCTCTTCGCCCCTCCATCCGGCCCCGCCACCCCATCCACCCCTTCCCCTAGTTCTCCCACCCACGCCTTTAAAAGGATTAAAGGTCCCCCTCCGGCGAGTACCACTTTGAGGGGATGGAACCTCGGCGAGGCCTCTCCTTCGAAGAGAATATTTGTGAGCTGGTGTGGACCCTCCAAGTCTGACGTGAATCTTCAACCTTCCCCAGTTATTGCAACTCCCTGCACTGGACTTCCCCCCTGACCCAACGCCTTTCACCTCCGTTCTTTGGTCCTTGTCGCCTGCCGTCACGCATTCAGATGGACCTTTTGCTGTCCATCCAAGTGGGTCACCTGAGTAGTGTTAAGGCTCCACACGGTTGAACCCATACTCCTCCTCGCCAGTCATGTTTCTGCCGGATGTCTTCGCCCTCCCCATGCGTCGCCAGAAGTATGTTTTGAGAAGGCCCGTTCGATACTGGGGTCCCGGGGCCTTGATTCCCCCTTAGGCTATTCCGCGATCGCAACGTTCAAAGTACCTGGACGCACCCCCCCCTTCTCCCGGGTTTCTTCGTGGTATTCTTTTCCCCCTTGTCGTCTCCGGTGGCGCGCACTTAAATCGATGAAGCCTGGGGACGTGTATTCACCTTTTCGGACGGCGGAGTTAATGATGACAGCCACTCTGCTTTGCTTAAGAGAACGTCTTGCCGGAAGATTCGGGTTCCCCGTGCGCACTTTCCCCCCAGATACGAGATCATTCCCCCCGCGGTCCACGGAGGTGATGAAGATGACCAGTAGTCACATAGTTCCTCAGAAAGTTTGGAACGTCCCCCTCGCAGACGAAGAATAGGAGTTTCCTCTCCTCTTCGCCATCCTTTTTGTTGATTGGTGGCCCAACATGTTCTGAAGGCGAGCAAGAGGTTGTTCCCGGATTTTGGAGGAAACCCTAGGTTTAGGATTGATGGCTAAGCAGTTTTTTTTGCGCCCCCGCCCCGTAACGCACGTTCCTGGGTAAGCCATCCAGACCGTTTCCGAGGAGGTACGCTTGAAAAAAGGATGTTTAATTGACAAGCTTTAAGACGTACGTGTTGACCGATTCTTTCCCCACATTCACCTTAGTGGAGCCACATAGGGATATACTGCCTCGCATAACTTTGTTTTATGCCAAGAAGACTTTTGCCCCCCTTCTTGGCGAATTTCACTCATAAGTCACACCCCCTTGAACGCCTCCATGGCCGATAGGCCTGCTAGAGCGGCCGGAGCTCTAATGAAGAATCCCTTCGAGCCGAGAACAGTCGCTTTTCAAATAGATGAGCACGCGTGGCTAGTAGCGCTTTTTGGCTGTTTGGCGCCTTTTTTCCTTGCTCCAGGCCGTGTTCCCTAGGGCAATGGGCTTTGATAGGTCCCCTTTCTTGTGGGGATTTCTTTCAGAGACGTCTTTGGCCCGTTATCGCTCCTGATCCTTTCTTTTTCCTACTTCGTGTTTTTTTTTTCGAGATATTCCCCAGAGCGAGAAATTGTCGACGAAGACTTCTGCTCTTTTTCCGCCATCCACAGAAAGCCCTCTCCTTCCTCTTGGCCACCTGCGGCCCCGGCCTTCCCCCACACGGACACCCCTGGCGCGAAGACCCTTCAACAACGTAGCGTCGAAGCCCCCCAGGCCCACCTTTTTCTTCAGTTGCTATCGACTGTTCTCGTCCTTGAAGTGCGTCAGTCAGGGCCTATGCTCCTTCGCCGATCGCCGGTCTGTTACCCATGGGGTTTGTTTCCTTCAAACAGTTTTTTTCTTCCCTACTCTTTTTCATCGATTCTGCGCGCCTCCAACACACCGGTATTTGACCTGTATGCAACTCTTCCACGCACGTTGCAGGCGTTGACCACCAGCGGGAACGGAGGCAGGGTCGCGCTCACTCCACTTCGTACGGCGGATTCCTAGGGTGGGCCCCCCTTATGGATTCGTGATTCCCAGTCGGACGTGAGTTCTTTAACCCCGAAGAGCTGCTGCTTGCGATTCTTACCCCTCCCGATTCTCCGCCATGCCTGAACGACCGGCGCCTGCCAGAAACTTTTCCCCCCCCACATGTACTGTTAGAAGTCGAGATCGACTATCCGAGGCCTGCGTTCTGACGGTCCCAAACGCGGAAACGACGTTTTTAACTGATTTTTGATTACATCACGACATCCGTGGACTGGCGTGGATCTTTCTTTTAGGTTGGCTCCCAGTTCGCGTTCCGACCTTTTAGTCCATGGCCAACCTCCGAACACTTTTCTCTTCAAGACAGCAGTTCTTTGGCTGTCCGTTGAGTCCCCCGGACCCCGTTTATACACGTCTTTTCATCGATTGGTAGTGCTGATCTCCTGTGCGACGCACGGTCCATCCCCGTGCATCGATCGTTCCCCGTGAGAGAGTGGGGGCGATCCAGGTCATGGTGTTTTTGAGTCCGGCCGCCCACCGCGCCGCCTCCTGCAGAAGGCTGGATACCACCGAACGGGCTTATCGCCAACAGACGGCCGTTGTCTCTCAGTGAGGGCTCCCTTGGCAAGAAAAAGGGAACCTGCGTCTTGTTTGATTTTCCTTTTGCAAGCCGTACACTCATTCCTCTTGCAAGTGGATGAGCTTGACCGGCCTCGCTGAGTGGACCAGGCGCTTCCCGCTCGGACGTCCAGAACAGCGCCTTTTTCCTCTGCCCTCTTGGCGTATGGTATTCCGTGCAGTATCCTTTTCTGTCAAATTCCTTCATCCCCTTTCCTACCAGCTCACCAGAATATCTCGTCGACGTAACGGCGGCCTGGTGCAAGCCCCATTTTCCCGTACTCGCCGGGAGTTTTTTGAATACGGTGAACATGCGGAGTTATTTTTCCGGCAGAGTCTATGTGTCTCCTCTCTTCCCACAACGGTGCTCTCTCTGACGGTCCCCGTCTTTTGGACGTCGGTGCCCCGCCCACTCCATGCAGAGCACCGCTGCCCTCGTATGGGGCTAGAAGAGACGGCCGGCGGCTTCACTGGTGGTGTTCGTGAACAGCAGGGGCTTTTTCCCACCAAGCGGACCGGACCACCCGAACACCCGCGAAGCTCATTGCTGTCGCACTGCCTGAAAAGATTCATCAGCCACCCGGTCCCGCCGTTCGCAGGATTGGACCCCAGGGTAGATCAGGTTAGTAAAGCCTGATCGACATTCACTTGCTTTGTCTAAGTCTTTGGCGATCTGCAACGTGTTTCCAGCAGTCGCGTCTTAAACACCCCTTAAACCCCTTTATTTGGCCTTGACCATCTTTAGTCCCTTCTTGCAGAGTGAAGCTCCTGCGCGTCTACGATGTCTCCCTTCGCGCAGCATTCCATGAGCGCAGTCGGGTAATACGCTTTCTGCCGAGATAAATGGGGTCATCTTTTCGCCTGAGATGCTGCCTTGGCGCTAGAATTTGTAGCTTTGAGGCAAGCTGACTGTTTTTGAAGATGACATTCGCCAAGCTCCAGAGGATCCCTATCTGCCCCAACCACTTCTTTCCTGATTCAGGAAATCGTAGTTCCCTCGGCTTCTCAGCAGAGGTTCCTGTCGTCGCTTCCATTCCGACATGCGGCAGCAAACCTTCAAACGCTATCATAAACGGAATTTGTGCGAGCGGACCCTCATCTCCACTTTTTTTTTGATCACATAATTAATCTGATCGGGTTGTCCCCTCCCCCCCGAGCGAGACGCACATCCTACGTCTTTTCTCAGGTTTTTCCCGGCCAGGCCGATTCCAGCTCTCGGAGCAGCGTCCCGGTGCAGTCTCCGCGGTGCCCCAGTTCTTTGTTACCTTAATCGGCGTCGAATGCCTCGCGGCCGTCGTTGACGACAAGCACTTCGCAGCAGTTTTGGTGCTGCGGGCACCGGAAACATTTGGATTGACGTTTTGAATCTAAATCGCGAGGAGGACCAAGCGTTCTTCCCCCAAATCACCTTTTTAACTTCCCGGAAGACCCCCACTCCCATACTTCCGTAGGCTTTTCCAGGTGAAAACGGTAGGCTTCCCCCTTTTCTATCGTGAGATTTTTTTCTCTGGTCATAATCACCTGGCCTCCCTTCCTTTCGCGGTAGCTGGACGATCGTACTTCCTTGTTCTGAGGTAGCTTTCGAGGAAGATTTTAATCGTCTCTTCTTTTTCCTTACCTTTTTTTTTTTTGTTGAAGATCACCCTTTCATCTTCTTTCGGACCCGGGGACCAGCCAGGGACAGTTAGCCCTCGAAGAAAGACACCCCCGCCGCGCAGACCGAAGTGCTTCTTTTGACCAGCCCTGTTCAACACCTTTTCCGCTCATCTCCTCAGAAGCTACCTCCAGCGCGGTGTTTGTCACGGAAGTCTAACCCTTAGTCTCTTATGCTCTTCTTTCCGGCCTTTTTCTGCTCGAACGGCTTCCCCGCAGCAACCTGTCACAGATTTTTCCACGCGTAGGCTCTCATTCCGTTGCCCTATCTCCGCAGAACGCCTTGAGAAGTGCTTTCAACGACGCGGACAGGAATGCCTTCTTCCTTACGCAGGACTACACAAAGCGTCCCCCCCTTCATGCAATGAGTCTTATACCGAGCAACGTTTTATTTACATTTCCCCTCCCCCTGATCATTCTATTTATTCTGGGGCGGCTATCTTGGATTATGTACAACTCACCAGAAGATGATGTGTTTTTCCCCCGGAATTACCCCCTGGATGCTCTGAGTGCTAGACACCAAGTTGTTAGGATGGATCGTTAGTTGATGCCCCTTTAGTTCATTCCCACTTTCCTGAAGCCATGTACCAATTTCATCGCCGATTCCTTCGAGTTCTAAGAAGCAAAAGTCAAGTTGGCTGTTGACGATTTGATCCCTTCTGCGCGCTTGGCTCTTCTTTTCCTCTTCTGCAGTCCGCTTGCGCTTCATCCCACACATCTTTTCTGCCAAGTGCAGAAGCAGGCCTAACACCTAACCAGTTTATCCTCGAATCTCCGCTATTTCCCAAGACAGATCTTTCTCTGCCTGGCGGACGGCCTATAGTGGCGGCCCTCAGAAGGAAAGCTCTCTGATCAATCGCCGCACGCAAGACGTCCGATCCGGCCAAACGATACAATATGTATGACGCCTTCCGGCTCCCATCCTTTTAGCCCCAGCCACGTCGCCTTTCCCCCCCCCCTGAAAAGCCGCATAAGTTCGCGCGCATGCTGGAAAAACCTACTCTCTATTGCCCGGGCTTTTAAATTAGTACCTTTGCTGACGTATGGATGAAGGCTTTTTTCTTTTCCTTCCAGTCGACCCTCGACAAGGAGCTCGCTGGTGTTAGGGTTCTCCGGTAGCGGAATGCCCTCAAAAGGAGGGGAGCAGAAACCCAACAGTCACCCCCCTCTTTCGTTTTGGAGACGCCAAACCGACATCGGGCACGGTGGAGACTCTGCCTCGTGGGTAGAGTTGGCAACCGTCCACGTGGGGGGACCGGAGTCTCCACCCTTGTGGCAGATTAGATTCCCATCGCTCCTGCCTGCTATTCCCTCACTCCCTTTCAGGATTCCAATAAACAGGCGTACAAACCCCCCCCCGATTGGGGCTTTTCATACGTCGATCTCGTTACGTCAGAGCCCGATATTCGGTTTCTTTGAACTCCTCCCCCTCTGGAAGTGCTCTTTCACCCCATGGAAAATGGAGTATTATCAACTCTGTCTGGCCCTACTACCAAACGCGCGCTTACCTTCTCGGGTTCCCGCGGGCCCGCAGGAAGACTCGGTCACGCAGTTAGCTGCCCTGCCCTCCATCAAATTGTCACCGAGGAAGTTTTTGTTACGGCTCGCGTCCCCCCCACGTTGCACGACTTTCCCCTCCTCCCGACTTCCTTTTGGGCTGCTCTCCCCCCCTCACGCCAACCGGCGTTTTGCGAGAAGCCGTTGGGACTGTGTACAGCCGGATTCCGGAGATCTGGGCCCGCTGTTTTTTTACGCGAAGCCTTGGTCCCAGAGTACCTGTTTCGAAAAAGCACTATCAGGCGATCTGATGCACTTTTTTCGGGACTTTCGTCGCCGTTGGTCCAGTCATACCTCACGAAGAAGCCGGGGCCGTGTCTCCGGTGAGACGTTGGGAGTTAATCGCACGGACAGCCCTTTCTGGCTGAAGAGAAATTGGTTTTTCCATTTGTATCAGTTAATTCGGTCCCAGCGCACCTTGACCAGATAGATCCCTTTCTCCAAAGCAGTCCACTTATGCAGTCCTTTATGAATTGAAAAACCCCCTTTTTCTGCGTTTTTTTACTTTTAAGACCGTTGGGGACCGGTTTTACTCGCAGAAGCCGCAGGAGTACTTTTCCCATTCTAGGATGCTCTTTTTTCCAGTAAATGTGGTGGAAAAGGCGGTCCGCCCTCCGCAGGATGGTGTATTCTGAGCACGAAGCTTGTGTTCTTGATTCGATTGCTCTTTCCATCTGCGCGGCTGTTTTTTGATCCCGCGGTCACCGGCGACTGGTCATCACGAATCCAGACTTCCGAGAGAACCCAATCGCGGTACCACTTTTCTGAGCTTCGCCCGTTTATTCCGCTGGTGGTCACCCCCTTCAACGTGCGTGGCTCCATCGTCTGCTCTCCTCTTTGAATACCGGTGTTTATGCCCCTCTCAGAAGATGCCCTTCGTTGAGAACTTAATCTGTTGATTTTTTTACCCCCCCCTCCCGCCATTGCATTGCCGGAGATCGGCCGCAAGGAGCTCGAGCTTGCCCGAACGCAAAGGGCATCTGAACAAGGCATTCCGCAAATCGCTGCGTCTCGGATTCCTTAGAGAAGGTTGTTGGCTTTTGGCGCCTTGTTGAAGTGGCTCGGTCAGGCCGCGTTACGCAGTGGGGGTCGACGGATCCTTTCATGTTATTGTGTCGTCTTAAAAGCGTCCGTCTTCCGGCACTCTCCGCTCTGGA
>Ga0179593_1811149_pt1 | contig 11066 bp, 17 predicted proteins | sample CZODoug2_1_08_16_FD_185931 | JGI IMG/M metagenome (GOLD analysis project Ga0179593, IMG submission 185931) | Vadose zone soil fungal communities from Angelo Coast Range Reserve, California, USA - CZODoug2_1_08_16fungal (PacBio error correction) | ecosystem: Environmental > Terrestrial > Soil >... | reverse complement strand
TCCTTTTTCTTTTTTACGGGGCGATAACCGAGACCTTCGTCCACACCAGGAGACCGATTTTCGCCCCCTTCCCAAGGAGCCGGGGCGCCCATTTTACTCTCACAACACAGAGATTTTTTTCCCGAATCTCTGCTCGAGATGAGCTACGTCCCCTTTTTCTGCACAGAAAATCCCAAGGGGAAGGGGCACGTTTATTCTCCCCTTTTTTCTGACGACAAACCCTTTAGCCTTCTCTCCCTTCTGCTCCATGGACAATGACTGCGCTCTCCCCTACTTTTGGCCTGCAGTTTTTCCCTCTGTGGTAAGTGAATAACCACCCCGTCTTTCCCTTTGCGTGACCGCCCCCTCCGCACTCTTACCCTTCTCCCATAACAAATGTTCTCTTTTTTTTTTTGTCGATCAGGTATATGCCTTTCCGAACTCTATTGCCCCTCTTTTCTCTCTCAGAAGCTGAGGGGTGTTTTTTTTCTCCTTGCTTTATTTATACCCCCTCCGCCTTTGGTACGAAACATCGAGACCGTCGCATTTTTTTTTTGGGGTGTTGTGATCTTTCCCCCCCTTCCTTTTAGACTTATTCAGCTTTTCTCTTCCCCCTTTTTAAGGGTCTGTGTGAGCGGGACGGCGCCCCTTCTCAAGCTGGATCTGGGCGCTTACTTTCCCCTTTTCCTCCTATCAGATGAGGTTTTGTGCTTCCCCCCCTTTGCTAAGACAATTCCCACGCTTTCTTTCACATTTACTACCTTTCATCCGGGATTAGAAGTATTTTTCTTTTTCTTCTTCTTCTGCGCCATCCCGCTTCAGGTCTCCACCCTTTTTATTAGCCCCCTTCTTCCTTCTGCGCCCCCCCCCTGTTTGGAGCGACCTTTCCTTTTTTTCAATGTTGTACAAGAGGATCTTTTCTGACGAGGTGTCTGCCTTTTTTTTTCGGCGTTGCTATTGTGTCCTTCTCCCCTTCTCTTCTGGAAGGCTTCTTACCTCCTTTTTCACAGAAGACCCGGAAAAGGGTTTTTTTTTTTTTTTCCCCCTTCGCGATTTCTTTTCCCTCCCTTCCAGTCTTGTTGTTGTTGCGTCGCTCTTAGTTTTTTCTGCGCCAAACCATTTGCAGGTGTCTGACCTTTTTTCCCCCCCAGCCCTAGCCGGATCTCACATTCCACCCCCTCCTTTTCCTCAATAATATGTCTTCCCCTTCTTCCCCCTCATCCCAAAGCCCTGCTCCACTCCCTTATGTCCGACCCCCCTCACCCTCCCAGAAGATAGCAGAAGAGCCGCCACTCCTCTTTTTTTTATATAGCTTGTCCTCCCCCAGCAGCCAGACACTCCCCACTAGTAAAAGTTCCCCCCCCGCCGAGCCGTTCTCGTGTCCTTTTTTTCAAGCGAAGAGCGTGTGACTTCTTTCCTTGTTGACCGCACCCTCTTCTCTTCTGGACCCCTTCTTCCGCCGACAGTCTACCATTCGCTCGTTCCCCGATCAAATACCCCTTCCACTTTTTATTTGGGAACCTTTTCCCCCCCCCTTTCAAGGTAGAGCTTCCTCCCCTTAATAACAGCCAGCCCTTTTTCCCTTTTTACCGGATGGTGGGAGCGACCTCTTCTTGTCTCTCCTTCGTTGAGAATCTCTCCTTTCTTTCACGAGGAGACGAGAAGTCGTGTCCTTTTTCCCGTTTGCAGATATAACTCCCGTTTTCCCCGAGTCTACATTGCTTTCCCGGGAAGAGAGCTACTTTTTTGCTGAGTGGGTGAATGCCGGTTATTTTTCTCCCCCCCAAGCGAGAAGTTTTTCTACCCCCCCCCTCCCAGACATTCGTCCTTCTTTCCGTTCCTTGAACATTCTTCCTCGCCCAATTTTGTCGTAGCACCCCCCCTTCAACACACGCTACACCTTCTTCCTTTTTTTTGAGCTCTCTGCCTCTCTGTTCGTTGGCGTTTTTTTTTTAGTAGACGCGAGATATCCCCTCCTTCCGACCAACGCGGTCTTGCGTACTTCTACCAACGGCAGGTCTTCTCTTCCTGTTGGAAGTTGTTTCTTCCTGCAGATTCCTAAGTGCGGATCAGTTTTCCCCCAAAAATGCACCTTTTCTACGATCCAAGCTTTTTCTTTTCTCTTCTAATTTCCCCCTCCGTTTCCTGACGTCGAGCATTCCCCCAAGCCGTATGTCTTTTCTCCCTCCCCTTGTGGAATCGCTCCAGACCCCCCTCAACCGGACGTCTTTTCCCCTTTGAATAAGAAGCGTGCGGCTGCATTGTTGCGTTTTTGTTTACTCGAGTTCCCTTTTGTTTCAGATCGAATCTTCCATTTTTCATGAGTCCTCCAGGTCGCCTCTTCCCTGCGAACCGAACCTAGTGGCTTCTTGGACTCTCCCCCTTTTTTCAACCCCACCCTTTGCGTGTCTCCCAAGTTTTTTCCTCCACGGTTCCCGCATTTCCCCCTGCCACCCCACCCCTTTTTATGGTGAAGAAAAACCTCTGCGACAAAAACCCCTCTTTTCTTGACAATGCCCCCTGCCCCTAGTATCGGTCCTTAGAATGTTTAAAAGAGTAAACCCCGCCTCCCTTTCCTAGCGAAGATACTACTCTTTCCCTTCCCCCTCCCAAGCAATAGTTTTCCCTCCATGACATGGGTTCTTTTTCTTTCCTTGATGGTTACGCAGACCCCTTTCCCACATATTCGAGATAGAAGCTTCCCCTTTTTTTCTTCTTCCTTTTTCGTAACCTGCGTCCACGATCCTTTTCAACTTTTAACTTTTTTTTCTGAGAAGCTAGATACCTCTGGTCCCCCCCCTCGGGAGATAAGCTTAATCCCTTTTTTTTCCCAGGATAGACCCACCCGTTCTCCCCATAATAGCCCCAGAGAGAGTTATGTGAAAAAGATAATATCTTTTTTCCCTTACCCCTCGAACACGATTTCATGTTCTTTTCCCCATGACCCTTCCTGGGGACCTCCCCCCTTTCAAATTCTAAAGTCCTAAAAGATACAGTCTTTTCTTCCCTTTTCAGATAGAATCGGAGAGCCTTCCCCCTTTTTCCTTAGCACGATGCAAGTAGGCTGTCCCCCCTATTCCAAGTCCCCACGTCTTCCTCGGGGCAAGGAGTTCATTCTCTAGACATAACTCCTCTTCTCTTTTTTCCCATTTAACATCTATCTCTTTTAAACTCTTTTTTTTTCTCGTGAGATGTCCCCTTTTCTTCTTTCCTTGGAGTTGAGTTGAGACTAGATTTTTTCCAAGGAACCCTTTTCCCCTCTTCCTTTGTTTAATATGCGACATGTGAGTGTTCCCCCCTCCCTTTTTCCTTTCTTCTAAGGAATTCCTTCCCCCGCCATGAAATTTCCCTCCCCTTCTTGAGAGTTGTTTTTCCCCCTTTCCCCCTTTTGACGGAGGCCTTTCCCCCCCAGGGTCCTCCTCCCCCCTGGCACGGTCAACGCTTAACCTCCTTCTGAGATTCGAGACGCCGCCTCTTTTTCTCCCCCCTTCCAGTCAATCAGCATATTGCTAGGCATTTTTTTTTTTGAAACAGCAATCTCTTTCTTCCCGCTCGCTACCTCTGGGTTTTCCTCTTCTCTCCAAGCTTTTCTTCTCTTTGTGAATTTCCTGATATATTCCCTTCCTTCCCCTGAGGAAGCGCGTATAATAACCCCCCCTTCTTTCTCATACTTTTTCGAAGAGGTTTTCTTTTTCCCTGCGGCCTTACAGCACTTTTTCCCCCCAGAAACCCATTCCGTGCTTTCCCCCTCCCTCTATGCATATTCTTTAGACTTGATTTCCTTCCCTTTATGCACTAAGAAGGCGCTTTTGTGCCTCCTGACTAGGGTACGTTTTGTAAGGGGAAACGAAGCGAGCCCCCCCTTCCATGTTAGTTTTTTTTTTTTTTCCATACAAAGATTTCATGTTGATGTTCCCTTTACAAGAACAAAGGGTCTTTCTTTCTCGTCCACCCGTATGTGTTTTTTTTTCCGTCGGTATAACGTTCCCCTACGCCTTTCTTTAAATCTTGCAGTTCGTTTCGGCATCGTCTCTGAGAAGAAGACTCCCCCCCTTTTGCATTACACCGCTAGCGTAAAATCCCTCTTTTTTCTCCCCAGTAAGCACTTTTGTTTGTAAGTTCAAGCTCTTCCACGGACCCGTAGTTGCTTTTTTGATTACCAAGGTTGTCCCTCCATAGCTTGTTTTTTTTTTTCCTCTCGTCACTATGAACTTTTCTTTTAGGTATCACTGTACCACTGTAGTCCCCCTGCGTGGATAGTCTTCCAAGACGGCCGTTGTAAACCATCTCGCGTGTCTTTAAGCTAAACCAAAGTCTCCTTCCCCAAGAAAGGAAGGCGGATCATCGTGGGGCTTCCGTCCCTGACTTATCGAAGCGCAGTCTTCTCTCCAGAGTTTCACAGGCGGCCATTTTTTTTGGAGTTGCAAAGCTGTTGCTGACCCCCCCCCTGAATCCCATGTTATGATTTTCTTTCTCCCCTTCACTGTGCTCTACTTCCCTTCTTCCGTACCTAATTCTGGATTGTTTTTTTACCTAAAAACGGACCCCCCTTTCTTTCCATGTGCGGATGCCCCCCCACCTCTAAGACCTTTCTTTCTCCATGATATATTGAAAGTAGGAGACCGTTTCCCCGGCCATAAGCCCCTCCCTCTCTTCTACGACTCACAGCCCCTTTTTTTCGCCCTCGGGAGGTAATCCCTCTCCACTTCTTCCAATTGGAGCAGTGACCTGCAACCTCCCCCCTCCCCCTTTTTTTTTTAAACGAATCGCCTTTTGGAACAGATGGCCCCCCCTTTTTTTTCTCGCATGACTTGTCTTCCTGATTTACGCACTCTTCCCGCCTTTCCCTATTTAACAAGCGAAATGTTAACCCCTCTTTTGCTTGTGGCAGCGTGCCTTTTTCGCCAGTGCAGGTTCCTTTTTTCGGACCTAATTCCGACTCTCCGATTCTTTTCCACAAGGCGCTCAGACCCTTTTCTTTTCCCCTTTTTCCCAGAACGACTCTTTCCCCCCTGAGGGGATTAATATCTACGCGTTTTTTCCGTGGCGCCCTGACAGCTTTTCATTTCTCCCCCCACTTTCTTTTTTCTGAAGGGGATGAAGTCACTTTTTTAGGGACCGTGACATTTTCCTTTTTTCCCCATAACTGCTTGCTCACCTTTTTTTCCTCCAAAGGAGGGTTTGAATCCCCTTTTGATGGAGTATATGTGAATGTGCAGACCCTCTCCCCTTCTAGCTGAGCCACCCTCCTCCCAATACAAAACCCCCCCCCCCCCAAAACCCCACACCCCCCCCCCAAAAAAATAAAATGAGTCGCTCCTTTTCTGCATTTTAAAAAGGACAGCCTTTCTCTCCTTCTCTTATTACCTCCTCCCTTTTTTTTTTTTTTCTCATATCTAGACCTTTCTGCCACTGAGGAACCCTGTTCAGAAGGGTAGCATCGCCCCCTCCGGCTAGGGTCTACACATCTTCCCTTTCTCTAATATGTAATTCAACCCTCTCTCTCCCTCCCAAGTCCTTTTTCCAATTTGTGCAAAAATCCAAAAGGGTAAAAGCGTCCCCCCCGCCGGTAATTAATAAGTTCCCTTCCCTTATGAGTGCCAATCCTTCGGGTAAGGCGAAAGAGCCCCATGTTTTTTCCTCGGCCCCTGCGTGCGGAGTATTCCTGTGGAGACTCTCCTCCTTTTAGTATGAGCGCCCCCAAGAATAACAAGAGGAGCCTTACGTACTTTCCTCCGCTCAGGATCACTTTCTCGCTCCAGAACCGTCACACGCCTTTTTTCGGGAAACCCCCTTAAACTTTTTCTTCTCCCGCTAGATAGAGTCTTTTTCTTCTTTCCCCTATAATACACAGCCCCGTCCCCTCTAGTCCGATCGTTCGGGAGCTCTCTAGCCTGGCTCAGTTGGAGCTCCTGTGCGCGAATTCCTTTTTTCTTCTAATTGTCGCTGCACCTTTTCCTTTTTTTAGCCCGAATATACTTTTTTGCAAGAGCGTACCTGTTTCTTTTAAGAGGCTTTCTTTTTTCGAACGCCCCTAAGAGCTGACTTTTTTTTGATGATCTCCCGTGGAAGGTACGCCAACCCTTCCCCTTTATATCGCCTCCTTTACTCTGATTCCGTCAAAAGGGTGTCGTACGCACACCCCCACAAGTGACAAAAGGTAAAGGCCTTTTTTTTTTTCAAAAGGTATCGACCCCCCCCCCCCCCCCCCCCCCACAATAAGATAAAGCGCGCTCCGCTTTTTTTTCCTGAATATTCGACTCCTCTTCTTTTGTCGACTTCCTAAGCCCTTCGTAACCCCCTCAACCCCGTCTATGCGCCCTTCCCCACCCCATCCCCCCCATCCTCCCTCTCCTCCCCCCCCCCACCCCCACACCCTCAATTCAGCGTCAGGACTTTTTTTTTACTCGGATCGCCAGCGTGCTCGTTCTTTTTATCGCTTAATCCGATCCATCCCTTTCTTGAACACGTATACCGAAAAGTTTTCGAGTCTACCCTGCGTTTTTTTTTTTTTTTTTTTTTTTTTTTTGGGGGGGGGTATTTTTTTTTTTGGGGGGGTCATACTGTGACCTTGCGAATCGCTCCATTTTTTCAAAAAACCTGTCCCCCCCCTCTTGCGAATGTTTTTTTTCTTTCTTTGATTTTTTTTTTCATTCGTGGAAATTCGACGACTCCTTCTACAGCGGTCGCCGATGGCCGCTTTCGTACCGGCTCAGACGGCGATCCTTTTTTTCCCCTCCACACAACGGGCCCTCTTTTTCCCCCCCCCCTCTTTTTCCCCCTGGTACCCAGAAAGCATAACTAGTTTCCCCCACCCCCCCCCCCCCCCCCCCCCCCCCCTCCCCCAGAAAACTCGACTTTCCTTTCTCCACCAACTAACAGCTCCCCCCCCCCCCCACTCCGGCCCTAGTCGGACGATTTTCAAAGAGTAAACAAGCTCCCCCCCTAAGGATCAGTCCTCCCCCTCTGTGAGCGCCACGCCAGACTTTCTAGATAGTGTAGACGACCAGCCCCCCAACATATTCTGATATTCTTTCTCAAAGTGAGTCCCTGCGTCCTTTTTTTTTTTTCTATAGCAGCACGCTTTTTCTGAGCTCAGCTACCCATACCCTACCAGACTTCCTTTCCCTACAATCTAAGCTTTTCCTTTCCCCCCCCCACCGTGCCGAGAACCTTTTTGGATTGGTACTATGACTTCCCTACTATATTCGCGTCGATAATCTCTCCTTTGTGCCATGCCTTTTTCCAATGCCGGCACCCCCTTTTCACCATTCACATTCACGTCACCGCTTAAAGTTTCGCTACGCATCCGAGTATTTTTTTTCTAGACTGATGCAAGTCTTTTTCCCCCCCCCCCCCCCCCCCCCCCCCCCGTATTCACAGCTACTTTCCTGGTTCAGTCACTGACCTTTTTCCATGATGAGTCTCGTACCCTTTCTTAATACTCCCCTACAGTTGTTGTTGTATGCAGCTTCGATCATCATTGCCGATTTCGAGGTCAATGACTTTCCCCCCCTTTAGAGAGTATCTTGTTCCCATTTTTGAGTTGCCCATACTTTTCCTTGCAATCAGATGGAGCGACCCCCCAACACGACTTTTTCTTCCTCCTTACTTTTGAGGAGGCCTTATGTCGAATATGGTCATGTCCCGCTAAACTAGTGTTCCAGAGTTTTAAATCTGTTCCCAGTACCTATTTACTGCGCACGAGGGCGCGTCGCAAGCTTAGCTTCTGATACCTCTGGGCCTCCCAGATTTTTTTTACAATTTAAGCCTTAGCTGTTGGCCGTATTTAATAAAATAATTTAGCCCTTTTTCTTTTCCCTTTATTGTTGGAGACCATGGCGCACGGCAAAATCGCTCCAAGTCAGGACAGTGGCCGCCACAGCTACTTTCCTCCTCTTAGTACGGTGCCCTGCCTCCCTAGGTGAAGCCTTCCCCGTAACAGAATAGGGTCCCTTCCCCCCCCGGACGCGAGCCTTTTTTAAGTTATTCGCGTGTACGGTCTCCCCCCCCTGAAACAGAGCTATTCCTTGAAGTGAGCGCCCCTTTTGCAAGTCGCGTACTCCCGTCTTTTTTTTTCGGCGTCTCTAAGTTTTCGTTCGATTGGTCTTGAGAATCATTAAAGTTCTAATTCCCTTTTAACTCCGCTCAGCGACGTCCAGTCTCCTTTCGTCCAGTTTTTTGACCCTCCTTTTGGGAGCGATTTCCCCTTTCCCCCTATAGAACATAGGCCTTCCCTTCCCACTGAAAACTTTTCGGATTAACCTTTCAAGCGTGGATTCGTCACGACGAATGCTTCCCCAAAGGAAGCAGTCTTTTTCCCGGCACCGAACGCAGCTCCCCCCAGATCAAAGACCTTGGGCCGCCCCCCCCGCGTGTGGGTAGTCGTTCTCCTCGATCGACGCGCTCTTTTCTCCTCGTTTTACCAGAAAAGATAAGCGTTCTTTCCGGGGTGGAGTTTCCGTGTTTTTTTTTCCATGGTAGATATTAGTCATTTACCAATGGACGGAAGGGCTTCGTTCCCCCTTCCCCCACTGGATGTGTGGAATCATCAACCGGCATGCATTTTTCTTTTTAGCAACACCTCAGCCTCTTTCCGTCTTTTTTCTCCCACCACATGGTAGACTCTGCCTCGATCTGCAACTTTTTTTTCTTCTACTCACAGCCCCGCGCACTGGCTCTCCTTTCTTCTTGTTCCGCTCCAGCCCTCTCCCGAAAACCCCCCCCTGGTTGGTTGGATGAAATGGCGGTCCCCTCCCTCTATCCAACCCCCCTTCTGAAATTTCCCTTCAAAACCCCCCCCCTTTTACCAGTGATGATTCTCGCTAGAAAGTGATCCTGGCTCTGGCCAGTAGTCAGCTTTGCGGTCAGTCAGGACAACAATTTTTCTCGCCACCGTTCAACAGTACCCTCCGCAATCCTGGTGATTCGAGATTTTTTCGCCGCAACATGGGCTCCAATCGTCCTGCTTTCTCTTTTTTAGAAGGGACGGCCTTTCCTTTTGCTTTATTTGGGGCGTTCCCCCAAAGCGGACATTGGGAGTTTTTCCCATGACGGGTTTGAATACCTCCGTGGTTTTGATGCTGCTATTGTTTTGAATTTCTCCCCGGAGGGGAGTGAGAAAGATACAATTGTAAGACCCGGTCTTCTTCCCCCGCAGACAACTGCCTTCTCTTGTCCCATCTCCGTTTTTTCTCTCGCGGCAGTGGTGCTTGAGCGTCCCCCCCTTTTCATCTCTTGATAACTCCACCTCCTTCCACAATAGAAAGACATTCATAACCTTTTCCTTTTCTTTTTTCAACCCCAAGGATGCCTCCTCCCAAAGGCTTTTCCCCCCCTTTGTCCCGACAAAGGAAATCGCCGTCCTTATGAAGCCAGATTTTTTCCCCCACCGCACAGGTTCTACGAGCGGTCATTTCCCCCTAGCATGTCCACCCCTCCAAATCGTCGAATCCCCCCCTTCTGGCTTGTATGTGAAGTTCCTTAGCGTGGTTTTCTCGCCCTTGTTGACCTCCCAAACCACTCCAGCGGAGAGGCTGACGTACTGTCGACGAGCCGGTCCCCCCCTCACAAAGAATCACCCCCCTTGTCATTTCAGAAGCTGATCTCTTTCCCCCTCTCCGGTCCCACTTTCCCCCCCTCCCCGCCAACCAGGGGTTTCTTCTTTTTCGGGAACGACCGCTGGAGGCTGGTTTCCCTGAATTCAAGGCTGTGAGAGAGACCTTCCTTTGCAGATATTTTTTAACCCGGCCCCCCCCCTTCCCCCGAGTCTACCCTTTTAGGCGACCGGGAAGCGTTTTTTTTTGAACGCAATGAGGATTGTGGTGATGATTCCCCCTCAAAATTCCTCCCCAACTCCCATCTTCCTTGCGCAGTCATTGACCTCTTTTTTCTGGGCTCCAAGGGTGTCGTCGCAAATCTTCCACCAGGTGGCCGCTTGAGCTTTCTGACCCCTCCCGCGAGATGATTTCCTCGATAACCAACTCTTGTTGACGTATCCACAGGCAGTTCTTCCCTTTTTTTGGCTCTGCGTTAATCGGACTCTTCTCTGGTCAGGCCCAATGCGTACGATTTAGAGGATAAAGTGCCCAGTTATTTCCGTCAAAAGTTCCCGATTAGATGCCTTCCCCCCGCTATGTTCTAATGATTTTCCCCTTTCAAGCAAACTCCCCCCCTGGCAAGAGTGCGACTTGGACCCGTGGACGTTTGCCTCGCGGGAATTTTGAGTTTCCTTCCTTCTGTTCCAGGTCGCGATGGCCCCTTCCCTTCATTTTCCCTTTCGCCGGGAGACCGCGACTTCCCCCCCCCCCCAGGGGCGCTTTGCACTCAAGAGACCCCCCTTCTGCCCCAGAAACGGCGCTGGGGATTTTTGAAACACCACTCTGGGCGACCACCACCCTCCCCCTTGGCCCCTTCCCAGAGGACCCTAGTATTCCCCAAAGCGCCTGCTTAACCGAGCCCGGGGCAGGCCTCCCACCCCTAAGAACTTTTCTTTTTCCTCCATAGATGGGCGCCCTTCCTTTTTCTTTTGGCAGCGAGAGTGGTTCGCCCCCCCCCCAACATATTTCGATATAAAAGCTTTTCCCATGCTTTTTGAAACGTGGTTTCACTTCTGAAGCTGTTGAAGATCTCTTTCCCTCTGTAGGGGAAGCGAGCTCCCCTTTTCTAGGATTAAGCAAAACTGAGGCCGTCTCTCTTTTACAAAATCTATCTTTTGTCCCCCCCTCCGCCCACAGTGTCTCCTCCCCCCGGTAACTTTGACTTTAAGCTTTCCTCCCTTCGGTCGGAAAATCTCTCACCCCCTTTGATTTTTTTTGCATGACCACTTTCCCCCCCTGGGGACCCTGCATCCGTACCCCCCCCCCCCCATTCACCGTCAAAAAGTTATTGGAGGGAAAGTTCGCTCGGCCTCTAGAGTCACCCGTCCTTGCGATTCTTAGGCCCTCCCTTTCGGGCCTCCCCCCCCCCCTCCTTTCCATATTCACAGATATCATGGTGGAAAAAGGGGTCAGTTTTGCCCTCCTTAAGACCAACTCCTCCCCGGCCATTTTTTTTTTTTTTTCTTCTCTGTAACCCATTTTTCACAT
>Ga0179593_1632065_pt1 | contig 11066 bp, 5 predicted proteins | sample CZODoug2_1_08_16_FD_185931 | JGI IMG/M metagenome (GOLD analysis project Ga0179593, IMG submission 185931) | Vadose zone soil fungal communities from Angelo Coast Range Reserve, California, USA - CZODoug2_1_08_16fungal (PacBio error correction) | ecosystem: Environmental > Terrestrial > Soil >... | reverse complement strand
ACACCACGGCACGCGCCCACCCCTTTTTCTGGCTCCTGAGAGCTGCGCGGGACGGCTAGAAAAGTCGCTAATGCTAGTTAAAGCGCTTCCCGTCTTTTTTTTTGTGCGTGCTTCTGGCCCCCCTCAATCCGAACCGTGCTTTGTCCAAAGAAATGAACGGGACCCGAATAGGTCTGGACCCGAGTGTGAAGGACTGCTTTTTTGGGCATCTCCCCCCCCTCCGGAGCGTCTTTCTATCGACGGAGTCGGCCTCTCACAATGATAATGAGGAAGCGTCTTGGTCTCCAACCCGACTGACCCCCCAAGCAGTGACTAGAAACTGAGCCGGCTTCGTCCAGGGTCGATTCGTAACGGCGGGGACCCTCTTTCGAACTTGGCCATGTTTCTGCCAGCCTGAGGCCCCCCTTCGCTTGTCCGATTCAGGGCTCTCCTCCTCGTGCGAACCTAGGTCTGTTCGCGGCGAACCGTTTCCCATCGTCAGCGCCGTTTCAAACGCAACACTCCCTTCCACCTTCCCATTCTAGAGAGTCCACAACCGCCATGTGATGCCTTTCCAGTGCAAATTTTCTAGTCGGGCTTCTATCTAAAGGCCCTAACCGCTCAATAGCGGACCCCCGTTTCGCTGTCCTGTCACCTTTGCGCGACGGGTCCCCGCTTTTCAGGCGAAACCTGTGCGAGTACTGTTCAGCGAGGATAGCCCCGCGTGGAAAGTTCATCGTCATTTTTCTAGGCGTGCGGTCATCTTCTCTTTGGCCGCTGGTGGCCCCTGGAAAGCGTGTTGTTGAACGTGCCTCCTGCTCGTAGCGGCCTGGAGAGATTTGAAGACCTGAGCGGGTGCCTCGCACCCCGCACCCTCCGCCTGAGACTTTTTGCCTTTGGCCCGGAACACCCTTGGGGACGACCAGTGTAATGGGGTGACGCCACCCTTTCCGTGGTGAGCCTTTGAACTGCTTATCCCAAGTCACGTCATCGTCTTGCTCATGTCGCGGATGCGCTTAATTTCTTCGTAGGGCTTTTCCGCCTGCGTTCATCATCCCTTTTCGAGGATCACTTCCACTTGGCCGCTTTTCGGCAAGCGACCTCCAGGGCCCCGCTCTCCTTTCCCCACCCTACAAGATCACTTTTTTCTTAGAGGAAGGGAATTCCCTTCACTCCGATGGGTTGATTGATCGGACCGATCTTAGGACTAGGGGCAGAACCTACCCCCCTGTACCGGACTTTTGGTTTGATAGCATCTTCTACCTGTGATCAGATCGCGTCCCTGTCAACTGCACCGTCAAATTGCCTCAAGGATTCAACTTTGTTGTCTAACCTTCCCACGGCATTTCGAAAAGACCCTTTTTTGAAAATTAGGACATCTTTCCAGATAGCGTTCCTTCTGCAGCGAAATTATTCTTCCTGCAACTTCTGGACCGCCTCAACGATCCTCGGTGAGCGTGGACAGTCCTGGAAGATCCGTCCCATTGAATGTAGACCTTCCTTTCGTACAGTAGACCTTAGAACCCTTTTCCGTGGTGCTCATCCCCTTCCTTTTTTCCCCCCCCGTGAGGCCGATCTGCCCATTTGGAAGTTTTCCCTCCGGAAATTTGTGGGCTGCCACCCCCCGCCTCCCCAAATTTTTTGATGCGCGGCTTCCTTTGCAGGAACCCTTTAATAGTAGGCGCCTCGTTCAAACAGGTGCTTAAAACCCCGTCCCTCCCACGGTGATGTTAAACATCATCTTCAACGGTTGAATGAGGCATTCATATAGAGTCTACCAGCCCGCCCCGGAAATCAACGGCGGTGGCCATGAACAACCCCCCCTCCGCAAGACCTTCTTCTGGCGACGAGCGATTCCTGCCCGTGCCCGATTTTCGGACGTTCGCGTGCATTCCGCGCTTTGTTCCGAAGTCTAGTCGTCCTCTCCGCGTCTCACACTTTCCCTTTCAGAACACACCCCTGTGCCCCCGACGACAAACGCCTACGCCTACGGCTTCGAAACTGAAACAGTTTTTTTTCACGAAGCGCCTATACATTCTCGGACTTCTTCCTCAACCCAAGCCCCCTCAGGACTTAGAGGCCAAAGTACGGGCCAAGCGTCCCCGACATCACCCGACGGGTACTGAGTCTCCCCCAACTACGTCAGGTCCCCCCTTAGTCGACTAAGCCTCTACAAAGACCAAAAAGAGACCTTGGTGATGGGGACCTTCTTTTTGCTGAACCCCTCCTCCCTCCAAGACATCAACTCCTCTGGCCGGGCTTCACCAACCCCTGTAAGAAAGGAAGGCGCTTACCCCTGCGCTAAACATCTACCCACCGGAATTCGGATGCTCTCCTTGCCCGCCTCTTTTCGGCGCTATGAGAATCCAGACTTGTCGGGGATTTGTGCATACAAGTTTTAAATTCGTTTGTCTCTACGATTTTTTTCACACGGAGATGGAAATGGTTGTTAGACGTAAAAGGATTAAGGAAATCTTGGGTTGACTACAAGTGTTTTTGAGCAAATCAACCCCCCGATGTTTCAAGGATAATTCCCAGAAGGTCCCTTGTAGCGTAACTAAGAAGGCCGGGGCTCTCCTTTTGTCGGGCAGATCATTCCACGCGGTGCAATCAATAACGACCTCGGAACGGAAGGAAATCTATAATGGTTAAAGCGGAAGTTTCCAGGGCATGGTAGACAAAGAAATTTGCCCGTTGATGCGAGTGGCATTCCTCCCCCACCCGGTTAATACTATCTATCTATTTCACTACGTTGTTTGTGAGTATCGAGAACACTTTATTGCCCCCTCTAATCAACAGCATTACCGTTTCCACCATGCCATGCAGTAGCCGGGAACAGTACCTAGGATTTAAGTCCCCTTAGGGAAGTTTTCCATGAAGTGATGTCCCTCCCACCTCTGCGAGACCAGTTTTCCTCGGGAATTAGTTGCTGTAACCCGGTGCCTTTCCGACGTAGCCTTCTCCTCGCGTTGAGTTGTTTTTCGCCGACCATCTTGCTTTTCGGCCTTCAGAGGTGTTGATGTCCCTTATCCCCTGGCCGTATCGACATGGCCACGCCGTGTGCCAGTCGCTCCTGAGGGCCTTGCCCTTGTATTAGCATCCCAGACCCTTCGTAAGGATTTTGCCTATTAGTGGAACATGATTTTCCTCCCTGCCTATTCCTTGTTTTGTAGGATGGTGTTTGTACGGAAAGGTTGTGTGTAGCGACATTCCTATCCCAGGTTTTGTTCCAAGTTCCTTTTAGTCGGGGATTTCTTCTTTTTTAGTGGGCTCTATTCTCATTAAGAAATTTCCCAGGCAGGCTGATCTCCCGGTTGTGCGTGGAGTTCTTGTCGTCTTTTAGCTCCGGCTGAGGAGTTTTTCTCCTCGTCCCCCTCTTTGCGGTAGGATCTCGTCCCTTGATCACGTTCGGTAATCTTTTTTCGGCTTGATCTTTTTTGAGTCCCCCGCGTCTTCGTTAATTTGTCTCGTCGCGCAATTCTCCGTTTACGAGTCCCTTCGATCTGGTCTCGGTGATGTTCCCCCGATCGGTTGTGGGGCCGGAACTTCCTGCCCCTTAGGTGCCCTCCTTACAAGACCTCACACGCGGCGAGCCTGTCCTCGAACGTCGGCTCCCCCTTGTAATCCTGAGAATAGCTGCTCTTCCACACTGCCGTCGTTCTTTTGTGTTTGGAATGGGCCTCCCAGTTTCATTTAGAGTTGTAGCTGGCGTATTTTCCTTTACCTCATCAGTAACCCGTTCCAGAGAGGAGTTTTAAGTGGATTAGTCGGGGGAGTCTTTTTTTGAGCAACCGTTCGATCACTCTTCGCCGTAGCTTTCACCATTTTTTCCTCGCCCGAAGAAGCGCCAGCAACAGAAGTGATCGGTGGTGAAGCAGACCCCTGAAGCGGAAAAGTCCCCTCCCCACACCCAGCCTCCCTTTTGGATTTGCCCGGCCTGGTTAGAAGGTATACGATTCGATGGCCAGAGTACGTAGAACTTCTTCGGATACTGATTCCAAACTTTTTTTTTTGTTTTCACTTACGTCGATCGTTGAGTCTGTAGCTAACGGTGGCGGACGAGGTCCCTAATTTTAGAGCAGGACGAAGAGGACGACTCTGGCATTGCAAGAATGGTATTTTTTTTAGTTTCCCTGCCCAGCTGGAGGTTAGCAATACCCCTTTCACGGAAGAACCATGGATGAAGTTTTGTCTCGTGCGTTGTCCTTACGACGATTATGATTCATATTTAGAGGGATGATATCACAAAAAAGATTCGGTCCAGGTGTCGGTATGAAAGAGGACTATATACGTTTCACTTCGCACGTACCCAAAGTAGGAGTGAAATGGCCGATAACTGTCCCTTCCGGGATCTGCGTTCTAGTGGTGATTAAACCCTCGGGGACAGAGGATCTTTAACTGAAAACACCGCGGGCCAGTGGTGATGATTCCTAAACACTTGATTTTCCAAGCGTTAATCCACCCCTACTAAGCTATAGCGGCCCTACGAGAAATTCTTCCGCAGATTTAAGTGATGGTGATATTCTCCCCTATTGAACTTTGATTACACAAACTTTGCAGGGTGGCGTCCCCGCCATAACTTTTCGTAAACGTCAATGTTGCATGGAAAATTCTTAGGGGAGGTATTGCCTGCGATTCCTGCGGACAACCAGACTGTTTCGTGATGTCGGCACTCGACTGATGAAGTACTAGAGAAGGCGGAACGCTTAACGTCCAAAGCAATGGAGGAACAGCACTCAAAATCTCCCGTGATTCCCCCGAAAGGCACTACCCCAATAGATGACTTCAGAGCTGCCCTCCTACTCTGGAATCGTAATCTCCAAATATGGTTTTTCCCTGGCACCAAGTTGACTGGTAGGAAGCAAAAGTCTCGTCCGACTCCTGTCCTCAGCTTTGTCGGCTTTCTGAGTTTCCTCCAAGGTGATAAATTTGCAACTATGCAAGCACCCTGAGGTGGGTTTATAACTCCCTTGGGAAGGTTTTGTCCTTTTTTAGTGTTGTTCATGAACGGGCGCTTTTCCCCTGTTCGCCCTTTTCCCTTCTCACGGTTCCCTGCCCTCTGAGGTAGCGGCCCTTTTCTGGAAAAGCGCACCGGTGTGGTGGCGGACTCAATCGGCCCTTTTCTTTCAAATCTTTCGACGGAGTCCCTCCGTTTCCTGGATCGACCTGCATTCCCTGACGGCCCTTATTCAATGCTTGGGCCGCTTTTGTGGCAAGACCCGACTGTCCGCATGATCGAAGGCTTCTTTCTCATGACTCCGGTTTTCGTCTCTCCCCTTGACAGAGTGGGAGATGCGCCGAAAAAGATTCCGGTTTTTTTTCACAACCTTTCCCAAAGCAATATGCGATTTGTCCCCGTTAATGTCGGTTTTACCCAATTCTCCTTCTTATTATAAAGAAAGACGACTTCCGATTTCCCCCCAAGGCAGTATCGGCTCCTCTCTTTTTAACTCGTTGCATGATGACTTTTTCTCACGCAGATCCCCCCTGAAGATATCTCCTACTTCAAAGAGGTCGGTTTTTAGAGTGACTTTGTTCTTATCTTTTCCTCCCTCCGCCGTTTTTTTTTTTCTCGATCCAAATTCTGCCAACTCGAACCTTGTTTTTTTCGCCAGAGGAGCTGCGCTGGCGCTTTTTTAGAAAATGTCGCTATCGAGTTAAGTCGCTTCCGATAAGGGCTTTTTGGCGTATAGTCCTCAGTATTCTGGTTCCCCCCCGCTACTGTTGTCCAACACCGACCCCCCCACGGTGAACCTTCATTAGTTATTTCCTCCGAGGTTGACCTTAAGATTGTGAGGCGCATTCACAACGTCGAGGCCGTCGAGTTTCGATCCCCCTGGCCCTAGAGCATGCTATCCATGAGCATAGCGGTCTTGACAAAACTTTCGTTCAAAAAATAATAGAAATGCCGGCAGGGATTTCTTGTAGATGAACGTTACCTTTTACTCCGTAGAAAGCTGAAGATGATGCATCCTTTCTTCACTCCAGTGGTAACAGATCATTTTTCCTCACCTACTCGGCGAAACGGTTTTTCAGTTCAGAGGCGTCCCGGTAGAAATATTCCCCGTTGTGCTGACCTACAACAGCCATGTGCTCCCCCCAAAATGAGGTTTGGAAAACAAAAATTGTGAATGCTGCTCCCCAGTGAAAATGGCCTCTAGGCAGTAGATTCCCTTTTTTTCCAATCCCCACAACTAGAGGACCCGGCCCCCGGCCTCAGCAGCCTTTTTTTTTTCGCCGACGGTACGCGTGCCACGAAACAAGAGTGTTGCATTCTTTGGAGCGCAGAAGTCTTCAATTTCAGAGATGGGGAGGCATAGGGGTGACCCACTACGAGGTTGTCCTTTAAGACATACTTCGGTTAATTTAACTTGACTCCCTGCTAATAGAGGACCCTTCTTCCTGACGATTGTCCTAATCAGGCAACTGCTACCGATCCGTCCACCTCAAGAAATACTACGAGAATGGCCCACCAACGTCGGGACTCCAATGTCACTGCCGGTTGAAGAAACCCTGCACGTGGTGACTTTTATCATCCTAATAGCAACATGCCTTCCTCGCGTGCAGCATTTCCCTCGGATGCCGAGAGTTATAAGTATTAGCGGAGGGAGATGAATGCTGTCCTTCCATTTCAGGTTTCCTCTCCGCCAATTTGGTTGCCTTTGTTTAAATCCAGCACAATTCCCCATAGTGATTCCCTTTACACATTTCCCGGATTATGACGGAAGGCCCCGGAATGACGGGTCACTTCCCTGATCGGGTGATTTCCGCGGACAATATCGTAGGGCCTCTTGTTGCGAACCCCCCCATGTTACCTCTCGTGGTGGCGTGTATCCTCCCTCCCTTTTTCTGCTCAGATAGAGCACGGTACGCACGAGACCTTATGCCGTCCCTCTTGCTTTCGTACGTTGGTCCCTCGCCACAGCTTCCTTTCTCCAAACACTGAAATTCGCCCGCGTCATCGCTTCCCCTGTCGGCTGCTTTCCCGGCAATGAGGCCCTCCCATTCGGATGACAGATCGATGCCTTATGAGAAGACAGGCACTTTGAGCCTTACAGAACTGCTTTAGTACCTCGGTGAAATCTTTCCTCCGCAGACCTTTTTTCTAACCATTTGCACTTTTTCATACAGACGGTACTTTTCTTTGAGATTGACAGTGGACGTGGACCCCTCTGGTCCCTTTCCCCCCCCCAGCCCCACGATCAATAGGGTGCTGTCGTCTTTTGCTGGAGGCGCCTTCACAACTGTTCCTCGCTTCTTTGAGCTGATATCTACTGTATGTCGGACCTTTCCGAGAAAACGACACGCTTAAACCCTCGCTCTGTTTTCCAAAAAGTTTTTTGTTACCTGAGCATTCGTCTCTTCTCTTCCTACCAGCGACAAGAAGCCTCCCACGGGGGAGGCCCACATGAACCACCGAAACACTACCCCCGGGATGCTCAGCGACTTCGCCGTTTCTGCCGCTCCCACTGTCGAGAGTTACTAGTCCATTTTCGAACCGGGACAAGGCCCACTAGCTAGCATAGGAGTCCCAAGGGAACCGAGCAATGAAAAAACCATTTAATGGACCATCACAGCCGACAAAACAACCGAGAGAGCCGGGGATCGAAACCTAGGGGCGCTGGAAGATCCCAATACTAAAATACGGTTTATCAGACCAAGACGTCAAGGATGAAGAGGTTAACGTAAGGGATAAGGTAGAGATCACATTTTCCCGACTGGGCGAGGAGATTTTCCCCCCCCCAAACTACCCGCTTAGCCACGCCTACGACCTTCCAACTCCACCCACACAGATTATCAGCCGCGGTTTAATTCCCTTGCTCAGGCACTCTTGCACTCCTACACCCCGACATCAAAGAACGCTGTCGGGTTCACCAACCCCTTTTTACGAAGGGTGGCCTTGCGTTAAACCTGCCTTTACCTCCCCCCCAACGTAATAGGTTGCTTCGGTACGTCTCCGTGACGACCGCTTTCTTCGCTGATTGAAGAAAGTTACGTACTCAAGGGTTCTGGGAGTAGGCCTTAAAGTTCCAAGCAGCCTTTAGAGGTCGACTGGCCAAACGGAGATTTCCAGCCTTCTCCTCAATGGCCTCCGTCATAAACACTTCGTTCCCCCGACCAACTGGTCGGCGAGTGACCACTCACCTGGAGCCCTTCCTTAGCGAGTCACCATCACGGTTTACAGTACTCAAGCAGGTTCAACGGGTCTCTAAGATGTGTATCACATCAACGAGACAACCTGACCTGAAGAGGCCCCCCTGGAAAACGGTAATGGTTCCGGAGAGACTTCAAAGGAATGGTCTACCCCCCCAGAAATGATTTTGTGAAGCTGAGATTTTCCCTTCAACCCCCTGTTATCCCTCTCTTATCTAGTTCTCCTTTAATAAGCTTGTTTTTAGAGTAGACGAGCACCGGGTTATTGCAGAAGAAGTCAATCAATTATGTGACCCCCCCCCCCATAACTGTCGCCTTTTACCCCCCAAGAAAGGATTTCTTCACGGTACCTAGGGCAGGGTCTTCCTGCGAGGTGAAGGTAGCCGAACAAATTGTAGAACCCCTTTTCCACTGCGGTGCAGTTCAGCTTCCCCCGTGATGGGGACCTTATTCTAGTAGAATTACTCCACGCGGTGAGGTGTAGACACGGACCATTTCTTGATTCGGCCACGAGAGGTTTTTTCAGTAATGCCTTGCGTTATCCTCAACCCCATCCGACGTGTTTCCCCTTCGGAGTTTCTGACTTGCCTTGTAGGCGAATCCCCACCACTTCGGAGTCTTTTTCATCGCGCTCTATCGGCGTTTTTCCCATGATAGGTAAGCAATATTCCTTTGTTGTAATTTTTCAAGGTGTTTTTTTTGTTTGTAGCGCCATTCTTTACGTTAACAGGGTGGTTGAATGGCCAGAAGTTCTTTTCGTTTATGTATAGGTCTTTACGAGGCCCTCAGGCCTCAGTTGTGATCGGTGTTATGTTGGAGTTGTCTCTGTAGTAGTAGCCCGCTGCGGAGTTTGTTTCCCAGGACTCGTAAAGTCTTTTGAGACTTCTTACCTTTTCTAAAGTACTGTTTCCCCCTGAAGGCCTTTTGAAGGATTGGGGGTGAGATAGTAAGAGTCTTTAGATATGGAGGTAGAGAAATTATCCTTCGATAACTCGGTATCGGATTTTTGTCTTAGGGGTGGGACCTTTTTGATAGGGTTGATTCTCTTAAATTGTGAGACTGAAACTTAGGTTCACCCCCATACTCCCACTATCGAAGTAATGCGCCGAAAGTCCCTCTGGAAGCTTGCGGGCTTCATCGTGACGCCATCCTTCACTGCCGTTTCGGAGGTGTTTTCTTTGGCTAAAATTTCTTTCGCGTATTGTCGCTTAACAGCTGCCCTATTCAAAAGTTCGTCTCTGGATTCAAAGTGGATTAGTTAGTTTGTAGATCACCCGGTGGACTAAAAGTTAGATAATTACCCTCCGGATGAACTTTTGTTTTAATTTTCTCCTCCAGCCTCCCTCATCAAGAATTGTCTCCTTGTGGTGCAAGACTCCAAGAACCGTGCTTTTCCAAGTTCCAACTTGCTTTGCCCACCCCGCTTTCTGGATGATCCCTCAACGTTTCGCTCCAGAAGTCTTGGCACCGACTAACATGCATTGTGCGGCTAAGGCCCCCCCCTTGCCGTTCAAGATTTTCCAGTCTATCTTGGATTCGGTCAGAGACTCCGCTTTCCCTCATTCCTGCCGGCCGCCCGATAAGAGATATGGACTCGGTGTAATTGTATCTTCTTTTCGACCATGACGCTGTGGCCTGTTCGCCAACTCCTTCCCCTTGAAGCCACCATTTGACGGCATTGTGTGAGTTGCCCCGATTAATCAAGTATAGGTCTGACCTCAGGACCAACCCGATTCCCTTACAGGTGTAGGTCTTGAGGCAGAAGCTGCCCGCCGAGCAACAGGGATTTCCATTCCCTTAATTCCCCGTCCTTATCTCTATAGTTCTAGTGGTTCCCAATTAAACGCTTGGCAGGGCGTTGGAGCTTGACGAACACTTGTTTTGTTCCGTCTTATCCTCGAACCGGTGATGATGACGAGGCTTCTCCCTGAAAGACTCCGATATATCTCGGCCCATCAAGTCGACTCTGACACGTAGGAAGTGCTTTCTACTCCTATGTTCAAGACAGGACTCACCATAAGTTGGAGTAAACGACTGAACGATTTTTCGTCCCACGTACGTTTTGAATGTCCTTTTCCCCCCCTCTCCCTCAGAGTATTTGGTGCGTCGATAGTCCGGCCCAGAGGCGTGATGTACTTCCAATAGAAAGGAAGAACTCTCATGGCCTTCGTCAAAGCCCCCGATGCACCATTCTGCCCCCGAGACAAACTCTCGAGGTGACTAACCCCGGCATACAAATCATTAACATGGCCGCGGCTTCGCTAATGAAGACAAGCGCCAACACTGTTTATAATGGCACCGGTGAACAGTCGGAGCAATGATGAGTCTTATCCCTCGTTTCCCTAGAGTTTCGTTATTCCTTGCGTACTTTAAGCCCCCATAATATTCATTTTCACTGGCTCATTCTGCAAAAGGATTGGTTATCCCCCTGGGGAGAAGGTGTTATCTGGTTGTTTCAGAAAGGATCCTTCCTGTCGACCCTTCGTCCCTAAATTCGCCCTCGCGGGATGTGAATGATCTTTAAAATCATAGGTGAGGGTTTGAAGCCGGCGGCCCCCCCAATAGTTAGACTATTCCCCCCCTCCTTGACGTTTTAGAAATTACCCTGCCGTCAATTTATATTCTGGGACGTCTTTGTCGGAAGACCACAGATGAGACTATCGTCCCTTCCTCTCCTCCTGACTCCTTTCTCCCTAAATCGATGCCGCGACGTGGTGTGATCGCGCGCACAGAGTAACTTTTTTCAACACCGATTCCAGACTATGACGATGTTCACGGGTGTTTGACCCCTTTTCGAGTTAGTTGAAGTACCAGAATACTGACTCACTATCCAAGAGCCGTATTCCGCTCATCGATTTGAGCTCTTCTAAACGTCCGTTCCGACGCAGCTTCTGTTTCTTCGAGCAACCTGGGTAGGTTAGCGTTTGCCTTTG
>Ga0179593_1610960_pt1 | contig 11066 bp, 21 predicted proteins | sample CZODoug2_1_08_16_FD_185931 | JGI IMG/M metagenome (GOLD analysis project Ga0179593, IMG submission 185931) | Vadose zone soil fungal communities from Angelo Coast Range Reserve, California, USA - CZODoug2_1_08_16fungal (PacBio error correction) | ecosystem: Environmental > Terrestrial > Soil >... | reverse complement strand
CAACCCCCCTTTTCCCTCTCCTGAATGGTTTTCCCGGTTCGTCAGTTCGTGGCATAACTTATGTAGAATCCGACTCGCGGGTTTTGAATATTTGCCCCTCATCCGCCATCCGTCCCCCCATAAAATTGCCCGGTTTTTTTTTGGTTTACCTATTGAATGCGTTTATTTCCCCCCTGCATTACACCTTTGGCTTGGGCCCAATCTAAAGTCTCGTCTTTATTCCGTGTTTTGCATCACTTTCACAGTGTTTCCCTAGTTTTTTCCTTTATGTGCCTTTGTTGACCTTTTTTTGAAGTTTTTGTCTTTTTTTCTTTTTGGTTTTTTTAAATCCGGTTATTTTTTCGCGTACTGATGGTGCAACTTGGCCACACCCCCTTTTTTTTGCTTTTCTAGGCGGCATGAAGACCTCCCCACTCCCCCCTGACTTGAGTGGATGCGTCAACCCCTTTCGAGATTTTCCCCATTATCACCACCTATCCCCCCCCCCCCCCGGTCTTTTGCGGCTAAGACACGACCCCCCCCCGCCCGCTAACGGATGTCTTTTTTTTTCAACAATCAAAACTTATGGAACTCTTTTTGGCCCGACCCCCATGCCCCCCCAGTTTTTTTTTTCCAGTCCATTGGACTAAATTCTAGTTTTTTTTCTTCTTGGTTACATGGTTCAACTCTTTTTCCCAAAAACTTTGTTCCATTCTGATCTTTTTTCCAGGGTGTAAAGTTTCGGTTTTCCAATCTTTTCTTAAATAATTTTCCCCCCCCAAGTTATAAACTTCCACGGGGACCCTTATTTCAAAATTCTTTATCACATCCGCACTCCTCGAAGTATTTGGATTTCTATGGCCCCCCCCCTTTTTTTCGCAATGGTTAACGAAAATTTGCAACCAGGTGGCGTTTTTTAATTTGACACCCAAAACCCCCACTATGACCCTCGCTTCCCCCCGGTCCCCTCCCACTGTTTGAGTTATCCCAGGATAAATCCGTACCAACCCCCAAGTGTTGCTGGTGTCCCCTCGATCCCCCCCCCCCTCTTCTGCGGAATTAAACTCTTTAACATTTTTCTAGCAAAAAGGACACTTTCTGTCGGCATGAATCCCAACTTACCGCAAATTTCCTCCACCTTCCCCCAACAACACCACTTTCACACCAGGCATTTCTCGGCTTAATTTTTGCCTCTTTTTTTTCTTCACCGTCCCTTTCCTTAAGTTTCCTTGGGCGCGGTTTGTGTCGCAATCCCCCACCCCCCAACAAGCTTACTAAAATTGTGCCTTCTTTCACTGCCCAGGACATTCACCCAACACCCCCACCTTTCTTCCCACTCTTCCTAAATTGTTCATTTTTGATCTTTTCAGGGATGTTGGGTTGTTTCCGTAAATGAGTGCCCTACCACAGGTGAAAATCCCACTTGCCCCCATAGTTGCCGAATTTGTCGTGCCACCTTGCAACCTTTATCGTTAACCGTTTTTCACTCTGATACGCCCCCCCCCCCCCCCCCCCAAACCTTTTGTCCTCTATTTTGTTTTTTTGGCCCCCACAATTCCAGTTTCCATTTTTCTTTGGCGGAGCCTTCCGAAACGATCCCCCATTAGCTTCACCACCTTTCTTCGACTTGGCTTCACGTCCAACTGGGGGTTGCATTGTTTTTTCCTCATGTTTTCAGTTCATTTTTTTTTTTTGAGTTATTTCTGAGGGGCCCCCAATCCCCACAAACCTACTCCGTGACCTGCCCGACAGAAATCCCAAAACCCCAGTTGAATCCACCCCCAACCCGTTAACCCCTCCCCTTAGGGCCTCCCCCCACCCCAAACCCTATGTGACTTTTCCCTCGATCACACCTGATGACCTTCATTATGCCCAAGATATTGGTTCCCGACGGGCTTGAAGCTTTTCTGATTCATTTTTTCTTGCCCATCGTCCATATCTGTCGTCATGTTTTGCATCCCCCCCAACGCGGTTTTCCCTCTGTGTATCGACTTCCCTATTACCCTCTTTTTTTTGACCCGATAGGTGGAATTTTATCGATTTTTCCAGACTTGGCCTGTTTTCCGGGTGTAGGCCTGTCGTTTTTTTCTCGTATGTTTTTTTCAAGCAAAAAAGGGCTTCCCTCTTTTTTTTTTCAAGAAGAATCCTTTTTTTTGTGTGTTCTTTTCCTGAAATCAAAGCCGGTGAGGTTTTTGCTTTTTTGAGCCCGGCCCCGCCGTCTCTGTCCTATTGGCCGGGTTGAAGGGACCCAAAGGAAGATTCATCACGACTCTTTTTTTTTTGCGGACTTTTCTCCACACGAAGGATGCTTCTTTTTGATGCCCCAACCCGGGATTTGGAATCTCGAGAAAGCTCTTAGTTAACTATTGGTCTTATTTATTCCCCAAGCTTTTACAAGGCCGCGTTCCTCATTTAGTCTAAAGAGAGGAAATGTTTCCTCCCAACTCCTTCCTTGTATTCCCTTTTTCATACAATTCATCCATCTTGGTCTTTTTTGTCTTTTTTCCTGGTCTTTTTTTGATTTTTGGTGGGGAGGGCGGTCTTTTTGTCGGTTTGGCTCTTTTAGGGAGGCTTTGTTTTTTGGCCTCTTTTTCCTCAGTTTGTCTCCCTGACTTGCGTCAACCCCCCCCCATGCGTTTGTCTTAAACAATGGCTTCATAGGGGTGGCCATTTTTCTTTCATTTTTCTATTCGGGTCATTGCAGTCTTTTCCCCCGCCCAGAAGTTCCTCAACACAATCTTTTGGCCGTGTCCCTTGAATTTTTCCTTTCGTTTCGACAGGTTGGGTCCAGGCGTATTGACTAGTCCTTTCCACCCTTGCGCGTTTTTCAATCCGGCCTTCCCCTGAACTGGTTTTTGTTGATTGGATTGGGTTGATTTTTTTCGTACACGCGAAATTTCCGGCCCCCCTATCCCAAACATTGGTTTCCCACATTTTGGCCCCCCCGAAGTGACTGTGGATTTTTTTCTTTCAGTACAAACTTTTCCCCTGCACGATTTTATCTTTTTTTTTTTTTTTTTTTTTTCCCCCCCCGTTAAAAAAGTTGACCACTACTTCCTTTTTCCCGCGTTTGTCTTCAAGCGCTGCCCTCGTTGAATGCTGTTTTTGCATGTCCCGTTTTTTTTTGGCCCCGTGATGACATGTTTTATTCGCTCGATACCAGCATGTATTTTCTTTTGTTGCCGTTCACCAATCGCGGTTTGATTGGAGACTTGGATACCTTTTTTGCAACCCTTTGTAGACCCCCTCTCCCCATTTCGTTATTCTGTCCTACCATGCTTGGATGTTTTTGTCCAATCAGAATCATGCCGGGGGGGGTTTGGTTCCATTTCCCCCTTTTTGAGTTAAGTTCCCCTGTTTCCCCCCACCTTTCCACACTTGGCCGAACCCATTTCTTTTTTCTGCAAAGATATCCATTTTTTCCCCCCCCCCCTTCGCAACCCCCCGGGGCGTTCTGACCTTTTTGACCTTCAAATTTACCTTTCCTTTTTGATAATTTTCAAACTTTTGTCAACCCCCCCCCCTCCTTATGCAATGTGGACAGACCCTTTACGTTTTTTGGTTCCGACCCCAACCCTTTTTCCGCCCTGATTCGACATGGCTTTTTTCATTTTGACACCCCCCCCCCCCCCATTTACCCCCCAACATCCCCGGACCCGCCCTTATACTTTGTCTGTGGCAAATTTTGACTTTTTCCCCGCCGCCCTTTGTTGTCGGTTGGCCCCCCCCCCCCGCCCCCCTTTCTTTTTGGGAACGTTACCCCCCTTACTTTTTATTCGGATTTTTTTCTTGCTCTTCAACCAAGACCCGGATAGTGGTTTCTCTTTTGCCAACCTTCCCCGCTCCGGTTTTTTTTTCGGCATAAATAGCCTGTTCTTTTTTTTTAGCGTTCATTCCCTCAGGGACCCCAAACCCCTAGTGGGTTCCTTTTTTTTGCCCCATTATGTCCCCCCCCACCTGACCCACCCCCCCGGATTCAACCACACACCAGGCCCCCCCCCTTGATCTCCACACTCCCATAGGGGATTACCCCCTACTTTTCACAGATTGCCAACAAAAAACTACTCTTTTCCCCCCGTGGACCTTCTCAATCCGAGACGTTTAATCCCGCCCCAGCCAAATTGTAATTCTCTTCTTCCGTTGTCCCCCTTTATTCGTGATTTATATTAGGTGTTTCCGCCCCCCCCATCATGCTCACAGTTATGGGTTTCCCACGGTTTGTCCCCCCCTTTATGATTTCCACTCTCTTCTGCTTCCCAAGGCGTGATCGATAGAAATTCCTCCCCCCCCCCCCTTCCCTTTTAATTCCCCCTCCCCTGAACGACTTTCTTGAAAAACCATTCCTCGTCTCCTCTCCTCTTTTTTCTCCTCTCGTTTTTGAGAGCTGCCTTGACTCTAAGAATGGTTCACAAAGTCGTTTTGTTCCAATCCCTTTTTTTTCTGTCGATGGCTTTCGCCTGGTGAATCGCCCCCGTCTCCACACATGAAGCCCATCCCTGTTTGTTTTTTACATCCCCTTTCAGTAGCGTTTTTTTTTGGCTCCCAAAATAGACCCCCCCCCCCTTGGTTCAGGTTCTTCAATGCAATGACCAATTTGGCTGGCGACAAGTGATTATCTTTTAGCTCCTTTTCGTCATCCTGTTTTTTTTTTGCAACTTTACTTTTCACTTTTTTTCTTTTTTATATCCTATGGTTAATTATTTTCGATCTGATTTTCCCCTTGGGTGTTTTTTGGGGTTGGAATCCGGACTTTTGTTTCTTTTTTTTTCCACTCTGGGCAAAACTCTTTTCCCCCCCGGGTTTGTTCCCCTTTTACCGGGAGGTTTACGTTTATTTTTCCTTTTTTTTTTCCTTCCCAAGACTTTTCACAGCTGAGTTGGCCCTGTCCCTTTTTTTCCCCACCCTTAGCCGCTGGTGCCCCCCTCTCCCACCACCCACTTTGTCTTTGCGGCCTACTCCCCCATCCGACTTTCCCTATGTTATTTTAACTGTCAAACTTATGGACTTTTCAGGACCCCAACTTACCCCCCCACGGAGCGGGATTCCGTTCCATGCACGAACTCCCCCTTCTAGTTTCTTTTTTTTCAAATGTCCCCCTGTTTGCCTGACACTTTTAATTCTTCGCCGTCCCCCCAGTCTTCCATGTTCGGCCCTTTTTTTGGCCTAGTACAAGAATTCCCCCCCGTGTTTCCCCCTGTCAACAAAATTTTTCCAACTCTTCGACGCCTCTTTTTAGAATCGGGTTTTAATGAGGACTCTGTTTTTTTGTTTTCACCCCCCCCCCTTTCTTATCCTTTGTGCTTTTTTTTTTTTTTTTTTTTTTGGGGCCTGGCCAAAATGCGTTTTTCCCCCCAGGCGTGCCCTTTTTCCCCCCCCCCCACAAACCCAAATCGCGCTGTTCCTTTTTCCGACACTCCAAGCCCATATCTCCAGTACATTAAAAACCCTTCAAAATTTGTTCCCCCCCCCAAGGGGCGAGTGATTCCTCACACTCCCCTGCCCCCCTTGTACTGTGAGAACTTGCCTGATCACGACATTCATTTTTATTCATGAGCCCCCCACTTTTCTTTGCCAAATATTACATCCCCCATGCCACACTTCCAACAACAAATGTTAACCCCCCCCTTCATTGTTACGCTTACAGCGTTGATTGACTAAACCGTACCCCCCCCCCCAATAATTAGTGGTTGGTTTTTGGTTAACCACCCCCCAACCCGTATAAACAATCTGCATAGGGAGTTGTGGGACACGTTCCCCCTCCCCCACCCATCCAATTACCCCCTCCCTCCTTGTTTGGAAATGGGGGCCCAGTTATTCTTCCACTTCCAATTTCTTTGCAATAAAAAGCCCTCCCCCCCACCCAGGCCTAGGTTTCCCGTGCCCCGGGCCACCCATTAAACCTTACTGCGGGAATAAGTGTCCCTTCCCCTTTTTTGGACGCATGGGTCCCACCCCCCCCTTCCCGTCAATGGCCCCCCCAGATTTTTTCCTCCAGCCCCTCAGCCAAGACTTTCCCCGTGATACCCCTTAGGCTTCTAAGCACCAGTCTGGTGTGGCTTGGCTTTGGGAACGATTTTTGTCCTTCTCTGAGGGCACAATGACTGTTTTTCCAAATGTCGGAACAGTTTTCCAATCCAAAAAGCCCTGAACAATATACGCCCCCTTTTTCCCCCATCATAAGGACTCGCATCCCCCCCCATTCCTTTTGTTTTTAATCTTTCTTCGATCAACCCCTTTCTTCTACCCCAATTCCTCTTTTTGAATTTGACGTTTAACCTGCTTTACTCTTTCTGAATGAAATGAATTCAGTTCCCCCATATTCCCGCCTTTTCCTCTCATTTCCGTGGTGTCTTTTTTAACTCTTCTTTTTTTTCTGGTTCTCTCCCCGTCTTCCCTAGTCGGGATCAGATCTTCCTTTGACCCGCTTAACACTGGCCGGCAATGCTGCGTCCCGGCTTTCGCTACTTTTTTTCTTCCCTTCACCCAGAAAAGGCTTCCCCCTTCTCTCTCTTTTCACTTCTTTGTTGGGCGATTCCCTGGCCATTGTCCTGCTTTTTCTTGTGTTTTGAAAGTCCTCTTTCTTTTTTTTTTCTGCAACGCCGTTTTTCCATATTTGCAGGCCCTTCTTTTGTGTGTGGTTTTTGCCCCTCTTGGGAGATTTCCCCTTTCTATCGATCGCAGGTATTGGTATTTCATCGCAGAGAGCGGCGTTTCCTTTTTCCCCCAAAACCCCCCCCCTGATTTTGAATTTGAAAGCTTTATTTTTATTTTTTCCCTTTCCCTTCATTTTTTCTCCCTTGTCCAGCTCCCCTTTTTCTTTTTTCCAATTAATCTTCTTTTCAATTTGGAGGAATGTCCAACCCCCCCTCTTCCCCCTCCCTTTGTGGAGAGAGGCCCCCAAGTAATTCTTCCCTTTTTCTTTGTTTTTATTCCCTGAGTCTACTGTGTTTGTTTGGAAGCTTTGCTTTTCCGGGCTTTTTTGGACCTTATTTTTTAGTTTTGTGCATGGGAACTTTCCCCCCTTCAGCTTTCTCTCCTTTACCTGCTGTCCCCAGCTCCAATTGAAAACCTGTCTTGATCCCAATGCTCCGGTTTTTTGGGCAAGTCTTGGTTTTTTTCTTTTGTTCCCTTTTTTCCTTCGACCTCCCCAAAGATTTTTGTCTTTTTTACTGGATTGTTTGTTCCCCCTCGCTTCCCCCCCCAACAGGTGGGGTGGTTTTTGGTCCCCAACCTCTTAATTTTTGAGTTTTTCCTTCGGATAGACGTTTTTTTGATTTTTTTTTCCTTTGATTTTGGCCCTTAAGTTAAACTGCCTGTGACGAATCTTCCCCCCCCCCCTTTACTCCAAAACAGGCCCCCTTTGTTACAGTTTTTTTTTTGATTTTCTTTTCTGTCCACCCTTCCTTTTTTTTCTGCATTTGATATTTTTGTTTCTGGCTTTCACAAAGTCCTCCTTCTTGTGTTTTCCGGTTACTCAAGGCTTCCCTTCTCGAAAGCCTTTTTTTGTGTTTTTGCCCTTTTTTTCTTGGGGGGGGTTTTGGCTTTATTTTTTTCTTTCTTTGTCTTCAGTTTTTTTTTACGTTTTCCCCTTATGGCGCTCCCCCCTGTCTTTCCCAACCCTTTAAGAGGAGTGATTGTTCTCGGGCTCCTCTACTTTTCTCCGACAACCATTTTTTTTTTTACCATGCTCCCTCCTATTTGATTTCGCAACTTCCCCCCGATCACCGTTTGGCTTTACCACGTGTTTTTTTTTCCCTCCCACCCCCCCCCCCCTTTGATGTCTTCATTGTGTTGCAATTTCGTTCCCAATGCCACCCCAATTTGCTCGAACCCCCGTCTTTGGTTATGAAAAAGTCTTGTCCACCCTCTTTTCTTTTTCAAAAACCGAGGGCTGTCGGATGCGTTCCGTCATATGAATTTTTTTTTTCCCTTTCTTGTGTTTCCCTTCAAACCACTTTTGGAACCCATTACTATCCCCTTTTTTTCCCTGTTTGCCGAACAATTCGTTCGACTCGTATCATTCCTTTTTTTGGCTTTTTGTTTCGCCCCCCGGTTGCAACCCTCTTGTTCCCCAAATTTACAAACCAAAGACCCAAACTCCCGTCTTTTTAAATTTTAGTTTTTCATGTTCTTTGGTACCTCCCTCGGTGCCGTTTTCTTTTGCTTTTCCACAAACATCCCCCAAAACTTTTTCCATTACGTTTGGACAGTTCCCCCCCGCCCCATTTCGGAATGTCTTGTTTCCTTCTCCCCCTCCATAAACGGATTCTTTTGCTTTTTTTTTCACAAAGCGTCACCCTTTTGCCGTTACGGTTCCTTTCCCCCCCTCCCCCCAAGTTCATGGGTTTTGTTCTTCATCTTCCTTAAAAGCCTATTTCCCCCCTTTCGAGGTTGTCCAAAGTTTTTCCCCCTCTTTTCCCCCACACAGGCTTTCTTCACCGTTTTATTCAACCCACATTCCCCCCCCAGGCCCCTTTCCAGACTTCCTTTCCCCCCCCACCTTACCTCTTCGTTTTACTTGGCCTTTCCTTCTTGTCCCAAAAACCCGGAATTCGCCTGCCCCTTCCCCACAAGTCCCTAGACTTTTTTCTCTTTGTCGCCCAGCCCCCCTTTCCTTTCCATTTTCCGGAATAAGGACAGAGGTCTTCCCCCAAAAACATCGCCTTCTTTTTCTTGGGGATACCAGGATTTTCTTGTTCCAAGTTTTTTGATGCAAACTCCCCCTTTGATTTTGATTCCCATTTCTCTCCTCATTCCCGACTTCCCAACTTCCTGGACCGTTGGACGTGACGTATGAACATCTTTTCTTTCCCCAATCTCTTTTCCCTTCCTTTCCCTCTTGTTTTGTTGTTTTGATCTGCTCTTTTTCCCCCCCTTCCTCAACAGGAATGGTTCCCCTACCTCCACTGTCGTGCCTAACCTCCTTTTTTGTTCCTCTCTGTCCTTTGATCGCCTTTGTGTCAATCTCATGCTTTCCACCCTCCAGGTTCCATCCTGGGTTATCCCCCAACTTGAGGTTTTTGCGACCCCCCCTTCTCCCTTTTCTAATGACGGATGCATGGCAATTTTACCCCCGATTTTTTCTCACTTTCTTCGTTTTGATCCCGTTGATATACGGTTTTTCCCCCTCCCTTTCTTTTTTATCCCTATGGTCAACTTTGCCTTTTTCCCCTGTTTTTGCGATTTTCTTTTTTTTTTTTTTTTTGCCTCATTCTTTTGTTGACTCCTGACCTGGTTCACCACCTATTGTGGTCACCACCTCTGAGGCGCTACCGGGCTTTTATGGACGATGCCCTCCACCCCCCGCATTTGAACCTTTGGCGAGTGCTTTCCGGTTCCCACTGAGGCGGCTGTTGCACCCCTAATTTTTTTCCCCCACACCCCCCCCTTTCCGGGTTTCTTGTTTTTCTAATGCCCACCCCCTCATACGGACTTTTGATTTTTCCTTTCCAACCTTATGACCTCTTTGGCAGGCACCCCAACAACTTGGCGAAGGTTGCCCCCATGGATTCCCCTGCACTCCATTTTTCTTGCTTTCCTTTTTTTTTTTTTTTTTTTCCAAATGTGAACACTGTTTTGCCTGTCCATTTTTTTTTTTTTTTTTTTTTTTTGTTTCTCCCTTGTCTTCCCGTCTTTAACCCCCCGGGCCATTCATCCTGTCTTCCCCCCCGCAAAAACTTTTTCACCCCAAGGGCAAAAATTGCCAAAAATTATTTTCTTGCCTTTTCTTGTTTGAGGGTCAAGGATGGTTCCCTTTCTTTATAAACACCTTCTTTCGAGAATTTAATTGGGTTGACCGACCCATGGCACCTGAGGTCAGGTTGTTCTCATGTTTCCCCCAAACCCTGTACGGCCACGTGTCCTCCCCCCGAAACATCCCCCCCTTTTTTTTTTTTGGTCCATGGATTAACTCGCCCAAGGGTTGTCGTCTTTTACCACGTTGTCGCTCCCACCAATCCAAGCGCCCTTTCGTGTGAAATAATTGCCCTTTCTGGGGTAAAAGTTCTTCCTCAAATTCCCTTATTGCTTCTCTGGCCCCCCAACTGAATAACCCCCCTCAGCCTGTCCCTGCACACCCCTGCAAAACCCCCCCTGTCACCCCCCAACCCCCGTCCTGATTCTTACTGAAGAACGGCAACCCCCAAATCCTTTTATTTTGGCCTGTTTAGCTGGGCAAATCCCCCACACACACCACCACTCCCAAAATCTGCCCTGAGTTGATGCTTCGTTGGCCATTCCCCCCCAACTAACACCTTCCCCCTTTTTTTTAAATGTTTTATTGTTTTTGGTTTTGTTAGCTTCTACTTTAGAGGCCTCCCCCCAGTTGCCATTCACCCACACGTCATTTAAAGTCCCCCCCACCCCCCAAGTAGGGACGATTTCTTTCCCCCCCCGCGTCCACCCCCTTTCTTAATCATTACGCTTTGACTCAAAAAAATTGTTGCCGCTATTTGCACAACAACCATTTCCTTCCCCCCTTCCCCCCCAACATATTGTTCCCGAAAGAATCGAAACATCGAGACTTGCTTGCCCCCCATGGGGCAGTGATTCACCTCCCTTGTTCATTGTGATCCTTTTGGAGTTTTCAGACTCCCTTTTGGGGTTTTCTAGTAGCTTTTTGTTTTTTCGGCTCAATGGCACACCAACTCCTTTACGCTTGACCAAGTGGGCCTTTTTTTTTTTTAGTGACCCCCCAATCCACAACCAAGACAGACAATGATTCCCCTGCCCCCCCCCCCCCCCCTCCACCCCCACCCGTTCCCCATGCCATTAGTCTTTTTTCATCCCCCCAAACTCCTTTTTTCAGTCTTCCCTTCCTCTCACCTCTTTTCTTTTTTCCCTTCCTCGGACTTTATTGCAAAAGCTATTTTTGAAAAGCTACCGCTTGACGTTTTACGTTCATATCGTTCCCCAATTCGCTCTTCCTCCCTTTTTTTTTTCCTTCCCCCAAGATCTCTCTGTGTCTTCGGCCCTCTAACCTCGTCTGGAATCTCTCTGGACCCCTTTGATATCCACGCTTCCCCCACTTTGCCACCCCAGAACAGGAAGTGGAGCTCCCCCTCTCTTCCATACTCCTTTCTTATTGC
>Ga0179593_1539884_pt1 | contig 11066 bp, 19 predicted proteins | sample CZODoug2_1_08_16_FD_185931 | JGI IMG/M metagenome (GOLD analysis project Ga0179593, IMG submission 185931) | Vadose zone soil fungal communities from Angelo Coast Range Reserve, California, USA - CZODoug2_1_08_16fungal (PacBio error correction) | ecosystem: Environmental > Terrestrial > Soil >... | reverse complement strand
TTTTAGGGGACTTAAGGGTTCTCGGTTTTATGGCGGGTTTTTAGCAAACACTTCTGTTTTAGTGCATATTCAGGATCTCTCTTTTCGTCCCCCTTTTTTGAATTCTTCTCAAACCCTTTTACAAACTTTGAGGCAGACTTTTTCTACAATGGTCCCCCCAACCCCCTTTTTTTTAACGGCACGCTTGATGTTCCCCTCGCCCCCAAACCACTCCTGCCGATTCCCCCTCAAAATACCCCCTTCTCCTTTCTTAAGCACTCACACGAAAGTTGCGTTCCGTCTGAACCCTTAGTCCCCCTTTTTTCCCTAACCTTTCCTGTCTTTTTTCCACTCAGGCCAGACCCCCCGTTCCCCCCTCTCATTTTTTTTTTTCCACCGTCCCTTCCCATAACTACCCGTATTCCCCCGAACTTTTCCCAAGGAGTCTCTCCGTTCTCTTTGAATTTCTTTTTTTTTTTCATTTTACTTGCCACTTGCCTTTTCCCCTTTTTTTTTTCTTTTGACCCTCCCCCATTGCCCCCTACAAACATGACCCCCCCTCGTTTCGGGGCGGTGCCCCCCTAAAAAATTCCTAGCCCTCAATTTTTTTTTGTGCAACCACCCACCCCTGCCGTCCTGGTCCCTTCCCCATTCCCTGTTTGGTGTCCTGCCCTTCCCGTTCCTGTGAACGGTCACAGGATCCGTTCACATTTCGTTCAGCGCGTGTGGTGGGTGAGTCACGGATTCACAATCAAAACACTTCAAACTCGCGGCTTTTTTTTTCTCCATTTTGATTTTCCACCTTCTCCCCCCAGCGATTTTGTTCCCCCTTACCTGCCCCTCCCCGTTTTTTTTCCTCCTCCCCCTTCTTGGTAAAACGACCCCCGTTGTGGAAGATTCTTTTTTTCAATCCACTGCAGTTTTCTTTTAAACCGTCTTTTTACTTTGGTCCAACGTGCCCCCCCTTGGCCCTACCCTTTAACCCTTGTTTTGGCTTCTCCGCGAAGTGGTTCCTTTTTCCCTCACACGTTTTTTTCCCATCTTTTTCAGACCCACGATTCCCCCCTCAACCCCGTCTTAGGTACCATTCCAACAATAACCCCTTCTCACCGTTTTTCCTCGCTTTGGTTGCCCCACCCCCATTGTATCTTTTTTTTTGTTCCAGCATCTGTTTCCGTTTTTCCAACAAACCAACCACCGGTTCGTTTGCTTTGTAAACACGGCCCCCCTAGTACTTCCTATTTAGTCTCACGGTGTTCGTCGGGATATTCTTTTTTCCTTCCCCCCATTCTTTCTCTCAATTTTTTTGTGACAACACCCTTCTTCCCCTTGTCCCCCCCCCCCCTCACACCCGGGAGATCTCTCGGTCTTTTCCCCCTTTGGTTCGCAAACTTTTTTCTTCACCAGGGAATGGTGGTTGAATACCTTTCCGGGCCCAAGCACCAGAGGCTTACCCGATCTTTGTCGGTGAATGGTTTTCGCCTCTTTTTCTCTTTTCTTCTCCACTTCTTTTTTGTGTACCCCCTTCAAAACATTTTTTCTTCCTTGGATTGCCACTCGCGGGTCCCGACCAATGTTTCCTTTTTTCGCACAACCTTTTCGATTGTTCAGATTTTTTATCCTTCTCTTTTTTTTTTTTTGTGGGACTCCCCCTTTTCTAGTACAGCGGCTCCCCTGCACAGCTTCCTTTGCGGGTTGCTTAACTCCCTTTTTTAAAGCTGTCCTTTCTTCTTCAGCCGTAGACTGTATTTAAAGTCGATAATCTTTTCACTTTTTGATAAATACTTTTGCCCCGGCCAAGCATTTTTTTAAGTCCGCTCCTAATTCGACCCCCGCAGTACCCACCACCTCTTTTCACATTCTAAAGGCCGCAGGTCTCTCCACTCCTTGGCCGTTTTTCCGATTTTCCCTGCTTTTCTCTCAAAGTTGGTTGCTCAGTCCAGGGGTCACCCCTTTTTCGCCCTTTTTAGTCTTTTCCCTTATTCCCCCCCGAGTTTTTCGGTAGTTTGCCCCCTTTGGGTTCTTCACCCCAAAAACCCCTCTCCCACTAGTATTGCCCGCACCTTTTGACATCGACCAATTTTCTTCCCCGTTTCCGGCTCCCTGTCCCTACGTACTGTTCCGTCCCCAACCCTCTTCCACTTTCCCCCCCCTTATTCCCCTTTTAAGTTGCTCTCTTCCCTTTCCCCAACCTTCCCGTGTCATGGATTTTTACTTTTTGTCCCCCTCCCACCTTGCCACCGTGAACGCCCGCCCTTTTTACCTGCCACAGACCCCCACTTTTGTCTGTGCCTACAGTCGCCACTCCCCCTCCCCCTCTTTTCCTTCCCCCCACACAAAATCCGAGGGACCTTCACCCCGTGAGTTTGCAACTTCTTTCGCATTTTCAGCCTTCCTCAGGGCCCGCCTATGATATTCCCATTTAAGGCTTGTTTTTAGCGTCCCCCTGGGTCCTACAAGAATTTCTCCCGAACCGCCCTCCCTTTGTCCACCTTTTCTTTTTAATAGGGACCGCTCCGGTGTAAGCCGAAAATTTGTGACCGCGTTCGTCTGACTCCCCTTTCCAACCCTCACAACCTAACCCCCCTTTTATCTAACTGCAGTCGTCCCGGGGAAGCAACTGGGTCGTCTTTACTTCACAATTTTTACGACGTTTTTATAGTAAGATTTGTCCCTTTTCTCTGGACACAATAAGAATCACCTGTAAACATCGTTTCCCGATAAATTACTTTTTTTTGTTCACAGCGCCGTCAAGTATTCCCTTCTACCTGTTACTACATTTTTAGTTCTGCCTGTGATTTACCCCCTTCAGTAATTTTCCTGTTTTTTTTCCCCACTTCTTACCGTTTGTCTGAGTACCCTTTGACGTGATACATCTCTTTTACCTAGCCCCTCTCCACGGGGACTTTTTTGTTCTTGTGGTGGTTTTTTTGGTATCCGTTTTCCCGGCCTCCCCTCGGGAGTTACCCCCCCTTTTTTGCTGTTTTCTTCCCTGTGGTCAGGTATTCCATCCCTGCGATTCCTGTATTTTTTTTCTGTGTCACACTTTTTCTCACTGGGAACCTTCTACTTTTTTTCCTATTTTTTTCCTTTTTAGGTTTTTTTGAGTTTTTTATTTACAAAATTATGTGTCGCCAGGGGGAATCGGGCTTTAGTAAATAGTCACCAAAGATTCTTTTTCGTAAGCCTTACCGAACTTGTTTGGCGACCCCCTTTTGTCGTTCTTTTTTTACTTTCTTGCACTTCCTCAGTTTCCGCCCTTTTCCCCCCCTAAGAGGATTAGAGGAACCAGTTCACTTTTCCCAGCAGATGGTCGACCCGGTCTTCTCCCGCGGTTTTCGGTCGTGAATCGAAACATTTTTCAGAAGAATTCCCGCCAGCGAAGTTCTTACCCACTTTCCCCCCACCCTTTTCTCTTTCTTTTTCCTACTATTTTTTCCCTTTTCTGTCTTTTTTTGAAGGGCGGGTCAACTTTTTTATTTTTTCCTTTCGTTCCCTTCTACCCCAGTTTCTGCTCACCGTACTTTTTCATGGCCGTTTTTTTTTGCAACAAGGGCCTTAGTCCCTTCCTTCTAGTCCATGGATCTTGCCACCCTCCTTCTTGTTTTATTTAGGGCTTTCCCTGCTCCTTTGGCCGTCTCACTTTTTTCTTCTTACTTCTGGGGCATTGGAGTCCCTTGCCCATGAACAAATAAAATCCAACCAAATGGTAGATTTTCTTCCCTGATCCAGGACTCGGGCGATTTTTTGTTGTTGTGCCACACCCCTGGTTGACCACTCTCCACCTTTCTTCTTTTTGGACACCTTCTCAACTGGTCAAATTCGTGTGCTCGGGGTGTGCCCACTTTTGCGTTCGTCCGGATTCATGGCTGGAGCTCCACCTGTTGCCTTCTCGATTTGGCGGTTTTGTGTTCAAACGCGCCCACCCCCCTCCTCTGTAACTTTCCCCCTGATCTTTGGCGGATGTACTTCCTTTTTTTTATGCCCTTGGATATGCTTGCTGGAGGTTCTTAATTTCTAATCAGTTTTCATGCATTTCCCCAGGCCTGAGGATCTGGCCCGGGAACAGCAGGGTTTTCCCACCTATCAGGTTTTCGGGAATTCCCCCCCCACACATTATCTTCTGTTTGCCAAGGTCCTGGCAATTTGATGCGAGATCTCAGATGCCTTGATTACCTCTTTACCCCCCACCCAGCCCCCCGTTTGTGGCGGGTTGAAGTCCTTTGCGATTCACAAAACCTTTTTTTCCCATTTCCACACGTCACCCCTCTCTTTTGATCTTTTTCCACCTTGCGGGCCCTGCGAAAGGCTTTTTTTCCATAACCCAAAAACACCCCCCCCGGGTCCTTTGAACCTTTTCAATCTTCCCGGTGGGGCGAGGTTCCGTTGCTCCCCCCAGTCCAACCTGTGGTACGTTCTACAAATTTCTTTTTTTCTCACTCAACATGCGCCATTCAAATCCCACGCTATCCTCAATCTTTCGGAGCGTCATTGAGGTTCTCCCCCCCCTCCCCTTTCTTTTACCTTCTTTAGGGACTATTCGGAAAATTAAAAACAAAGAATTCATGTTGATTAGAATTTTTCTCTCCTCTCTCGATTTTTCGTTAGTTCTCTCTTCTTTTTTAGAGTTTATTCTTTTTCTTTTTCTCCCTATTTCCTCCTCCCGATTTGTTTGGCACAAACCCCACCCCAACCCCCACCCCGTTTTCCCGCCGATCATTGCGACACTCATTCCCCCTTCAGTTTCTGACCAAACCTTTCCTATTTGCTTTTCCACTCCCGGGTTTTGCCACTTTTTTGCCCTGGTTTTTCGGAACCCGGTTAACCTTTGACCGGAAATTTAAATTCTTCCTGTCAGAACCGGAGATAATTGTTTGGGGAAGCCCCGGCCCCCCCCACCTGAAGGAACGGGGGTTGAAGTTTTCAAAGGTTAGGTGATGCGGGGTTCCTTTTTAAAGATTGAAGGCCCCGCTGCTGAGGGACGCTTGTGGTTGGTGGGGGGTGTTTAGGGGGTTTATGATAGCAGTTTTTTGTTTTGTCATTGTGGGTTGTTTTTTCTGGGCGGCTTTTGTCTTTTTTTTTTTTAGGGCCCTCTTTCTCTTCTTTTTTTTTACCGTTCCCCCTTCCGATTTTTGCGCGGATCCACTCCTCTCCAACAATTTTTACCTGGGTGTTTGCGTTGTGCCCCGTTTTTTTTTTTTTTCAGGCTTTTTCCACTTCCCCCCCCCTTGAAAAGAGCCTCTGTATTGGAACCCTCCGTTGTCTTATTGCTCTTATCGTTGGCGGTTTCATCGTCCGGTAAAACCCCCCCCCTGGTCAGGTCCCTTCTGTCATTCCCTCTTTGTACACCCTCTGTCCTTTTTTTCCTGCATTTTCCACAAAGTGTCCCCTCAAGATTCCGAATGGACTGACGTTACTAAGTTAACCAGAAAGTCTAAGCCGCCAAGGCTCAGTAAGACCCCCAACTTTGCTCTCTAGGTTCTTTGGGGATGGTTACGTTTCGTATTGACCCTCCCCGCACCGCCAGGCCATCCCCCCGCCCGTTCCTGAGCAGGAATCCTTTCCGTTCAATTTTCCACATGGTCATTTTCCAACACAGGTTATTTTCATGTAGGGTGCAGGGACCCTCTTCCGGCTTTGTGGTTCGTTTTTTTTCCCATTAGTGACGAGAATATAATCATGTTGGTAATTTTCCCCCCCCCTGTCTATCAATTTCTCGGCGCCTGCCTCCATCTTTCTTCCTCCGGATGTTGACCCCTGGCTTCGGTGAAAGTTCTCCCATGGAGAGGACTTTTCCCCGCGTTGGGTCGTCTGTAACGTACCCCCCTTGAGTTTTCCTTGCCAACATCAAAACATACCCCTTTTCACCCCCTCCTTACTTTTTGTTGCCTTTAGGGATTCCGCGTCCATGTGATTTCGGGGATGGGTAAGTATTTACACGTACTTTTTTCCGGAAGACGCCACTTCGTTTTATGTCCTTGGCAGAGTCCTAATTTATAGGGCTTTTTTCTTTTCCGTCTTTTGGTTTTTCTTGCTGTCATGGGGCGTTTTCCCCTCTTTTTTGTAACGTTGTTTATATTTTTTACCATCCTTCCAGTCTCTCCCACTGCTTTGTCGTTGCTATTCCGTATTTTCCTCCCGTGTTCCGTCCCCTTTTCATTCCCTTCTATGGCGCCCTCCATCCCCCCCCCCTATTCCCCCACCCTTCCCCGTATTCTTCTCTTTGCTAATTCTTCCCGTCCCCCCCTTTTCCCCTCCCCCCTGTTTTTTTTCCTCCTTGAACCCTTCGCCCAAGGTAGAAGAGGTCTTTTGGGGTCCTTCCGTTTCCTTCTCTGGGGGTTGAGCCCCCCCTTCGTCTTTTTTCCCCGCTTTAACGGGCCCCCTTTCTCCCGCTGCTTTCAAAGACCCCGTCTTGGTTCCTCTCTTCGGGGCCCTTTGGCACCTCCACAACGGAGTTACGTTTCGTCTTCGCTTTTTTCCCACTTCAAAGGCTCCCCCTTTCCCCCCCGACCCCCAAATTCCGACTTCCCCCGAACCCCCTCCTTATTGTAGTCTGCCCACATAGTTCCCCCCCTCCATTTGCTGTAATGGCCTTTCTCTCAACCCCGATGTGGGTGTCCCGACAGTAACCAGTATTTCTCAACGTCCTTTTCCTAAAACAATGGTATTTTTCCACACTCCCCACGAAACCGTTTACCCTTTGCTGGGTTTTTTTGCCTCTCCTCTTTTTTTTCACCCGTCCTTGCCGGAAATTCGACAGCCATTAAATGCAACAGGACCATACTCTCTTTTTATTGAGCCCTTCACCCTCATTATTCTTCGTCCCTCCCACCTGGTGAACCGACCCAACCTTAGTCCCCGGCCCTGACATTTTCCCTGTTTGTGATCCCACTTCCCCCTGTTTTTTGAAGGAAAAGTGATTTCCGGCGCATCCTGGCGGCCCTTTGTCAGGTTGATGGATCACCCCCGTGACATCCCCCAACCCGGAAACTCTTTTTTTTTTTTAGCCAACTTTTTTTGATTCCCCCATGTTCCCCCCTGCAAGAGATTGGAAAACTACTACCCCTTTTTTTTTAAGGTCCCTTTTGGTGGTCTAGTTTACACCTCTGGGCAAGCCCCCCCCACCAAAGCCATTCCCCAATTCTCTCCCCAACCATGTCATTTTCTCCTAAATAGTCTCAGTTCACGGCTTTAACCCTACTTCTTCCTACCCTTCCCTTTTTATTCTATCTCACCATCCCTCTCGTATGCTTCATCCTCGTACTCTCCCGCCCTTACCGCCTCTCTCTCCCCCCCGCTACTCCCTTCCCCCCCCCCCCTCCGCCCACCCCGTTACTTTCCACGCCTCCGATTCCACCTTCCCCCTCTCCTCTTTTTTCTCTCTCCCCCTACCCCCCCCTCCTCCCACCTTTCTTCCCCCCCCCTCTCTTGGCCCCCTTTCCCCCCACCCCCTCCTTTCCCCCTTTTTTCCCCTCAGTCCCCCCCCATTCCCTCCCCCACCCCCTCCCTCTTCCGTGCGTCCTCCCCTCACCCCCCTTTTCTTCCTACGTCATGCTCTCCCGTTCTTCCCTTCTCCCCCCGCTGCCTTACATCTCCTTCGCTAATATCCTTCCCTGCTCCCTACCTCTCCTCTGCTAGCCTTGCCCGCCCCTACCTCACTGCTTTTTCCTACCCTCCCCCCACCTCTCCCCCCTCCTCTTCCCCCCTCGTATTTCACCCTTCCGTACCCCTTCCTCCCCCTCCCCTTCTGGGTTCCCTTCCCTCTCCAGTCCCCTCCCTCCCACCCATTGCCCTTCCTAACCCCGCCCCCCCCCCTTTCCCCCCCACTCAACCCTCCTCTCCCTCCTCTACCATCTTTCTCACCCCCCCCCACCATTCCTCTTCCCCCTTTCCCCTTTCGATCCCCGCCTCTCCTCCCATCTTCCCCTCCTTCTTACCTTTTAAGCTCCCCCCCCCCCCCTCCCTCTTTCTGCTCCCCACCCCATCCCCGCCTTTTGTCTCCTCCTACTCGCACACGTCACTACTCCCCCTTACCTTTTTCCCCCACCCCTCTCTCATTCCTCCTCTCTCTTTCCCCCCCCCTACCTCCCCCTCTCCTTGCCTCCCTTTCCCCACGCCCCCTCTTCCGTCTAGCCCCTGTCCCCCCCATCCCCTCCCGTCTCCCCCACCTCCCCTTTCCTCTACTCGCCGCCCTCCCTATCCTATCCCCCATCCCCACCTTCTTCCCACCCTCCTACCCCCCCGCCTCTCCCCCTTCTTTACCCTATTCCCCTTCTCCCTCTCTTCCCCTCTCTCCCCCCCTTTCCTCCGCCCCTACATTCTGCCTCTCTGCGATTTTCATCTCTCCCTCCCACCCCCTTCTCCCCTTTCCCTTAACTGCTCCCTTCTATCCTTTTCTCTGACCCCCCCTTCTCTCCAGTCCCTCGCTTCGTCTTCTCCCCCGCCCCCTCTAACTTACCCTTTTCGCTTATCCCCCTCCACCCGTGACCCTCACTCTTAATCCTTCCTCCCATCACCCTCCCTCCCTCTAACCTCTTCTTCCCCCCCCCATCCCCCACCTCCCTCTCCCTCATTGTCTGCACTACTTCCCTCCCTTCCTCCCCCTACATCCCCCAGCCTTCCCGCCCCCCTCCCTCTCCCCCCCTCCCCCCTCTCCCCTCCATGTTCCCCACCCCCCCCCCCACTGTGGGCCGACCAAGAACCGTAACCTTACCCTTGGCTTTTTGGGAGCTTTTTTAATTTCAAACATTTACCCTTTTGGAGAGCGTTCCGCAACTTCAAAGTTTCTTTTCCCCCATCCAACTACCAAATTAAAGGCCTTCCCGTTCCCCGGGGCCCCAAGCGGTTCGTTAGGCCTCTTCTTTTTCCCGATCAAACCCTTTTTCGCCGTGGCCCCCTACCGAGTATTCCACGCTCCTTTCTTCTAATTGTTTAGAACCTTTGGTTGCGTTGAATAGATCCTAGTCCGTTGTTTTTGTGCCCACCCATTAGCTTCTTCGCGCTAAATAGATACCTCCCTCTTCCTTTCCCGCCTCTTTACCTCTTCGCTTTAACGATAGGGTTCTTTCTTTTTCCCCCCCTCCCCTACCCTCCGATGCGGCATTTCCGTGTTCTGTTAAATTTCCATTTCGGTTACTCTCTCCCCTTCTCCCCTGTTGACAAATCTAACCCCCCACGTTCTTTTGCTCACCTGGCCCCGCCCGCCGGCCGGGTTTATCTTCCCATTTTTTCGAAACCCCCCCCAGATTCCGCGGCCTTAGCTTTTTTATACCCGTTTTTTTGTGGGCCTTTGCTTTTACCTCGTACTGTGCGTTTGGTCCCTTGACCCCAAAGGATCTTTGTTTTTTTTCCCATTCAAATTTTCCTTTGTCCTCCATGGAAGCCTCACTTGCTCTTTTCCATCATATCTGGACCCGGCACCCCCCATTCATCTATTGTTACCCTTCAAGACTCCGTCTTGATCACGTGACTCCAACCTCAACAGGCAGTTCCCCTTCCCCCCCGTACCGTCCCCTTCCCGGCTCAGTTGATCGACGACCCTTGCACCCTGGTCCCGTTTCGATTCTCCCTGAATCATAACGCCGCCCCCCCCCACCCCCCCCCCCCCCCCACCCCCCCACACCCCCCCCAACCCCCCCCTTCTCTCACGCATGTCCAAATCGAACTGTACCTTCGTTCAGTTTCGTTGCCAAAAAGTAGTTGTTTTTCCTCCACCAAGTTTGTGCTGTCCCACCAGGCTCAATCTCGCTCCTCGCTCGTAATCTCGACCCTTGCGGGCTTTTTTGGGTCGTCCTTCCGACTTTCCGGTCGTCGCCCAAACTCTCCCCTGCCCCCTATAGAAAAAACTCCTTTTCTCTTTTACCACTTCCCAGTTCTCTATCTGTAAGTCTGTCCTGCCCCCATTTCCAAAAAAAGCCCTGACCTTTTGCTGGTGTAGCGCCATCCGTTCCGTCCGTCCCTCCCCCCCGGTTGACAAGTCGTGACGCCCCCCTCACTCCTCTTACCCCCCCCCATTCTTGCTCTTTCCGTCACTTTTTGTCCTAAACTCGGGACTCAGTTGATTTTTAATCAATTTTCCCTTCCTTTCGGATTCCAATCCCCTGTGTCGCTATATATTCGCCCCTTATCTCCCCATCGGAGTGCCGGCGATTTCGCGACACCGCACTCAAGTGCCCACAAGTTCAGTTTTGACGGCCCGTTCGGTGGTAAGCGACCCCCCGTTGACCGCGCCCGCTTCTTTCCTCCCTTATTTTACTCCCAAACCCCAGAACACTTTGATTTCTCTGAAACAGCGATAAAAGGTAAGCCCCCCCCCGATACCAGCAGTCCCTCCTTTCAGCTGAGCACCTCCTTCAAAATACTTGTCTGGCCCCCCATTGTCAATCCAAATCGTCTCCGTACACCCCTTTTTCTTTGAGTAGTAAACGAGTACAGTTTTGCTGCCCCCCACGCGGATTTCGAACCCGCGAGAGTCGCGGGGGACGACGACCTGTGTGTGTGGCTCTGCTGAATTTGCTCTGAACATGTTTGCCTTTTTCCGATAACTTCCGGTTTTACCGGTTGTTTCCCCTCGCCACCTTGTCATCTGGTTTTGGTATGAACCCCCCCCTGGTTTTTTGGTCCCCTGTTTTGTACCTGAAACTTGGATTTTTCTTTCCTTTTCTGGGCCGTCCTTGGAGGTTAAATTATCCTTTTTTTAACCCGGACCTTTCTGGATGTTCATTCTTCGCTAAAATGTGGAGACTCAGGACAATGTGGCTTCTTTCCCTGCGCTGTTTCCTATGCTCCGTTTGGGGGCTGGGTTTTCTTCTTCAACTTAGTTTTCCTAATTTTTGGGCGGTTCCCCCCCCTTTCTTCGGCTTACCTGAGAGGTTTCGATCCTACCTTTTTGGTGCCCCAAGGGAGTAGTGTCGTCGGTTCGCTGCGTATTCAGGCGTTGCTTCCGAGTGAGATCTACCGAAGATTGGTTGCGGTCCCGATCCTTTAGTCATGGAGATGTCCCATGTGTCACCAGCGGGCCCGTCCCCCCACCCCGGATTTCCCAGCGCCCCCCAGACTTTGTCAGGAAAGACGGCAACTCCTCTCTG
>Ga0179593_1494816_pt1 | contig 11066 bp, 13 predicted proteins | sample CZODoug2_1_08_16_FD_185931 | JGI IMG/M metagenome (GOLD analysis project Ga0179593, IMG submission 185931) | Vadose zone soil fungal communities from Angelo Coast Range Reserve, California, USA - CZODoug2_1_08_16fungal (PacBio error correction) | ecosystem: Environmental > Terrestrial > Soil >... | reverse complement strand
CCGTTTCCAGTCGCCAGCCAGTTGCTTGATGCTGATGATAGGATTTTTCTCTACCTCGGTGGGGCATGATGCGGCAGTTTTTTCATACTCCGTACTTGCGTCTGAGACCGCTTTGGGTGCATAGTTTTATTGGTTGTTCGGTGCTATGTTTCGGATTACGCTGTGGTGCTCCGCTACCTGCTGTCCCCAGGCGTTTTAGGCGAGATGCCTGGGTTTTCATCTTCGCGGTCATCTGTTTCTTTCGTTTCAATCTTGCGCGCCCGTCACCGAGTATCTCGACTACCCCACCCGGCTGGATGCTCTGTGCCCTGCTCGCTTATTACCTTTTGAATCTTATACTTTTTTTCTTTTTTCTCCGCCTGGTGATTCCCCTCAACCATGACCATGTTTTGCGACTTTGCTTGGTTGCCCCTTCTTGAAGATTGATTAGCCACCTTTTCTTTTCCGTAGCCGTTATCCCCCTACTTTCCTCCCTAGCTCCTCACCCTGACCCCACTTGTCCCACAGTTTTGCAATCTTTTTGGGGTTTTTTTTTCCTTTATGTTCACTGACTTTTTGAAAAGTGTATCTTCCCGACTCGCCGTCGGTGACTTTGGCCCTTCATCGCCGCCCCAAGGCCTTTGAATGGACAACTTTTCCCCGTGTGCCGTGGGTGGGTTGGTGGTGGGGTGTCCCCAAAATGCTGCCATGCCAATGCCGTGCCGTCGACTGTTTGACCCGAGGGACTGGTAATATGAGTTTTTCCATAATCCCCCCTCTTCTTGTCTCGATGTCACGCCAGCCCTTCTTTGCGGTTTAAACCCCACTATGCCAGATAATTTTTTTACATCCGATACCCCACCCCCTGCTTTTTCTGTCTTGATGTAGGCCTCTCATGTGCTGCATATCTTCGCCTCTTTTCGTCGTCTGGTCAAAGAGCTTGATGTTTTTTCGCCATTCTTCTTTCTTCATACTTCCTGTTTTCCCCTTGGAAATTCCTTCTAATTCTATTCGTTGACTTGTTGCGTGTGTGCATTTGATTTCAACGTGTTTTCAAGGTGCTCTCTTTTACGACCGTGCCCTTTCATCCAGAAGGTCAATTAAAGCGCCCGAGAAACTTTTCCCATTCCTCGTCACCACAGCCTGAGACGCCCGCCGCCTTTTGCTACTTTGTTTTCCCAATGTTCGGTATGGGTTGTCTGCTCTTTTTGGAGATCTTGCATCCATTGCCTTTCGTGCTTTTTTAGTCCCGGTTTTTCCTCTCGTTTACTCACGCGATCTCCATGCAGGTCAGTATACTTTTTAGGTTCTCCGTCGTGTCCCGGTTTTAAGGTCGCCTTCTTTCCCCCTCTTATCTTTGCTCGAATCGTTAACGCGTTTCCGTTGTTGAGCTTGCCGTTTGTCGCCGATCTTTGCAGACATGCTTTTTTTGTTTTGACTTTTTTTTCCGTTTTGAGTTTGGCGCCGCGATCTAGGCTTCAAACGCCGTCTACCCACCCTCGCTCATCCCTCGCAACTTCTCTATGATAATCGAAGCCGTTTTCTCTTTGACGAATTTCCTGATGCATTGTTTTTTTCCTTGACTCAGCGCGCGGCGGCGCCCTATCTTTCCCCTCTGCCTCCCCCGCGTCTATTTTTTTCCCACTACGCTTTTCTAGTTGCAAACGTTTTTGCACACAAGCTTTCACACCCGTCCCGCGCTGAGAGCAATCTTAACTGCTCGAGTTCTCCACAATGCTGTTTGACTGTTTGAGTTTTACGCTTTTTTTTTTTTGACTTTTCAGCTTGATGTCTTATCTGAAATCGTTTTGTTATGCTAGACTCCCATGGCCGAGTCCATTTTCTTCGCCAGTCGAGTTCAGCGGAATACCCCAGTGAGTAGTTTACAGACCCCTCTTTCTTGCTGCTGGAGCTCGTTGCATGTCCCTTCCTTTTGTTTTGTTTCAGCGGCACAGCACACCCAGTTTGCCTTTCAAGATCCATGGCTACAAGGTCTTGATCGATTTTACATCCCCCCCCCGCTTTTTCGAGCACTCGACGCGAATTTTCAAAGACGTAAGTTTGAGTTCCATTCTCTTTTTCGGCCCTCTCCCCCTCCTGTGTTTAGGCAGGTTTTTAGAAGGGGAGCTTCCGAGATTTCGAGTGGTTTACTGGCATAGTCGCCGCCAGTTTTTGCCCGTCTGGATTTCCGCGGTGAGACGCCAGCCCAGTGCTATTTGCGTTTTTTCGTTGGATCCTTCTTTGACGGGCGGGCGCTTGGTTATTCGGCGAGCAGGTGTTCAACGCGCTTTGCGTGATTTTCTTTGCGTTTGTTTGAACGATCGTTTCTTATCAGTTTCCCCTTCCCCAGCTTCAAACATGCTCGGCTTAGGCCGGAATCGATCCGTTTGCTGCGCAGGCCACGCCGTTTTTTTATTTTGCGCAGATCTTCTCTCCCCCATGCGCTTTGTTGACAGTCCAGACTGCTGACTTGTGTCGAGTTCACGCCCTTCACAGTTTGTTTTTGATTCCTTTTCCAGCACGACACCTGTTCGCACCTCCTTTTCTAGATTCTTTCCTTTTCTACGCTATGGCCCCAATAGTAGATGTCCTTGTTTAGCAGCCGCTCCCCTGCTGCGGCGACCCTTTATCATTCTCGCTCATGTCTTTACCGCATTTTCCCCCCCTAGGCGTTAGTTTTACCGTAGTTGTGTGTGATCCTTTTTTTCCGCTTTCCGGACTGCCCTCCCCCCGTTTCTTTTGATGACCACCCCCTCCCCCCCCCAACCCAACCAAAACCCCCCCCCCCCCCCTCCCCCCCACAAACCCACTTTTCATGTGTTTCCGGATTTTAAGCGTCTTTTCTTCGTGTTCCATCACTCGACCCTTAAGCCCTGGTAATGGTTCTTTCCTGCTGTGTCATGGCGACTTTTCCTTCTGGCGGTTTTCTTCTGTGCCTTGTCTATTGACCCACGTGTCGGGGTCTCCTGTGGTCTGCTGATCAATCGCGCCCAACTCGACTGAACCATTACTGATCCTGAGAACTTTTTGTTTTTTCGTTTTCAGAAGACTTTTGAATGTCTCACCTTCCGTCACCTTCTCGCACGCGGGGCCTCGCCGGCGCCAAGGACCAGCAGTAGACGCTTGCTCGCTGTGCTTGCGCATGCCCGAGACCTGGTTCACCAGTTTTTTTGCCTTCCTTCACCCCCCCTCACACGCCGTCGCAATATTTCTCCTCGTTAAATATTTTTCCCCGGACTGCCACTTCAGCCTGTTCTTACAGGTCCTGATTTATCTTTTTCCTACGAAGGGGTTTTTCCCCGGAATTTCCTGCCTTTTTTGATTTCCGCGTCCGGTGCGCGACCCATTTCGCAGCCACTTTCCCCCCCCCGCAGTGTCTCGCTTGTTCCTGTCTGCCGCCCGCTTAGGATTTCCCCGATTTCGAAACCTGCCGGGCGTAGCTCTAGGTTTTGAGAATTATGAGAGAAGCCTTTCTTTCCTTTCCCCTCGGTCTTCTTACAGCGGGTAGTGAATCGAGTTATCGAGCTGACAGGAGCCTTGATTCTTCCCTTCGTGGACCTGATCACCGCTTTTTTTTTTACCAATTGCATCGTCACCCCGCGAGGACTTTCTGGTTTTATCCCCCTGAGTCCTTTTGACCGTTTGATGGCGGCTGCCTCTTCGGTGGTTTTTTTTTCTAATTGCCCGCCCACTCCTGTGACAATTTGGTGCCTTAAGCTGCGCTTATTTTGAGCCTTCTACGCCGTGTTTTACTTCCAACGAGCCACGTTGCTATCTTCCTTTCCAATCATTTTTTTTTATCTAGATAGCAACTTGGCTCGTAGTCGAGCAACCCTTTTTATTTTCGAATGTCCGATCTCGAGCGTACTATCTTTCCGACTTTCGCAACCCGCTTAGGTTTTGACTCGCGTGCCCTGCAGAACGAGCCCCCCAGACCCCCTGCTCTCTATTGTAAACCGATTTCCCCTTTCTATTACCGCAGACGGTTGTGCCCTGTGGCACCAGGATCGCGCGTCTATCCATGCGCCAGGTCCTTCGAATCACACTCTGCTCGATTTCTTCCTTAATTCATAGCTGAGTCTTCCTCGAACCTTTCTCACTTAATTCCTCTTCGGCCGTCTTCCTTACGCTGTTTGGACCTTCCGGATAGCTCTGCCAGCGGGCTCATCTATGACGAACTCGAGGGCGTTCGCGAACCTTATTCAGGAAGCATTAGCTTTTTGATTTGCCCCTGCTCCACGCGGACCGGAACATCCTTGACCCTCGCGATTTCCGATCGCTCGACTTCGGATTCCCGCTCTTTTTAGAGGGTGTCATTCGGGTAATGTCTCCGGTAGGCTCTTTGTTTTTGCGTGGAGTTGAAGCCGTTTAGCGCGGTATTGACTTTGCTTGTCATGTCTTTCACGCGAGCCGCGCGTCCCGTTCTCTTGCCGTCGCCGGCGTCTTCGCGGTTTTGTACTTCATGCATAGGACCGTGTTTGTTCGCTCTATCGCAGGTTAGTCTTGTTTTTCCAAATCACACGCAGATCCGAGAGCGTCCGTGCGGTGAGCGATATGTACCCCCCGACTTAAGGCTGACTAGGACGTGTAGACCAATGACATCTAATCCTCATCCAGTCGCCCACTGCCTGATCGTATTCCCCACCCTTACCAATTTCTTAAGGGTCGTCTTCTCGGACTTTATGACCCAGCGATTCATCCCGGCGCGGATTTCCTCCTTCTTTTTTGATTGACACGTCTTTTTAATAACCTGCCCCTTGAGAAAGTATCGATGCCACTTATGATCCCGACCAGCCTTACGGGCGCTACTTTGCGTATTTGACCCTATCCTGATCGCAGGTTCCATCTCGGGTGCAGTTACTGATCCGGCTTAGGTTTTGAGGTTACGTTTCTGTTATTTGCGATAAGCGCTTCGCTAGGGTTTCATCCTCTTCCACTGTTTGCCTCAGTTGCAGATCGGTCGCCAAATTTTGATCTTTTTCGTAAAAAGGAATTTTTGTCAGAAGTCCCCCCCCCTGATGTTCTGGGGCTTTCCCTTGCCCCACGCCGTTTTCCTCCCGTCTCCTAACTTTTTTTCCCACCTCTTGCCCCTGACCCGATGTTACGAGAAAGAATAGTTTGACCCCGGACTCCTTTTTGGCGCCTCCTTGCCGTCCAACGATACACCATTTCCGGCTGTAGCCTCTTTTCGCTGTGGCGATCCGGAGCAGGCCTTCAGGCCCGCAACGGGTGCGCGTATTTTTTTTGATTTTTAAGACGAGAGTTTAGAGATTTACAAGCGTCCAATCTGCACTGCTTGCTTGGCCGTCGCCACCCTTGCCAGCCCTCGGCGTTTCGCAGTCCGGCCGGAGGCGGCAGGCCCGCAGTTTAACTTCACTTTTCTCCCCCTGCTGGGGAAAATACGGTTTTTGCCCCCTTATTTTCTGTTTTTTCCGGGCGATGGTTGCCCTTTCTGTTTTATCGCGAATTACAAGGCCGGTTTTGGCGTCTTTTTGATCTCCTGGTGGTTGTGACTTGCTTCAATAGAGCCCTCGCCATCGGTGTCCCTTACGCTCGCAGGACATCCCGGCGATCTGACAAACATTTTTTATGCGTTTCTTTTTGAAACCATCTCCCCCGCTGCGGCAGCGCCGCAGAAACCCGATTCCCCCGACCTTCCCCACGTCCGGGTCAAGCGTAGCCTCCCCCCTTTACTGTCCTTGTTTTGACGAAATCTCGAAGTCATTTAAGGGGACTGGCTTTCCTGGGGCGTTTTTTTAGTTTTTTCTTACCACTGTGCTCTGACCTTCGTAGTCTATGCGTGGTCCCGATTATATTTTCCTACGCCTGAGCGGTACAGTTTTTTTTTTCCTCACCATTGCTCCTTTCTTGTAATGGCTGCGATGATCATATTCTTGCAGAGCTGCGAATTTTGTCGATTCGTTGCCCATCAAGCAGCAGGACTCCCCCGAAGTTTTTCAGACACAGCAGCAATTGAACAGCCCTTTATCATTCCGGCCGGCGAACAAAGGTCACGCTCGCCTTCCCTCCCAGTGCTCCATTTTCTTCCATTCTCATGGGACCCGTTTCACCCCTGTTTTATGGCAACCTTGCAGTTGGAGACCGCCGTGATCAGTTGATGCTCGCCGGATAGCCGTTGCGTCGTCGAGCTGTCCGTTAATGAAATTTTTTTCCATTCCGTCTCGATTTTTTGGAACTACCAACCAATCGCCGCCTTTCCCCTTTCACCTTTTATTTCGCCCCGATGATTTCGTCCCTTGTGGTCCTTCTTTGTTTTCGGCGTCCGTCTGTTTATTGTCTTGGGATGCAATGCTTCGTTAGCCTCCCTTTAAACCCCTTTGGCCTGCCGCCAGGTGTGAGCCTCTCTCGTCGCCGCCTATTTCGTAGATCGCTGACCCACGTTTTAGGCTCGCCGTCCGGTTTTCTCGTATCAGCTTCCCCCCGTGTCAGCCACGAGCAGAATCCTTTAGCATTTCGTGCCTGCTGAGCATCAACGCCGGCCCCACAGGCCCATCATTTGGCGGATGTTCCGCCGCGTTTTCGAAAGGCTTGGTTGTTACTCCTCCCTAGGATGTTTTTATTTGGCTTTGTCTCCCGATCGAGACCTAGAGTATTTTCCCATCGTTTTTTTCCCCATTCATCCCTGTTTCCAAGAGCCCACTTCTAGGTCATGGTCGTTTGTTTGCTCTTTTGGCGCCTCTATTCCAAATATTCTTTTGACGATGAATTCATGGCCCTTCCCAACTCGGCGATTCGTACTCAGTCTTTTTGCTCGCGGGATTTCTGTTCTAGCTTTTCGGCCCCTTACCTGTCGCTGAGTCCATTCCGTTGATTTGTTTGATCGGCCTTAGCAGACTGATGACCGGTCTAGTATCGTCAGTGGTTTCCTCTACACCCTCCCACTCCTCAACCCCGACTCCCTGGTCATGTTTTGAGCAACTTTCCCGGTGCCGTGTAACCGCATAAAATGCGTATCACCCAGGCGGCGCACGGCTAAGAGAATCGCCAGAGTTGTGGCTCGCCTCACTCTTTGCTCAGGCCGCTTCCCCTTAGGACCCTGAACGAATCGTCCCAATAACCATCTGGCATCTCGCATTGGTACTCAAGTCATCCTTCTCTTCTCAGACACAGCAGCCATCCTGCCCTTTAACCCCAACCCATCTCTTCTGTTTTGTGAACCCTTCTTCGATGTGTCCTCATCCCCGAGAGTAGTAAAGAAGTCAGCGCAGCAGCTGCTCTTTTTTCTTCCGGCCATGGTACGTTTCCTATCTGAGACAAAATACTCTTTTTCTCACCTAGTTGTTTTGGAGATCTTTTTTTCAACAAATCCCCAAAAAGAAAACCCCCATGGGGATCTTGGACCCCCTCCATGAAGGACCATGCTGATTATGTATGATTCTTTTTCTCGTGCTTTTTCTATACAACGTGCATGGGCCTCATCTGCCTTTGCTCTCTCCCCCCTGAGTTTCGAGTGGTTGTGGTTACCGTTGAGATTTGTGGTGGCGTTCGGCCCTCTCTCCGGTGATCGTCGTGGCCGGCCAAAGGCCGAGATTCGCCTTTTGTCGGCGATTGCCGCTTTGTGAGTTCTTGTGGTCTCTCTCCTCACATGCGTGAGGTTTCAATGATACGGACTCTGGTCAAGTCCCGCTGCTGTTTACACACTTGGAGCTCTTTTTTGGTGGTTGTGGTGGCGCGGGCTAGTGGGATGTGGTTCGCTGTGGTCGTTCCATACTATTCCCTGTTTGGTTGGGTACCGTTTATTCACGGTAGTCGCATGCCCGGTGTTGTGTGGGGGGGGGGATGATTTGGTGGTGCGTTTTGGGTCCCGCCGTCCGGTTTTTGTTTCGGGGTCAATGCTTGTGCGGTTTTAAGGGTCGGGGGGGTTGTGAGGTACGGTGGGTAGTGTGGTTTGATCTTTTTCTGGGGTTTTTTTTTTTTCCCATCGGCCTCCCATCGCCGCGTTGACCCCCACGAGTTACAACCGGCTGGAGCTTCCCCCCCCCCCCCCCCCTCAGCAGTGCCCGATGCTCGCTTTTTCTTCTCTTTGTCCCCTCCTTTCCACACTACCCTTGGTCCTCCTTCTCAAAACATTTTTCTGTTGGTGCGTTTGTTGATTTTCGTCTCTCCAATCTTCTCCCTCGCCCAGATGCGCTTCTTCTCTGGGCCCACCAACGTTCAGATTCAAACACTTCGACCCCCTCCCCCCCGAAATCGGTCCTGCGGACAGCTTAGTCACCTCTCCTCGGAAAGTGAGTGGGCTCTCGCTGTCACTTTTCCGAATTAACTCGCCCAGGATCGAATGGGACACAAAAGGGTTTCCTCTTTTTATCCCACCCTATCTCCTAGAAATTTGAAGATTTTTACGCTGGAACTCGGATGGGATTTCCCTCCTTTTTTAGTTCTCCGATCTCGGTCACCTCACAAGACTTTGTTCTGCTTCCCCCAACTTCTTTTCTGCTCAAACCTAGTAAAAGAATCCCACCGATGTAGTTTGGGGTTCCTATGCTTTTTCGAAGAATTTCCTCCGTTCTTTCTTGCGTCTGAATTTCCCAAAGGATTTCGATATCTTTCCTTCCCTCTAAATGCGAGTATGTCCTCTGACTATCACATATTCTCGATACTTGAGTGCTCTCTTTAATCTCTGCGCAAGTCCCGGTTTCAAATTCGGGAGTTTCTTTAGGAAAAGTGTACTTCACACTCCTATGAGGACCTACTTCTCAATTCGACCATCCTAAAAACCCCTCTCCCTTCCCTCTCGTGAGTCACTGTTATCTCTCTCTTTTGTGGGAGTTCAGCATTTTCGAGGATAGTCGTGTCTGCTTGCAGGCCGCTCTCCGATGCACGTATGATGGTGCTTCTCTCCCCTTGAACGCGGCCAATTCCTTTTACGAAAAGGGTCGCTGGCCTATCGATGGCCTAAAGTCCTTTCTTGCCGTCGTTAGGTTTTTTCTCACTGCCGGCCGATAGCTTTACTTTTCTTCGTTTGAATGACGGGAGTGCGTTCTTCCTATTTTGTCTCAACGCCTCTACAAATTTCGCATTCCTTTCTCTCCCCCCAAATTACTTTCTAATCTCATCCCTCCTCGAATTCCTATGCTCTCTTTTATGTAATTTTTACTTCCTCCTGGGGCATTGGTACCTCGCTTTTCCTACCCCTTGAATCTCGTGGGGAACATTTCATCTCTAAACTTAGCCCACCTCTTCAACCCGCTCATCCTTCTTTTGCACATTCAATTTCCCTCCACCCTTCTCTTTCTTTTTACCAATGGGTTTTTCTTTTCCGTCAGGCGCCGCTTGACCGAATTTTTTATTTTTTTTTGAGAATAGTGCTTGCCTCCCTTCCCTAAGCGTCTTTTCTCTTTAGGCTCATAAACTCTTTGTTCCCCCCTTTGCTGATCCTTGTCTCTGGGATCTCTGTTTTTCCCTTTTTCCTCCTTATGGAGAGGTTTATTCTCGGCACCACCTCCTCCTTTCGATTCACTCCTTCGTCCACCTTCTATTGCTCCTTTTCAGAACATGCACCCTGTCCCCAGTCCCCTCTATTCCTGCAATAGAGCCACAGAAGGATCACTCTTCCCCCTGATCCACCAGCCCATGTGAGGTCTTCGATTTTGACTTTTTCCGAACTTTCTTTCCGCGGATTCTGTCCTTTTGCTCGAAGAGTAGTGTCCTACAGTTGGTTAGTCTTCTAACGCATGCTTCTTTTTTTTTTTCTCTTTTCCCCTAGATTACCCCTTTCTGTCGCTTGGTTTCTTATCCAGCCCCTTTTTAAGAAAAAGAGAGATTTTTCCCCGTAGGCTCCCTTCTTTTCGGTCCACCATTTCAACCGTCTGCCTTGGTAGGAATCCCTATCCTTTTTTTCTAAGATCGCCGTGAGCTACCAGATTCGCGCACGAATCTTAGGACCACCCATCTATCTTAATTTTTCCTTAGGATAACACTAACTTGTCTTTCCACGTTCCCTCCCGCAGGCCCTCTTTTTTTCCTCCCTCAAAATAGCACCCTTACTCGAAATTTTTAGTTCCTCTAGCTCTCCCTTTTCACTAACTTCGTAGAATGCCGTCCTTCTCGTCGTCCGGCTTGACCTCCTTATATTTCCACGAGTGTCTCCCCGGTCTCCTGGGGCAATCCCCTACTTCTTCTTCCTTGTATTCCTTTGATTTCGTATCCCTCTTTTCCTCTCCTTTTTGTACACGAATTGTCCCCCCCTTAGCATTGGGTAGTCCTGTCGAACGTGTTCACTCTATACCTACCATGAACTTTTCTCATTGTTATATGGGGTACTTGAATTTTCGATAAGGGAGGTCTCATGCGGTCGTTTCTTATTTTTATTGTCCGGTCCCGGGGTTCCTTTCCCTTTTTAGCCCGCGCAACCCTTCTCTCCTTCATCTCTTTCCTTTTTTTTTTCTTTTTTCAGCCGGACTCCTATCTTCGATAAGGTCGAGCCCTTCTGTAATAAAGCCTGCCTTTCGCACTCGGAGGCCCCTAGCATCTTCGTAGTCCGATGTCCCTTCCCCCGTCTCTTTTGCTGCCTCACCCCGAACACTACGCTTAGCTACGAGAGAACCTTCTATCTGCATGCCCCGTCTCCCTTTTGCTTGGACGGCCGCCAGTTCTCGTATCGACCTACTCTCTCAGCTCTTTTTCTGCGTCCGCGTGGAGCGCGGTTTCCTCCAAATAAAATCCGTTTCCTTTAGAGGCTGTTGATTTACTCGCCGCCGCGGAGTCCTCGATGTTTTCCCCCTCAGGTTGACTTTCCCTATCGTCGATCCTGCAGGCTCATTCTCTTCTACGATCGATTAGATAAGGTTCTTATGATTGTCCTCCCTCTCTATAGACTGTTTCTCGAGTTATCTTCACCCGGAGCTTTCTCTTACCTCGATTCTGCAAATTTCAGTCCAAGCCGCCGATGCGTTTTTCTCTGTCTTCTGATCGCTTGACCGCAATGCGCGTCCCCGAGAAGGGTTTCTGTTTTAGCTTTTTCTTCAGCACCGGCGACACTTCTGTGTAGAAACTGCTGACGAGGAGTTACGCCTCTTTCCTATTAGACTTCGACGCGTTTTGGTATCTCTCCCCCTTTCCCTTCG
>Ga0179593_1436296_pt1 | contig 11066 bp, 14 predicted proteins | sample CZODoug2_1_08_16_FD_185931 | JGI IMG/M metagenome (GOLD analysis project Ga0179593, IMG submission 185931) | Vadose zone soil fungal communities from Angelo Coast Range Reserve, California, USA - CZODoug2_1_08_16fungal (PacBio error correction) | ecosystem: Environmental > Terrestrial > Soil >... | reverse complement strand
TTTTTGACTTTTCGAGAATTCGTCATAGTCCTTTTCCTACACATGCAAACCCCTGAAGACCTAGCCTTCTTGATTTTTCCCCCTCTATTCGATTACTTCTCCATTTCCCCTTCGCCAATCTCTTGAACCTGAAATAAGATACAGGCACGCGTGTTTGAGCCCTTGTTTGGATTCGGATTTTCTCCTTCGTAGACTCTCCATACCCCCCCTGCCTTCCCCCGTCCATTCTGTTTTTCCCCCCTCTTCTTCCTTTCGCCCCCCCCCCCTTTCTTTAGAGAAATGATTCCTCACCCCCCTTGCACCCTCTCCGCTCCAATTAATGTTAGACGCATGACCGGCAATTCGCATTTTATGGTGTCTTAAGCTGTTGTCTGCCACGTTTGGTTTTCCCCCTCACATTCAAGTAAATGCTTCCTCTCCAAAGAGCGTTCTTTTCTTCTCTTCGCACCCCGCCCCCACTGAAATACAAAGGATCCTAGTCCCGGAAGCGGAGTCTTCTTCTAAGCTCCACAACCATAAACAACTCCTCCCCCCCTTTGCCCACCTGTAAAAGAGATTAACAATCTGGGGCCCAGAAACTCACCACTCACCTTTAAAGGGATCATTTCGTGTTTCTCGATAGAAATGAGTGCCAACACGCTCCTACCCGCCCTTTTTCCTCAAGCTTGAGAACTTCCCGACTCCTGCAACCCTCTTTTTTCTCAATGTCCCTGCCGTGATCACTCCCACTGGTGGTTTACTTGGCACGACGCCTAGCATTTTCGGGGATGGCTGCATTGGTCTGTCGTGCGAGCCTCTTTCTCACACGTTTTTGAAAGTTCAACCCCCCTTTTCAAATTTTTGGGGGGACACGGCCGCGAGGCGCGCCGAGAGTTATTTCAACTTCTTTTTCCTCGTCGGGCTTTTCTTCCCTTCTCCATAACGTGAATTCTCCCTTAGGCCGTGACGCTATTTAACCCGGATATCTGGGGATATGATCGTAGCGTGCCCCAATTACTCTACGGCATGGGTTTTCATCACCTGCTTGTAATAAATACTCGTAATGCAAATTCTTCGAAGGTTCCCATCCCTCACTTAAACACCCTTTACTTTTGTTCACCCTTGTTGCATAGTAGTGGATCCCTATGCTCTTGCTGTTCAAATTGATCCTTATTCCTCACTATGTTCTTACTCGGATAGTCCTCGCTTTTTGAGATTGAGAAATAGCTCTCGCCCGATAGAAAGATCAACTGAGGCGGCCCCTCCTTCAAGTTTGTTGCTGCTTCATCGGTTAAGAACTCTCTGTGACCAACTCGGTTGAGGTCCCTGAGACTTCTCTCCTTTTCCCCATCTTTCGATGTTGCTATCCCCCCCCTGCCGGACCGTGGCGGTCGCACAAAAACCGGAGAGCCATCCCATGGCCCGATGTACTCTCCCCGTCCGTACTGTTCTGTTTCCCAAGTTACGAAAATGTGATCTGAGCGCGTCAGAGTTGAATTGGTGCCCCACCTCGGTTGCCTCCCCTTTTGGATGCATCATGACCCGGCTGCAGGCCTATCATGGTTTCCCTTGTGCTATAGCGCTCGATGCATGGCTCTTTTCTTCACTCCTTTAGTTTCCCTTGGAGTTGTCTCATCCCCCTTTAACAAGGGCCGTACTTCCATTTTTTCGGTCCTTTTCACCCTTCCTTTTCCACCTTGGGTGCAGGGCAAAAAGTTAATCCGGTTACTTGGGTTTCGTTTTTTACCCCCCCTTCCATCCTATGAGGAACCGCTGCAAATTAACCCCGAAGGTGCACTACAGCCTCCTTTTCTCTCATTCCGGCAATTTTTCGACCTGTTCCTCAGGCATTTTATATTCTCCCCGGGGCCCCTCGTAGCCTTGGTAGTAATACATTACTAGGCTGTTTCCCTCTACAGTTATTATTCGGCTTCCGGCAATCCTGATGTTTTTGATCCTACTTGTGCTCCTCGTTCTCCCCCAGTTCTTACTGTACGACTCCCAAACGAAAAAGTTTCTCTCCCCTTCGGGCGGTCAGAGTATCCCCGCTTGCCTCCCCCTCCCCATGAGAGAAGAGCCTTGTCTAAGCTATTTTAGGGATCCCCCTTAGTTTGTTTTTGGTTAGGCGATTATTTTTACTCCTCTCTGCCTCTTCGCTTCCGGGTGATTTTGCGGTCGCTGCTTTCACCGAGCGCCCCCTTTATTTTGTAACATACCTTAGTTTGGTAGTTTCTTGACAGTTCCCCATTGAATGAACTCAAAGGGAGAACCAGCCTGCAGCCCAACCCACGATGGAACATTGTCTTCCATAGATTACAGTTTATGTTGAATGGACCGATTTTTTTCTTTCTGCTAATCTCCCCTGAGATCGGAAACGTTGTATAAGTTAATGAGGGAATTTCTGAACTTGCCGTTGCCCTTCCCCCCTCCCCCGACCACGGCGGGTGTTATTCTCCATCCCGGGTAGGGTTAATTCTTGAATTGTGGTCGCTTGCCGCCTCTTGGCGATTTTGTTTTGTTCCCCTCCCTTAAGATTATGTAAGTTTTGTTTTGCCACCCAAGTGAGTTGTCCCGGCCTGTGCCATTAAGCACTCTTGATTTGGTTTTTCTCTTCTGTTCCCTTTAGAGGTAACGCAGCTCCCCGTTACCCCTGACACAGTCTGGCTCCTAACTCTCCCATAGAATCGCCTTATCGCCTTCCTCACTTCTAGGAAGGCAAGCTGGTCTGCTCTCCCCTCTCGAAAATTGCCTCCGCGACCAACACCCCACCAAACAACAAAAACACCAACAAAGTACAACACCAAACTCCCACAACCCCAAAACAAAAAAAAAAACACAAAAACAAAAAAAACAAAAACACAAAAACACAAAAAAAAATAAAAAAAAACAACTCAAACACACCACCACCAAACACAAAACAAAAAAACCAAACAAACAACCCACCAAACCAGATTCCAGCTAATTCTTTGTCAGACTTTTCTCAAAGGCCCCTACCCCCCCCCCCTTGCCAATCCAGTCCCCCTTCTTGTTCAGATTATACTAGCTCTGTTTGGTATGTTTCCTCTTTCGGTTGTGTGTTCTACCCAAAGGTTCCGGCTGTTTCCCTCAAACCTAGACCCTTATGGTTCTTTTTTTTTTCACAATTCTCTCAAAGTGATTGGATCTCCCTACCCATTTTGCGGCTCCTCAGTTTTTCCCAGGTCTGCTTCCAGCTTTGTTTTTTAACAATGCCACCAATCTTTTACCCCAGGACCGCCTGACAATTTTTAGGACTCCCTCTCCCTCCGATCCCCCCCTTTTCTTCCCGAATTGCGCCTTCGTCCTTTCGATATTGCCTCCTTTTGGTGATGCTTTCTACACTCTGAGGCATGAACCTTTCTATGAGATTCTCCAAGCATGTTCAAGCTTTTTTTACAATTTCACGGTGTGTCGGAGAAGGTGGCGGCCTATGTTAGACGTCTGGTCCATTTTACGTCTTCTATGGCTTTCCACCCCTTTTCAGGCTGCCCGGGCCCCAAGATTCTTTCCGGTGGCATTTTTATTCTAACCGAGACGTGTGTTGCCATTTGATACGTTTTAACTTTTTGATGTCCGCCTTCCAAGGGCTTTTCCTGATCCCTTGATCTCCCCCCCTCGGCTCATGCATTTCAACCTTCCTGTTTCCATTGCCTTTCCCCAAGATTTGGGCGGGTGCACTGCAAAATCCGGGAGTCTCCCCGACGAATGGGTTTCACCTCGAAACCACGGCCATTCTCTAATTCTGTCGCTTTCCCTGTCACACCCGGGCATGATCGGTGCAGCCCCCCCCCCCCAGTGCTCCCACACCCACCCTCAAGGCATCTTAAACTCTGCCCTCTTGTAACGAGGATTTTCCGCTTGGTACCCACTTGGCATTCTTTACCCGCTAAATTAGCTCCCCCCATGTTCTTTTTCTTCCGGCACCCTTTCACATTCCGAGTTTTTTCTGAGAGGGTCTCTTTTTCGCGGATTTTTTATCTTCTTCTTCAGTCTCTCCCCCCTCTTCCGAAAGATCCGGTTCTTAAGGCGGGCTCTGTCTGTCCCTCTACTAAGAATAAAAGTTCTTGGAGCCTACTTCACTATGTGTCGTCCCCCCCCTACCCCAGAGGGAATAAATTTAGACCCCCATTTTAAGACCTTGTCCCGGTAATAGTCCACATTAAGTGCGCTGGCAGCGCTTTCCTAGTTTTACAAGAAGTAACTCTTGAGCCCAACGAGTGGGCGTCCAATCCCCCCATAATTGTTTACACCCCAGGAATGAGGGCGTCCTTCCTTGGAAGGATTTAGTATTCTACACTTTCCCCCTCCAGGAATAGGATCAGCCCGGACCTTACAATGACACCCTTGGCGGGATGTTTGTCACCCTCTCGATTCAATCCGCCTTCTTCTCCTTCACGGGATTATGTGTACCCCCCATCATAAACGGCCCTTTGGAAATGTCTGCACTTCTACGACTTCTCCCTTAATCCTCTTCTCCTCTTTTCCTAACAGGTTGTTGCTAGAGAGTGTGGTGAAGAGATCCTCCTTTTGGTCCTCTAAGTGCAGTATAACCCCCCCCCCTCCCAACTACGTTTTCAAAGGTTTCATATGCTTTCCCCCCCCCCTCTCTAAGCCTCCTTTTCTCCTAGCAGGAGGATTCCTTCTCGCGATTGACACATGAACCTGAATTCCCGTTTGGTTAGGTCGGTCTTGGATTTCTCAGGATTAGAATGTGCCCGTTATCCATACCATACCTTTCCTCTTTCTCCCGGAAAGAGATGTTTTTTCCAACGATTATTGGGGCCCAATCATCTAACTGAGGACGTAACCCCATAATGAACCCAAAGCGAGGATAGGCGCCCCTCCTGTTTACCTCCTTCACTCTCTTTTACCCCCTCCACTCACTCATTTCCTTTGCCCCCCTCTCTCCACCCTTCTTTCTTACCACTTACCTCCTTTTTCCCTTCCTCCCCCAGCCCCCCCCCTCCCCCTCTTTCCCTTCTCCTCTCTCTGTTCCGTCCCTCCTTTCTCATCCCTCTCTTTCTTTTCTACTCTTTTTTCTTTTTTCTTTTACCTCTTTTCTTTTTCCTCTCGGCCCCCCCAATAGCGGCCCCCCTTTTTCATTTGCAATTAGGATGAACCCTTTTGTAGGGTACAGCACATCGTCTGCCCCCCACCTCTCTTGTGATTGCGCGACCCCCTTCCGCATTTCCCGCCACTTATTCTCCCCGGAAGCGGAGACCCTCCTCAGACTATACTCCTCCTGAAACCCCATATAAACAATTCTCTTTCTTTTTCCAAGGCTTTTTCACCCAACCCTATTTTTCCGGTAATCCTGACCCCCCGGGAATTATGAGTTTTTCTCGAGTTCATGCCGTGGTACCAAGTAGTCCCCCCTCCCATCCGTCTCTCACTTGAGAACTGCTTAGAAAGTATTGATTTTTTGGAGGCGGTCTGCAGTGGATCTATGAAAAATCTTTGGACCTTTCCCAGCTGTCGAAAAGAGTTTCCACCTTTGTGAGCCTGGCTGCTTGGTTTCCTTGCTGAGCACCCTTCGTTTTCTTTTTCTCCCCCGGATTTTTCCTTTGTCCAATCTAACACCCCATTTGTTTTCCATCCTCTAGCTCCTATCGGATTAACTGCCTGAGTCCGCGTTAGTTTCCCCTCCCTTCCATATGACTTCTGGCGACCCGTTCTGACGTATTCATTTCCCCCCTCTGCTCTGGTTTCTAGTGCTGCTCGCAAACGAATCCTCCTTATTGGACGGTCCTTTTCCCCATTACGTCTTGCACCTCTACAGTTATGCAATTTCTAGAACCCTCACCCGCCGCAAAACAAACCCGATTTTCTTGACATCTCCTTTTATCCTCCCGGGATTTGCATGACTCTTTATAATCCTAAGCTGCGTTCTCGGATCCGCCAGTGATAGTCCCGAAACTCGCTAGCGCTCCTCGTTTACCCCCCCTTACCCTTTCGGTGCCGAGCCAAGGTTGGTACACATCGTCAGCCCTCCCTTTGAAACCCCTGACCCGAATGTACGCTCCCAGCTCTGTCTTTCCAGTGACAATCCTTAGATGTTGAGGCCCCCCGCCGTTACCCGCTTCGCCAAACCCCCCTTTCGGCAAGACCAGCAGCGATTTAGCTTACCGTACGGTTATGGATTGAACCGGTTTTTTCTTGTTTTTGGAAACTTCGATATATCTCGTTCTTTTCCCTCTTTTTTGTGTGCAATTCTGTCGCTCTGAATTTGCTTGATTGATTCATTCCATGCATGCATTACGAGAAGCTTGCTAAAGATTTTCTCGGAATTTTCTTACACCGATCAAATCTTGTTCTACAACTTTTTGGCGCGATGTCTCTTCCCCTTAACAGAAGTCGAACCCATTCAGTTTGTCCCCGGTAAGACTCCTGACTTTTGGACGTGCCCTCCACCCCCGTAAGGCCTTTTCCGAAAATTCGACCCCCTTATCGACAGACGTCTCCCACAGCGGAAACCCGAAACCTGTTTTTTTCGCATTAATCCATCCTCCCTTCTCGTTATCCTTCACTTCCCCATTTCGAATGTATACGCCTTTGCAGGAATATGATAACTGTGAGATAGCGGGGCATCGTACTAAATGGAAACCCTCAATTTTTCTCCGACCCCTCGCACAATGGCGAGACCCTGATTTAGTCCACCTTAATGATTTGTGTGGTCGATAATTTTTTTTATTTCCTTTCCCCCCAGGTGTATTGCCCTGAAGTAGTCTTTTCTAGTATTACACATACGGTCTTTTCCCCGTGCCCTCAGGATAAGCGTTCCAATTTTTAAACTCGATACTGCATCTTCTTTCCCCATATCTTTTAATCAGAATTGTTTTTGTGATGAGATAATTAATCTTTGCTCAGCCTTCTATTCATTTAGGGATTGGATGGACCCGATGGGACACCCCGCTTCCGAATGATTTTCCCAATCTTTCTTGGACTTCCGTCGGGCGTCCTGGACTTGGGGCCCGCGCAAGCCTTCTAACAGTAGCTCCCCCCAAACCCTCCGGCCTGCTGCCGCTCCGCCGCGGATTCAAAAGGTCTCTAGGAATGAAATAAGTCTTATTACTCTCCCCCCCGGCAGATAGTAACGGGTCTCACCTGAACCTAATGAGTAGTTTAATCCCTTTACGAAGTTGCATATTCACTCCTTACTTTTTTCTCTGTACCTACGTTTGGTTTGTCCTCGATTACGTTTCTCCCCTCTTCTGGGCGATTTTCGTCACAAAATCCCTATGGATTCAGGGTTGCCGTCCACGTCTTTCCAGGCAGGTTCCCCCCTACCTTGAAAAGCTTTTTCCATGGGTTGACTTCTAGTCGTGAGGCCCAGCTCGCGCCCCCGTGAACCCTCAGCACCGTGGTGTGTCAAGAGCCCCGCATCCGTGAATCTTTCGGCCCTCATTTTCCCTCCCTGCACATGACTGGCTGGGATTCCCCTTAGTATAAAAAACAATGCCTGCTCTCCCCCCGTCCCTCAGCTTCACACGCTTACCTTCTTCCCCCTAGCAGACAGATTTATCAAAGTGAAACTGAAAGCAGTAACCTTAGGTCAGCTTGCCCGCTCAGGGTTCCCTCAATGTTTGTGCCCCAGTGCATTGTACGGTTTACCTTACCATAGTTGCGATATGGTTCCCCTTTTTTTGCGCAACGAGCTTGTTCCTCTTCGACATTTGTTCTCGATTTCCCCCCCGGTTCGCCTGGCTTACCTCGTTTTGAAAAGAAACCAATTCCCCCCGTGTGTCGGCTCAATTTTGATCTATCTCCTGCTCTAGGTTTGCCTCGCCCCGAGGTCGATCCCCCGAAGCCTCTTCCTTTGATTTCACGAGGAACAGGCCACTCTCTCTCTAGTTCTGATTCACCTCTTGTGAACCCCCTCCTTTGTGGAATTTTCTATCCGTTTTATACTATTGTTAAGACACCTTAATTTTGACCACAGAAGTTTAACGGACCCCCCCCTCCCTTCTTTTTTCTTTTGCACGCTCGATTGGCCTCTACCTAATTCTTCTTTTTGTAAAGCATACGTCCCCCTCCCTTAGGGACAGCCCGGAGTGTTCCGAAGTGAAGGTCCCCATACCCCACGGTTCTCCTGCAGTTGAATTTCCTCTCTGGCTCGGAGCCCCCCTCCCTTGTCTTGCCACAATTTTGAGAGTTGGTTAACTGAAAAACTGGATATCCGTAGTTGACTTCTCCCCCCTCCCCCCCCCGAAACACACAGCCCCCTCACTTCCGACTCGCTTTTCCCGGTCCCACCACGTTTCCTTTCCGCTGCTTCCAGGTCCCCCAACATCGTCAGGTCAGTCTTTTTGCTAATGTTATCTTAGTGCCTTTTGCCAGCGGCTTTTTTCCTCTCGCGAACCATCTCCGGATTTTTGGTTCGTCGGCATATTTCTTTTTCCCCTGGTTTCCCCCCCCCATCTCCTTTTATTCTTTCCCCAGCTCGATTTTTTATATGCGGACTGATCCAGCTTCTGACTCCATCCGTTTCGTTTCCAGTGCTTGCGGCCAAGGCCTATTAAGAAAGTCTACGTGTTTTTATTCTCCCTGCCGTACTGTTCTTTTCCCCACTCGCCTTTCCACACCTTCTTCCACTGCCAACGGGCATCTTTTTTGTTGTCCTGTCGGCTACACATTGCAATTATCTTTGCCGCGCGTTTGGAGGGTTGACGTCCCCTTTTTTTCGGATCTTCTTTTCTCCCCCCATTCAAAGAAGCGTCTTCACAGATCTGTCCTTGGGACCTCGGCGGTATGGGAGGTCTAACCGTTGACGTCAGTCGGCACCTCCTCTTACGCCCCCCCCTCCCTCCCTAAAGACAACTTTCTGACTTTTCCTGGCCCCCCCCCCCCCCCCCCCCCCAGTGTCTCTCTGAGTTCGAAGGAATGCCCCTAGTACCTGGCTCCTTCCTCTGGGACAACGCCTAATCTTGGACCCGTCGCCAAGGAACGGTCGAGTCTGACCCACTTCTCTACGTCCGTCGCCTAATAACCACCTCTCCTTTCTTCCTTTTCTCCCTCCTTTTTTGTGCCTAGCACGAGCCGCTGGGTGCCTGTTCGGCGCCTGCGTCTTGCCTGTCCCCAACCTTTCCGAACAGGTCTTGAGTTTCCCGGACCGGCTTGTACTTCTCTCATGAACTTCAGTTTCCCATTTCTTTCCGTCACCATTGCACTCCGACTACAGCAGCGGTGGCTTTAGGTCGGTTTTTCTGTAGCCGGCATTATCCTCGTGACAGAACCTTTCTTCCCCTCCCCCTTTCAGCAGGTTCAGCGTTAGGCTGTGAAAAAAGATATTGACTTGCGCCCCTTTCCTTGAGTCCTCCCCGTCTGGACTTCAAACCCTATGTTAACAATCGTTCAGCCAACTCCTGTTAGAACCTGCACTCGGCCAATCTCTGCCCTTTTCCTTTCGAAGATGTGTCACCCTTTTGAGTTTCCCCCTCACATTCTACCAGGCGGCCCCCAGAGCTTTGTGGTTTCTTATCGACCTTTCCCGCAACGCGAACCTCAAAGGATGGTTGTATCTGCGTATTTCCTCATCATACCCCAAATGACTGAACCCCAGAAAACCACTCAGAATATTTTCAAAAAGATCTTCTTAAAAAATATGGAAGGTAACCCCTAAATTTCCTTTAGCTAAAGTGTTCCCAGAATTCTTCCCAACTTAGAGGTGGTAACCAATCTCTCAAACCACCCCCCTAAATACCCCGAGCAATTTTTAAAAGACATTGCTTGTTTTTGATGGCAAGTGTGTAAGACATTTTCCATCCCCGGGTGTCTACTGACACTCCGCCAGCCTCAAGTTGACGATATGATTGAGTTCGGCCTGTGTGAGCCTCCTGCGCCTCCCCGGATTTGTTTAATTTCCGACAACACTCAATGGGGGACCCGGAGGGCTGCGTGGATTTCCCTCTGAGAGAGTTGGGCTTCCTTCCTAAGACCTCAAGTGGCCTGCTGACCCTTCTTTCGTTTTTCCTTTCCCCAACTATCTCTGCTAGCGTCGATTTCGTGCCGAATTCTGAGGGGCAGGTCGCAACCTTATACCCCCAGTCTTTCCCTCCAAGGATAGCCCCGGCCAAATAGGCCCGATTCCACCCCCCCCTGTCTCCAAGTTGAATCGCGCGACGCCTATCTCTTCTTGCCCTCCGTTCGAGCCCCCCGACGCTTATTTTACGACAGTCGTTGTCTTGCAACAACCGAGCGTCCTAGTTTTATACACTCCCAACCTGCGTGGCTCGCCAACCTGTTGCGTCCCATCGTCCTCCCGAGACCGGTGAAACATTGAGAATTCGATCTTTCCCCCTCCGTTTTCCCTTGACCCCCCCTCGATTTTTGCCTTAAACGCTTCCGTGCGGAGAAAACAACCCCACTCGGCCATAATTCTCCCTGAAGTCGACCCCTACTGGTTAACCTTCTTGAAGAATTTTTTTGATTAAATGATGATATGCCGCGTTCCTCCTTGAGAGTTGCAATTTTCTTTTAGGCCATTCCCCCCACGTGACGATGTTATATAATGACGGAAGTCCTTAGTGATTTAGATTTTAATGGGCCCTATCACCTCTCCCCCCCCTTAGCGCCCCCCTCCCATTGGTAGCCCCCGATGTATAATTACCCCTTTCAACTTTGGCCGTCTAACCCCCTGAATCTTTGCCACTTCATTTTCCCCCTTCGGTAAATCGTGTTTGGGAAACCTACAGTTCCGGATGGGTTGTCAATGCCCACTCCGCGCCCTTCTCACCCGATCCCCCCCCCTGAAAACGGGATTGTCACATAACCGCCTTCCGGCGTAGTGCTCTGACTGAAGTGCTCTTTCTAATGTTCCCGCCCTAAGGTCATATTCTCCGTGCCCCTCTTGCCTTTTTTTTCGTAATCCCCAGCATCGTCATTCTTCCTAGTAACTTTCCGCATACTCCTCTGTTGTTTTCCAGCCCGGATGTTTTTGTTGTTCATGTTTCCCCCTGAGCATTTGCCATTTTCCCGTCGGGCCCTCCAGAACCACGCCCCCACAAGTATTTGTGCACGTTCCCCTCTTTCCCCCCCCCAACTTCACCGTCTAGAGCGGTTTATCCTTTTAT
>Ga0179593_1406176_pt1 | contig 11066 bp, 15 predicted proteins | sample CZODoug2_1_08_16_FD_185931 | JGI IMG/M metagenome (GOLD analysis project Ga0179593, IMG submission 185931) | Vadose zone soil fungal communities from Angelo Coast Range Reserve, California, USA - CZODoug2_1_08_16fungal (PacBio error correction) | ecosystem: Environmental > Terrestrial > Soil >... | reverse complement strand
TGCGGCTGTTTTTTGACGTTCCCCTCATTGCAGCTATACCTGATGGTGCGTCCTTGATTTTGAACTTTACCCCGGCTCCTTTTTCCCAGGTCTTTTTTCTAAGTCTACCCCACATTCTAATTCGATGAAGAGGCGCCCTGCAGTTCCCCCTTGGTCCCTTCTTTTGCCACTTGTTCCATTCCAGGGTGTGCTTTTGCCGAACTCGCCCACAGCGGCGTTTGATTTTTCTTTTTGATCGATTCCCCATAAGTTTGCTGATTGGCCGGTACAAGTTTCCTGTCGCCGTATTCTTCCTAATCGCCCCTTCCCCCCCCTTTAGGCCCCCGCATTTTTCCCTGTTATTCCAAACCCTGGATCCTTTCTTTAAACTCGCGCATTGCTTTCCTTCACCCCTCCACCCGCTTTCCCACCTTCCGTTATCGCCAAGAGAGGTCGCGTTCCAGCTTCGCTCTTTCGGCGATTCTTCCTTACATGCAGTGAGCCCAGCTCCTTTTTTCCCCGAATCGACACGCGCGTTTTTCGGCTCTCTTATTCTTGGGTAACTTGTTGGCCCCTTGCGACATTTTTTGCGGCGGAGTGCAATTAATTCTCCCTCGTCGTCAAACGATGTTTGAGTGTTTCTTTAAGTTTGATTGAGACCTTGTCCCCTCTTCCCTTCAACCTTGCCTTAAGTCTTGACTTGCAGATCGCCTGGGTCGTTCCTGTCTTGACCAGCTGAGTCCTTGCTTCGTCCCCCGTGTACGTCTCCGTTCCTCTCTGATTGGTGCTTGGTCCTTGTAACCTCCGCTGACGGGAACATCCTTGGTTTACTCTTTGGCCCCTTTCCCCTTTTCAGTATCGATTGTTAATTCTACGCGACGATTTCTGCGCTTGTATACCTAGCAGCTTTTGCGAGGTTTTGCTTTCCCCGCGCCCGCGCCTCGACAATTCTTTTCGCCGAGTACATTGACGTGATCGGACTTCGGTTCTCGCGATTTCATCGATCGCCATTGCGGCTTCCCCAAACCATGCTTGAGAATGATCTTTTAATCTTTGACGCCCCCGGTTTTAGCCTCAGATCAAGTCGTTCTTGCCCCCGGCGAATGTTTTGGCGGGTGTTCGCGGAAACCGCACAGTTTGCGCATCTGTCCGGTGATCTTAAAACCTAACTTCCCTCGGGGTCGTTCTTTTACCTTTGCCTCTCTCCCGCCTTCCGATTCCGCGGCTCGCTTTCTTTTTCGATGGTTGGCCTCAGGTCCCGCCCCTTTCTAACTGCCGACTCCCTTTTCCGAATGTCTGCGAAAGAAGGTTCCAGCGGTGACGGGACCCAGTCATCTCCACAAAAATGACTTTCTCCCTTTTTTCTTGAGTTTGTTTTTGCGGTCTCTTCACCCGCCTCGGCTCCCCTTATTTTACCATCGCAGTTTTGCGTCGCTTCTGAGCATTTTCCCACTCCCTTTTTTGTTTGTGAGATTGCCTCGCGCACTGAACTTTTTCAAGCCATTCGCCGTGAGAAGCTGGCTGTCGTAGTCCCTCATCAGACCCGCTGACGAAACTTGGGCTACTTTTCCCTTGTTTTCGATGCTGGACAGGCACCTTCACCCCCCCTGAATCCTTGACCATGGGTTTCTGGTTCGAGGACGAGGCGCTCTTATCTTAAGAGAAACTCGAGACCTGCCCCGCTTAGTCTATTGTCCCATGGTGTTTCTTGGGCCCGAATTTCCCCTCTTCCTGGCTTACGCGATCCTATTGCGGCCTCGGGCTATCCACATCCTCCATTTTCCCCTCCTTTTCGGGTTGAATTTTCTAGGTTGTCGCTTTCCGTTCGCGACTCAACTTCATTGACCCCAGAGCTTCTTCTCTCCCAAGGCCCTGTTTGTTACACTCTCAAGTTCCCTGTTTTTGTTCAAATGAGAGAGGAAATATTTTACGATCACGGTTACACCCTTACCTGGCTTCTGACCTGTTTCCTCCCCCCCTTCCTGAGGGCTGCTTGGGCACGACGCATGTACGGTAGTCCTCGGTTGTTTTTCTTCAGGCTGCATCGTCTCCCAGGCCTTCCTTTTTAACCTAGTGCGCGCCCTGCATCGTTCATGTCTTCTTCCTGTCAAAGTTCCCTCCCTCAATTGGTTTCCCTTGCCAACGGGCAATCCACTGTCCCTTGCGTTGAGGTTCTCAATTTACTCTGATATACCTGGGATTCCTCCTCTTTGCATTGTCCACTGGCTCTACAGACCTAACCACCGGTGGGATTTATTTTATCTTTTCTGTTGTTGCTCTGCGTCCCCCCTACATCCGCTTGCGCGAGGTCTTCCTCCGACTCCCCCAAACCGTTCCTTGGTATTCCCCCCCCCCCCCATCCCGGACCGTATTTTCGCTTTCTGCCTCTCCCCCCCCCCTTCTTGATCGGTTTCCTCGGTTTTGTTCGGATAGTTGCTCTGCGTCTCCCTTTCTCATTTTTGACCCCTGCCTTTCTTGTTTTCCTCCAAGGGTCTGCTCTTGAAAGCGGCTCATATAGTGGTGGCCTTCCGGCCTGTTCGCTATGATCGTGAGATCAGGAAACCTTTCGTCCCGCTTTCTGGGTTGTCCTTCTCCCCCTTCTTTTGGTCACGACGGGGAGTGGGGGTCTATGTCCTCGTACGTCTTAACTGCAGTCGGTTTTGAACGAAAAAGTCCGTCCCGAGCCTTCCTCCTCTCCCCCCCAAGCCACCCTTTATGGCGGGTTCCGAGTGCGGCCCCCCCACCACCGTCACACCCATTCCTTGGCTTTCCCCAGGTGGACGCGTCTTTGTCCCTTTCCTTTTGCATGAGCCTCTTCCCATTCTTCTATTGGTAGCCGTTTGTTGATATCCCGATCCACGGTGTTCTTTTCCCCGGTCTCCTGCACGTTTCACGAGCAGACCGAAGTCCCAGCACGCATCCGGATCGTTCTTACTCAATTTCGCGCTACACCACTTTTTCAAAATAGTTTCTCTTTTCCCTCTCCGGTTGTTGTTGTTGTTTCTTTTGAGTTTGCGTTGTGTCCTTTCCGCCTGACGGTCCAGTCATAGAGCTGTTCTTTTAGTCTTGCGATATTGTCTTTCCCGCTGGCTTTACTGTTTAACCCTGGAAGGTTGTTTGTATGTTTTGGATCAAACTTGATACCCAAATATCTTGCCGTTTCCTCTGGCGATCATCCATTCCCCAAGTTTGTTGTGCGTGACCTGGGTTGGCCTCCCCTCATGTGTGTGACTTGGTGGCGACCTTCTCCAGCCTCCGCGGGGTATGTCTGGGGTTCTCGCAGCACGCTGTTCGACAAATTGGCCCTTTTGGTGACTTTAGTATATGTCGAGCAGCGACCAACCACTGTTGGTCCGTCCCATGATTGTCCCTGTCCCACCTGGCTCCGGTGCCGCCTCGCAATCTCTTGAACCCAAGGAATCATGCGAAACAGGACCCGGTTTTAACTCTAGTTTCTTTCCTTCTTTCCCTGATGAGAGCCTCGGTCGCTCCCGATACCTCTTTGCCTTTGCCTCCCTCCAGCACTTCACACTCCACCGCTACCTCTTTGTTTTTAGGCGGGACGCCCTATTACGCGTATTTGTTTTTTTTCCGACCCCCCATTTTTTCCTCGGGCTATTGTCAAGACTTATTCCCCCCTGTCGTAAAACCGCTTGCGGGAGGAAAGTGGTAGCGCGTTGTACACGCGAATTTTTCTATCTTTTTTCCGAAGTCTTTCTCTTTTAGTCATTCCGTGCGCATGCTCCTCGTCCTCTTTCTCCCCTTTTGCCAGCGTTCGACAAGCTGGAATCCGGGCCTGTCCCCCTGTTCTGCTGGGCTTTCGGAACCTATGGCATTCCTTTCCTTCTAGTTTTTCGTTTTTTGCTGTTCACCTTCTTTTATTCTGACGCCTCTCCTTTGGGGATTTTCTTTGTCCTTTCTCCATTATCCGTCTGGGCGACCGCCTGCGTTGAAGAAGATCCCTCCTCCCCGTTCGTTTCTGACTGCCGTATACCCCCGAATCATGTTCTTTCTCCGCAGATGCCCGGTCATCTAGTCCTCTTTTTCAAAAACCCCCATGCCTTGACTTTTTTTTCGTTGTTTGTTCTTCTCACTGCGAGTTGAACCCCTTCTCACCTCTTAAGATGGTTCATGGCGGGATTTTCGTCGTTCACTCTGTCCCACGTTGCAGTCGCATCTTCCTTTGTTCTTCTCCGGACCATCGGCCAAACGCAGTTTGGAGTACGACAGGCACCTGTTACCCTTCCCGATCCTCCTCCTTTTCTTCTGTGACGTCTAGTTTCGATGTTTTGCCAGGATTGTCGCCTCGTCCATTCCCAGCCCCGAGAAATGGTTACGAAATGTTTCCCCCTCCATGTCGTTTCAGTTTGTTCCCTCGAACAATGAGAACTTTGATTTTTTTGAGGTGCTTTTTATTTACGATCACGGCATCCGCTTCTTCCTCCCCCTCTCCCCCAGTTTTGCTTGTTTTCGCGCAGTCGTCGCTTTTTTGTCCCTTTGCCATTCTCTCTCTTTCTTCCCTGGGTTGTGTTGATCTCCTTAGATTGCTTTCAGACCCTCCACCTTTCGACTCCCCGCGCTTTTAGATCCCTTCTCGTGAGTTTTGTTTCTTTTCGACCATCAGGCCGTCCCCTTCACGCTTTTTTTATTGCGCATTCTGTTTTTTTCCCCCCTTTTTGTCCCCACCTCTAACCATTTCTGACCTTTTCTTTCTCGGACGAGGGGACCTTATCCCACCCCCCTTTTCGCCCATGAGTCCGCGCCTCGTAATTTCTCTTTTTTCACGTAAAATGGGCCCGCGGAAAAGATTGATTTTTTCTTTTTCCTTGCCGATTCCCGTGAATCTGCGGGTGCAGTGCTTCCTCTCACCCCTCCGCCCGCGCCTTCGGACTTTTCCCTCTTTGGCTCCCTCCTCTTCTCATGCCCACTGCTGAAAACAGTCGTTCTTTTTTTCCCTGTTGTGTTACAATATGCAGATTATGACTGACTGCCGTTCCCTCTTTCGAGCCGGGCACTTCTTCCATTCCTGACCTCATCCGTTCGATTTGAAATCGCGCGGCTTGAGGGAACCTCCCGCTTTTCCCTTGTTTTCTCCAACAGTATTTTCGTGTTATTTTTTTTCTACTTCCCCCGTCCATTTTCGTTTCTTTTGTTTCAGCTCTCCCAGTTCGCCTCTTCATGTTGAAGGACAGGTATTCCCTTCAAGTACAGGGGCGAGCGCCCTCCCCCACTCTTTTCCCCAAAGGTCTTCCGGCGGACTGGCGAACTTTGTGCCTTTTTATAGTTATGTCTCAGCTTTGCTTAATTCACGGACCCCTCGCTTTCTGGCTTTCACTTTTCCTCGACTGTGGAAGTTCGTTCGCTCTTTGGTTTGGACGTGAGGAGTATCCAATTCCCCCTTCCTCGTTTTGACGACGATTTTTTTTTCTGATATTGCACTCTTCCTTCCCCCAATTTCCGGAAAATTGGAGGAACCCACCCCATCTTCGTACGATGGCGCGTCCTCTCGTCACCCCGGCTTAGTGCCCAAGGTGTTTCGTTACAGGTTTGTCTGAACCTTTTGCTTCCTTCTTCAGTCTGACAGCCTTAAAAAATGTCTCCATCTTTACCGCAAACTTATCGTGTGTTGCTCTGACACCGTTCTTTGGTCCCGCATTTTTCTAAGGCCACCATTGGATTTTTGGCAGGTTGTTGCCTCTAACTTCATTGCGGCCCCATGTTGTTTTTTTTTGGGTTTTTTTTTTTTTTTTTTTTTTTTTTTTTGTGTGTTTTTGGGGGTGGACTTTCTCGTATGAACGGACTGACGGGTGTGCTTTACTTTGCCAAAGCGGGAGCTTCATTTTTCCATGCTCCCCCAGTTTTCCCCATCCTTCTTTTCGGTACGTCTGACGGCCACCCACCTTTACACCCCCTCATGGAGCTCACAGTTCCTCGGCGGTGACCTTTTTTTTACTTCTCGCCCCTTTTTCCTCCATAGATTTTTTCCCGTTGTTGATCATGCGATCAATTGCTTTTACGGTAGCCTCCATAGTTCCACGCGCATGAGCCCAGCCGAAACCAGCCTCGATCTTCGTAATTGACCCTTCTACACCACACTCGCTTGGCATTTTTACCCCCCTTTCCTTTTTTTTTTATCGCTCTTTGCCTTCGTAGTTGGGTGTCGCGTTCACTGAGTCAATTTTTATTTTCCAGGATGGTGTGCTTTTTTCCCGTGAACGAGGCTTTTTAACCAGGTCAGGTGACTTCGCCTCTCAACGGAACCACAGCCCTTTCCGATTTCCTATTCGCTAATTCCTTTCCCCGGGGTCACCGCGTGCTCGTCATGGTGTTCTCCAAGCTAACTGTTGTTCTGTGGCTCACCGCACCTATCCTTTTTCTGTTATTTTGGCATCAATCGTCGATGTTTCGTTAATTGAAGGTCTCAACCCCTTCCCCCGTTCCCGTTCTAGCTATCAGCTGACCCAAACTAAACATTTCCCCTTTTTCCCCCCGTACCCTGATTGCGATTTTTTTCCTTGAGCGTGTTTCTCTCTGAGCCCCCCCACCAGGGACTCCTCTGGCACCCGACGGTCCACCCACGTCTTTTTCTCCTTCCCTTCAAGTTTCGCTCTTTACGGTCTTTCCCTTTGTTCAGCTGGGCTTAGCCTTTCGCTCCACTAGTCATATATAGACCCCCCTCTATCTCTTTGTTTTTTTCCGGTCTTCCTCTCAGTTACCTTTGGATGGTGTGAGTCGACCATCTCTCCCATTTTTTGTCGCGGCTTTTCTCAAGATCGTTCATTCGTTTGTACAAATCTTGCCGCGGTTGGTCAGTTGGCCTTCCAGGTTCCAATTCCTCTCCCTTCCCGAACTTCACTTTTTTTTTTTTGGGAATCTCTGATCGATGTTGTTGTTCCTTCCTTGCACCCCTCTCAGTCCGCCTAGCAGTGAGCTTCCCGCCTGGAAGCTCTGCACTGTTGATGAAGTTGAGTTCCTGATTTATCCCCTCCTTGAGGGCCATCCTGGGACGCCGATCATGACCTGTCTTTCCCCTTTTGACCGCGCTCGATTGTTTCCTTTGTACCTCTCTCTTTTCCCATTCTTCCCCCCTGACCAACCATACCGCTCTGGGAGAAATTCCATGTCTTCTGTGTCCCTTCCTTTCTCAGTTTCGTTCAGTCCCCTCCCCTTGAAGTAAGGTGCCCTTACATGTTCAATGGCTTTCCTGCGCAGAGTTCGACCCCCCAGATGTCACCGTACAGCATGTAAGAAGGCTTTCATTCTTTCGTTCCTCTCACGGTCTTCGATTTTTCCCCCTCTTTCGTCCTGCCTTTCATTTTCTTTCGCGTTTTTCTTGGTCCCCTCACTTCCACGTTTTCGCAGAGCAGCTTTATGTTGACGACGGGGCATCGTTCCCACTCCTTTCCCTCGTGTCTGACGTAAGGCACAGTTTTAACTTGTAACTTTATTCGCTTTGCGCGTCTCTCTTTGTCATGTGGTGAAATCTCCTGTCCCTCCTCTTCTTCACCCCCAGCCCTCTCAATGGTCCGAATTTTCGCCATGAAGGTGCAGCTGGTGGTTGGACCCTAAAACTGCGCCACTCCCCCTCTGTTGCGCGTGAGGGTCTGTCGCCGTCCCGCCTCAGTCTCTCCTTTCTTCCCCCCCCCCATCGGCCAGTTTGCGTTTTCGTGTTTCTCCCCCTGTAGTTTTTTTTGACAGTCCTCTAGTCTCTTTCCTCCTCATCCCCGTTGTGTTTTTCTGTTCGATTACTTTAAAGAAGAGACACGACTGCGCGACAGCTCACCCTTTTCTGCTCGATCTCAAGAGAGTGATCTCCTTGTGCGGCACCTCATCCCTTCTGTCAGATAGTATATTGTTAGTTTTGTGAATTCCCCTTCTTCCCCCGGCCGACAACTTCATTACCCCCCAGTTTTGCACATTTCGGTACATGTTTGAGGTGGTATCGTTCCCCTTTTTGTTCTGATTTAACCTTCCTTAGAGATCCTCGCGCGTCTTCTTCTGATCCTGTTCCGGTTTCTTCCTTTTCGTTTTTTCCCAATCATTTCCTTGCGTTTTCCTCTTTTTCCCCCCTTTCTCTCACAACGGTCAACAAGAGGCGTCTTTGCCGTCGTCTTCTGACCACCCCTATTTTACTCCTGTTTGATCTTTTTCCTCGATGTCCTGACTGCTTTTCTCGTGCCTTCACCTGTGACCCTGGTCTTCAGTTTTCCCGATGGTTTGGTTCCCTGCGAATCTTGATGAGTCTACGCCAGCCGAGAGATGTTTAAGAGTCTTCCTGGCTCCATTTACCCGCCCATCCTATCACAAGTAATGGACCCATATCTAAGTCTGACATAAACGGTCCCTCACGTTTCCTACGGCCCCCGCTCTACAGGTCTAACTCTCAGCATCTGCCTCGGGGGCCTGATATTCTTGTCAGTCCCTCCCTTCCGCCACTCCCGCCGCGCGCCCTCTATCAGCCCTTTTCCACCCCCTCACTCCTCCTTCCTCCCTCCCCGATGGACTCCCCTTCCCTTCTTACCGGCCCCTTAATTGCTTTTCCGCTATTACCAGGCTTATCCCCTTTTTGAATACCGCCACAACGAAACCCTCCACATGCCGTTACCACCCTCTTAACGTGCCTTTTACTCTGTGGACGAACCTAGCTTTCCCGTTTCCCTTTCTCTCCCTCCACTTTCATTAGAAACACCGTTGACTCCTGCTCGCGCCACCTCTCTCCCTGAGCTCTATCGCCGCCCTTTATCCAGATCCTGACGCAACATCCGGCTTATTAGTTCTCGCCATACGCTTCCCCAGGAATGCTTTTTTTTGATATCTTCCTCTCCTTCGGCACCACCCTCATTTTCCGAGCGTGCGACAATATTCGAGTAATCTACCTTTGTTAAAAAGCTTAATTTCTTGAACTGAAACAGGTAATTTTCAGTATAGACCATGAATTGCAACCGTAAGTGGGATAATGAGTTTAAACTCTAAAAGGTAAGTAACACTAGGATCCTGGTGATTTCCAGTCTTGTGAAGAATGCTAACCCCATGGCCTCATGTTCCGCCCCTAACTGCGGCCGTGGCATCTGTGCTCCCGCTCCTATTCCGTTCGTCATGCGTGCCTCGTCTATCCTCCCGGCCGTCAGGACGAGAATGTTCCCTTCTCTGCCCCCCTTCTTCCCCCCCTTCTTTCCCTCCTTGCATCACGATGTCCCCTCCTCTCAACGGCGTCCTTCGCAGCACGCTTCCCCTTAGCGATCCTTCTCCTCTTGCTTTTTCCGTCCCCCCCCACAAGAGACACTCTCCTTCGTAGTTTTCCTCGTTTCCCGTGAGACCTCTCCTCCCCCCCTACACACTCCCCAGACCAGCCCCCCGCATTCTCCCCCCTTCTCTGATGCCTACCAAAGGCTTGTGTTGACCTGGAGTTTCTACCCCTTCGAGCTGGCGCCTGCCATCCCTCTCCCTTCTTCTTCTCCCTTCTCCGATCGGAACATTCAACGTTTTGAGCTGGGGGGATTTTTGGGACCTCAACCGGGCTCATGCCACCCGTTCTACTTACTCTTCTTCTGCGGTAGGTTCTCGCACCCTCCTCCTTCTGAGACCGCTGCCTCCTTTGAAGCGTTTTGGGAGGTCACCTACCCATAATTCCACCCTTTCTTTTCGCTCCTTCATGCTTCCCACACCATTTATTCTCTCAGGCTTCGGTTTTTAGCCCCAGAATTATCTGTGCAGGTCTGCCTCTTTTCCTTTTTTCTCAGCAACAATCCTCCTCTTTATCTCTTCAGACGATTAACCACACACCCCTCCTCGTGACCATGAATTCTTTCTTTTCCCCCTTGTCGCCCTGTTCCCTGATGGTCCAAGCCTCGTACCAACCTTAACCCATCCACTGAGGAGCAGGCGACGTGTCATTCCCCTACTTCTTGCTCTCCCTTTTCTTTCTTTCTCTGCCTTCTTCCCTCCGGTTCCATACTGGGACCCCTAGCTCTGGTTTCCCTCATGGGTTCTCCCGCCGATAATTTTCTCCCCTCTGCCCTTTCTCCTTTTTCTCTCTCTCTGGTATCTGTTCCACCCATTCCTTGCTTTACGCCTTTCCCCTTCTTTGTCGTCTCCCCTTACCTCCTACACCCGTGAGATTGTGGCAGCACTCTTCTCTGAGGTTTTTGACGGTCCTCTTCACTCTGCTGTATGAGAAGGATCTCAACCTCGTGAACGCCCCCAGGGCTCTCGGATCCTTTCACCCCTTGGGAATACGCCGACAGTTGTTCGGCACGATCTCACTGTCCCAGACCAGGTTCGAGCACAAAGTGACATTTGCAATGATCCTGTAAGTAACGTTTCACGTCCCGATCTACCTCGTTCGAAGATAATCGCTCGTTCCCCCTTCGCTCCACTACAGTCACTTTTCCAGCCTGTTACTTCTTCCGGGTCTGATTTCTCTACCAAGCACAAGGCATAGGTCGTTTCGGACACCAACAGACCTGACGTCTGAACTTTTTTCTCTGGACTGCTGTGCCAAGAAACATGTCGCAAACAAAAATTGCACCAATCCCGAGCCATCCTTTCTCCTAAAGGTCGCGAACGCTCACACGTTGTCCCTTGAGACCACGCTCTGCCCGTACGAACCAATACGTCTAGCGGAATCGAAGAGCAAATCAGTTTTCCAGTGGGTGGGCAGTCTCTTGAGAGAGATACTGGCAATGCCCTTGTGTGTGCTCTCGGGCATGTTGGTAACCATGGTACCTTCTGCGGCGTCATCCTTTAGTAATTTTCACATATTCTTGTTCTCTCCGTTGATTACTGTTCTGAAAATATTTCTTTTCTTGTCTTCTTGGATTCCCCCCCCCGTAAAACCCAATTCTTGGTCGTGGGCACCACCTTTTCGTTTAATTGCGGTGACACTGGGATCCCTTTCATGATTCCTCTTCTCTGCAGGATAGATGTGAGCCGGTGTTTGCTCCTGCGACTAACTGCCATTTTGGACAAGGTAGCCGCCTCGTCCCCACGGGCCTCTTTTTTTTATTAGATCTCCCCCTTCCCCCGAACTCCGCTTTTATCTTACCTGACCTGAATTTTCGCCTCGTACTCCCCCAACCTAGCCGCAC
>Ga0179593_1405453_pt1 | contig 11066 bp, 11 predicted proteins | sample CZODoug2_1_08_16_FD_185931 | JGI IMG/M metagenome (GOLD analysis project Ga0179593, IMG submission 185931) | Vadose zone soil fungal communities from Angelo Coast Range Reserve, California, USA - CZODoug2_1_08_16fungal (PacBio error correction) | ecosystem: Environmental > Terrestrial > Soil >... | reverse complement strand
GTGCCACGCTGTGTTAATATGTTCTTACCTTTAGTGTTCAATGACCTCCGAACTTATTCCAAGCAAGCCCCCTTCTTCTCTCCTCAGGACACTAGCCCCTTTGATGTCACTTGCTCTTTTTTGGGTCTTTTTCCTTCATCCAGGCAGGCGCACACATTGCCAGGAGGTCCCAGCCCTTTGGCCAAAACATGGCTCCTCGATGGGGCGCGCGTTTTTGAAAACAGTAATTCTCGACATGCATCTTTCTTCCTCCCTTCTGATAGCTTGTTCACGAAGTCTTGCTCCCTGACGCCCCAGAGCCACCCCCCCTTCTCGGACCCGTTCCCCTCTTTTCATCGCCTGTTTTAACGCGCGCGGGAAGGCTTCAGTCTTTTTTGTACGGCTTCGTCCAGGGGGACCCAGTTGTGAGCGCGCCGCAGTTCGACTCGCGTGCGCGCCCCGCCAGTCATTAGATGTACCGATTCCACGGGATCTTTTTGACTTTTCTTTATCCGCCTCCCCTCCAATGACCTTTTTCCGCTCGTGAATCCGGCGCCAGCTATTGCATATTTTTGGATCCGAGATGCCTTTGCTGTGGTTGGTTTTGGGTGGGTAGCGATCGAAGGGGTTGCCCTTTTTTCCCGCCCCCCCTTCCTTTCGTCCAATGAATAATTCCGGACGTGCTTTGTTGATTCGAATCTTGACCCGTGCTGTATGCCGCTGCGGCGTCGAGATGGTTTTTTTTCTTTATCTCAGATATTTTATCTGAATGTTTCGCAAATATTTGCGCCGTCACCTCCTGTCCCTTTCTGCTCCCCTTTTCCACGCTTGCAGGGGTACATTTATTTGGGGATTGTAAGTTTCCTGCTCGTAGTTTGCCGAATGATGACCCTCCTCGATCGGCGATGCGCGTATCCCCTCTCCTCTGACTATGCCCCTACCGTTCTCGCGACCCCCTAGGGCACTTTTTTGTACTCTGTCGAACGCGGCATTGATCCCTTTTTCTCCATTCAGGTGCTTTTCTCTCTTCACGTCGCACCTTCGTCGGCGCTCTTCGGATTCAGATAGGACTTCACTTTTTTTTCCCCCCCCCCAACCTCCCCCGCAAGCCATATTTCTTTCCGTTCCTTAATGTTCGGACGGTAGAATGTGCCAGTTTTTGGGGCCGCCATCTTTCGCGTCTTCGGTCCCATCTTTGCGCCGCGTCCATTCTTCAGCCAGTCCCCCCATTCCTCTTCCGTTTCGTGTTAGATGCCGTCCAACCTTTCCAGTAAGATATTGCTGATCCACCGAGCCGCCGTTTCGCGTCGTCTTCTGCCCCTTTTCTGCCCTTATCTTTTATGCAGTTATTGGCCCCTTACCTTCTTTTTCTCCCGAGGCTCGTAGCATCTCCGGTTTTTTTCGCCACAGCCTTCAAATAGCCAGTATGCTGGTCTTTCCCCCTCCTTTTGACCACCGAGTTAACTTTTCGTTTTTTTTTCCCCTTTCTCCGATTCCTTCGCTATAGGCAGCCCCCCCCGTTACTTAACAGAGCCTCCCAAACAGATCACCGAACGCCCTTGCCTTCGGCTTCCACCTCTTTTCCTTTTTAGCGATCATTGTCCTGGCGTCCCCCAGCCCCCTTTGTTTTAGGCTTGGGCATGAACGTTTTGTTTTGCGCGCGGGAAAGCAAACCCACGAGGCTGAATTCCCCCCTTCCAACACAGTTTTGGACCCTGCTACGGAACTTAGACCCTTTTCCCCTTCCTCGGACCTCGCAGATGGAATTCATAGTTACAAGCTTGCTGCGTTTCTCCAAAACCATCCCCTTCTTTTCCTTTCTATTTGTCAGACTCCTTTGCTTTTTCCTCTCCCTCTTGCTTTCCAGGCCGCAGCTTAAGATCCCCGTCCCCCCCCTCACTCATTCTCTTTCCGCTACTCTTTTAAGTTTTTTTTTTTTTTTTTTGAATCTAGATGCAGTTTCAAGTTTCGCTTTTTTTTCTTTGCCCCCTTTTTTTTTCTGCTCCCTTCGGTCCTTCATTCCACTGCCATAGGAATGCGGCCCCCCAGCCCGATATAGAAAAACCCGACCTGGTGTTTCCCGACCCCCTTTTCTAAAGATCATTTTTCGCCCCTGCTGGATGGGCTCCTGTTCTTCTGTGCCATTGCCGAATCCTAGGAAAGCAATGTCTTTCTGTGCCTTTTTCGTACTCTTTGTTATCATCGTTTCGCCTTCGCCCGTCCCCCCCCCCAACTGCAATAGTATATTTTTCTACTTTTTTCCCCCCAAATCTCTTGGCGCCCCCAGGGACCGTCACGCGTTTTTTTACAATACTTGTGGAAGAGCGGCCCCTCTCCTTGCGGCTTGCCCCCTCTTTTTTTCAAGGACTCCCTTTTTTCCCCCCCCGACCTGTCCTCTCCCCTTTGAATCCTCACCCGCAAAAAACAGCTTCCTGATGCTCGTTGCACCCAGCGCCATCTTCCCATTTTTCCCTTCGCCGCCCGTTTGAGCTTACGGATCAACTTTTTTTGATCCCCTCCCTCCAAGCAGCTATACGAGATTTCCGTCTACCTAGATTCCGGCACTTAGACCAGGATAGAAGACCGGTCCCTCCCTTTCCTGATACTACACGATTTTAACGGTTTTTTACACCCTTCCCTTTCCTCCGTTGCTACCGTATTGAAGAGCTTCGCGTTGGGATCGGTTCACATCCTTCCGCAATTCACGTGGGCCCTCCTCTTTCTTTCCGTGATATCAGCAATGGAATACCCCTCCGTCACCTTTTCCCCCCCCCCCCAAGCCCTTTTTTTTTTTTTGATTTTTTCCTGTGAAGCGGCGCTATTCGCCCCCCTTTTCCCTTCTGGAACCGCCCGCCGTCATCCGCCGATGCTGCTGTGCGAATCCACTATGTCTTCGTTGATCGCAGAAAGGCCCTTTTTCCGTCATATTCCCCCCTTTTTCTCCCCCTCTCTGTTGCAATTTGATTCCCGCGTTGGTCCTTTTCACGCAATGAATCATGGTAATCTCGCCTTGAGCGCCACGAATCGCCACTTGCCACATCATACTCCCCCGTAGACAGTCCCCCATGCCATGACATGCTCCGTGACCCATCTATTGTCTACTTTCCTTATTAGACCTTGCCCGGACGATTTGACAAATGACACTCTCTCAGACTTACAGCGTCCCTACTATTGCGTTCAGGCAGCGGATTCGCACAGAACAATAAATTCTCCCTTCTATCAATGCAAGTTGTGGGCGATTTTTTTTTTCTTTGCGGTTCCCTAAGAGCCTTCGACGCCGGGATCCCCACATATTTATAGCAGTGCGGACATCCACGAGTGGCTTCGTAGAGAAGCGAGAGCGCGAAAACAATATCCCTCCCCCCATCTACCCTTCGGCCTTTTCCATATGATGAACCCTTGCGCCCCGGCGAGGTTCCCCTCTTATTTTCCCCCCTTGCGCTATCCGGCCTTCCCTCGCCCTCCTCTGCAAACCCCGAGGACCGCCGCGCTTCCTCCTTCTATGGCCAAACAGACGCGAATTATCCCTTTCTCCGCGTTTTTCTTTCTATTTTTTTTTGGCCAGCCCAAATAGTCCTTCCCCCCCTCCCAACCGCACACTGGCCCCCCTTGCGAACGGGCCACGCGCGCGAGTTCCATGTATACTCACCGCGTGCTTGTCACCCCCTCCTTTTTCAGGCAATGTTTTTTAACGTTTTAAGGTCCATTCTTTTTTTGTCCCCTTTCGAACGAATCCAACAATCCCCTTTCTAAGCGTTTCCAGCGGGGCAGACCTTTTAGGCCTTTCCAGTCATGTTCCAATCCTATCATGAAACAATTCAACGGCCAGCCACCTACACAGCGTTACACGCACCCCCCTTTACTCTCCTCGTTGTTGTGAGAACCCATGATTTCCCTGTGCCAACTATAGGCCCCGGTACTGTTCCCATGACACTAGAATATTTTCCACACCCTCTTGACCTACCCCCTGCCCCGAAGCTGTAAACCCCCTTGCCGTGTTTGTTGTCTTTAATTGCCGACCATCCACCCCAGGCTGCACCCCTCTCGACCAACTAGCCTCCTGCCACGGTGAAATAAACAGCGGCCTCCCCCTCTTTCGAGGCCTACCGGTTAAAACATGCCTGCCGCTTATTTCTTCCCAGGTTTTTTTTCTTTTAGGCTGTCAAGGCTCCACGACGTCGTGTTCCCGGCTAAAGAACGGACTTGGCGATTTTCACCCCTCGCTAGTATATTCACGCGGCTCGGCCGGACGAGCCCCCCTCTCCAGAGTGAGGTACCTTTTTTTTCGAGGCTCTTTCCCTCTTTTCCCTCCAGTTTGAACAGCAGTTGATTTCCTTTTTTTTTTTTTGTTTTGTTTTTTTTTCTTTTTTTTTTCCTTTTCTTTTTTTTGTTGGCTTTTTTTTTTTTTTTCTTTCTTATGCGCCGTGCGCCGCAAATTTCCGCAGAATTGATGCACCGCCGCCCCCCCCGGTGAGTGTACTTTTTTCTTTTTTTTTAGCGATTTCCCCCCCCAACCCCGTGCACGCTCGAAGCCTTTCCCTAGGCCCCATTCCGGGCGGGGCGCCAGACTCCATTATTGCGGAGCGCGAGGCGCAGGTGAGACATCGCGCCCGCCGCTCCGCATCACCAGGATAATAGGCCGCGTCCTAACTTTTTTCGAATTCTACGCCCGTGCCGCCATGTTCCTCCCCTTGCTGCTGAGGATTTTACCCATTTCACCTATCCCCCCCCAGGTCAGATCATGGTCTTTTTGGCGCCAAACTGTTGTCCGCTGATGAGCCCGCCTAAAGGCAAGATTTTCCTGTTCCTTTTTTCCTTTGCTTGTAATGATTATCTTTTCTTGCAGGGTCACCTCCCACGGGGAATCACGCATCCCCCTCCCCCCCCCCTTCTGTGCGCCCGATGATGACGTACAGGAGTCATTTGAACTTTTCCCGTCTGAAACAACCTAAGTGGATTCGCCCATTCCCCTTTGGAGGCGTTTCCCCGAGCCCTTCATGCTGAGGCCTTCATTTTATTGGCCGCAAAAGCACCCATCCGACCCCCCCCCCCCTTATTACCGTTTCACACGCGTCCTTTTTCTTTGCGGATCAAGAATAGTGTCCTGACGCAGGTCGGCCCACCGTTAATTCTTCCTCGATGTGTGCGAGATCCTTACGACTGCAGTTTCTTTACTTTTTTTTTTTTTGTGTTGTCGTCTACGATTTGTAGCCCCTCCCACCCCACCCTCCCCCCCCCATCCACCCCCCCCCCCCCACCCCCCCCCCGCCCACCTGCATTTGCCGCTGTGGAAACTGTATCAGTCGCCCGCGTTTTTCCGGCTTCCTTCCGTTATCGGTCAGTTTCCCCTTTTCCCTTTCATTCGAGCCGTTTCGGACGTGGGTCCGCCTCCGTCGCCGCACTTCTCAGCGCCCCCCCCGTCAAGATGTTGTGTTTAAGGTCAGAACTTTTTTGTTTGTTTCCCAGTTCAGTCGAGAGTTTTTGCGACCTTCCAGTGTTGCGACCTGGCGCAAGTTCCTTCAGTAATTCACCCCCCCCCCTTCCTCCCCCGACTAAGAGTAGCCCCCTTCGGCTCTCCCCGCCCCTTTTCCCCCGTAGACCTGATAATGACTCCCCTAATGTGGTTGTGTTCAGGCATAGGGCTGCAACTCCTTTTTTTGGCGTCCCCCGTGCCCCATCAACCCCCTTGACGCCTTCCCCCCCAGAGGACACAAGAAGAACCCCAAGTGCGGCAAAGAGAAGACGTCATTTTTTCCATTTAAGGTCCCCTACCCCCCTATTTCCCCCCAAGCAAGTATTCTTTACTGATTGCCCGGATACAAACCATCCCAGTCTTTCTACGTACGACCTGTTTTCTCCTAAGCTGGTATATTCATAACTACGGATGATACGACTGTCATAAGGAATAAGGTACCCTACCCCTTTCCCCACTTATTTCCCCCTCCTATTTTGCTATGTTAGAATGAGGCACACTGTTGTTGGGGTCTTGACGTTCTCGCCCCCTCCCTTTTTCTGATGGGCTTCTCTTTTCCAGCCCTTCTACATTCACCGTTATTATGGTGGCAGCCCTCCCCCTCCCCTCACGATAAATAATGGACAATGCTCTTTGGATGCAAGGGGTTAGTGACCTCCTTTTTCTTCTCTGGAACTTTCTTTCTTGTGTCCTCTGTGTTCTTCCCTTCCGTTTCCAGACCCCACCCACAAAACCTTTACTGTTAGCCACACATGTTTGGCTGCCAGGCCTGGCAGTGTTCACCATATCTGGGGACTTCGAATAATCTGTTCTGGTTGGGTCCTGTCAACTTTTTTCATGACTAACTGCGCCAGCGCAACAATCCCCCACCGCGACATTCGATTGGTTCTGACCCACTCGCTTACTACTGTTTTTGCTTTTCCGATTTTCTTCTTCCAAGAGGACCCCCCCGCTCCGGGCGACTACTCAGCTGTTTGCCAATATCTTTTCCCTTCTCTTTGCATTCAAGGCCATACGTTCCCCCCCTTACCCCACGTTTTTTGCGCGTTGATACAGCAACCCTTTTTTTCTTTCTCTCCACCTCTCCCCCCTACGTAGCCCAGAAGGCTCCTCGCTAATTCGATCTCAGTTCCCTTCATTTCCGACTTTTTCACGTGCGGACACTGCCGGCAAATGTCTGGGATCGTCCCCGCATGGCACTACTCACTTCAACCCCTTTTTTTAAAGTATTGTCCCATTTAGTTTGTTTCCTCCTTTGCTATGAAAGGACATAATGAAGGTACGTCCGCCCGCACCTTTACGTGCTTTTCTCCTCGAGCCACGGGTCCACTCCGTTTCTTCGCAGGAAGCGCTGTCCTCAATCTCGCGCGTCGGATCCGAGCAGCCTTTTTGTTTTTGGTGTACAGCACGTACTTTTCCCACAAGCCGCGTACCGAATCGCATCCACCTCTTTCCCCTTTGCCCCCTTTCCTTTCAGCGTGACCCCCCCCCTTAGCTCAAAATTTCAAGACAACATGATCTTTCCTTTTGAAAAATGAATACTCGACGCTTGTCACCGTGCACATTTTCACTTGTCGAGGATTCGACCACCAAACATGTGCCCGACACGTGCCCTTTAATTTGCCAGCGGGCCATGTCCCGGTTGTTTTCGTCTTCCCCCTCCCTTTTTGAGCGTTTTCTCGGCAGGACATCATTCTTGCGCTGAGTCCATGGTAAGGCACGCGCGTTGGCGGAGGGTTAGTATTTTTTATGGCTCGGAAAACATGGACACGCCCAAAGCTTAGCCCGGTGCGTTGGACAAAGATTGGGCTTCAGGTTCTCTCCCGAGGGCACTAATGCTTCGCTGGAACTGATCTTTTCCCCTTTCCCCTTCCACATCCCACTCATGGAGAACGTTCCTGTTGCCAACACTATGTACTGCCTTACTCTGGCGCGTTGGCATTCGTCCCGCCCCCTGACCCTAACATCCCCCTCTTTTTTTTTGGAGAGGGCATGTTAGGACCTGTGATTATTGAGCAATTTTTTCACCGTTCTGGACTCTTCTGGATGTCCCCTTCCCTGGTCTTGTCAACCCCTGAGAAGCGTCCCCTTCTGTTCCTTCGTCCCAGCCTCGTGCCTTTGCCACTCTTTCAGTGCTTCCCCAATTAATGAGCCTAATTCCCCCCCCCCCTTTTTATTTCCTTCTATATTTCCCTCCTCATAAGTTGATTGTTTTTCTGGCCGGTAAAATTCGGTTAATTTCTTGCTCCGGTTCCTTTTCACTTATTCAAAGATTTGAAATCCCCATGACCTTTCCCGTTCCCCCTTCGATGGGGTTGTTGGATTTGGTAATTCTCCCACAAAAGGCAGACACCCGCCCATCCAGGGCACCCTGTACCATACCTCCCTATGTTTTTTTGGGACCCCTCCTGTAATTATCCCTGCCTAGCCGAGACCTCCTCAAGTGCTTCGGTTAAAGAGGTCGGTCTGTCGGAGGAAGCAGCAACGATTCCCATCTTCCTTCTTTCATAGATTTACCCCCCCCCAGTTTTCTTGCTTGTCCAACGTTGAGGTACAGGGAGTGATCTTAAGCGAGCGAATCCTCAGCTCTTGACCTGCTTTTTTTCCACTTGCCTGCAGATTGAGACTCCACCGGATATCTGCCCTTGTAAACGGCTTTCTGTTTTAGCCATATTTCCACCCCCCCTTTTTCAGATTTTTCGTGACTTACGAGTTCAGCTTTATTTGGCGATTTCGCTCGGTTGGGAGCCCTCAAGATCTCCCCATAGGGTCGGACTTGAATTGGCCGTTTGGTCGCACTGTTGTCCTCACTCCTCCCGTCCGGCCCCCCTGCGCATGTACTTTGTGGATTGCTTCCATTTTTTTCACTTCAGATCTGGTCTTTGTTCGTCCCCCAATTCAATTGGAGTCACGTGATGGCTGGGGTCTTCTTACTTTTTGTGGAATGCCTTAGTGTCCTTAGCTTTTTCTCGTACATGAGAGTTTTTCATTGCGTGCGGCCGCACAATGTAACGATATGCACGCTCGTAGCCCTCTATGATGAGTCACCCTTTCTCCCTTTTTTCCCACCCCGCGGATGATCGGTCTCCATCCTGTGCCCCCCAAGCCCTTCCCCTTTTTATTTTTTTTTTCCGTTTATCCTTCAGGTCCTGGTCTCACCCAAAAGCCACCATCTCTTTTTTTCCGTGACGGTCTCCTGATGGCTATCCTGTGAGGCCGAAAGTGGCATTTTTGAGTTCCTTTTTTCCCGAATAGGACGCCGCGGATTGCTTCCTTCTATTTTTCCGTAGGTGAGCGGCAAGTTGCGTTTTTTTCTGTATCACACCCTCCCCTGCGTTCCTTCACCTTCCGCGGAATACGTTCCTCTTTATATTTCCCCCCCTGATCTTAGAATGAGAGGCTTCATCTTCCTCCGCGCGAACGAGCAGCGGAAGCGAACTTCTGGTCCCCGGGATTTCTGAGTGTTCAGCCACAAGATGTCGGGGTTTTTTCTTCTTCTTTCTTAAATTTGCGATGGAAACCCCTTCAAGGTCCGCCAATAACATGCTCCTCTTTGCTCGGTCTTCCTTGAACTTGCCTTGACCCCAAAGTGAGTTGGTGCCTTTCCATCCCCTTCTTTTTTGCGGGTGAAAGCACACCACACAGCTTTCCCCCCAAGTAGACAATGGTTCCCATGTATCTTATCAGGGTATCCAGGTTTCCTCCCCCTTTGCCCCTCCCCCGTGTCCCATTGAGTGTTCGTTAAAAGCCCAACCATCCGGTTGATTTGTTTTACTGTCTTTATTTTTCAGTCGGTATCTGGCTTCCCCATGCTGAGGGCAGACGGTTATAAAGTCACGTTTCCCCCCCCCCCTCAAACATCTCTCTCTTTTCCCTGTTGTTAGAGGAGAGATTTGAGTGAAGTTGGTGTCCGTGCCCCGGGGTCAATATCCTCCCGCCTGGCTTTTTTTTTCCCCTTTTTCTAAACGGCCCGTCACCACCTGGATGGTTTTCACCGCACTAATTTCAACGGAATACCTCAATTTGAACTCCTTTGGGATGCCCCAAGGAGTGAACTGACCGTTTCAAATGCTGATCTTTATTTCACCCTTTTTTCTCCTCTATTTCCATAGTTTGCTTTACCCGCCCTAACCCCCCCCCCCAGTCTAATGGAAGAAATACTACATTTTTGGTGCGGAGGATACCGTTCCCTTGTTTCAAATCTTATTGTTTGGGTATTCGAAGTGCTGGGTATTTCTTCCCTTCCGGTCCTGAAGTCCTGCGCCTGGAACCTATCCCAGAAACCCACGCGAAATCGTCTGTTCTTCTTTCCCTCTGCATCTTTCCCCCCTATTTATTTGCCTCGGCTAGTCGCCCCCCCTGACTCACGTGACGATAGCGACGCGGCGTTCTCCGCTGCTGCTACCTGCTCGATTTTTTCCTCATCTTTTAAGCAGAAGACTTTTGAAAACGCGGGCTTTGGAAAGCAAACCGTCACCCCCTGTTTGAGCTTTTTCCCTCGGTCCCGCTCCCCTATGAAGGCCCTTTATTTTTCCCCCCGATTTTTAGACAGTATTAGTTCGCAATCCGTCGCTCCCGATGCCTGGGAAACTTTCTCGGTTCCCGTCCTTCCTACCCCGCAAAAGGTGTAAAATGGTCTTTCTTTTTGTTTCTTTTTTATGACCTTCAATCATGAAGGATCCGTTCACCCTTGACTTGCATGCTTGTGCTTCCACTATTGGAGACCGGGTTCAGTCCGTCGTGTTCCTCTGGGGCTCCCTGGCGGGACCTCTTCCTTTCGCCTTTTTTTCCCCGCACAGAGGCGGGACAGATCTTATGCCTTTTAAAGCACCGGGAAAATCGCATTTTACCTCATTTTTCCTGAACACCCTCGCCTGCCCCGTTTATGTTACAGCCCCAGGTCCCCCGTTTTTCCCGTATATTTGCGACCATCCCCCCCCTGATGACTTTACATCCTGATGAACACCCAGTATGCAGCGATCACCTGTGCCCCCCATTCAAGGTGGCTACCCAAGCTTTCAAACCTGTGCGCACGTCTGCATTATTTTTCATCATGACTTTCTATTTGTTGCCGCTCACCCGAGCGCCCGCGGGCCTTCTCCCACAACCACCTCTTCTTTCTCGATTAGGCGGGGTTTCTCGCTGGTTTTTTCTTTGGAAGCCCGCCGCACCCATTGCCAAGGGCCCAACTGATGTTTTCGGAAGTCATTTTCTGGCATTTCCGCGTCTCTGGCAAGTTTGACTGATTCTGGCTTCCCCGTGCCTCTCTTTTTCGGAACATTTACCTCAACTAACGAATCCCCCGCCGCGTTGAAAAACCCTCACATTGAATCGGCCTTGGCTGCTTTTGAAATATTTCTACAGACCGTTACCTTCACCCCCCCTGTTCATTGTTCCAGGGGACGATGTGCGGGCCTGTTAGATACGCTTTTCCCCCCGACAGAGGATCTTTTCCGTTTGCCGGATTTACCTTCTTTCCCCCCCTGCGGATTCCGCTCCCCCAACACACCGGAGACTCTTTTACGTCTGGGGCAGTGTCGCTGCTTCTGTTTCCCTTCCCCCCTTTTTTTGCCCCCCGCTTTGAACCCCCTCCCACCGTTTCTGGTACACGCTC
>Ga0179593_1255546_pt1 | contig 11066 bp, 13 predicted proteins | sample CZODoug2_1_08_16_FD_185931 | JGI IMG/M metagenome (GOLD analysis project Ga0179593, IMG submission 185931) | Vadose zone soil fungal communities from Angelo Coast Range Reserve, California, USA - CZODoug2_1_08_16fungal (PacBio error correction) | ecosystem: Environmental > Terrestrial > Soil >... | reverse complement strand
CGCTCCGATGGTGAGACAGGACTGGCGGTCAGCGCCTTTTTCCCCAGACCTGCCGGATCCTCTCTTCGTTTCTCCCCGACCATTTTCCGGTTTTTTTTTGCCTTTTGGTCCGCTCTAGTTGAAATGACCCCCCGCGGGCAACCCCTGTTGAAACCTTTTTGGTACTTTCCGACTCACTATCGGGGTGGAAGGCGCGTAAGAAAGGTTTATATACACGACTCCCTCGTAATGAAATTGCAAGAGCGACCCTCAAGCTCTTTTTGACTTTCCTCCTTTCGTAGATGTTCTCTTTTTTTGCTGTAGCGCGCAGGTCGTTACAACTCGTCTCGTGTTTTGGTTTTTCCTCGACGATACGTGTGTACCATTGGCCTCGCGGCAGGAAAGGAACCCTTTCCGTCAAATTTCCATTTCCCCCTTTGATTTTCTTTGCCTCTCTCCCCTGGTCATTTTGTCAACCAGGTTTGACCACCGGTCAGGTACAGAATAGCCCCCCCCCCCCTCCAGGTTGTCTGCGAGTAGGTCCTTTGGCGATGCCCCTAAGTTCCTTGTTTGTTCTGTCGACGGCGAATCCCGCCCTCCTATTCTTTATGGTCTCCGTCCTTTTCGAGCCTCCCCCCTTTCCCTACCCCCTCTCTCCGCGAAGTTTAAATTTCGTTCTTGTCCAAGAGTGGTAGACGCCCCCTCCCCGCTTGCCCCTCTCGGGCAACCCCCTTCTTTCCTCCGGCTCGAAATAATGCGCTGATTCTCTGCGTAGGACCCCCGTCGTCGTATCTCTGCCAGGGACCTGTTCTTCCCCCTTCGCGGCGCAGGGCCCCTGGATGATCAAAAACGCCTAGTAGAACAGCCGGCTTCTGTTGGAACGCGCTGTCCCTCCGTCCTCATCGAGCCCGTCCTTGGTCCGGTCTGTCCTGCCAGTGCCTCAGCGTTATGTACGTACAATGCCCGTCTTCTCTTTCTTTTGCGCGCCGGGCTTTCCAGGTCTCTTCCTTCGTGGTTGGATTATTATTTTCATGTTTCGATCTTTTTACTGGGTGTTTGTCGCCCCGAGCCTTTTTTAATCCTTCCTCTCCTTCCAGCTCCGCCAAGTTTTATCCCTTTACGCCTCGGTATCGACTGATACGGGACGATAGGCCAGCCATGTTTTGTCGTCCCCATTCGCAGGCTTTTTTTGTCTTTGTCTAAGAGAAAGATGGCCTGACCTATCCCCGTTTTCAGTTCCCTTCCTTTACTCAGCAACACGGAAAGAAATGCCTTTCCCCTTTGTTTCCCTCCGCGGGCCTTCTCCCCCCCCGTCCCCACTCGTCCCACGTGCGCGCTTTAACGTTCTTTCCTTGCGTGCATTGTTGTACTTCAGGACTGACCGCCAGTCGCGCGACTGTTTCTCCCCGTCCAAGGCGGGGCATGTCGGAGTCTTTCTTGAGAACACGCAGGCTCCTTCTGGTTTCGCTTTCCTCCCACAGTCAAGAGCCAGGCACCTTTCTGTTTTTCCCTGACCCCTAAGCGGGTTCCCTGTTTTCCTGTTTTCTTACTTTTTTAGCGCGAAACCATCTTGTTTGACCTTTTCCACGTTTTTCAAAATAATTGAAAACATTGAAAAATTGAAGCCTTTTGTTTCTTTCTTCCCTCCTCTTTGGGTCAGGGTTTTCTCGCATACCGGTTTTTTTCTCCCTTCCGGACCCCACATGCGGTATGCTGATCTCATCCACTTCTCTGACGGTCCCCGTCCCATCACGATCTCTTTTTCCGTGCGAGCGCGAGGATTTCCGTTTTTCCTGGTTTAACCGCCCTCACGGCGCCGGATTCTCCCTTGTCTTCTAGCCTCATTTACCCATATCCTTGAGCCTTGTGATGTTGAATGGTTTCACGAAAGAAAAAGGCCCAGTCTTCAGTCTGACTGGTGAACTTAAGATCTGCGCTTCTTCTTTTCTCTTCACCTATTCCCTTGCAGGCCCTGGTGCGTGACCGATCGAGGTTTTTTGGTCGTACCAAAGGCCGGATGAAGTTGAGCCCAGCCCGAGCGCTTCGGTTATCAGGTCCCACAATCACAGTTCCGGATTGGTTCCTTCTTTGACGTCAGTGAGAAACCTTCCCATGCTCTTCTGGATGCTTTTTCCCCAACTTCCGACTTGTCCCCCTTTCCGCTGTTCCCCTCTTCCTCCCTTCCCATGACTCCGAATCTTGCTCCTTCAAACTTAGTCTAATGGCTTGAAACGCTCCGAAAAAATTTGGGCCCCCTCGGTTTCCTGGTTTGACTCCTCTTTCGGGTTTCGCTCTTTCTACCACTTCCTTCACCTGCCTCCAATAGTTATACGGAGGCTCCCAATACCTGTCCACTGCTGTCCTGCTGTAATTCATCAACTCCCTCTTGCACGCCCCTTTTTTGCCCTATGACTGGGGGTCCGTGCATTTTCCCCCCTTCTTCGACCTTTCACCGCAAACGGCTGACGCCATGTTATTATTTTGCTGACTGCTCGAATTATACGACCGCACCTGCCGGAGGAACTCAGCTGTTCCCCGGCCCTTTTAATGAGTTCTCTACCCAGTGGCTCCCCTTTTATCCTTCTCCCTTAATCTTTCAAGCATCGCTTTAAATTAAGGTGCTTCTTCTGCGCAGTGGGAGATGTTTGAGTACTATGTCTCCTGACGCGCTTTTAAGACCAACTCCCCCCATGAACCCGATCTGTCCTTCTTTTTTCGCAGGCCGGAGTCCGTCTGACACCGCCCGAGGGTCCGTAACAACGAAAGGATCTCTCCGTTCACCTACCCAACAGTCGTAGGAGGATCCTTCCGGCCCTTTTGCACCTTCATTTTTTCGATAAGAAACCACAACCCCCTTCTGAAGTCGACCTTCCGCGACATCACAATGGGGCCCAAAATAAGTTCGGAGTTCCTGGAAGACCTCACTCTTTTCAATTCTCTTTTTCCTCTTCAGGCGTCCGACGAGCACCCTCCAATTTCTCCGTATGCGCAAATACTGATGATTTTCGAATAGTAAACTCTACTTTTCTTGCATGAGTTTTGTTTGCTTCACGAGGAACTCTATTTCAACCTAAACTTTGTCTTTCCCCCCCCCCCCCTTGACCTATTACCATGGCACGCAACGACTGCCGAGTTTTCCCCTTCCTGGCCCTGGACGCCCGAGCCTACCTAGGTGAACTCCTTACTCAGACCGCCCTTTTATTTTTCGGGCAGTGGTCCTTTGACACATTTTTCCTTTTTCCTAATGGAACCATTGAATAGCTGGAGTCACTTTTTTCCGCCCGTCCGGTACACCCCGCAAGGACTTTTACTTGGGTCGAACGGGATAATCTATCTCTTTCTCCAAGTTTGTTGTTTTTTTATCGATCTCCCCTTCGAACCCCGTAACCTTCCTTTTCCTGTCTTTCCTTTTCCGACCTTTTTTCCCCAGGATGGCTCTTCCATGGTTTCCAGGATTTCCTTAAGTCCTTGTCGATGACGTGGGACCTGGAAAGCGCCCTACCAACGGCTCTTTCTTCATGTCAGTCACCCGGTTCGGAGCGCTGGGCGTCATTTTCTTCCTTTCTTCCTTTTTCTCCTTTTTCCTTTTCGTGCGTTGCATGGTACCGGCCTCCCAAGACGTTTGGACAGTTTGATAGAGGTACTTCGTTCCTCCCCCTGCGTCCTTTTCCGCCTCTATTTGACGAGTGAGACCTCTTTCTTTGTCCGCTCCTTCTCCCCGTCTTTTTACGTCCTGCAGTGTCTTTTTCCCGCTTTCGTGAGAAGTCTCGATTCTTCGTCCCGGCATCCCCCCGTATTCTTTCACAATGGGATTCTTCTTCGGTTTTCTCCCCCTTTTTCGTCCACCATGCAGTGATGCAGACGCGGACGAGTCCCTATTAAGGGGGTTCTTTTAACGGGTAGAATCTCCGGTAGTTGTACGGTCCTTAGGTTTTCTCTTTTCTTCTGTCCCCTTCAACAGTCCGGATCTCAGGTTCGATGAAGGTGGGACGGAACTCTCTTCCTAATCCCAGCCGCCCCCAAACATCTCCGCAGCCTCCGAGCTTTTTTTTTCTTGTTTTGCATTTTCCTTCTTTTCCTTCTCGCCTCGAGCACGTAACCCCTTGTGATTTCGCCCCCCCCCCCCCCTTGGCCGCCACACGCTTGAAGTGAATCAGGGTGAGGGTCGGTAGAATCTCCCCCCCCACTCGTCTCTTTTTCGGTTTCCTCCTGTTTCAGGTCAGCGAATCAGTTTCTGTCCCCTCTCTCGTTCATGCCCAGGCGCTAGGTCCTCCCCTTCTTTTTCCTGCCCGGAATTATGGGGATAAGGTCCCTCCTTTCGGCCTCATTTTGGATCATAATTGATCCCTAGTTTCTTCCGTCTCTAGTTTCTCTACCAGAGCTTAGTCGACCTTGCTCTTTTCGTCGCCAGTCGGGATCTTTTCACTCCTCTCTCCCCTTGTTTTATTTTCGGCGGATTCGAGCCTGTCGCCGTCCCTTTCCCTTGTTTTTGACATCTGAACTTCGGAGGTTGGTTCCCCCACATGATTCCCCCCCCCTGAACCCAGGGGGACTTCTTACTAGTCCAGACTGGAGCTTCCCGACTGGTAACAGGTCTGGTTTCCCCCTGCTAAAAGCGCACGCTTGGTTTCTTTCTCCTTCCGCCTTCCTTGGTACGCCCTGGCCCTCGTATCCCCCTCCCTCCGTAACGGGCAGCAACGCATCGTTCGCTGTTTAAATTCCCCCTTCTGTCATATTCAAGTACCTTTCCCTCCTTCCCCCGGTACTTTTTTTATTTCCCCCCCCTTGCCGCCCCCATTTTGTTTCTCGATTTAGAGCTGGAAATTTTGCCCCCAGAACCCTTTCCCCATCCTACGAGAAGTTCCGGCGTTGGGCTCCCCCCCCCCCTTCCCCCCAGGAAATCGAGCGTCCCTCCAAGTTTATCTTTTTGACGGCCGCCGCGATCTTGGTGCGCGGGTTGGGTATTACCCCCTCTCCCTGTTTGCTCTGAGCCTCTCACAAAGCGGTCGCGCCGTTTGCTTCCCCCAAAGTCGAGGGAATAGAATCCCTTGCCCCTCTTTTTCCAGGGTTTCAGCTTTTCCCCTTTTAACTTCCCATATGTGTTGTCTCCCTTTGCCCCATTGGCCAGAAAAGGAACAAAGGTAGACGCTTCCCCCTCCTCTGTTTCCTTTCCCCCCCCCCATTTTCCTTTCATCGGTAAGGTTTGGATCAGCCGTTCCCGTGCACGTCGTGTGCTCACACCGATCATCCTCCCGCCCCCCCTGCGCCCCGGCATGTCTTGTTTCCCCCTCGACGGATGTCCCGGGCTTGTCTCTTCAGTCCCCTTCACTTACCTGTTTTCCGCTTGGCACGTGAGCGTTGTGGTGCTAAACGTCACCTTTTCTTCCTTCTTGTATTGATTTTAAAGTTCTTGCCTTCCCGCGATTCCTCCGAGATCAGGCCTCTTTATCTCTCACACGGAACTATCCTCCTTCCTGCGCCCGTTACTCTTGCTTGCCTGATAGGCACGGCTCCCTTCGATCCCCTACTGCTGGAGGAATTGTCGCTTCCCCCCCTTATCTTTACGTGTTTCTCTTCAGGATTTCCGTGTTTTCTTCTACAAACTATAAAATCATCGACTGCCCTTCCCCCATCTCCACCCCGGGGATGGAACTCCTTCTGCTTCCTGGACTTTCTGAAACCTCGAGTTGATGTGCTAACTCTTCAATCCATTAACTCTCCGAGACCTGTGACGTAACTAGACCTTAGACTTCCTAGATATTATGCTTCCATCGTTCCTCCCCCAATAAGATGTCTGTTCTCCGAGGTCTGTTTGACTCCCTTCCCGGCGGATACGACTTTTCGCCCTATACCTGGAAGGAGTCATCCACCGTCTTACCTGTGGTACGCTCCGGATTCATCGCTTTTGAGCTTTTTCCATCCCTTACATCGTGGAACCTTTTTCGACCCTCCTACTGACCTTGTTTCTGGGTATTTAGATCAACGATTGCAACTCTACTTTCTTCTCTTCGAAGGTAGTGACCGGGTTCCAGGACCCTGGCTCTGAATCTTTTTTATCAATCATTTCCTCAGTCGGAGGCTGATATACCCTTCACCGTCCACCGTACAGAATACTCCTCCCCCGCTCAGAAATACTCCTGTGGCGAGGCTTCACTTCCCTTTTCCCCCCTGTACACCCCGGCCAGGTCTTCGCGGCCCCCTTACCCCCAATACCTCCCGGAGTCCTGTCCCTTTTTCCCTTCAGATGGGTACTTTTCCTGCCATTCCCGTTTTCCCAACGAATAGTATGCTGTTTTTTCTCCACACCCCGATAAGAGTGTAAGACCGATATCTACGCACCACTACACACGTCCCTTACCCTCTTTCCACTTCATGTCATGCACTTCTAGGCTTCCTCTTTCTCGCTGCCAATTTCTGCTCGGATATTTTTTTATCGGCGCATCTATTCCCCGTTTCATCGTTCTCTTCGTCCTGCGCTTGCCCTAATTCTTAACATTTTCTTTTCAGGCTGGTAATTTTCACTTCGAGTTTACCTGAAATTCAACCCCTTCCTTGTCGGCATCAGGAACGAAGAGCCTCCGTTCGCCGGGTTTGTCAAGTAAGTCTTACCGTCCCCCTCTGCGCATCCCATAGGAAGAACTCTTTATCCTCCTGCCGTGGTGCCTTGCTTATCTATTACGCTGGAATCGCTCGACCCCTTGAAGGTAATCTCCTTTAAAACTACGTCCTTCTACTCTTAGCAGCTCCGACCCAGCCATTTCCTTTTTTGCATTTTCAAGGTAGACTCTCGTTGCCCATGAACCTGAATTCACCCCGTTCCCACGCTTTGAAATCTACCTCGCCCTCCTTTCCTTGTTTGTCGAGAATGCGCACACTTCTTACAACTCAAGAGCCAGACAGAAATCTCCTTCTCTGGCCCGCCTCTCCCATTTTACCGGCGTGAGCTGGTGCCGTTTTGTAGTTTCTGTGCTCTTTGCCAGGTTCACCCACTTTATGTTGGTCTCCAGAGACCCGAGGACGTGGACCATGTCGCTTTCCTTGAATGGTGTCACTGAAAACAGAGTTCCGTGTAAAAACTGAAAGTAATAAGGTAGCATGGAAGGCCCTTTTCGAACCGTTGAAAGTTGGTAAAACCCGTGATTCCCCAGGTAATGTCCGCGCGCCCCCCCCCCCATCTGCCAAGTAGTCGGCGCTTTTGACCATTTATTCTTTTCGGTTCGAGCGATGTAAGGTAGTAGCCTGGCTGACTCCGGAAGTTTCATAGGCGATGGTCTCCCCCTTCCCTCCCCTCCCTTCCCCTTTCAACTACCCCTTACGAGCCCCATATCGTTCAAAGGTGTCTCCGCCCAATCCACCGCTGGCCTTCTGGTCACAACACTTTGCCCTTTGACTGATTTAAGGTCGCCCTACTTTGGTTCCTCGGGACGTCTGAAACAGGTTCGTAGTTTCTCCCGCCTTCCCCTGGTCTAGGTCGTCAATTCTCTTTCCGACTTCCTCTCTTTCCCCTCCCTAGTAGTACCAAAGCCGGCGGAGTTTTTTTTTCAAGCGGCCCTAAGAATTATCGTCTCTCTCTGTATTTGGATTTACTTCTTCCTCTTTCACCGGCTTTTGGACGTAACCAGACTGTCGTCCCCTCCGCCAGACGTTGTTCGCCTTGCCAGTTCTTCTTTCGTGCATTCCATCACGGGTTCCTTCCTAGGTCAGGTAGACTTCTTGTAGCTGGGTCTCTAGAGCCCACTTTCCATCATTACCTCTCATCAGCTCACTCCCAGCGCCCCATCTCATCCCCCATGCGTGATCAGACGAGGCCGTGGTCCTCTCCGGCATCAGTAGTTAGCCCTTCATTTTCTTCTAGGTTACTTGTTTTAGAATGAGTACCCCCTTTCTTCAGAGAAAGATTGGTTTTACCCGGCTTGACTCTCCTTTCCTCGCCCCCCTGTTTCAAGCCCATCACACTGTGTTTCCACTTTGCTGGGAAGTATCCTACCAACCGCGAACTTTGCTCGCTTTTTCTTGCATTCCCTTATCTCGCGGATATTTTTCACTTTCAGGAGGACGCCGCTCCGTCGTGTTAAACCCCCGAATTCCCCCTTCGGCGATATGCTCAGGTGGCACCCCTAAGGCAGCGTTTGAGGGAGGCGTATTTCCAACGTAGACTTGCAATGTGTGGCCCCTAACGTTCCTTGTTTGATCGACATGCTGTACCGTTTGCTTTTCCCGTCTGGGCTTGAAAACCTCTGGGCCCTTTCTTGCCACAGCCTGAAACTTTGGAAACCGACTGAAAGTGCTGTCGGCGATTCCCTGCCTTTTTGGGTCAGTCACAGGCGAAACCGGGTTTATCTCTCCGTCCCCCACACCCCCTCTTATCGTTTCTCGACTAAATCTTCGCGGCGGCTTCAAAAGGAAACCTGGGCGGTCCTCGTTTTACGTGGTTAACCTTGGTTTCTCCCACGCGGCCCGGCAGATGATCGGAGTGCAGTGTTTCTTTCCTCCTCCCTCCTCCCGACTTTCGCAAACGTTTTAGTTGGGTTTTCCCCCCGACATTCCTGTAAGACTATCCGTTGAACGGGAATGATTTTTTTTTTTTCGGTTAAAGACGTACCGATCTTGCGGGAATTTTTACTTGCGCGCATTAGTTTCTTTCGCTTCACCGGCCGGCTGAATTTGTCCCTCCTTTCTCTCTTCTCACAGGTTGAGAGGGAACCTGTTTTTCCCTTATGTGCCTCCCATGCGTGACGAGGAAGCTCGTACCCAACGTTTTGTGTTTTTTCTTTCATTTTTTTTCCCCCTCCTTGTCTGATTTCCACGAAGTTTTCCCCCGCTCAACCTTCGAAGCATCTCCCATTTTTATCCTCCCTGACTTCATACACAAGATCCGACTTGCTTGAACCCGTTACCTTTCTTGAAAAATCGTTTCTTAGACCAAGTTTTGTTCTCTGTCAGAATGCGGCAAGGAGTCCCCTCTTAATCTGCCGACCGGATAAAACTAATGACCTTGCCCGACCCTAGGTGTCCTGTTTTCCCATCCCCGGGCAAGCCCCATTTCCTCCTTCTTCCTTTGGCACGTCCTGTCCCGCCTCCAATCCCCTGGCTTACATGAAAAGGCAAACTTCTTCCCGTCCCCGTCTCTTGATTTCTTGGATCGTTGACTTTTTCTACCTCTCAAATTTTCCTTTCTTCCCCCTCCAGTTTTTGGCGGACCGGGAAGGCGTTCCCCTCCCAGTGTCCTTGGTGAATATAAGCCCGAAGTATCTAATCACTCCGTCCGCCTTTCTTCCTTTGGAAGGTTCTATGTTTTTTTCCATCTTGCGGACGCTAATTTGTTCTTTCCGCCCCCCATCACCCTTGATCCTGGGATTTTTCTGAGCTCTTTTCTCTTCCTCCTCTGGTACGTAAAAAACTACCGGCTCTTTCTCCCTTTCCAATAACCACTAGAGGAGTCTCCTTTTCCCGCTTCATCCCTTTTTCATTTGGAGAGCCCACCGGATTGTCTCCTTCTCCTTTCTACATTTTCATCCATTGGAAAATACGTGTAGTTGATGGCAGGCAGCCTCTCCCTCTTTTTTCAGCCGTATTCATTCCTTGCTCGCGATCACCCTCCTTTCCTTTTCTCCCCTCTACGAGATGAAGTTTAGTCCGAGTCCTCTTCCTTACTTAGATTGGTTAGGAAAGCTTACCCTTTCCCACCTTTCCATTAACATTTTCTGGAATAAAGTCCTCTTCTTTCTCCTTTTTTTCCCTGCCCTCTCGCGAAATGTACGACAAAATTGCGGGCCTTGGGTGACTCCTATCATGAAGAACGCCCTTTTCTCTTTTCGGTTCCAGGTCCCCTTTCCTCTAACCCTTTCGTTTTTCCCCCCTTTTTCCTCTTCCTCCTTTATCAAAGGGTTATCCTCTCTTTCGCTTTTTCCTTTGAAAGGATTAATCGAGATCTTTCTTTACTCCTCTACGTTGTTTTTTCCCTAGCCCACGTCCCCAGGAAAAGTCTGCTTTCTTTTGTTTATTCTCAATTTCCCTTTCTTTTCTCCTTTTTTTCCCTTCGTTGTCCTTCCCAGATGATTTTTCTTTTGCCCTCCTCCCAGGTCTTTTCTTCCAGGTCAGTGGATTCCCCCGGTAGGATGGTCTTTCGCGTTTCTTCCATGTCGCGCAGTCCGGTCATAGGGTTGTGGGCCCTCCCGTGAACTCCCTAAGTAGGTTGCCCTTTTTTGAGAGAGCCCTTTCCGCCCACCCCTCTCTATGAAGGTCAGTAATAGTTGACGAGGCGAAACGTCAGTTTTGTTCCTTCCCCGTCAGCCCAGGGTTAGAGGTGTTCGGACCCGTTTCCTCCATACTGTTTTCTTGGTTCGGTCTGCATGCCCTGACATTCTTTTCTTCTGTTTCTTTATTACTTTATCTTCAGGCGTCCCCTACGTGGTCGTTACCCCCGCCAGTTGATGTTCTCCTTTAAGAGGATATCCTCTATGTTCTTTTTTTCTGTCAGAAGCGCACGGTCTTTTACGTCCAGTCGTGGTTCTATTTTTTTCTTGAGTAGGCCTCAACGGACAGGAGTCAGGTTTTCGATGCCCTTTGACTTAACGCGCGACGCATTTTAACGTCGACGCTCCCACAGTCTACGAAGACGAAAAGCAGCCCCTTTTTACCGTCAGATGGGCTTTTGGAAGATTGACGTTTCTTTACGGATAGCCAGTTCAAAGTCCCCCTTTGTGCGCTCACTCTCCAACAGGGTTGCCAACTCTGGAGTTCCTCCGGTGAGTGCTTGTCTTCTACCTAGCCAGACTCATATTTATATAATTTGGCGCCGTTTTCCTTCAGTTATCCCTCAGTGGGCAACATCTCTTGAAGCCCAGTTGATACTCTCCCCTCTCTTTGCTTGCCCGTTTGATTGCGGTTCGCGTGACCCACGTTTTCCTTTCATGAGTTGGATTCCCCCCCTTCCCCCTTCTGTGCTTTCGTTCCTTTTTTTCTTAGGCGCCCTCTTTCGTGAGTTGCCGATTTGGTAAAGCAATGCCTGATTGTTTCAAGCCGTTCCTCTTTTTATTCTAGTCCGTCTTCACAATGTTTGTCTTCTTCCTTGTGCATCGGCTGAC
>Ga0179593_1691967_pt1 | contig 11067 bp, 18 predicted proteins | sample CZODoug2_1_08_16_FD_185931 | JGI IMG/M metagenome (GOLD analysis project Ga0179593, IMG submission 185931) | Vadose zone soil fungal communities from Angelo Coast Range Reserve, California, USA - CZODoug2_1_08_16fungal (PacBio error correction) | ecosystem: Environmental > Terrestrial > Soil >... | reverse complement strand
GAAGTGTGTACCCGCAACGGGTACTGTTTGACCCCCGCCTGCTTTCTTTTCGTCCTTTCTCCCCCCCCCCCCCGTCCATGCATTCTGTGACCCCGGTTTCTTTAGTTAACAGGCCCACACCTCCGCTTCTTTGATTAGCTCCGTCGTCAGCAGCACCTGTCCACATAACTCCTGCTTTTTAGTCTCCCCCCCCCCCTCTCTTAACAACCCCCCCCACATGAAAGTGAGAGGACGCAAGCACTCTTGACTCATAGGATCTGGGGGGTCTCCCCGCCCACCCATGTTCCCCTTCTGCCGCAGCCCCCATTCAAGAGGTCTCTTTTTTTGTTCCCCAGATTCCCTTTGGTCCCGAGCCACCCTCTGGCACAGGCAACGAAGCAGTGAGACTTCACGGTCTCCTAACAATTTTTTTTTGGTTTCACGGGGTTCTGCCCCCATGAGCGTCACTTCCTTCAAGATGTTCTCACGTTTCCCTTATTTCAAGATTCTAAGTCCCTCCCCAATCCCGTTCCCCTTTGCTCTCTCTGTATAGACTACAATAAAGGCGTATTGCCGCGCCTTGCCCCGTAGATCCCCACCACACACTGAGGATTGGTCTTCCTCCTAGGCCCCTTTCTTCAGTGGATGCGGGCGCCCTCCCCAACCATGGATCTTCAGGTGTGGACAGTTCGTGCCTCTCCTATTTTCATTTTGTTGTTCTCTCTCTTTCCGATATTTTGTTTCCCCCTTTGCATCTTGGTTAATGCGCCCGCCCCCCCAAGACGCCCCCCCCCCCTTTTTCACCTGGATGGGACCCTCCCTTCCCGGTTGTTTTTATACCAGCCATGCGGTACTGACGAAGATTGTAATTCTCCCCCCCATCTCGTCTCCAGGGCCCCCCCAGGTTGATGTCACTCCTCTCTTCAGCTGAGACTGCATAAGGTTTAGCTTTTTAGTACTTTTTTTTCTCTCCGTGCTCTGGGGACCTGCCACCCCAGATTGCCCCCCTCTTTTTCTGAGCCCTCAACAGTATCCGTCCCTGATGCTGCCGAGTATGCCCCTGGAACATCTCTTTTTTTTTATTATCCCCGCCCCTCTTGAAGCCTTCTGCGGCAGTGAATTTGACACTTCTTGTATCCCACCCATTCTCCACTCTGGCGTATCCCATCCTTTCCGTGGACCGGTCATTTCTGGTCGGCAGTGGCAAAATCACCATGAACCTCGCGTTATCCCCCTCTCCCACCTCCTCCCTGAACCCCTGTTGTTCCCGCGCGTATACGCTGGGTATCATCGTCCGCGCCTGCCCCCTTTTCGCTACTTCAAGTTCGTCCGCACCACTTTCATTTCTCGGGCTTCAAACTCCTTTAGCTCTCGTTTTCCCGGCAGATTCTTTTCGGTCCCCACATAGACGGCACACTCGCACTTCAACGGGTAGACTCTGTCATTTTTCGTCTTTGGTCCCCTCCCAGACGCCCTCTTAATAGGCAGGTGGAGAACTTATTCTCTCGAACGTTTGCTGTTTGACGCCCCCCCTCTATTTTTTCATTTTCTGATCCCTTTTTGTGATTATGGCCGCCTGAAATCGCGGCGATTTTCAAAACCTTATTTCTTTTTCGCGCTTCCTTTTATGGTTGGTTTGCTGGCGATTCCTGGGATGAGGCAGCACAACATATTTAAGGGACACTAACGCCTAGCCGCTCTCCACGCCAGCCCCCCTGGTTTTTGTTTACAGTATTGTAATCTTTTTTTTTTCCCTTTTTTCCACTTTAATTCCCCCTGTCCCCCCCCCAATTACATTGTCCCTAACCCCAGTTTGTCCCACCTTTTCCCCTTGTTTCGTATCCCTTCTTACACCGTTTTTTTCCAAATTACAGGAAGTCGGCAGCGTGGATGCGTCTCACCTCTACTAGACCCCTTCCTTTTTTGTTGCCTAATACTTCTTATTCTTATAGTTTATGAAATGAGCGCGCCTCTCCTTCCTCCCCAAGTTAAAGACCGCACCTCGATGCTTGCGTTTTTTTTCTGCTTTTTTTGACGGGATCTTGAGCATTTGAGTTTTCTCTTCCCCCTTATACTGTTCCTTCTTCTTTCGGAACATACTCCCTTATAGACATGGTGGTCCAATTTATTGGAATGGTACGTGACCAGCCCTCCTCATTGTAGCGACCTATAGAACGGCTTAACTCTCTTCACTTTTATCCTTTTTTCATTCTGCTCACACCCTTAGCCACGAACAATTCTAGCGCAGAGGTCACCCCTTTTTCTGAGGTCTCTTTCTTTTCTCACTGGCTAGCATTTCTGTACCTCCCCTTGGCATCCCCTCCTGGGTCCTCTTCCCCCGTCCCCTGACCCTTCTGGCGACCTCTTGCTGGGTTCTTCCGTCCTCAAACTGGACGTCTCGTCATCTTTTTTCATTTTCTTTTTTTGTTGACTCTTTCCTGTTTCCTGTAAAGATGTGTCCATCCCCGATGATTCCTCCCCCTCTAAACCCACCCCAGTGCGGCTTGCACGACCCTAACCCCATTGCTTGAGTTTAGCCGTTATTGCCGTCTTTTCGCCTTTTCTCTTTCCCTTCTGGCTGAGTGGTATTTCTTTCTCCTTCGCTATGGACGGTATATTCTTACCTCTACTCGTGATTTACTCCCGCTTGCGACTTCGTGTTTTTGTGGACTTTTTTCTTTTGGCGGTTCATACCAGTTTTTGCGATGCCCTACGCGTTTCGGACAGTCTTTTGTCCTTTACTATATATTTCTTTTTCCTTTTCCATTTTGCGGCTCCCCTTATCAATGCTTGTATACTTCCGCTTCCTTTTTTACCCCCCCCCCTATTCCTCCTGTCTGGGGCCCTCTGTATACTTCTGAATGTGTTCGATTCCCTCTGCTCACGTCTTTTCTTTTTTCCGTTAATTGTCTAGAGTTTCTCCCCATGCCCCTTACAGATGCTCCCCAGCTTGGCCACCCTGTCGTACTACATTTTCCGCTGTCTCCCTTGTCTTTTGGTCGACTTAGTTAATTCTGTTTGCCCTCTTGTCTCCCTTTTACAACACTTTTCGTCTTAGTGCTCTCTGCCAGTCCCCTTGTAGCACACGTGTTTTACTCTGGAACCTCTTCTTTCCTCCCTACTCCGTTTTTTTTTATTTTCTTGAGATCATCCCTCTCTTCTATACGTCCTCCTTCTGTTAATGCGCGCCTTGCCCCCATCCTCCACTCTTGCCCCCAATGCACTCCTTCTGCCGACGCCCCTCCACCCCCCCGGTTTAGACTGTCAAGCGGGGCGCGTCATAGTGGCGATCCCCCCGCCTTCCATCTTTGCTTCCCTTCATGCTGAGAAGATCTCTCTCCCAAATCTCGCAGGATCTCGAAATCCCTTCCCCCTGACCTTCTCTCCTTCCTTTTTTAGATCTTCCCTAGACAAAGCTTGAGCTTTCCTCCCCTGAACCCTGATCCCTCCCTCGAGAGATTCTCCCTCCGTCCGAAAGCGTAGGAAATTAGCAAAGTTCTGGTTCGCTTCCCCATCCAACCACGTCCCACCCGAAGTTCCAGAGACAGGCACACATGTCAAGACAATCCCTACTTTTTCCTTCTCCCCTTTTCTCCGGTCCAGCCCCCCCGGTACGCCGTGAATTTCTGCGAATAGACTGGCTAAACTCCGCAAAAAAATGTGAAATTTTCCGGTTTCAAGGGTTGTCTGCGGGCTGACCTCCGGGCCTTTCCCTTTTCTCCTCAAGGCGTTTTCCCCCCACCAACCCCACGACGCAATTCATTTCCTCACCCCCCCCTTCCCCTCCCATGACACTTTCTGGTCGAAAAGGTTCATGTCCTTTTTTCCCCCCTCCTTCTCTCCCCAAAATGTACAGGTAATCCGAGAAGACCCGTCATTAACACCCTTCTTGCCCCTTTTTTTTTATTCTGCGCCTAGAACGCTCGGAAAGACTCGTCCCCTCCGCCCGCCGTTCTATCGCATACCCCTTTTTTCTCCCCCGCCCCAACCATATGTCCCGCTAAGTCCACACCCATCCTTTTTCCCGTCTCCCCCCCCCCTCCCGAATTCGCCCGTAGACCGTTTTGTCCCCGCAAAACCGCACCCGGACCCCCTTCATCAGCCCCATAAAACAGGACTAATCTCTTTTCCTCTCCTGAACTTTGAAGAGGTGCACCTGTCTTTTTCGGGACCCGGCGTCTTCCCTTTTTTTTTCTCTGACTCATAAGACCTTTCTCCCCCCCCCCATCGTCTGTTTTCTCTCCCTCTTTGACATGAGGCACTTCTGGCATGTTCGACTTGCTCCTTTTTTTAAGAAGTCAGGAGGGGCCAGATTGACCAGGGTAAGGCCCTTTTCTTTTCTGGTGCCTTCCCCTTCTTTCGAAGAAACCTTCCCTATTTTATTTCCAAAATGGAAACCCCAACGAGGTTTCCCCGAGGTCGTGCGCGGGCTATGGCGTCTTTAATCTATCGTTGTGCTGTCCGATAATTCGCTCAGCTAATCTCCCCCCACCCCCCCACTTAAACTACCTTTATCTCGTCTCGCATAAAAACGTTTTGCTAGAAGAGACCCAGCCCCAATACCATCAAGCAAAATAAAAAATTATGTCCCAGCCTTTCTCTCCTTTTTGTATACTATTTTTGGCCTCCCTCCCGATGCAAGCCTTTCCTTTTTTTTCTCTCCGGCCCCTCAACCTTTCCCGAAATACCTCTGATGTCATCAACCAGTTGATCCCGTGTCTGGCGGGACTTTTCCGCAATCTTCCCTGACCCCTCCTGTCAGGCCAGCCGGGTCCCTTCCTTTTTCTTTAGCCTTCCGTCGGGTAGCATGGCGGTCTCCCTTTTCCAACGGATTCCCCGTACCGTCTTCGCGCTCCTTGCTTTTGGCTTTAGTTTTCTTTTTGCACGGCGCGTTCAACCCATTTCTCAAGTCGCTCTTTTTCCTTCCGATCTTATCTGGGGTGGTCAACCCGTCAAATCATGCCTCAGATTCTGGATACTAAAAGAGATTTTCGTCCTCCTCCCAATCCCTCAGCCCTCCCGTGTTTTTTTTCTGTGTGTGATCCCTCCCAGGCGTGTAGGGACGTTTTCCTGCATAGCCCTCAGACCCCAGCTGTTCCGCCACGCTTTATTTCCTCCCCTTTTTTATCTCGTCAATCATCAGCACCTTGCTTCGATTCCTCTTTTTTTTCCCTCTCCCCTCTTTCCTTCTCTTCCGACCTTCGACCATGGCATTTTGTGAGTCACTGATTTTTTTTCTCCCCAGACTGGAAGTGTGGTGCGGGCCGCATCGCAACAACGTAAGGTGGTCCTTCAGGAATCTATTCTCTCTCCCCGTGTTGTTGTCTTCTTCTTCCAGCTTTCTCCCCCCCCAAGCCATCGTTTCTGTATGTCAACCACTCATGGATGTCTCCCAACATCCTCCAGGTTGTTGATCTCTCACCTTCATGCCCCCCCTGCGACGCAAGAACGTCGTTGTACTTTCCCTCCGCTCTGATCGGCCGCCAAGGGCTGTGATGACGGCGATCTTAGCATTTTCTTCCGGTTTTCGTGGCAACTCTTTCTCTGATGTGACGTGCATCCCGCCATGGTTCCCTCCTTTTTCCCCTCGCCACCTTTTCGAAGCTCTTTTTTCTTTGATTCCCTGCTTGTGCTTCCTCGTCTTCATATCTTTTCCTTCCCGTCTTCCTAGGCATCGAAGAGTCCCGCGGTGCATTCGTTTTCTATGATGTTCTTCCCCCCCTTCTCTCATCTCCGACTTCCCGCTTTCCTCCCCTTTACCGGAGTCCCTTTTGGTGGCCCGGCGGGCCAAACTACATTTTTCAAGAGCCCTTTCAGATCTCGCCGCCCCACTTTCCTTTGGGACCCTCTAAAAAAATATCGTATCCCTTTTCCGGCTTACGGCTTTTCCCTTTCCGTGCGACTACAGGCTGGGGGCCAGGCTTCAAACCACGTCTTTTCCGAGCTTGGGCCAGTCCCCACAGGGGATACTTTTTTTCTCAGAATCCTCATTTTTCGGCAGCTTGTCTTTTCCCCCCCCTCCGCCAGACCTCTCCTCTTCATTCCTCCTCGACATCTTTTCGACCCCCGTTGAATTGCGTATTTTATTTTTTTCTGTCCGTTTTTCCTGACTCGCGCGAGCAAACGTTTTTCGATGCTCGCTCGCCTCCCTTTATTTTTTGCTTCCTGCGTCATGATCGGAACCATAGATTCCGGATTGAGAGGAATCCTCTCCGCCCCAACCGCTAAGTGGTTCAGCTTCTTCTTTTGCCTTTTTTCCCGCTTCATTTGAATTTTTCTTTTCGCGGACCTTCCCTACGTAACCCACTAAATCCTTGGCAACTCTTTCACACCTCCCCCCTCTCTCTCCCTTCCTTCCCCCCCCCCCCTTTTCCCTTCCCCTTCCTTTCTTTTTTTTTCTCCCCCATCCCCCTCCCCTCTCTCCTTCCTTCTTCCTCTCCCCCCCTCTCTTTTTTCCCCCCCTTTTTCTCCTACTCCTTCCCTTCTCTCTTTTACTTCCCGTTTTTCCCCTCCTTTCTTCCACCCTTTTCCTTTCTATTCCTCCCCCCCTGACATTCTTTTTCATCCCCCACTCCCCTTTTTCCTTTTCCCGTAGTATCTACTTCTTCCACCCTTTGAATCCCACATTCCTCCATCGTGTCCGTTTCTTCTCTTCCGGGCTGACATGGTCAAAACCTGCATTATTCTATCGTCGTTTTTTTTTTCTGATAGAAGGGAAGATTCCCTTTAAGTCCTGGGAACCCCCAAGTTAGCAAGACCTCCAATTATGATGCGAAGCTTTTCTTCCTGTTGATGATTTTTTCCGTGTGATATTTTTCTTCCCCTCCGCGGAAACAATGAGCTTCAATCGGCGAATGTCCCGATCCATTTTCCGGCCCCCCACTGGAACTCCCGACACTTCGGTTGTGCTTTGATAGGCTGCCATATCCGTTTTGCCTTGTGGTGATTTAAGAGGGTCCTCTCCCCCCCTCATGAATCATCTACAATGCTTTTTTATTACCTTTTCCCATTCTTATTCGGACAAGTGCCCCTCTCCTCTTCCCTTTTTCCCCCTTCTTCTCTCCCCCCCCCTTTTTTTCTTAAGTTCCGAGTCTTTTTTTCTCCAGATTTATTTTGGCGGCGGCTATGCCAAATCGCAACTTTATGTCCCGTCAAATTACCTTTGTTTGAGCTGGAATGGCGAAAACGTCCATGTCCATTCTTGCCCCCCTTCTGCTTTTCTTCCTGCATTGTGTCTTTTCCCTGTCAAATAGACGTAGTAATCTTGGTTTCATGGGGGTTTTGGCGTCTCTGTTCCTGTCTGCTTCCCTTCCTTCCCAACCCCTTTGCCGGCATTTATACTTTGGGAAACCTCGTCCCCATTTCCCTTTTTTTTGAGTTTATCCTTTCTTTCGGTGTCAATGTACAGTCCCCGTTCTTTGCTAACCCTATCTGTATTTCGCATGGCGGAGCGAGTACGGTACTCTGTTTTTCGTTTTCATTGCGTTGTGGACTTGTTGATGGAATTTATCCCCCTCCGTGAACTACTTCTGAGCCTTCCCTTCCCGAGTTTCTCCTTATTTTGCCGACCCCCTGATTCATTCATACCTCTTTTCTGGTACTGCAAAATTTCTTGTAGATCATTCTTTTCCATTACCCTCCTTTTTTTGCCAATCTCCCCTTTTAAACCCCCCCCCCATGGGGATTAGCGATCTCATTCCGGTACTTTTTCCTCCCTTATATGCCTACGCATGATGCGCTCCCCCCCGTCGCAGTTTTTTTTCCCTGTCTCCTATTCCCGGCACAGAACGTTAAGACCCCTACTCCTACTGACCTGGCCCTCCTTCCCGCTTTTGTTTTCGTTTTCTTTTCAGGTCTTCCAATTGTTCCTTTTCTTTCCCCCCCGCTGAATCTTCCGCCATCGTATCCCCTTCTCCCACTCTCTTCTCCTCATCCGGTGTTTTTGAGATCTTTCCGATGATCTCTTTAAGTCCCTCACTCTCCCCGGCCTTTTCAAGCCTTACAAATGCTTCCCCTCCCTTTCCATTTTTCCCCTTGCCGACATATCAGACGCATGGCCTTTCCCCTTCTTTTTTTCCTCGTTTTTTCGTCTTAACCTTCGTCATATGCCGAGAAACTCAACGCGAGCATAGTCTCCCTCCTCCTCCGTAGGATCTCCCCCCCCCCAATCGGGATGCGCAGATCCCAGAATTCTTCGTTTCAGGGCTGCCTTAGAATCTTATTTCCTAAACCTTGCCCGAAAAAATTTTAATTCCCCCTATGAGTCCTCCTTATCTCCTTCCCCGAACCTCTTAGGAAGACACTTTGTATTCTTACTCCAAAGTCCACCCGTTAACAAGTCTCCCAGCGCAACCTCACAGCATGAATCAAGACTCAGGTCCTCTCTCTTCCCTCCTCCAGTGCTCCCCGTCCGCCCCCCTCTCGTCCCGAGCGACCTCTGTCCCGCAGAGGGCACCATCTAAGCAACCCATGTTAGGTTAACTTTCCCCAGAGTCGAAGGCCGGCACCTTTTTTTTGCAGGGTTTTCCATCTTTTTGATCTTTCCAAGGAGACGCTAAACCCCCCACCACCCTCTGCCCTTCCCCCCCCCCCGATCCGAAAAGAATTTCCTCCCCCCCCTGCAAAGCCCCTCAGCAATCCAGCAACCTTTCCCCCATTCCCGCCGGCGTGCCACCCCATTGTAGAACCGGTGCTCAAAATCAGGTTCTCTCTCCGCTGAGACCCCTTTCGCCTTATGCATGGCCCTTTTAAGCCATGTCAATGGACGCCCATCAACTTTCTGAGGCGATATCGCGATACCCGCTTGCCTCCCCCCTACCTTCCCCTCCAATGCAAAGTCCTTCTTATCCCCACCTAGTTTCGGCTCCGAATTTCCTCCCCCGTTCCCTCCCCTTCCCGCGCAGTTGTCCTCCCCTACCAGAAGCTTTCCCGTCCTTCCAAATTCCCTTCACCTCGCTCAGACGGTGGCCTCTTTTTTTCCTTTCTGCTTGGGTCAGGGTGCCTCACTCGGCCGGAGAGTGAACAAGACTGGCCGCATAAGCCGTGTATTTTCCCCCAAACGTCGTTTTGAGTATCACCCCCTAAGAAGTCCCCTCTGGCTGAGAGACTCCCCTTCCCTTGACCTTCCTTGACCTTCCCTTTCTCCCTTCTACGCAGGCTTCTTCGAGTCACCTTTTGTGATATGCCCCCCAACTGTTATTTGCACCGTCTTGAACCTCAAGCCATTAAATTTTGAATATTCTAAGCAAGAACTCTCTCCCCAATTTATGAAGATGAACCCTTCTTGTACTTGTTTCGTTCTTCGATCCGCTTTTTTGCTTCTTCTTGATTTTTTTTTCCCTTCCATCAGGAAAATCTCGTTTCTTTTCTCTCCCTCCCCCCCACCCCCCCCCCCCCCCCTCCACCCCAGCCACCGCGCCCCCCCCCCCCCCCCCCCCCCCCTTTCGCCCGACATTGCAGGAAGTCTCCCCCATTTTCCAATTGCCCTCTCCTGTCTCTATTTGCATTTTGACCACGTTTGCCTAGCACCTCCCTGCCACTTCGCCCAATAAAGGTCACAGAAAAATAACACAACCCGGTCCCCCCTCAGTTTTCCAGCCGGCGAGAAGCAGGGTATTCCCTACCTTTTGTGAACCTTTATCTTCTTTCTCTTCCCCCGAGCGACGTCTCCCACCAACGCTGCTTTTTTGTTGTACGCAAAACATCATTCTGTTCATTCAACCCTCCATCCTTGCCACCCGCTGTTGGGGGCTGCCAAGGACGAGGCTGTCCCGTTTACCCTTTGCCCAGATTGTCGTCCCTTAAATTCTCTAGCGCCTAATTTCTTTTCTCCTTCAGCGTTAGAACGGTGCCACATAACGCGCTGCTAACCTCCCGTTCCCCCTCTCTTGTCGAACTCCCTTTGCATTCGTGTTGTTTTTTGCCCTCCCACTCTCATGACGCATTCCCTCGAGCGTCCCCAGCATTTTTTTATTTGGGTGACCGTAATCATTTCATGTCAACTTTTCCTCTTCACCGTCTTCCCCCTCTTCCTCCCTGCGGGATACCCCTATCCTAGGGGGTTCCAGCGAAACTCTGCGCTCCCACCCAAGACGAGGCACTTCGTCTTTACCCCCCCCTACGGTTTCAATCGGGGTTTCTGCCATAGCACGTCACTTTCGACCCGCTGTTCTGCCCCCCCTCTTTGAACCTCTCCCTCTCTTTCTCAGATCCCGAGATAACAGCAAACTGGATCTTCTGTTAGTAAAGCGACAGTCGTATTGCCGTCTCAGGGCCTTCCAACACCCTGAGGACTGTTCTCACATCTCTCCTCTTCCGCCATTTTTTTGTTAATCAGCCAACAAAGCGGTCCTTCTTTTTCTTATCTCCCTCCTCTTCAGTTGGGGGTGTTGTTAGATTTCATTCCGAATTGCCCCCACGTAATCCCCCTTTTTTTGTTGGCTTCCTCTCCTCGAAATTTTCTTTCCCACCCTTTTTGACTTCCATTTTTCCAGGATGTTGCTCATCAGGTTTTCCCCCCATGCCATCCCCCTCTTGCCGAACGCAATGTCGACCATCTCCTTATCGCACGAGAACCCCCTACCCTCCCTTGCTCTGACGGACATTCTTTTCATTCTCCATCCCCCCCTCAGCCCTGCCTATAAGCGTTCCTTAAAACCTGTTCTGAAGTGCTATGGGAGAAACCCCTATTCGTCCCTATCTTTCCTCAGTCTCCGGTACTTGACTTCTTCCCACGCCTCCGGAACCCTACTGGTCATTTTTTTTATTTTTGATCTTAGCTCGAGAATTGCCCACTTTCCCGTCAGGAACTCCATTCTTAATGTGCAGACATGACTCGCACCCCCCCCCCTGTTCGTGCGGCGCCCCTCGCGGGAACGCGTTCAGTATTGTCTTTCCGGGTCCCCGAAAGCGAGGTATTCCCCCCTTAATCTCTCTCGCCGAAGGACTCCCCCCCCTGCTCTTGTTGTTCATTTTAACCATCGATGGTGATTTTTCTTCCCCAATCCCCTCCCACTCATTACCGCGAGTACGTGCTTATTTTACCAGGAGCCCTTGGGGTCCTTGGTCCCCCTTACCCAGTTGACCTTC
>Ga0179593_1601309_pt1 | contig 11067 bp, 12 predicted proteins | sample CZODoug2_1_08_16_FD_185931 | JGI IMG/M metagenome (GOLD analysis project Ga0179593, IMG submission 185931) | Vadose zone soil fungal communities from Angelo Coast Range Reserve, California, USA - CZODoug2_1_08_16fungal (PacBio error correction) | ecosystem: Environmental > Terrestrial > Soil >... | reverse complement strand
GTTTCTACATTGTCTTCTTTTTTTTTTCCCCTTTTTTTGGGTCCGAAGTGTGAGCTTGAGAGGCCCTGTCCTTCCGCTTTCGTTTCGGGGTTGACGAAGGCCCGCGCCTTTCTTCATCCCCCCTCCTTTTCCTCTGGCGGGACAAGTGTTGTTTCGGACTATGCGGAATTGCAGGATGCTTGATTCCTCCGGACCCAGTGGCTCTGTGGTCGGAGGTTGATGGAGGGCTTGGAGGTTCCTTTCTTTTCCCTTTGCTTAGCATCCGAGGAACATTTGTACATCGCTTAAGGTTCCCCTTTTTCACAACTCCGTACAAATGGAACTATAGTCCCTTTCCCTACTGGACGGACCCAAACGTTTGGCAATTACCCCGTTTTTTCCCCCCTCCCTCTTGCTACCGCGGGAAATCTTTACATGCCGACCTTTCTTTTCCTCCTTTTCCCGGTGGAGTTTCACTACCATCGCTGGGGTAGGGTGTCGCTTTTCTTTTTGTGGCCGTAGGTGGTCGCGCATTAATCTTTCCGCTTTCTTCCTCTCCTCCTCTCGCAACAATTCTGCCGTGAAGGAAGGTTTTTGTGAACCAATTACCATGGTGGCAAGGTGGGCTCTTCCTTCTTTCCGCAACACATCAACTCTCGCGATGCGCCTTTCGGTCTCTCCCTGATAAGTTCGGCATCTGTATATTTGCCGATTACCACTACACCTCTTCTTTTCTCCCCCCCCCCTCTGACGATAACTAACAGAGAAGACTAAGGGGATCTTGATCCAGCCCTCCTTTTCTCCGTCGTCGTCCTCTGCGACCGGTGTGAACACGCAGTGCCAGCATCCTAAGCGTCGCTCTTCTTCTTTTTCTCCCCCCATCCCCGCTTAGAAGGGTAGAGCTTCGGACCAGAGACTTCGGTGGACCCTAGGTTTTGTAGGTTTGGCTCCTGTTGCGAAAGGCGTCGATGTTCACGCTTAAGTTCCGGTCCTTCCCCCCTTCCTTTTTTTCTTTCTTCCCTTCCTCACCGGCAAATGGAACCTTGCGATTTCCTCCCCTCTTCTGTACCTCGTCGAGGTCAATATCGCTGGCTAGTTCCCTTTTTTCCTCCATAAACTTTCACAATCAGTCGCCGTTTTTTTTTCCCCCCCCTCCCCCCCCCTTTTGAAGGTATCCGTCGGCGATTCACTTCGGTTTTCTTGTCCCTCCTTTTCCCTTTTTTCTTTATCCGTGGGCGGAAGTAAGCGCGCGGCCGTAAGTGGTTCGTTTTTACGACCCCTCCTCCTCTCACTGGACGGGCCGATCCGGTGGGATGAAAATCTGGCACACTTCTCCTCCCCTTCTCCTCTTTTCCCCCTAAGACCGCGGTAGCACCCGTGACGATGGATATCGCGACCACTCCGCCCCCCTTTTTTCTAAGCTTCGACAGCCGTCGAAGGGCACCGACCGGGGGATTACGCCCTCCTTCTTTTTCTCCTTTTGTGAGCGCGTTGTATCACCAGATGTTCGAACGCCGGCTGTATCGTCCTTTTTTTCCTATCACGGCCGGCCAAAGGAACTACCGATATCTCTCTTTCTCCCTCCTCCTTCTTTTTTTCTTTCCCTTTTTTTTGCGTTATCGTCACCCACAAGCATAATGGTACGATACATGCGTTCCTGTGCTAAAGCGCTAAACAGGAATTACACCGTCTCCCCTCCCATTTTCCTCCCTTTCTCCCCCTTCTCTTTTTCCATTCGACGGCCTTCGAAGCTTAGGGACCCCTCCTCCGCGTGGTCGCGATATTCCATCGTCAGGTGCAACCTCTGTTTCTTTTTCTTTCCTTCTTCCGTGGCCAGATTTATCCCACATGGATAGGACGTCACAGTGAGCGAATCTGGTTCCCCTTCTCTCCCGTTTCGTCGCCGACAGCCGAACAATTAAGCCGCGCTTACTTCAGCCGGCCGGTCTCCCCTTTTCTCCCCCCTCTTTCTTTTCCTGTGCATTGCCGAAAACGAAAAGTGAATCGCCGCCTTTTGTACGCCGCCGTGAGATTGAGGGACAACTTCGCCTATTGTTCTTCCTTTCCCTTTTTCCCTTTTTTCTTTCACTAGCCCGCGGATTATTGAACTTCGACCTATTCCCGATTGTATTTTCCACGGTTACATTTGCCGGTGAGGCATGTAAGCCCTGAGTTGTACTGACAGATTAGCGAAAATGGGCATTTCCTGGTCCCTGTCCTTCTTTTTCTCCCCCTTGTGCCAGCAAACCCTCAGCAACCGCCGCGCTTCCTTTCACCTGCCGTCTCGGGGCGAAGCTCTAACATTTAATGCTGTGTATCTCCTCTTTTTTTTTCCCTAGCTAGCTAGCCTTGCGGAGCGATTATGGATTTCACTTTTTTCCCTCGTACGCCGCACGGATTTTCCCCTCTTTCTTTTTGTCTCCAGATCCCCTGAGCCGGCTCTGTAGTTAATGTTCCCTCTTCGTTTCTTTTTTTTGTTCGTGCAATATAAAGATTGCCGAACGTATCGAGCGCGACGTTCCTCTTCCCTCTTTTTCCCCCCCCTCCCTTCGTCAAGAGCCCACTGACACAGGTTTTTTACGCCTCTCCACCTTTCCATACGGCCAGAATTGTTGCAGTCGGCAATTCACGCTTTTCAATCCAGTAATTTTCCGCGCCAACCGCCTGACAAACGTCTCATGAAAAAGACCCGTCCTGCTGTCCTCCCCCTTTTTCTCCCCCCTCCCCCGTTCAAGCTTCGAATACGATTGTTCTAACGGTCGGTATGTCGGTATCAAGCGTTAATGCCCTGCGGCCCTTTCCCCCCTTTTTCCGTCACCGTCGTAACGCGTAAATAAGTACCCTCGACTTTTCATGTGTTTCCGAATTAGGTTGGGAATTGATCAGCGATGACACCTTCCCCTCCTCCTTGTAGTAAGAAGCGGCATTCCCCACATCCTCCAACCCACCCTCTCCCTGTTAAGGCGATAGTTGAAACAAGTACCATCAGGCCTATCCCTTCCCCCCTCCCCCCAACAATTGTTTACCACTACGAGATCGACAGGGAAGGTTATTCTGGCTGGCAGAAGTCTCTGGGTTTTCTCTTCCCTCCCCCAAGGTAGTCATTGTACGATAAAGCAAAACTTCGGACCTTTTCCTCCATCCGCAAGGTTAGAAACAATCCTCCTACTCCCCTTCCTTCTCCCCCCTTGTGGGCCCATAGTCTCCCGAGAATCGGTTCGTACGCGTCTTTCCTCATAGTTCCCCATTCGTCAACTCGCGGACCTGATAGATACCGCTCCGCTTATCTTTCCTTCCTTGTTGCGTTCAACGGGGCCGCCGTTAGATTGCGGTGCCATTCGCTTCCTCTCTCCGGCCCGGTTCCGGCAACCATATCATCTTTTCCTTCTTCTTTTTTCTCTCTAACTGCGGCCAAAAACATGTTCCGCGTGTATCAATCACGAGCGTTTTTCCCCCCCCCGATCGGCCCCGCGAAAGTGAGGATAATGCCTTCTCCCCCCCCCCTTCCCTCTCGCGTAGCGGTCGCTTATAAGAGCTGACCGTTGCTTCTCTTCCGCCCGCAAACAGCGAGCGCGCCTCGTTCCCCTCCGGTCCTTTCGATTAAGCCCCCGCCGGTCATACTTCCCTCTTTTTTTTTTCCTTTTCCCTCCTCTCCGATTACCTGAAGCGAGAATATAAAAGAGGTTGCCGATTGCAATCCAGCGTTTCGTGTAAAGTGACGCTTGCTGTTTCCCTTCCCCTTCTCCCCTTCCTCTGTCCTCCCCAGCCATCGGGCGATATAAGGAAGACAAATTTGTTCCCCCCCCACCTTCCCCCGTTGTCGACGGCGACGCCAGATGCCGAACGATTTTCTCCCTGTTTCCCCTTTTCCCTTCCCCCTTTCCCTTCACAGTCAGTAATAAACCTGACGCATAAGGTCCTCTTTTTTTTTTTTTGCTTCTCGTACCTTATGCAGTCAGGTTAGTACGCGGTGGACCGTAAACTTCCTTTGTCCTCCTCCGCAACTGCGGCCACTCGGTTCGGAATGGGAGTCGCCGTCTCTGGCTTCCCTTCCTCAATCCTTTGTCTCGTATATCGCACGAGGGGCTGGGCTCCTCTTCTTTTTTTTTTTTCTTCCATCCACGCAAGCGGTCACTTTGACACGCCCGCGTCCCTTTCTTTCCCTTCTTTCTTTCGATTCAGGTAATCGAGAATTAGACAAAGTCTCTCCAAGGCACTTTCACTTTCCTTTTCTCCCCCCTTCCCCCGCGGAACAGGCGCTGTGTTTCCTCGTCTTTTTTCTTCTCCTTTATCCCTGCGAATCACTGTAGAAAGCCCCGGGTCCCTCTTCCCCTTTACTTTCTTACTTCGTGTTGACTTGGAAGGCTTATCCGCTCGCTCTCCCTCAGCGTTCGAGTCCTGAGGTTTCCTTTTGATTGTCAATACTCGGTCCTTTTTTTCCAGTAGGCAGACTATCGTATGGAGGATATAAAGCTACTCCCTCTTTCCTTTTTCCTTTTGCTCTGCGCGGATGGCACGCAAGCTAAGGCGTTTTGCTTTTCTTCTTTGGATTCTCAGGAATTTGCTTCATCGTACGCCTCTTTTTCCCTCCTTCCCTATTCGGTGGTCCGGAAGCGGACGAACCGATTTCTCGGAGGGACTTATTTTTCCCGCTCCCCTTCCTCTTCTGCTTTGCTCGGAAGGGATGGTTTCTACTTGCTTCTTTCTTTTTCTCTCTTCCCTCAATGAGACTGGCTGGCAATGGAAGCTTTCGTTCGGGTTCTCCTTCTTGACGCACTTCCATTTTCCCTTTCCCCCTTTCCCTTTTTTTTTTTTTTCTGCCTATGCGAATTGCAGAGTGCGTCGAGTATCGGCTTGATGGGAATTTTCCTCTTCTTTTTTTTTTTTATTGTGGGCTTGAGTTTCCTTTTCCTCCCTGCGGCTGGGACTATAGCATCAGATAGATCCCTCCCCCACAACTGATAAAGGAAACAACGATTCCCCCCCTTTTTTTTCCTTCCTTTCGCTGGTTACTGATACGGAGGTTACGACGGTGGAGCCCTTTCCCCCCCTCCCAATCGTGTGAATCCTAGGGAATTACGCTTGATACCGCGGTGAAATCTTTCCATTTTCCTACCTTTCTTCTCCCCCCCCTTTGGCGTTCCACTACAATCGGCTGGGTCTTCTCTAGGTCTGTTTCAGGAGAAGTGGTCCGGCGTTTTTTTCTCGGGAGGGGCGAGCGATCACTTTTTCTTTTCCTGGCGCGCAACAAGGGAGGCCGTGGGCCTTTTTATTCCCCGTTCTCTCCTTATTCCTTTTTTCCTTTCCGCCTTATCGGGCGACGGAGGCCCCGGCAAACACAGTAAAACTACTCGTCTTTCCCTCTCGTCTACATGTTCTGACAATCGTGTATATGCCGATACATACCCCTCCTTGCTTCTCCCCCCTTTTTTTCTTTCCTTGTCTCTTGTATTCAAAGTCAGCTATTGAGGTTCTTTTGGATATTTATTTTCTGACTTTTTCTCTTTCCCCTCAGTGGCAGCATCCCTAAGCGCGCCGCAAGGAGTAAGCTCCTTCTCCAATTTTCCCTTCTCCCCCCCCCCCCCTCCCTATGGAAGGTAGACGATTCGGACCCGAGACTTAAGGTGTTCAACTTTTTCCTTTTTTTTCTCCGTGGCTGTAGGGTTGGATCCCGTTGCGAAAGGCGTCAGATGTTCCTCCTTTCATTTCCCTTTTTTTTTCCCCTCCCCAGAGGGCGGCCTGGCTGGAAAGACCTCACAGGCAAATGGACCCGAATTTCTTCCCCTTTGCCTCGTCGCAGCTGTCACTATCGAGGGATTTTCCTCTTTTCGTCCCCCCCCCTTCCCGTCTTCCCCCCAATCTCACTGCGGCTTTGAAATCCAAGGTTGAAGTTGTCTCCGTCGTCTCTTCCTTTTCTTTTTTTCTTTTCTTCCTTCCTGCTGTGGCGTTATTCAGTTCCGGGCGGAAGTAAGCGGGCGTTAAGTTGCTTCTTTGCGTTCCCCCCCGGCCCACCCCTTCTAGCTCAATGTGAGGAGATAAAGGGGGATGACCTTCTTGCACTTCCTTCCTCTCCTCTCCCCCCCCCTCCGGTGACCCGTGACGATGGATTATCGCGACCCCTCTTTCCAGGTGTCTAAGCTTCGAAAGCAGTGAAGGACCCTCCTTTGTTGCTCCCTCTTTTTTTTCCCTTTGTTTTTCCTTTTGCCGTGGAGCGCGTTGTTATCACAGATGTTCGAACGCCGCTTACCCTTTTTTTTTGTCCGATCACGCGGACAAGGAAATACCGATATCTCCCTCTTTTTCCCCCTTCCTCTCCCCCTTTTTTCTTTTTTCCCTGTCGTATCGTCACCCACCCTGCATCATGGTCGATACAGAGGGGGCTTTTTCCTGTGATAAACAAACAGCGCTCCACGGCTACCCCCCTTTTTTTGTTCTCCCCCCCGGTAGTGGCCCTTTCGACAGGCTTCGAAAGATTAGACCCCCTTTGCCCTTCTCGTGGTCGCGATATCCATCGTCATAACAGGGTGCTACCCTTTGTTCCTTTTTTCCCTTTTTTCCTTCACGGTTATGTTAAGCCGTATACGTGCCAGATTTAATCCACATGGTGACCTTTGAGAATGGGTTTGCTGGGTAGATTCAAGTTTCGTCTCAGACCGCGACTCCCCTTTCCCTTACTCCCTCCAACGCCTTCATTCATAACCAATAGCAACTGAGTGGCTGGAAGTGCATGCCCACTTTTCTTCCCACGTCAACCTTGGAGTGGAAGCCGCAAGTGATCTTGGATTCCCCCCTTCCTCTCTTCTTAACGTTAATAGTAACTAGCCCGCGATATTGACGGACCAGTGGATCACTGATACCTTGTGGTGTGCCCGTTTTTTCCTCTTTATTTTTTTTTTTTTCCCTCCCCCCCCATGCCGACCATCGTGTGTACTGACAGATAGCGAAAATGGATTCCCCTTCCCTACGCGTGAACATCAGAAGCCTTTCGCCCCCTTCTCCCTTCCCCCCCCCCCCTTCCCCAAGGTGCCACAGAAGTCTCGGGGCCCAGCCACGGTGATGTTGGTTCCGCAATGAAGAGAATTCCACTTTTCTACCCAGTTCTTCTCCTCCGTCTTTTTTTTTTCCCACCGTCGCCAGAGTACGACGACGGCAGAGTCAAAGAAATCTCAATTCTCCTTTGATAAGATCCCGAGCCTTTTTCGTTGACTTTGCGAATACGATTGGTTGGTTCCCTTTTTCGCCCTTATGATCGAGACGTCTCGGCCTTCTTTTTTCTTTTTCCTCCGTCGCACGATAAGGCACGTCAAGCTACCTTGGTAATTGTTCCGTCCAGGTGCCACCCTTCCTCACGGCACGTATTTTTTTCTTTTCCTCCCTCTTCCCCCTTTTGCATCGATCGCAAATACAGTCGCGACCTTCATGGTCCCCCCTCTTACCCCGTATCCTGAACAGACCCTTCTCTTCCCTTTCTCGGTAGTGAGACCGCCACCGGGTTCAAGCTTCCGGACATTCTTGGCCCTGTAAAGATTTCCCGCGGTATCAAGAGTAAGCCCTTCTTTTCCCTCTTTTTCCTTTGCCAAAGTTTGTCGGTCAGTCACAGTCGTAACGACGTACCATTTTATAGTTCATTGTACTGAGTTCCGGGATTCGTGTTGCCTTGATCAGCGACCCCCCCTTCTCTCTAGCCCAAGCCAGCCGGGTAGTCTAGCTTCCTCTCACCTCGACCCCCCTGGCTCCCTGTACGGCGAGAGTATGAACAAGTCCATCTCCGATCTCCCCCTCCTCCCTCTTCTCCCCTTTCCCGTTTATCGGAAATTGAAGGGAGGCAGCAGTAGCGCGGTTCTTCTCAAGGCTTACATTGCCATCAAGGTCGTATTAGTTCCGCTCAATCTACCCCTTTTTCTTTTTCTTTTTCTCCACCATCCCTTCAGAAAGGCAACAGCGGCTTCCTTCCCCCCCTTCGGGGCCCCAATCGTCTCCCGAGAAATAGGTTGTCCGCTTCCGGGCCCCCCCATCCTCTTCTCTCTTTCCCAGCCTCTTCCGCACATTACCGAGAATCCACCGCGGACTCAGGCGGTGCGCTCCCTCCCGTCTCTGCGTGCCATCCCGCGCAGAGCAACGAGCTTCCGTTCCTCTGTCCCTTGTTCTCCTTTCCTTCCTCTAGACGATATTCTTGCCTAATGTCGGCCAAAAAAAAATGTTTCGTATTCCCCCTTCCCTTCCCTCTTAGGTTGCTGTCGCGATCCGCATCCCGCAGAAAGTGAGCTCCTTCTTCCCTCTTTCTCTCTCCTCTCCTTCTCCCGTCGCTTATAAGAGGACCGTTGAGTCTACAGTGGTTTCCAGTTCCTCGCCGTCCACAGCGAGCGCGCCTTAGTTACGGCCCCCCTTTTCCTCCCCCCCCCGCGCGGTCAATACCGGATACGGTTGAAAAGAATGCCTTTGTCCCTTTGCCCTCAAACCGAGGTTGCCCGATGCATCCAGAGTTAAGGACGCGGGTTGCTTTTCCCCTTTGTCCCTTTCCTGTCCTCCATCCACCGATGAGCTTGCTCCATTACCATTTCTCCCCCCCTTCATTGGATATACGGAAGGGACAAGATGATTGAGGGCGGCCTCCTTCCTTCCTTCCCCCCGATGCCGAACAAGTGGTTTTTTTTAACCCGTCCATTCGTTCCTGCCACCGTGTAATAACCTGACTGCATAATTTCCTCTTCCCTCTCCCCTTTCCGTCCCGGTATTACGACGTGGCAGGAACGGAATGGACTTTTTCCACGACCCCAGTTCTTTTTCTTTTCCGGCCATCGGGGCGTGCGCGTCGACAAACTTGGAAATTGTGTTTTTTTTTTTTTACTCTCCTCTTTGTTTCTTCCATAGAGCTGGTAATGGAAGCAAGGGGTGATCCCTCCTCACGCGTCATTGAACGCCGGTCCTTAACGAGGGATGGACATAGGCAACCCTTTCTTTCTTTCCTTCCCTTTCCCCCAATTGCATTATTTCAAACGTAGCCGGTAATGGGACCGAGCGGGGGCTTACTTTGCTTTCCTTTCGCTGTGTTTCCCTTACGGAAGGGAGCGCGAGGTTGCGTCTTCTCTTTTCCTTTATTCCCCCCTTTTTTTCCTTCCTTTTTTTCTCAGCCGACCGGCTACGGCGAGAGTACAGTTTCCTTCTCCGCACGTTCGACGGGGCGGATTCTCCTTTTCCCCTCCCTTTTTCCTTCTTTCTCACACGCGGAAAAATGTTTTTGGCCGACGTAGGATTTTCTCTATTCAAAGCGACGGCACGAGAATAGGGTTGCCGTGTAACCTTCCTTTTTTCCTTTATTTCCCTCAAGCTAAGGCGGAAAAGTGCTTCCTTGTCAGTCGCGGTGGATCTAAGGGAATTGTCTTATTCCCCTTCTTCTTTTTCCCTCCCTCGGTGAAGAATGAAATATTAGGGATGGTGGGACTTTGCTCCCTTCTTTTCTCGTTAGGGACTCTGGGACCGCCGTGTTGGCGGGGTTCACCTGTCTCCCCTTTCAGGGCCGGTGAGGTTCTAAATTGCGGGATGCGCCCTGTAGGGTCCGAAGTGGGAGATGTGCGCTTACTCCCTTTTTCCTTCTTCTTTTCGGGGGTGACGAAGGCTTTTTTCTTCTCAATTTCCATAAACGTAACGGTCTACGCCTTCTGTTCTTCTCTTCCGAATGCAGAGTGAGTCGAGTATCGGCTGATGGAATTGTCATTTCTTCTTTTTTTTTTCGCTTTGCGGGGGCTTGGGTTAATTCTCCTTTTTTTCTTGCTCTCGCATCGATGGAACTTGTACCTCTTGATCCCTTTCCCCCCCCCGTGAATCGGAAAACCAGTACCCATGTCACTCTTCTCCTTTATTACGGGCGGGTTAAGAAGGGAAGAGTCCCCGTTTGTGCAAGGACCTTTTGTCATCATCAGGAATCTTCCTGGGCCCTCTTTACAGTGCCGAACAGTGCGCCCCCCTTTTCACTTTTTTCTTTCTCACTACCATCGTGGGTCGGGTTTGTTTTCCGCGCCGGGTCTGTTTCAGGCAGGACTTTTTTTTTCCCCTTCCCCTTACATAGTCCGGACTGGAGTGCGATTCTTTCCCCTCGTTTCCTTTCCGAGCGCAACAATTCTGCGGAGGAATGTGGGCACCCGTGCCTTTTTTCCTTTTTTCTCCTTGCCGCTTATCGGGCGACGAGGCCCGCAACACAGGTCAATCGCCGTCGCGCCGATAAGTTCGGCATATGTATCTTCGCTACCCCCCCACCCCCCCCTCTCCCCGTAAACTACAGAGGCATGGCTCAGGACGGATCTTGATACAGTCAGCTATATCCTTTCTTTTTTGGCCCTGGCCTGTGTCGTACTCTGGCGACGTTGAAACACGCAGTGGCCTCCTCCTTCATTCCTCGTTTTCCCTTTTCTCATTGCGGTACAAACCTCACTTCTCGGGACGCTTTCGGCCCCGAGACTTACGGTGGCCCTTTTGAGTTTCTTTTTTTTTTTTTCCCCCTTTGTCGAAAGGCGTCGATGTTCACGCTTCGTTCTTCTACTCTTCTTACCAACAGATGGCGGCCTTGGCTGACAAGACTCACCTTCACCCTTCTTTTCCCCCTTCTCCGTGGATACCAGTATGGAAGAGTAGAAGGTACTCCGGTTCTCCCTGCTCGCCACCCCCATGTTTTCGCCTTTCCTCAAATATCAAATGCGGTTCAATCAAGGTGACATTTTCTCGTCTTCTCCACTTCCCTTTCCTCTTTTTGGTTATGAATGAGGCGGTGGGGAGGTTTTAATTTTTCCCCCCTTTTTTGTTCCTTTCTTCCGTTTGCTGGCTGTCTGAGGACGAAAGGATAGCTACACCTCCAACCCACATTTTCTTTCCTTTTTCTCCTTCCCATAACCGCTAGAGAATAGTGCTAAGAACGAGAAGGGTAGCCTGCCCCCCCCCTCTACCATCGGCATGTGATTAGCTTTCGAAAACGGGTATAAGCTTCCCGAAGCTTCTACTTTTTTTTTCATTGGCTGGCGAAGGTGTAATGCAGTGGAGAGAGTTGTATCCCCTCCACTCCGGCTGTAAGAAAAGATGCAGGGTGGTGGGACGATA
>Ga0179593_1589365_pt1 | contig 11067 bp, 16 predicted proteins | sample CZODoug2_1_08_16_FD_185931 | JGI IMG/M metagenome (GOLD analysis project Ga0179593, IMG submission 185931) | Vadose zone soil fungal communities from Angelo Coast Range Reserve, California, USA - CZODoug2_1_08_16fungal (PacBio error correction) | ecosystem: Environmental > Terrestrial > Soil >... | reverse complement strand
TTTTTTGCCCCAGTTTCACTCGCTTCCTCCCGCTAACCAATAGATTGGAGCCCTTTTCCTCCCGAATTTCATTACTGATACGTACATCAGGAAATTTTGTTCTTCCCTTTTTTTCCCCACCGGATTTTGCCCGTTCGCCAAAAAGCCCAGGCTCCGCCCCCCCCATTTTAAAGATTTCTCCCCCCTTTTCTTTCTTTTCCCCTTGCATTGCCCAAACACTTTTGCTCATGGGACAAGTCTCTGCTGGATAGCCAGCGTCTTTCCATTTTTTCTTTCACACGCCCCGCGATGACCACCCCTCCTGCCGAAATCAGACATGTTTTTTTCCTCGCGTCATCCCCCTTTCTTTTTTTTTTCCCCGCGCCAACGTTTCTGCCCTCGAATTTTTCCTGCGGAGGGGACTCGTCTGATTTTTCCCCAGGCAGCGGGCTTCTTTGGCATAAGGTGAGAACCATTCTTGTGCCGATCGACCTTCAACGTTTGTCTTTGAGTTTGCGTCGGCCTCCGAAAGGTTCTCGATTTTTTTTGAAAATTCCTCAAGCAGCTTCCTTCCCCCCCCCCCCCCCCCCACCTCAACCGGCCAACAGTGTTGGAATCCGCCTCTTGTCTCGGCCCACCTGGCCCCAGCGATTGCCCTGCTCCCCTCTCCGAAGGGGAGAGCGCTGACGTCTCCTATAAACTTTCACAACCCCCCCCCTGCGTATCGCTGTACGATTCTGCCCCCTGTTTTCCCTCCTTTTGTGGACTGCCCACCCCCCCCCCTTCCTTTTTAACCCCGAACCAAGCGTGACCTCCCCTTCCTCTCTTTCTCCCCCAAACAGTTCAGATCTTCCCGTCATTCTTGCGCCATAGCGAATGACTCGTTTTTTTTTTCCCGACATCAATGCCCCCTCCTCTTCACGAAAAACTCATCCCCTCCAAGAGAATTTTTTATTTTTCCCCCCTCAAAGAACCTCTCTACACTCTTCTCCCCTTTTTTTCTCACGTGATACCAGTCAGGATTCCCCTGATAGCTGGCCTTTTCCCCACGAAACACCTTTTTTTCTTCCATATGGAAACTAGTCGCCGCGATGGGACGTGCCCTTCTTTACACGACCGGCCCTCCCCCCCTCTCGGCCAGTTCCACGCGCCTACACTCCTCATGAATAACCTCCTCAGTTGTTTTTTCTCTCCTTTCTCTCTTTTCTTAGTCATCGAGTGTTACCATTTTGTCCTTCTCCTGCCTTTGCGGCAGTCGCGGGCCACTCCTCCCATCGACTTCTCAGACTTTTTTGTTCGTGGGAGAGAGAAACGAATCCCGGGGCGGACCTGACGGGGATTCCGGGATCCGGAAAGCATCCGAATCTTAAGCCCTGGCTTTTTGCGTCCCTTTTTTACGCCTCCCCCCTTTCCCCCCTGTAGGAAAGTGCCTTCTGGTGTTCCGTGAACACATTGTCTTGCCGTTTTCCCAAATGCCACAGTCCTTCGATAATGCTCCCTCCGTGCGCAGCCTGAGACTGAACTGTTTGTTTTTTTTCTTATAGGCCAAGTGTCTTTCTTTTCTCCGTAGGAAACACCCCCTGCGTTTTATTCCCTCCCCCTGGTTTCAGGAAGCGTGACACGCCTTTCCCCCTTCCTCTCTAGAAAATTAGAGTGCGCATCATCCCTTTTTAACGAAGGATGGATCTCTCCCAAAATGTTGAAGGTTCAATTTTTTCCGGGGCCTATCTGCTTTGAGAGAATTTTCCGTGTTTTTCCCCCCTCGAGAACCTTTTTCTCCCCGATCGCCTACGCAATCGCTTTATCCAAAAGTTGCATTTTCCTCCTTGCTCCAACTTAGTCCCCCCCCCCCTTCCTTCTTTTTTCGGGACAAGCACCCAGCCCGACTTTTTCTTCGTCTCTTCCCCCTCCGCGTCAAATTCTTTTTAGCCCAAGGTGGTTTTTTTTTTTTTTTCCAGAAAAGAACATTGCATGACGCGTCGCCCTCGTTTTCCCCCCGCTGATTTCGCCGGAGTGTTCTCCCCCCCCCCCAAATGTTTCCCTCCCCTTGCTTCACCCTACAAAATTCCAATGTCCACTGATTCCCCCCCCTCCCCCCCTAGGAACAAATATGGATCCAACTTTTTTTACCCATGTGCGGTGGCGGAGCTTTTCGGATACTGGCCAACCTCCCCCCCAACGTTGTCCCTCCCCCACAACTGAGAAACTCCCCCTCTTATCCTTACTGAAGAATTCGTATGCCCCAAACCGCTCCTCCAAAAATATATTTTAGCCCTTCTCTAAAGCGTTGAAACTGCCTTTCCCCCCTTCTTCCCCTCATCCTTCGACCGTTGGCAAACCTCTTTCTTTCTTAGATCTCAGTTTTTCCGGCCCACGACCCAACTTTCTTTCCCCGGGAAAGCCGTCTTTTACGAACCTCCCCCTTGAACTGAAGACAGAATTTTGAAGAGTGGTGAGCCGAATTCCACGCCTTTTTTTCTCTACGTGCTGTACTCCCGGGACATCCGCAAAGTGCGGGTAAGGATGACATCTTTTAAATGCACTGTAGCTAGGTCCCTCTTTAGGTGATGATAGTAATTGTCCCGTGTAAGCATGTAAACGGCTTTTTTCGGCGACGTATCTCTTCTTTTTTTTTTCTCGAAAAAACACGCCCTACCCTTCATTTTTTATAAGTAAGATCCTTTTCCCCCCCCCCCATTAAGATTGATTGCCGTAGGAGCTCCATTTTGCTCTACGTGTAATTAGGACTACCCCTTCCCTTTTTACTCCCCCATTATGGTAGTTATACCATTTCCCTCATTCCTGTTCCTCGGTCTGGCGAGAACTTGAATCAGAAGGCGCTTCTCGTGTGACTGAGATGAGGCTTCCCTTCCCCTTTCTTCCTTCAGACAGCCACTGCTTTCCTCCACTTTTCTGCACAGCTTTCCATCCCTCCTCTTTTTTTTTTCCCCCCAATCATCTCCGGCGGCAAGGATCTTTTGGGATGAGTACCGCACCTTTTCATCGGAGACCAGTGGCAGGATCCGTCTTTCCCCAAAAAGCTAGACAGAACACTTTTTCCCCCCCCCTCTTTTTCCCCCGACCAAGGCCAAAAACTTCCCCCCCCACTCCCCCCAAACCTTCTTCCAGTTTCCGCATTACCACTCTACTTTTCCCCACTTTTTTTTCCTTTCCGCCTGGACATCAATTTTAGAGCATAAGTATCCCTCATCTCCAATGAAAAGCCCATCTTTCAAAAAAACTGAAGGTAATGCTCTTTCCCTTTTTTTTTTTCCCCCCTCCTTTCCTCTACCCCACACAAGCGAGAATCGTCTCACATGGCCCATCCGTGAAATGAGTTTTTGACTAGCTCAGAGTCCCCCTTTCTCCCGTCTGCCGTGACCAAAGGAGAAGAAATCAAGTCCTCCTCCCTCCTCCACCGTCAAAATGCCCGAGCGAACAATTTTTTTTACCCCCTCTCACTTCAGTTCTTCCACGCGAGCATGCGTCTTTCCTTTTTTTTCCTTTTTTCGCACGAGGTTCCTTTTTGATAGCCCCAGGCCCTCTGCCATTTTTTTTTCCCCTGCGGGAAACAGTATCTGCTTTTTTTTTTTTTTTTCTTTTATTTTTTTTTTTTCTTATTATTGCCCCAGACCGTGGCTAGTTGAGCCCGACCGCAAAGGAAATGAAGCATCTTTCCTTTCTTAACCGTAGCAATAAGACCCCTGTTCTTGACCAGTGTTTTCGCGCTGTCACGCAGTTACAACGTTTCTTCCCCCCCCCTTTCAAAAGTCAGTGGACCCCTTTTTCTTTTTCCCTTCTTCCCTTCGTGAATAAAAGAAACGGAGAGTCTCTTCCAAACAAATGATATGTCCCTCCCTAACTGGATACGGCAATTTTTTTTTTCCCCCCCACAGAAACCCCCTTTTTTTTTTTCCTCTTTTCTAAGAGAAAAAATTGGACGGGGGTCCAGAAAACTGTTAACCTTTCCAACTGTCTTCCCCCCCCCCTTTTTTTACCTTCCAGGAATAGTTAAGCTTGTCCTTCCTCCGTTTTTGACCTTTTCCCCCTTCTCTGCGAAAAGATTAACATTGCTTCTCCTGAGCGAGAAGAAACGCACCCCCAGGCGTGACTTTTCTCCCCTCCTACCCTTTTTCCCCTCCTCTGGCAAATCGTATAGAAAGTGGAACACCAAAAAGCCGACCCGACGTTCCCACTTTTCGAACGATGTAATGATGGAAATCCTTCCCCCCTCAAGAAGATAAAAGCATCTGCGATAAGTCACGCCCCTTCCCCGTGACGAATCAAAAAGGGCAAAGAAAGCGATGAACCGATCAGATTCTGTTATCTCTTTTCCGCAATAAAAAGCTGGGTGTTGTTTCTTTTTCCTGCAAGGTTGATAGAAATGATAGAAAGGGATTGACCTTATTCCCCTTCTTAAACTCCACTCAGCACCGGACAAGAGTGCGAGGAAGGGGGTGTTTTTTTTTGTGGGGGGGGGTTTTTTTCCTTTTTTTTTTTTTTTTTTTTTTTTTTCCTGGGGGTTTTTTTTTGGGTTTTTATAGTGGGGGTGGATGGGTTTTCTTTTTTCTTTTTTTTTTCGGAGGGGTTCCCTTTTTTTTTGGGGGTGTGGTTTGTGTTTTTTTGTGTGGTGGTTTTTTTTGGAGGGGGGTTTTTTTTTTTTTTTTTTTTTTTTTTTTTTTTTGTCAGAAGGAGAGTCGAAGGAAAGAGGATGGGGTGGGAGTAATAGAGAGAGGGGGAGCAATGAAATGAGTTCACAACGAGGGAAGAGAAAGGTATCTTGTCTTCCCCCTACCACAAGTTTTCGTGATGTTCCTTTTGGTTTTTCTTTTTGTGGTACCCACCCCAGAACCCCGTGTCTTTTGGTTGTTTTTTTTTTTTTTTTTTTTTTTTTTAATTTCACCCCCCACCAAGGCCACCCCCCACCTCTCCCCCCCATACCCCCCCCCCTCACCCCCCCCTCCCCCCCCCCCCCCCCCCCTCCCTACACGGCGCACTATCGAGATTTCGGACTCTTTGCGTTTTCTTTCTGATCCCCCCACAATATCCCACGCCGCTGATTCTTGTGTCAGATTGCAAAAACGATCCTTTTTCTTTCCTTGAACGAGGGATAGAAACCTTTCCTGCGAGTACAACCTTGCACGGCTGTTCCCCCGATGGTTAGGGTCCCCTTGTAAGGACGCCTTTTGAACCCTTTACCTTTCACTCACCTCTCCTTTCCCCACTGAATTTGCATTTTTCCCCTTAACCTTTGCACTGCCACCTTTCTCTTGTGCGAACCCAACCGTGCACATCGCGGATGGAGTTCCTCTTCTAAATTCCATTCCTCTTTTAATCTTATTTTTTCCTCAACTATGCACACGCTTTTTCTTAATCACTACTTCACTCGATCGACTTTCCCCCCTCCCCCTTGCCAGACCAGACGAATTTGAGACGCGAATCCCCCCCCCCCCACCATTACTTATTTTTTGCTCTAGAGAAACTCCCCAATTTCGTTCGCGCATTTTTCCCATTGACATGATTGCTTACCCTCCCCACACTCCCCGCAACTTGGAAACCCTCCAGATATCCCACCCTTCTCAGCAGGGAGAAAAGATGTGGGGGCAGGAAGATTGAGTCGGCCAACGAACATAGCAATCTTTTCGGCAGGTAGGGTTACGGCTTGTCTTCCAGAAACTGCGCGGCTTAGGACTTTATCTTGGCTTTTCCCATCTAAAATTGATGTCTTCTCCTTTATTCATGCACACAACATTGTGCATTCCTTTTTCTGATGTAAGGCTCCTTCCCCCCCCCCCCCCCCCCCCCCTTTAGAGACAGGCGACTTTTTTTGGGCGTGAGTAAGTTTTTTTCTCTTAGTCATGACATTTAGTGCGTTCCCCCCCCCTTCCCCCCGAAGGATCCTCCCCCTGCCGCTGCTTTTCTTTATTCCTGGCCCCGGTCTTTGCACCAATTAGGACTGAGTGCGCTTTTTGAAGGAGCTGACGCACCGATGCCGAACCGCCCGCAGTTGCTTAGAAACCTTCCCCCTTTGGGTGCACGAATATCTCCAGCACAGGATTCCCCTTTCCCCCTCCAACGAGCGATCACTTGATCGCTTCCCCCCCTCCATCGGAAACGCGGTTGGTATACCCCCCCCCCCCTTCGATTCGAGTCGCCGCGTATGTCGGCGAATTCCACTTCCTGCTTGAACAGGCGACCCCGGCCTCCCCCCGGAAACATCTTAATTGGCGACATCCTTTTCAGCGGGGACAGTTTCCTTTTTTTTTTGTGTTTTGGAGCACCCCCAAACTTGCCCCCTGATATACTGCCCCTTCTTTTGCCAGAAGGAAGGCCCATACAAGGATTTTAAGAAAAAATTCCCTCCCTTTACGGCGACGACCCTGTGAAGAAGTACACGCCCCCCCCCGGTTAATATCACCGAGCACTTGCCGCGTAGCGTTCCAGGCAATTACACCCCATAGTGAGTGACTTTTTTTTTCTTTCTCCCAACACTTCTCGCGGATGACTTCCTCTAGTTTCTCCCAACGGACCGGCCTCCCTCCCTCTTCTCGTTTCGCCTTACACTGAGGGACGATCTCCCCTTTTTCCGAAGATTCGAGGCTCTTTTTTTTTTTTTCCCAAGTTTCCAAGAAGGTACATGACAGATAACCCCTTTTTGGAGAATTTTTTCCTTCGAATTTCAGCTAGAGATAAGTCCTCCCGAAAGGATTTCCTCAGTTGCATTTTCTTTTTTTTTTCTTTCTTTTTTTTTTTCCGCGATTTTGCCCGCTTGAACCAAGCCCAGGCACAATGTCCCTCCCTTCTCCACAGAGACAAAAACTTTTAACTCTCTTTTCTTCCCCCCCCCCTATTGGCCCTAAGGACTTCCCCCAATTGGATAATGGACCCATCCCTTTTTTCGTGCGATAGCCCCCCAGCGATCTCCCAAGCGTGCCCTTTTTTTTCCCCACTCCCTGAGACTCAATACAGCGCCGACTTCGCAAGCTTTTTTTTCTCACCTTTGGACCAAATTTTTGAGGGAACGCGCCCCCAGGAGGAAGCGACCTGCGAACGAGGCTTTGGCAACTCCCCCCTTTTTTTTTAGGACCTAGAGTCACTTTTTTCCCCACTTTGCCCGCGGATATACCCCCTCCTCTAAGGTGGCTCCCGGCCTTATGTGGAATCTCCCCCTGGTGCAACCTTTTGTCTCACCGGAGTGTTGTCGCATAGCCGTTTTCCCCTCCCTTTACACAAAATTCTGAAAAAGTCCTCAAGCATCTTCCAAGTCCCTCCCCCCCTTTGGATACGGACTCTGACTCTTGCCCCCCCACCTGCGGGACTTGCCCCGCAAGGCTCCCCTATTGTATATCTGGACGGATACATTGACCTCCACGCGTCATCGTGTTTTTCCTTGTTTTATTCCTGTATTATGAAACCTGGGCTTTTCAACGCATGTGATTTCACCTGAAAAGGCCCCCCCTTTTTGTCGAACAGGGGCCATCTTACCCCGTGACGCCGCCCCCCATTTCCCCTTCCCCGATCTCGTACATCTTTTTCGCGAATGACGGGACAGGCGTTTCATGTTTGCCTCCGCCCCATCCCTCTGCAGGTGTTCCCCCCAAAGGCAAGTTCCAAGGAATGTTTATTCGTCCTCGTACGCAAAGACCCGTCTCGCCCCGCCTTAGGAGTGCTTGTCCCCGGCGCAAGGGCAGCCCCTTTGATCGTTCCTTTTGTGTCCGAGCACCACTTACCTGGCACCGTGATATGGACACCGTAGACGCGATGCGCTTTTTTCGTTCGTGTGACGCCCCACGTCCCTTTTTTTCCATTGAAAAGGACACAGTTTCCCGCTGCCCCGCCACTCGAGTGAATTTCCTCCTCAGCTTGGTTTTTTTTTTTTTTTTTCCTTCTTTCTTTCGTCATCGCGATGTACCGCGGGCAACTGGCCTGCATTGGCGTCTTTTTCAAACGACCGCGCACTTGCCATCGTTCTCGAAGTGTCAAATATTCAACTTTTTCTTTTTGCATCGAAGAAACCCCCCCCCCTATAGGTCTCCTGATGGGATCACGTGTTTTCCCCCTTCTCCCTCCTCGCCCTCCCGGCTCTCCCTGTCTGTTTTGTTACCGACGAATAAAAACTTTTCTTTTTCACTTACACTGGAAGGGTTTTCGTGCACCCAACAAAGGAAGTCGGGCATTCCTCGCACGGGCGACCCCCCCTTAAACCTGCCGTCATCAGATATGCGCCCCCCCGTTTCCCCCTTTTTAGATATGAACTGTTGTAATGGGTTGCTTCTTGGGATATACGGCAACCCTTTTTTCGGACATAGGCATTCGGGCCCCTTTTCTTTTCCTTCCCTTCTCCCCCCCAAAATGCGTTTACCTGCCCAGGCTTTTTCCGATCGATTTCCCCTATGTGGTCCCCTCCGGGGGAGTCCGTCCAGAGCCCACTCTTTTTCTTCTTGCCGACATTCCTCCATGTCAAGTCTTTTTGGCCTCTCTTCCTTTCTCTCCAAACGTTTTCCGCATGTTTCCTTGGAATCTTCTTAAGATTTCCCTTTTTCAGGACCTTTTACATCGCTTTTTGTCAATGCGCTACCTCTCCTATCGAAGACGAAACACTCCGGGCTGTGAGAAAAACTTCTCAGTTTTCTTCCCCACTGAATTAAGTTTCCCTCCAATGTAGGAAAACTCCTTCCCCGAACCCTTGGCCGTGAGTTCGGCCCCAGGACTTCCTCCCCCCCCCCCTCTCCCCCCCTTCGACGCCACGGGTCTGAAAGCCCTCCCCCTCCTCTCCGCCGGAGAACCGCTGTCGTCGCGATTTCGTCCGGGCTTTTTTTTCGTTGAAAAACCCCCCGTTTCTGAGAGTGCTAGAACTAAGCCCTCCCCCCGACTTGTCCCCTCTCTTCTGTTTGGACCCCCTGCCACATCGTGTGATAACCTTTTAAACTTTTTTACTGCGTCTTTTTTTTCGAACTTTCCCCACCAAATCCTTCCTGGTTCCCCCCTGTCCCCACACCACAACTGGACCCAAAAAACCAGCCACTTTCCTTTCCTTCCCCTCTGAAAGTCTGGAAATGCTTTCCACCCCCATTTCTCCCATCTATTTTTCTTCCCGCTTGGAAACTTTTCCCCCCTAGACCCCTCGACTCCTTCTTGCAACATCTTCCTCGCGATAGTCTTCCTCAGTTGACGGCTCCCTCCCCCCTTAGAAAATCTCCCCCCCCTTGTACTCCCCCGCCTGTGGGAACGGGAACCACCCACCTGTCAGTTGCATGAAGTTTTGAGACACAGGTGGTCCGCCGACCCCTACGACTTGTGCCGCTCCTTCTTTTTTTTGTGTGAATGCCGCCTATACATCCGACCAGTGGTCATGATGACCCTCTTTTGTTTTTTGACCTGCATTGTCGACCTTCCCGTTATGGCCATGTTTGCTGGATCGTCATTGTCCTTTCTCCTCCCTGCCGTACGGCCCTGCGTAGAATGTACGGATCCCTCCCTCGGGGGGGGAGTCTCCCCAAAGACTAAACTGCCCAAACTGTTTGAGTAAGAGATTGAATCGCCCCTTTTTGCAGAGTCTCCTAATGAGTCCCTTTCCAGGGTAATTCTCCTTCCCTTTCTTTTTCTCGAATCACTTTGGAGTCCGAAGAAAAGGGAACTGGGGACGATCGATGACCGGTAGTCCTTCTTTCTCGACGTTTCTCTCTTTTGTGATGAGATAGGGACGGGCCCTTTTTTTCTTTCCGCCACGACAACTTTCGCAATTTCGGCCAATGAGGTCAGCCTAACTCATAAGAAAGAAATTTTCCTAACATCTAAGGGGAATCTCGGTTATAACGAAACTAAAGGAAGGGTTCTTCTCCCCTTTTCCTTTTTCCCCCTGCGTCCACGAAACCCTGAAACCCTCACCAACTTTTGCAAAATTACCCCCAAAAAGATGCCGTCTTCCCATTCCCCCCCCTTCTTTTTTCACTGGTAAATTGGTTCCAGGAGGAGTAAATACGCTTTTCCCTCAGGGTAGAGAACCCCCCCCCCCCCAAGATAAAGATATCCCGGCAACCGCTTTCCTATGGTACAGACACCTCTTAAAACTAATGGCATATGCCGCTTTTATGTTGCCCGTAGAATCACTTCCCAAGCCGCGATCCCCCTCTTGTTTTCCCCCCCCTTTTTTTGTTGGTCATCGCGAGCTTTGTCCCCTCGCAGCGCGCCGTTGTTTCTTTCCTCCCATGCAACTGTAAGGGTTGCACGCACATGCCGACGCAATTTTCCGGGCGCACGATTCTACAAAGAGACATGGCCGCGATGCTCTTTTCCTTCGTTTTCCCACCCAATTCTGCCATTCAAGGGATTTATTTTTATTTCTGAAAGCGAAATCCCCCTGATTAGTCTTTATAATTTCTTCCCCCTTCTTGCTCCTAACCGCTGCGCAACCTTTCTTTTTTGCGGCTGTCGTCCAACTCCTTTCTTTCCCTCCTGCAGAAAGTCGAAGAAGCCTCTTCTGAATTTTAACCCGTCTAGCAAATATCTTGGCACTTGAGGTGATCCTTTTCTCTTTCCACCGTGCAGGCCCCCCAGGTTCCCGCCTCAAAGGATCGTTTCCCTTTGAAGGGGATTTCCTCCCTTCCGTGACGACACTGTCAAACGGCGTCTCCTCGAACAAACAGGTTTTCTCCCATCAGACAACTGCGAGAGATAACGGAAAAAAACATCCCCCTTTTAAGCGGGAAGAGCGTGTCCCTTTGGCGAATATGACCATCCTCCCTTCTCCCGACAGGTGTGTTCCTCTTTTTCCCACACAAGAGATAATCTTATGGAGCTTCCGGTCGTACCGATGAAGCGACGGGGAGAATGCCCCCTCTCCCCCCTGCGCGATTAAAATTGCCGCTTTTCTTCCCCGATTTCCCCCCCCCTAGACTGAAGGTGGATACCCCCTCAGGTCCAGCGGGAAACTCGCTTTTCTTTTCCCCCCAAAGCCGCAGCTTTTCCTTTTCTCTCCTGCATGGAAATCACGCGCCACCTTTCCCAGATACGCCAGAAGATCAAAGATCTGGATACGTTCCCCTTTTTTTCCCTACGAATCAACATCCCCCCTTTTTTCCCCATCTT
>Ga0179593_1508130_pt1 | contig 11067 bp, 12 predicted proteins | sample CZODoug2_1_08_16_FD_185931 | JGI IMG/M metagenome (GOLD analysis project Ga0179593, IMG submission 185931) | Vadose zone soil fungal communities from Angelo Coast Range Reserve, California, USA - CZODoug2_1_08_16fungal (PacBio error correction) | ecosystem: Environmental > Terrestrial > Soil >... | reverse complement strand
CCTACTTTGTTCGATCCCCACTGCCCTTTTAGCTTCCAGCCAGCCCGACCCAGCAGGGTAGAGCATTCCCTTCTTACACGTTTCTCGATGTGTGCACGTCCCTTACAGCGTGTCTGCTGTCGTCCCCGAGGGTTTTTCAAAGGTCGTAGCTTTCCGTTTTCCCTTTTTTTTCCTGCATGACTCGAACCGACTTCCACTGCTTTCCCACCCTATGAGCCTAGTCGGGCTCCACTCTAAGTAATTCAGAAGGACCTAGGTTCCAAAATTTAGCTTTCTTTTCCTTAGATGGCTTCTGGTCTCCCTTTCCCTCGCCCGAAGGGGTACCATTTCTTTTTTTTCACTCGTGCAGACGCTCGCTCCTCCCGTCTTTGGGAACCTCATGACCGCCGACACTCGGTGGTCTCCCCTCGAAGTTTCTCTGCTTTTTTTTTTTTCCTGCCCTTGAAGTCTGATGATCCCTATGCCTTACTAGCATCAGCTCCGTTTTTCTTTCTCTTAGGTATCTGATCATTCTCCGGTCGGTTTGCAGTTTCTTTCGTGCTTCCGGCGATGTCCCTCCTTCTTTGCATTTACTTCGTAAATTCTTTTTCCGGTCTCGCCCGGCACGTAAGATGCGGCATGTTACAGGGCAAAGGAGTTTTTTCCATATCAAGGCTGATTCAGCCCGCTAGAGTTCGCGAGCTTCTCTCCAATTCCCACAGAGTATTGCGCTTCTTTTCCCCTCCTTCCCAAAGATCTTACCTAGAGCCTTCCTTCCCCCTCTTCCCCCAGTCTGAGACCCGTAGGCGTCTCTGTTCCACTGGAAAATGGATTCAAGAAGGTGATCGAGGGAGGTCTCGCCCCATTCCCTCGGTTGGTTTGCGCCTTTTCTTGTCGACGGTTATTGTCCAAAGTCCACTTCCCTCTTTCGTGACGTGCGTTGTTTTCCCATTTGTGGAATCAAGCCCCTCGGGACGGATCCTTTTGCCGAAGCGGCTCATCCTGAATCCCTTCTCCCAGTTGTTCTCTCCCCCTAAGAACCACCTCTTCCATCAGGTGATATAACGGAAAGAGGCACCCCCACCCCCCAGGTTCGTTTGCGACATCAACCTCCGTAATCCATGCGCGATCCTCGTCTGCACACGCGCAAACGCCCCCCCCTTAACTGGACTCTTGACCACGAAGGTCTCCCGCCCGGCATCCCCAGATAATCCTCTCTTCTTTTACGTTCAAACTTTCGGAAGGAGACTAAAGTTCTGGCTTCCTTCAAGACCTTCGGCCGGCATGGTAAACGGATCTGATTGCGGTTCGAACGACCCAGACCTCCTCGTTTTCCTTCAGAGTACGTCTCGATTAGAACGGTCACTGCCTTTCTCTGACTTCGATACTCTTTGCCCCTATGACTCGCAAGAGGATTCAGATCTTTACCCCCTTTTTTTCTTAAGAGCCTGTAATAATGTAAGAATGCGAAAGACCTGCCTATCACGCGGCCCGTGCTCCGAATCCTTCTTGGGCATATTGACGTTACGGGGTTGTTGTATCTTAAGACAGCCCTTCCTAGGTGTAACACTTTTCTGCTCCATTCCGCCCACATTCTTCCGTCTTCCGGCTAGAAATGGTATTTTTCCGCGGCCCGGCGTGTTTCCCAGTCTTGTTACTGGGAGGCATTCCCAGGCTCGACTGGTAAAATCCCCCGCTTTCGTGATGTGCATCCCGTCCCCCCCTTCTTTTTGAAGACCGTTACCTTCATCCCGTATCGTATTTTTTGCCGAAGCATCCATCCTCGTCCCACTCCCTGCCAAGGTTCCACCTCCAACGAAGACCCTATAGACCCAGCGATAAGCGAGCTGCCTCCCTGCTTACTTCTCGACCCCGTCTCTCAGAAATGTTCGCTGCCGATATCTCTTTCTTCTCCTCCTTCCATGATCAGCATAACTTGGGAAAACTTTTGTTCATGTTTCTCTTTAGTTGATGATTTACTCCCTCCTTTTCCCTTTTTAACCTACTATGTATGGGCTTTTCCCGATGAGAGTGAAGCACCCCGCCCTCACATCTGTGCAGTTTAGATCGGCGACAGTTCGTTCGTCCCTCCCTTCTTTTTTTTGTTTCCGCTCATGTCGCGACGTCGGTTTTTCCCCCTCCTTTTTACCTTAGTAGGCCTTCGTAGAGTTGTACCATGTAAGCTTTTTCGGCGTCCCGACTTTCTTCGGCGGCCTGAATTTGAACATAGAGACGCACCGCTTTAAATAACCCTCCCTTTCCCCCCCCAGGCCCTGTTCTTTTCCAACCAGCTTTTGCGTGGACCCATTCGAGGTTCTGTTTGCGGTAGACCTCCCGCCCTGTGAGTAGCGCCCCCTAATAGTGACTTGACGACCCTTGTTTGTTTCGCAGAAAGGGAATAGCTTTCAGGACCCCTCCCTGTCCTATTCAATGATAAAGACTTTTTCATCCCTTTTTCGTCAGGTCAAGACGATGACATTTATAACTGTCTTTCATTAGTGAGCCCCATGATTCTCGATTTTCGGGGGGCCGGGCTTTTCGGCGGTTTTCCTTCTTTAGCTTCTTTGGCTTATCTTAAGAATCTTCCCCCTCTTGGTAGCACTAGCCCCCACCCTAATTAATTTTTCTGCCAGTTCCCCTTGAACCCCGTCCGAGTCTTTCGGCTATTGCATCCTCTCCTCCCCCTTCCTTGTACCCTTGAAGTATTTATCACTTCCATGGAATCCCCACTGCTCCGCCCATGGGTTTCCGTCTCATACTTTTTTTCTTGTCGATGAGATTCGGACACCACATTCCAGTAAACGACATTATGCCATCTATCACCCCATCCCTCCCGCCCCCCCTCCCCCCCCCCCCCCCTCGTTCACCTCCGCGCCCCCCCACCCTTCCTCGCTCTATCGATCACTCCCCCAACACCCATGCCTTGCCTCCTGTTCACTTTTCCTCCACCCCAGTAACTTCGCTCGGCCATCCCCCTCCAATCGGCTCGATGGTTTCTCTTTGTTTCTTTTTTTTTTTTTCTGATTCTTTCCTTCTCATCATTGAGATACGGTCCATTGGCTGAGAAGTAGGGCTTACCGTCCTCAAGACTTCAGTGTTCCCGGGAGCCTTCAATCCCCAGCTCCTCTATCCTTTAGCCGTGCTGGCGCGTGAAAGGATCCTCCTAAAGTGTCCTAGGGCTACCCTTCGCTTTTTTTTTCTAGATAACCAAAGGCCGCTGCCAGTCTCCGCCCGCCCCCACTCCTTGCCCAGCAGGCTTTATCCTCCCCCCAGCTCCCAGCTTTTCCTGGAGGCATCACGATGCACGTAAGAACTACCGTCTACTCTTTTGACTTTTTTTTGCCGCACAATGGCGCTGTTCCAACCCCCCACACTTCCCTTTTTTTCTTTTTGTCTCTTCCCTCTCTTCCTCGGTCTTCCCTCTCCCCCAGTTCATAGAGGAGTCCACGTTAGTCCCGTCTTTTATCGAGCTCATCACCCACTTCCTACCTGGTGCATCACCGACTGCAGTGTGTCCCTTCGCCCGGGTCGACCTTTCTCCTTCTCCCTGGATGCGGGAGTTAAAACGTTTCCTTTTTTCTCTTTTAGTTGCCTGACCCGCGATTACTCGCCCCTGAAGTATGAGACGATTTTCGGACCCCCCTTTCCGCCTTTGGCCTCGCGGCCCTTGTCTTTTCCTCCGCTGCGCACCAGCGGATACGACACGTTCTTCTTTCAAGCGATTCGCCGCCCTTTCTTCTCTTCCATGATTTTTACTTTTTTTCTTCACGCTCTTATGTCCATTTGAGGGGGCCGAAAACGACGATGCCTCATCCCCCTTACGCGACCGGCACTCCTGCGATTCCAGTTCGAGGCCTTAGGAGAGTCCGATATCGGCCTCTCCTGTTTCGGAACCGAGGGTTCCCTGGACTTCCCCTTTTTTCTCTTTGTCTCCTGGTCGTTGTGGGTTTTTCGGTCCACGTAAAGATGCTTTTTTCTTTCTGGGCCCCGTTCAGCCGTTTTCGCCAGCTTCCCTGCTCTTGCAATCCCGCCGGGTGACCTCTTTTTCCAAGGGACGATCGGCCTGATTCTGCGTCCACTGTTCCCCTTTTCCGTCCCCCCTAACACAGGTATAAATGATTACGCCTTTTTTTTTTCCTTATGGTTGGCGGACTGTCCCCTTGCTGCCGGGTGGGGCGCCCCCACGAAGCAAGTGCCCATCGTCCCCCTCTCTTTATTGAGGAATCCTGGCTTCCTTTTTTTTTTTTCAATGTACCATTCGTTCACCGCTTCTTTCTTTTGCGCGGCCAATGTAAGAAGAGGGAAGAACTTCTTTCCTTTTCCATCAGGGTAATGACGCGCGCCCTGTCGATTAGAGTTGCCTCCTTTTCGAAGACGGACTTTGTCCCCCTGCTTCTCCTTCTTGCTTTCTCCCTGTCCAGAACATCCTCTTTTAACTCTCCTTCCGGGTCTTGGGGCTTGCGCCGATTCTTTGGATTCTACGGGATTCAATTCCTGTCTCTTTTTTGAGCTGCTGCGCAATGCTTTCCGGGGTACCTTTTTTACGGAACCTTTTTTTCTCCGACACCTTCCCGCGCCGTCTTGATACGCGGTTATTCCTCATACGACCTTTCGGTGCCGTCCTAGCGGCTGTTTCTCCCCTTGCCTTGTTGGCACGATCTTTCTCTGTCCTATGATAGGGCAGGAGAACAGTGTTCTCCCGGCTTCCGATGGCTTATGCCCCGTTGAGCAAGCTCTCCGATGTTCTTCCCTCTTCGACCTTTTCCCTTCCCCCAACAGGGATAGTTCCCGGTTTTTTTTTCTTTTTTCACTTCACCACATCGCTCGGGTGTAAGAAAGCCGAAGACCCCCAACTGTAACTTTAGTTCTCCCGATGAAACCTCTCACCTGCTGCGCCATGTGCCTTGAATTTTTCCTCAGACCCTGGTAGCTGCGGTTACGTCTTTTTTTTTTTCCCCCGAGCTTTCTTATCCTTACTTTCTTCCCTCCTGACCCCCTGGAGGAAACTGTCTGCCCTCTCCTTTTTTCATCGCCTCGGGCTGAATTTCCTCCCTTTTACCCCTCGGTGATAGCCAACATGCGTTCTCCCTTGCTTCGTTTCCCGCTCGTAAGCTATGAACTCCCCTTTTTTCTTTTTTGATCCTTAACCTGACTTCCTTGCTTTTATTCTACAGTCGCTACTCAAATACGCCCAGGAGTACCCTGTTGCTGATGCTCGTTGCCGTTTTGATATCCGCGTAGACGTGGTCCTGTTTTTTTAAAAAGCACCACGGCCAGGCGGTCTTGGTCACATATGTCAGAGGACGCGCGGCACTCTTTTTTCCTTCTCCTTTTCACCGTCTCTCCCTTCCTCTTCCCCCTCTAACTGGCCGACCATAAGTTATCTTTTTTTTTTCTCATTGGAGGAGTCATCTTTCCGCTAATGATTCCTCTACTGGGTGCGTGGGCTCCCAGTTAAGGGGAGTTCGAGTCCTGCTTCTTGACGTCACGGCTCCGAATAGACTGTTTCTTTCTCTCTTTTTCGTCTTTACGAAAGCATCCTTCCGTCCTTGACCTGTTTCCACCCCTCTCGACCGTGACGTTTTAAGTCGCCTCTTATCTGGAAATGCTGAATCCCCCCTTCGAGTATGGGCTAGGGTCTTCTCTTTCTCTTTTCCTCACTGAGAGATATCAGTGCTTTTTTCCTTTTAAAACTTTTACCTCGAGCGGTTCGTTCAAGTACAGCATCTTCCCCCCTCTTTGCTTCTAGCGCCGGGCTAACGTGTTTCCTCTTTTTCACCTCATTTACAGCTTCTGACTGGTCGTTTCCCGAGAGGTCTCTGAACAGTTTCATTCTTTCCCGTCTCGTTTAGGCCCCTCAGACCCGAAATTCTTTGCGCAAGTCCCTATGAATTTCTCCCCCCCTCTTACGTTAAATCGTGTACAATCACGCCTTCGAGAGAGGTGCGGTCCCCATCTGGATTGCGTAGGTCGTCTTCCTTAGGGGTAGTCGCCTCGGATCACGTTCTAAGAGGATATTGTTCCAAACTTGCCTCTCCGTAAGAATGACGCCCTCTTTCCCCTCATGACCTTTGGATTTCCTTCTCGCAGCGTCTTTTGCTACGTCTTGACCGAGCGAAAGCGGCTTGTCCGCCTTTCTTTTTTGTGATCCGGGTCGTTTGGTTTTTTCCTCGTAGAGGTTGGGCTGATAGGACCAGGTGTTTCTGCCCCACCCCTTTGCAGTAGGTTTGACTTTTCCGACTTTACTCATCACTACATGGTAAAGGTGGTCCCCCCCCGTTGGTTTGGTGGCCCGCTTATGCGCTCAGGAGCGGCGACAGTTCTCTTCCTTCTTTTTTTTGATTACATAACCGGTTTTTCCCCAGCCACTCCCTGACCTTTTTCCTTGGCATTGGCGCCCCAGGCCTCGTTGTCCCCAGGTCATCCAAAGGTCAATTGGGGTACCTTTTTCTAAGCAGTGATCTTTCTCCTCCTCGTTGAACAGTCCCCTTATAGTTGTGTAGGAGGATTCCCCTTTTTTCCCCCTCTGTGATGGGCCATCCCCCGTAAGCACGGACTCAAGATGGGGTTATAGGCTTTTTACCAATCATTAGATCCCTTTCTGGGAAGACGTCCTTGCTCCTCTTCTCAGGGCCGCATTTCCCCTGAATGACCACAGTTTTGTAGCCGAACCGTCTACATTCCGAAGACCCCCCCGGCCCCAGAAGTAGGCATCTTTTCTCCAAACAGCCCTGTCCTTATTCGGCCATGAACTGTGTCACTCCTTTGCTCATGATATTGAAACCAAGACGAAACTCCATTCACCATTCATTACCAACCGGTTCAGCCCCTTGTCTCCAGGTGTCCCGTCAGAAGCCCAACGCGTATAGGCCTTCAAAGTAGAGTTACCTGTGCGGTAGCATCCACCGGGCAGTTCACCTGGCCCCTTGACCGTCTTTTCCAGGAGAGGTGCACCCACAGAGCCGAGACGTGGCCTCACCCGGAGTTCTTGAGCGAGGTCCTGATTCCAGAAGACGGACTTCCCTGATTCCGCGCTGTCCGAACCGCATGCAAGCCCAGCGAGCTTTCCGTCTTCTTCTTGCTCCCCGACTAGCCTCTTTTTTTTCCCCATAGTAGACCCCTTGGACGGCTATCCCGTCGCTTCGTTTAAAACGGGTTCTTTCTTTCTTTGCTAGGTCCGTCTTGTTACCATGGAACGGGTTGACCCGGAGGCCCCTCCCTGGACACGGCCTGGACAGTTTTTTTTCACTCGGTTTTGCGCTCGATCCTTTAGACTTTTTGAGGGATTTTTGTGAATCGGCCGAAACACTTTACCTGTTTTAGTTTTCTCATCTCCTCGGGTTAGAGCTTGTCACCTCCCTCTCCCTTTTCTTTTATGTTTGCTCGAACTCCGCTCTGCAGGTGAGGAGGATCAGTTTTATAGTTTCCCTTGCCAGCACCTGCGTTTTAGAACTCCCCCCGTTAACCTCCAACGTACCACCACCGCTTTTCCTCCTTTTTCCCTTCCAATGCGGGAATCCCCCTTAACCGTTCGGCCCCTTTTCATGGAGCGCCTCTTCGATTCTCTACCGTCCTCGATCATCTGCCGGGCTACCCCTTTTTTCGGCCTCCGGGGTCTTCTTTTCTTCTTTTCGTCCCCCTAGATTCCTGGTCGCCACCTTCCCCAAATTGGCTCCAAAATCGTGGGCTTTCCCCGTTCACTTAGCAGACCCCCAGCCCCCTTATCCTTTTTTCGAATAGCAAGTAATCTCTTCTTCGATATTGTAATAGAGCAAGAGAAGAGCCCCGCTGGCCCCCCGAGCATCGTTCCTTCCATCCGCAGACGGCCTTTCACGATATTCCCCTTCTCCCGACAGGAACTCAGCCGTCCGTTGAACGAACCTTAGACTGCCCCCCTTTTCGACCAGGGCGCGGTCCTCACCCCACCCCCCGGTGGCACCAGGTCGAGTGGTCCCTGCGCCTCTAATGTTGAAGATCGATCACGTGGGTCTCGCCTTAGGTGAGGGAACTTTTTTCCTCCTTTTTTTTTCCGGTTGACCTCGAGGTCCCGACCAGAACCCTGCTGGCAAGATCCAGCTGGGCCTCTCCATGGGTGTCCTGGCCGGTACCGCCATTGTACTATTTTTCTCCCTTCTCTCCCCCTGGTCATTGTCGGACGGGATCCTAGATGAGGTCTCTCTTTTTGATCTGGTTTGTCGGATCGGTCCAGCGGTGGGTTCCTTTTTAGTCGCTGGTCGGTATCGATTACATCTGCCGCATCCTCTGCGGCACCCCCCAAACTTGAATTGGTACCCGAGCCCAGGCGACACCGGCGGTTTTAAGATAGCTGCTGCAGGTTTTGTTTTCTTTCTAACTCCCCTTGAACACTGTAATTTCTTGATTTTTATCTGTTCCTTTAATACCATACGTCAGTTCCTTTACAGCTTGGCGCGCCACGATGAGCATCCGCCCTCAACAAATTTAGCCATGACACTCTTTTCCCCGTTGTGAGAGAGATGGCATATGTCTCGTGATCCCCGTTGTGGATGTCATCGTGAACGTTTTCCCAGCTAATTTCTTTTTTTTTCACTGAGTAGTAGTGTCCATGATAAAGACTTCAGTAGGTGGTTGATTCCCCTCCTAAGACTCTTCCCCCCCCGAGTTGTTTCCGGTGTCCGGGATACTTTCCATTCCTTCTTTTTCTCTAGAGTGCGCAATCATGCTGAATCGGACCCTGACGCTCCAAGAGAAGAACTCGCAACCCACCTGTCTTCCTGACAAACTTCCCTTTTTAGGCCTAGGCAAGTAAAGCATGTTCCATTAATTACGTTCCCTACTCCCTACCCTGGACCCTGGAGCTGGTCCCCCTTTCTTTTTTTACTCCCAGGTGCAACTTTTGGCTTGCTCTCCTGGGACCTAGAGTAGAAAGGGTGCCACCCCTTCCACCCTTCTCTGTTCTGTCCAGGCTCGTGTTTGAGCTCCTACGATTACCACCGTCCTCCTTTTGCACGGCCATACGTATTTGTGATCCCGGTCGTTCCTTTTCCTCCCTTTCTTCTTTAGTCCCGACTGGCGGGCAGGATCTCTTTTCGTGGACGGAAGCAAAGCGTCCTCCTTGCCTCCTTTCTTTCTCTTGACTGGGACACTTCTCTCCTCCTCGCCTTTTGGTTTCTCACGCTTTCCGCGCGATGCGCCGGACACCGTCCAACTCCTACGCCTTATCCATCCTTCCCCTTTTTTCAGTTTTACCCCGCCATGCCACCCCCTCCCTGCCCCGATGCTGATTAAGTGTGTTACATCTCACTTCCTTTGCGCCAACGATGGCATATTCAACCAGGTACAGCGTCTTCATTTTTCTCCCAGTGCCCGCGTCTCTGATTTTGGAAGGATTTTTCTCTCTCTTCCTCCTGATGCCCGCGTTCGAGGTTTGCATGTTTCCCATTTGATTCTGTTATATTTTCGTTCCCATCCGTTCGCGTTCTCTGCTTTGCTTTCCCCTTCGGTCCCGAGCAGGGATACCTGCTTTGGCGTTAGAGAGTCATTCCCTCAGTTGGTGAAAGCTATTTTTTTTTTTCTCTGATGCGCCCTTCCCCTGGAACTGTTCCTTTTCCCGCAGGGATTTTGCAATAAAAAATTCCTGAGCTCCGCTCCCGGATGTGGGCCCTTCCGGACACTTAACTGACGGGGACGGCCCGCCACCTCCAGCCCGATTTAGCCGTTCGAATCCTTTGCCTTTTTTTTTCCCCCCATCTTTCTTTCGCATGAGCTCCCCCTATGATAGATCGCTCTTTCCCTTCTCATGCGTTCCGCCGGCGTCATCTCTTTCCCCATTTGCATCGTTGATCCTTCGGCGAGTGCTACACGTAGGACTTTTCTTTTTCTAGATGGGGCGTTCGACCGCCTCCAGCAAGAAGGGGAGCTTCCGGCCGACGGCGACGCAAGGACGCTTTTGATGGATATGGTCACCGTCCTTACTCGGCGCGACATGAATCTCTCCCCCTCTTTTAGGGGAGTTTACCTTTCTTTCGGCCCCTTTTCCAAGAAGGGTTGTGCTTCCGGGGAGCCTCAACTCCTTCTTTGAGTTCGCACCGTCCTTTTTCTGACGGTCTGGTGTGTTTGCCTTCTCTTTTTCTTTAGGCGATTTTTTCCTGTTTTTTTGGCGATTGACATTTCTTGGCGACGTTCCTAGAGGGACAGAGGCGGCATGATGCGTTTTCCCTTTCACGTCGTCCCCCCCGCTGGATTTTTACAAAGCGCCCCCCCCCCCTTTTTCGTGTTTGAGTGGAGAGGACACGTCATATTTCGACGCATCCGGGTTGAACTTCCGCCCCCCTTCTTTATGATTGGATTACTTGCCCTCACTGAATGCGCCATGGAGTTACACGGTGCGAGTCCGACCTTGTCGAGCGATGGGCGGCCGATGGCTATCTGCATTTTTTTCCCCTTTCCCTTCCTTTTCTTTGAGCCGACGGGATGCCCGCTTTTCCCTAAACCCCCCCCCCCACCAACCCATTTCGGACCCTGTCGTCACCGCGCCCCTGGGCTGCTCAGCCTTCCTTTAGGTGACGCCCCTTTGAATCTTTGGTTCGCCGGGCCGCGGTTCTTACTGTCAAATAGTGGAATTAGGTGCCCTATTTTTCCCTGCTCTAATCGGTGTCGCTCTCTCACCTTACGACCCCGCGTGCGTCCTCTCGCTAAGCATTTCCTCATTTCTTTTTAGATCCCTGCTTTAAAGTAGGTATTCCTCCCCAACCGAGCATTGCTCCCCGGCTCAGGGGGGGTTCGAGGATTTGTCTTTTCCCCTTCCCCTCTCCTTTTAGTCGACCGACGACCATCGTTTAAGACTAAGACCTAACGCTGCTTCCCTTATCGAGAGTGCCAGATTGCCGGGGACTTCATCGTTTGCGCTCCACCAGTGGCGTCGGCGAGTTTTTTTTCGTTTTCCTCAAGTCTGGAACGTGCTAGCCTACAATGGTTTCTTCCTCCTTTCGAGAGGCTTTTTTCCTAATACCCCCCCGCTTCCCGTGCTCCGTTCAGGGAGATCCCGCGAGGCGCTAGATCTTACTTTCTACAGTTGACGATTCCCCCCCTTTCCGACCCGCAGCTGAT
>Ga0179593_1488893_pt1 | contig 11067 bp, 13 predicted proteins | sample CZODoug2_1_08_16_FD_185931 | JGI IMG/M metagenome (GOLD analysis project Ga0179593, IMG submission 185931) | Vadose zone soil fungal communities from Angelo Coast Range Reserve, California, USA - CZODoug2_1_08_16fungal (PacBio error correction) | ecosystem: Environmental > Terrestrial > Soil >... | reverse complement strand
GCCCTTTGGGTCCTCCCCATACGGGTCTTGACCCCCGCGCGTTTCTCATTCCCACACCTTCACTCTTCTGATAAGCTTGGCTCTCCCCCCTCTTTTCCTGACCCCTACCACGTAGAACCCCTCGAATGAAGCTTCCTTTCCTCCCCCTTCGCCATGACCTGTGTTTTCCTGAAGGGGTTCAAGCATCCTCGGACGTGCCAACTTTTTGGTTTCTTCCTCTCGCCATCAAAGATTGTCTCCATGCCTTCAGGAAGGTTTCTCTTCCTTTCTCAGCGTGTTTTCTTTTCGGCCACTCCCTCCCCGTACAACCCTAGAATTTTCTTTCTCCGAGAAGGTTGGACTTTCCTTCCATCTGATTGATACGAGCTCCTGCATGTCCCCCCAATCTCGTCTTTTTCGCAGTGGGACCGTCTTCCCCACCGTCTTTGTGTAGCTGACAACCGTTTTTCTGTTTCTTTTTTTTTTTTGAGCCCTCCTTCCGAGGAGATCCGGTGCCTTTTTGATTTCTTTCCCCCTTCGTGACTGCTTCGGGTCCTTGACTCTTTCCCCCTCACAGAACTCTCGCCTCTTTTCTCTTCCACATCAAGAATGTTTGAATCTTGGCTTCGTCTATCCCCTCTGTTCTTTCTTAGCCCAAAGGGGTTCCCCCCCCTTCCTGTAATGGTAAGGAAGCGTCGTTCTTTTCAAGAAACTAGGCGCTGGCTGTGCTTCTGCTGAAGCCCCCCTCTTTCTTCTAGTGGCCTTCTTAACCTTCCTTATCTTTTCTCCAACTATTATTCCATGCGTTTCTAAGTTCCCCTCGACGGCAGTGGTCTTTTCCCCTTATTTTTGTTGAGGGCTCGTTTTTTTCCGGCCGTTGAATAGAGTCCCCTGGGTGACCAACTTTAGTTCTGGTAGCTGGTTTGCCCTTTGAGGCTCCCCCTCTCTAGATATTTCCCTTCTTTTCGAAGGCCCCTTTTGTTCGCTTTCCGACCAGTCACACCTCTTGCTTAAGCTGGACGGGTGATTTCCTCCTCTTTTTCTTAGTGAAGGGCGCGATTTCCTACTTCGTTTTTTTCCTGATTTTTCCGCTGCAACCCCAATTTTCTCAGGGCATTCTTTCTTCTATAATGCTCTTTTTTTTCTTTTCTCCTATCCCTCCTTCCCCAAACTGTCTTCCCCCCAGTTTTGATCTTTTCGGGCGTGGCTTATTCGACTTTTCTTCGTTGCGGTGATCTTATTCTCCACGATTCCTTCCCCCCGATTCTCCTCTTATGAAGTCTAAAGTCCCGGGAGACATTGATCATTTTACTTTTTTTTGGCTCTTGGGAGGGGAATTGGCTGTATTTTTCTATATTTTGTGTGTTGTTTTAGTAGAGAAGAAGACTAAACCACGCCCGCCTTAACTTTTCTTTAACCAGAAACCCCCCGCTGTCTCTTTTCGTTCCCTGCTGATTTCCCTCCCCTGTATACCCAGCAGATAAGCCTTTTCACTTCTTGTCTTTTTCCTTTCGCCATATTTTTTGGCTGCCGACCCATCCTCCTCCACCTCTCGAAAGTGCACCCCTTCATAGTCCTTCGATTCACCTCGACTTTTTCCTTTTTTTCTTTCTTCTCTACTTTTGACATATACCTCTTTCCCTCCTTCCCTGCTTTTTATTTGCAGCCTCCACTTTAAGCTTCTGCCCTTTTTTTCCCCCTAAAGAACATCTCCAGCGCTCATTATCCTTCGTCAGCCAACCTCTAGGGGTTTTTAATCTTTAGATTTCCCTGCGACCACCTCTGATTCCTGAGTTTTTTCCAGAAATGATCCTTGCATAATCTTCCGAAAACCCGAGCAACCCACCCCCCCCCTCCTTCTCCCTCTTATTGTAAACACATCGATAGGACTTACGACGTGAAGGTCTCTCCCTGCCACCCCCAAACCCCCCCTTGAAGAACATGTCCTTCTTTTTTCGTTTTCCCCCTCCTTCCCTTCCTTTTTTCTTCATAGACCTCCCAGGCACCCCATCCCCCCTCGACCCATGGATTACCCAGTACTCCTCCCCTAGAGAATTTTTAGCTTTCTTCCCCTCCATAACCTTTCTTGATTGCCCCCAGTGGACGAGATTCCCATTCCTACCTCTCCACAGACCCCTTTTGATTATGCCCACTTTCTTCCTTCTTTTTTTCCCTCACCCTTAGCGCTTTGTCTTGATTCCCCATGCCTTTCTGAGGTCTTTTTTTAAATCACCGATGGCAACCCCTTTCCTTTTCTCCTCGCCTGTCTTCCCCCCCCCTTTCAACCACAAAATCCTGCCTTTTTTCCAAACCCTTTTTTCTCAAACCCGCTTGCTCCAACTCCTTTCCTTAGAAACTTATGGGTCTCTTTTCGGCCTTCGTGACTCCTCCTTTCACTTCTTTTCGGTGAATTCCAAACCATCTCTTCGCTCTCCTTTGTCGGGCATTCGGATTCCCTTCTTTTTTGACGCTCTCATCAAGTTTTTCTTCTTGCTCTCATCTTCCGATCCCCTCTTGAGCAGACGTTATGGATAGGCCTTCCTTTCCCCCTACTACAAAAAAAAGTTTTATGCCAATTCTTAACTTACGGAAGTCGATTTCTTCCACCCCAATTAATTATGCGGCTCTCTCCTGACCTTGATGATTTTATATTTTTAGTTCCTGATTTGACAGCGCCCCCTGGTCCTAGAAACATTTGTCATACCCCCCCTCGTTCCCTTGAGTAATCAAGAGGCTTGTCTTAAGGTCCCCCCCCCACCTCATCTACTAATCCCTGTCCCCGCTTTCATTTTTAGCCGCGAATGCCCCTAACTCCCCATTAAAAACCCCAAGAGTACCCCAAACTTCACCCCCCCTTTCTGTTTTTCCCCCTTGAATTTCCGGTCTCCCCCCCCCCTCCGGAGTCTCTTTGTGAGACTCCTCCCTATTTTCTCTGTTTTTCGTGGCACTCCAAAACGTTTCCCCTCCCTGTCTGGATTTTGGAGCGGCTTTTTCCATACCTCTTTTTTTGTCCCCCCCCTTTTTTGTTTGGATCCGAATGGTGAGTACCTCTGGCTTTACTGAAATCCCATTCATACCTGTTGCGACGATTGGATTTCCGATTCTTCTCACCTTTTTTTCAACCCCCTTTTGTTGTACCAATGACCCCCCCTCGACAATTCCACTGGTTTTCAATTTTTTCTTCCCACCCGGTTGCCTGCAAATCCCTTTTGGCGTCCCCCACCCTTTCCTGTCTCCTACGTTTTTTTTTTCAATTTTTTCCAGCTCTACTCCCCCACCCCCTCTCCCATGAAATCCTCGTTTTGACACTACCGTTCTCCTCGCGATGTCCCTATGGAGAGAACCCGATTCCTCAACCCTTGGTTTATTCATCCACATTTTTCTCGTCTCACCCCCCTTCTCCCAGACAGGGTGCCCATTTTCCCCAAATTGGCGACTCTTTCTATTTTTCTACCAAGTACCTGAATCTTTTTGAGTCCCTAGAAACCCTCTCTCCTCTTTTTCTCCCTTTTTGTTACCAAAGACCCCCTTTCCCCTCACAAGCTCTCCTCCTGTACTTTGTCCTTCCACAAAGACCGTCCAGTTCTTTCCTATCGCTCCCCTTTTCCATATAGCGAGCCCCCTTCCTAGTGCCTCTTTTCATTATTTTTCCCTTCCTCAAAAACCTCCTTCCCTCCGTCTTCTAAGTCTGGGCGTTTTTCCACTCTCTATTTTCCTCGTTGTTTCTCCTTCCCTTGAAAGACCCCCTCCAGTCATCAAGGTCTTAGACGGAACACCCTTTTCCCCTTTCTGCTGCTCGGGGATCCTTACTTCCCTTCTTTTGTTTTCGCATAGTCGCAGTTTTCGATTTTCGGTGATGAACCTTCCCCCTTCTTGTGTCACAAGTTTCTAGTTCATGTTAATGTTGTTTGGTTAATTTTTTCTTTTTTCCCCACCCTCCTCTTCCCTCTACCGTTGATTCGATTGACTACACCTTTTCTACTTCTGTCCTTTCTGAAGAGGGCTTGAATTTTCACATTCTCCACACTCCCCCCCACCATTTCTTCTCCGTTCCTCTGTCTTTTCCCTTTGGCCTGGCATACACATTCCTTTTCTTTTTTTGTATTTTTCTTGGTGTCTCCTTCTTCATTGTCCTCTTTTCTCTTGATCACTTTTTTTTTTCACAACCCCCTTTGGCGTTCTTTTTACACCTTGTTTTGCGTTTTGCTGTGTTCGTCCCCAAACACGCTTACCCCCATTCTTCCCTTTGTCGCCACCTTCTTTCCCCTCCGTTGGTGTGATACACCATAACTGTTGTGGTCTCGTTTAATTTTGTCCAACTTTAAACGCCCCCGTGTGATAATGAATCTTCACCCAGTTCCCTTTCTTAAGGCGCTCTGGTTTTTGGATTCTCCATTCTCCCCCATTTCCCCTCGCATCCACCATCCCTTTTTGCTTTCCTTTGGTGTAGTTTTTAAAATCCTCCCCCCCAATATCCTGTTTTTTGTACTTTTCAGTTTCTTATTTGACCCCCCTTTCCTCCCCCCCTCTTTGAGCTCCTTCTTTCGGAGGATTGACCCCCCCAAGTCCTGACGTCCCTTCCATACTTGGAAATTTAATCCGAGTTTCTTGAGTTTTTTTGTTTTCCGGGAAATGGTTTTTTTTCTGCCATCCTCGGCTCTCCTCTCCAGGACCTTCTCCTTGTCGTTCTAGATGAATTTTTTTTTCCTGAAATACCAGGTTTCCTTTGGCAGACTTTTCCCTTAAGAGTGTCTTCCTCTTCCCCCCCCCCCCCCGGTACTCCTTCACATCCACCCGGTGAAGTTGTTTCCTTCCTTGATTGCCCCCCCCTTCCCGCTTTTCCGGATGCGTTTTTTCACGGGACTCAAGCCTTGTCCCGTTTCCCCTCTTAGTTTTTGTCCGTCTTGCTTGAAGGGGGAATCTTTTTTTTATTAAAGGCCCCCCCTTTTTTTGGTGTTAGGCCCCCTATCCAGCCCAGTTTCCGGCTGCGTTCTATCCGACATCATCGGTGAGTCTGTTTCTTTTTTTCGGAACCCCCTATGCCGTTTCCCCCCTGGCCCTCTACGACATCTTTGGACAAACGCACACTGACTGTTGGCTTTCATACTCTAGCCATGCACCTTACTTTTTTTCTCTCTTTTCTTTTCCGGTGGGACCGGTTTTCCCCTTGTCGGGTTTGGTGATTTCCCCCCGGTCTCCTCTTGGTGTTATTTGGACTCACCAGATCGAGAGGTTTCTTTTCCCCTGTTACTTCCGCCGATTGGGACCCTCAGAATTTTTAGTCCATGGGTCCTTTGCTTGGAACTTAACCCCCATCTCTATTCTCTTCACGATCCCTTTCTTAAGCATTAAAGATCCATTCTTTTTAGTTTTAGTCTTGACTTGCTGGCTTATTCCCCCCCCTTTTTTGTCAATTCACGTCCTTGTTAATGTCTGATTAGACCCTCTTTCCCGACCGGCGCCGGCTTTTCTTTTTCCGAAAATCCCTGTAACTCCTCTTTGATCTCTTTGACCGGCCCTATGTAGACCCCCCCCGATTCCCCCCCCTCCAGAGATGTGTCATACAAATTTATTGCAGTGTGTTTCCCGGTTGTTTGCCCAGTTTCTTCCTCTTCACATTAACTTCCTCTTTCTATAGGTACAGTGGTTACATTTCTCTCATTCTTGTTGGCATTATTTTTTCTGTTCCCTTGAGCCCCCCTACTTTATATATTATCCTTTAGCTGTGCTCTACTGGCAGCGTTTTTTGTCAGTATCTCTTCTTTCGCCCCTTATAAGTAAGTGACTTTACCTTTTTTGTCGGGCCTTTTCTCCTTTTTGATTTGATCTTAAGTTCCCCTCCTATTTCCTGCGGGGTCCCTCTGACTAGTGGCTCTGCTCCCCTTTTTTTTTTTTTTTGCACTTGCCCTCCCGGTTATTTTCGAATAGTATTACTAATTCTTAGCGCTCTTTCTCCTAGGACCCCTATCGGACGGTCCCCTTTTTTTGGCTTTGCTATGATTGCCGGGATAAGAGGGCTCTTGTTTTCTTGGCTTCCTAAACTGTTTGCAGTTACCAATTTAACCCCCCGTTCCCTGGCTTCCCCCTTCAAGGTCCAGTTCCTTAAATGAGAAAGATAAGATTCTTTTGTTTTTGTTTCAGATTCGGGGGGGGAATGGCTTTGTGGTCTTTCCCCCCCCTGCCGCTCTCTCCCCTCAGTTTTTTTTTGAGGATCCTCCCATTCCCCCCTCCCCCCATTCCTCACTTGTAGAAAAAGAACCAACCTTTTCATTTTTTTAACTTTATACCTTTTTTTTTTTCCCTGTACGGATACGTCCCTTTTTTTCATTTGTATGTTACTTTTCTTTTGACTCCCCCAATCCGCTTCTCCCTTTTCATATCCCCCCCTACCCTACCTCAGACTGTTATTTCCCTTTGACCCAGTTTTTTTTTTTTCTATGCTCCTAATTGATTTTTCTTTTGCAACTACCCCCTCAACGACTTTCCCCCCCTGACTGTCCCTCCCTTACCGTCGGTCACCCATCGCCACGCTCCGTCCCATCTTTGACACTTTTCAAGCATATTGATCACTCATTCGTCCTCCCATCCCCCCAAAAGTCCCCGGGGACTTTTTTTTTTTCATGCTTTCCCTATCCCCGGCGATCACTTGGTTTTTCGTTTCGTGCCTCCTCCCCCCTTGAATTTCTATTTATTCGTTGCGCGAGCAGAGCCCCGTCTCACTTCCAGACTCTCTACGTCGCTCTGGTCACCCCTCGCCCACTGCCTTTCTCCTTTCATCTTTGCCGTGCAGCGCTTCCCCTCCTCTTTTTCACCCCGCAAACCCCCTTCTCTCCCCCCCTGCCGTCTTTTCTTTTTCTTTGAAATCTTACTCGTTTTTCGCGACATCGTCTTGCAACTCACCTCGAGTAACTTTTTCACACTCAGCGACCGCGGCTTCCCATAGGTTATAGACTTTCCTTTGACAATTCCCTTTTGTTTTAACCCCCGTTGGTCCAGTCCCATCCCGTCCCCGAGTTTTTTCACTCCCCACTTGATATGGTGAACTCTGCGTTTTTCTCCTTTCCTTCCCCTACCCCTCATTCTGATGTACCCCCTTTTAAGCAGTTTACCCACTTTCCCCACTCTTCTTTTCTTCCCCGTTTCCCCCCACCCAAAGGACCCCTTTTATTCCCCCCTGCTCTTGTACAAAATCCCCGGTCCCCCCTTCATTTTCTACGATTGTTCTTTAAGTTTCCTGTTTTTTCTCTCTTCCAGTCCCCCCCCTTTAATTGGTTTGATCCAACCGCGATTTTCCGAACAATTCTTTTTGGTTATTCTCTTCTCCTTAAGATCTCATCTGCTTAGATCTCTAATTTTCCAGCAGCCTGAGAAAGACTTTCTTGGCTCGTTGCAGCCGCCCCTACTCAACTGACAATCTTATGCTTACCCTTAAATTTTTCCTTCTTCCCATTAAGCGAAAGGCTAGTGTTTTTTTCTTAGCCTTTCTTGTAGGGCATTCCTTCCGGTGTTATACCCCCCAGACACCTTCGACTTACTGGTTTTCCCGACCTCTTTCCCGTTGTTCTTTAGCTTTTTTTCAAACCCATTCATAATATACGACCGCTTCCTTATATCTTCCCTCAGCGGCTAGCGACCCCCCCTTTTTTCCCCCTGTCCCCACGATTACCCCTCCCCCCTCCCGATTTCACCTCCACCCAGCGGTTACGATGCTTTTTGACTCTTAAGAAATCTCCTGAAGCTTTTCACCTGTGTTTACCCCTTCCCCCTCCCCCCCCCCCCCTTTTGTACAATACAACCGTCGGTCTTTTTTTTTTCTCCCTTTTGCCCCGACACCGACTATCCGATGTTTTTTTTCGTCACTGTTGGTCGCGAAGTGCTTTTCCCCTACTTCCCCATCACCTCTCCTTCCCTGTCCCGGCCTCTTGAGTTCCAGATTACTTTATCCCCGACTTTCCGACCCGTTTACCAATGCCTCCTCCCCTTTCCTTTTTTGATGAAAACCTTTGTTTCACCAATCCTTTGATTCCCCCCCCCCGTCCGAGTACTTTCCTAGCCCCGCCGACAGGACCTCCGCCTCGAGCAACAAGTTGGACCCATCTCCTATTCTCCTCCCTGACCTCTTCTCAACGCATGCTCCTGACAGCTACAGCGAAGATTGAATATTCTTTCCCCTTTGATAACCAGATGCACTCGACAAGGTTCTTCTTGGTAATCGACTTGTCCTAAACAAGGCTCTATTTTCTTTTCTGAGACCATGCCCTCTTTAAGCCTTTTAATGTACCATCCGTCTCGTTCGAACTAAAGAGCGCTTCTTCCACCCTTAACCCCCTATCCTGTCTCCCTCCAGGTTTTGTATCACTTCTTACGACCAGATGGTTGCCCCCTTACTTTCTGGGCCAACCCAGCCACACCAGTCCCCCCACCCCCTTCCACGCCCTACCCCTTCATTTCTGTAACCACGCCATTTCCTACCCCTCAGTCCGTCCCCTCTCTATGCTTTGAATGTTGCGCTAGTTCCCCTCGTGTCACTGTCCTATAGTCCTCTTTCCTCTCTTTTTCATTCCCAACCGTTTTTCCTAGTTCTCCCATTTACGTTGCTTTTTTACATCTTTCTTTCTCCTCCGTTTTTTTTTTTTCTATAGATGGTCAGAAAGCAAAGTCATTCCGCTTGATCTTCTTCTCCCCCCCCTGTGGTCTGCCGGAAAGAATTTTCCCGTCCTTGATGACTTTCAGCGGAGTTCAAGTCCCCCGATCCCGTCGTCGAGGATTCTCACTCAAATGATTGGCGAATCTCTGTTCCCTGGTGTGTTTTGTTCATTATTCCTTTCCTCCCAATATGCCATTCTCTCTTTGATACTCTCCATCCCTTCTTCCCTTTTCCTTCTTTTTCTGACCGAGGGCTTCCCCTGCTGATGGTCATTTCACCCGTCCTTTTCTTTACAGTCAGAAGGATCATTTTGTGTTTTTTTTGGTTTGTGTCTTGACTGACACGTCCACACCGACGTTTAGTTCCTTTTGCTCGCCAGTATTTCAGTGGTCTTCTCGGGACATCCCGGTTTCACCTCGTTAGTTCATTTTCCCCAGTGTTTTTTTCGCTAGCGGTCCTTTCCTTGCCCTTCCCCTCCCCCAACACCCCAACGTCATCTAACTTTTTTTTCCCCTCATTTTAACTCAAAAAATTTTTATGAAAATTCCCCCCCCACCAAAGTCATTCTCTGTAATTAAACCTCCAGTCCCCCGTGTGTTGGTCTTTACAGCTTGGACCCTTTCCCTTAGTGAGCTGGTTCCCCCGGTACTCGCCGGTGCTTGTTTCTGTAATTCAGAGAACCCCCCCGTTTTTTCCCCCCTAGGATTAGGGAAGGGTAGTGTGCCGCCCCCAACCATAGGTTGTTTGATGTCACCCAGTTTGTAGTTCCCTTTCTTCACAAGAGGTTTCTGGTTCCCCTCCGGCTCCTACTTCCCACGGATCTTCTCTTTTTTAGCACGTTTTCCCCATCGGGATTTTCCCGGACTTTCAGTTTTCGGGGTTCTTTTCTTGTTTTTCCTGGTCTCTTCTCCTGATCCTTCTATCGAAGGTCGTTTTCTTCTATGTCCCATTTTGTTTCCACCACTTGTTTTGGGTTGGAATTCACCAACCCCCCCCTACTCCCCCCCTGCCCCCCCCAGCCTTCCCCCCTTCCTTCCTTGACTTGTCTCCCTAAAGCCTTTTTTTCCTACACAGGATTAACCCCTTTTGCTCAGAATACGCCCCCCGCTCTTTGGCCGGTTTCTTCTCGCGCTGCCTTTTCATGGAACAGAAATTCGGGACTTGACGTCCCTTTTGTTTATTTTTATTGCTGACGCGACCTTTTCTCCCCCGCGCGGTAGGTCTTTTTTACTTTAATTCCCTCCCCCTTTCTTCGGCGGATTTTGATCCGTTTTCTTACCCTCTACTGCCCAGGGACACCAGCTCCCTTTTTACCGGGTACTCGAAGTTTTTTCTTCCCTCAAAATGTCCAGTTTTGCCTTTTTCTGACCCCATGCCTGAACGACCCATCGTAGGTTCTCCGGTTTTCCCCCGTCCACTTTCTTGGTTGGAGATACCCCCCGTTTTCTTTTACTTTTTTTTTCCTTCCCGATCTACTGAGCTTTTGTCCCTCTTTCCGATTTTCCCGTGGAAAAATAAGACATTCTACGTTATTCTCCTTTCCCGCCCCCTCTCGACTCTGTCTTCTTCCAAGCTCCATATCACAGGCCCTTCCAATATTGTTCTTTTTTCCCCTCGGTACGTGCTTTTCCCCCCCCCTTGTTACTTCCCACGCTGTCTTTTCTCGGAGTCGCAAGTCCTCCCTTTACTTAGGCCGGCTGATTGTGAGGTCTTTTTTTTTTTTTGTTTTTTTTTTTTTTGTCTAGAGGATTCTTCCGCCCCTCCCCCCATTGCTTGTTCCCCCTACTGTTTGGTTTCCTTCCTTTGTGTTTCCTTCCCTAAACGAAGACATTCTAAGGGCTTTCCCCTTTTTAGTTTCGATGCGCCCCCAACATTCAATGCCAACTTATGAGTGTTCTATCTCGTTTCTCTTCCCCCCCGTGTTCTAGGTCTCTTTTTTTGCGCTATGAGGTTTCTTTTAGTGTTAATCCGTCCCTAATTTCTTCTGGGGACGAGAACCGAACTTCCAAACGGATGACATTCTCGCATCGGCACCCTACCCCACCATAGGTACCTCTCATCCTGGTCGGTGGGATTCTCTTTTCTTTTCTTCTCTGGAAGACAAACTTTCCTTTATTCGACGCGGGTTTGAGCGCGATGGAAGATCTGCCCCTTCACCAGACCCCTGATGCGTTGGTGCTTTTCTTATCCGTTCTCAGATTCCATTCCTCTGATCTATAACCCTACGAAGTTCCCTTTAGAAAGGACTATGAGGGATTTTATACTTCTTCAGCCGTTTTCCCCTCCCTTGGAGACTTGAGGTGAATTTCTACTGCGTCTGCATACCAAGGGGAACATCTTTTTTATTCGTTCCCTAGAGTTACCTTTCTTTCTCAAAATGGTACCTCTCTCTATGCCTCCTTTGTTTTCGCGGATTCTTTGTAATTTGCGGGTTCTTGGTT
>Ga0179593_1541386_pt1 | contig 11068 bp, 11 predicted proteins | sample CZODoug2_1_08_16_FD_185931 | JGI IMG/M metagenome (GOLD analysis project Ga0179593, IMG submission 185931) | Vadose zone soil fungal communities from Angelo Coast Range Reserve, California, USA - CZODoug2_1_08_16fungal (PacBio error correction) | ecosystem: Environmental > Terrestrial > Soil >... | reverse complement strand
CCCCTTTCCGAGTCTTTCCAGCGAGAACACGTTCATCGACGTGTTCTCTTCCGTTGGTTCGCAGATTCAATAACTTCGTTCTCCAAACTTCGGGAAGCCGCCCCCTTCCTGATCGATTGATATGAACGCCTTCTTTAACGCGGCCTGTTCTCCATTGCCGTCCCCTTCTGCTCTTCAAACTCTCCTGAGGGAATCTATGGCTTAATGGTGAATAGAACTTGCTTTATTTCAGGAAGGGGCCAGCCTTTCCTTTTTCGTGTGGTATGCCACCTCATCATGGATCAGATAGCTTTCCTTCTTTTTCGATGGTATTTAGCCTTCGCAAACATCGAACTTTCCTCCTTTCTAGGACGCCGCGTTTTTCTGTTCCTTCGATTATGATACGCTTGGGTTCCCCCCCCACGCAATTACCAGTCTTGGTATAAGAGTGTTTACGCCATTTTTTGTTTATTGCTCCTTTTCTGTCTCTGTTTCCTTTCGCTTCTGCGGAGTAGTTTCCTTCCCCCGCATTCGCTAGGGCTGCAATTCGTCGCATCGACACCAATCGTTCCTTTTTTACATAGTAATGGAGCCGATCCGCACCCTTTTTTCCCCTTCATTTGCATGCTCTCCACGCATTCATGTTAGGAATGCGCCCCTTTCCCTTCCTTGCGTTGCTTTTCGAGAACGTCTTCCTTCCAAAATTCTGTTGGGTGAGCTCTCTTCGAAAGCTTCCGCTATCGTCCGCTATCCTCTGTGTCTCTTAGCAGCGATGGAAAATCTTTCCCCTCGTTGTTGTTGGTGAGATTCCATACTAATCTAATTGACCAGCTGCTTTCCCGCTGGACTTCTGGAAGCTCGAAAAGCCTCCTTCCCCGATTTGAAGTGTTGTGGCGAAAGCCCGGCACGACGTTCTCGACTCCACCGCAATTAGAACCGACTTTTCTACTTTTTTTCCCCCTCGTTTTTCATTCCTAACCTGACGCGTGGAATTTCCGCTGAAGGCCGGATGGGAATTTCGGATTCGTGCTCCCGAAGTAATGGGCTCAAACTCATCCTCTTTCTCTTGTGTCCCCTATGCGACGATCCCCATGTACAGCCTAGCGTTCCGTGGTTGTTCCGCCGCGAGAGCCGAATCCACCACCTCCTCTCTTTCTTTTGAAACCGGTTAAGGAATGTGTCCTGTCCGTAGTAAAGACCTGCTGTCATGAGTGGTCGTTATTTCTCCCCCCGCTCCTAATCGCTTGTGACGAGCAACACCGCTCTGTTTCCGTTTTTGTCCAACCCGAATTTTCGCCTCCCTCGCATTGCGCCAGATCCTTTCCTTAACTCAAGCCGATCTGATCCTTTTTGGCCGATGCCCACTCTCTGCGGCTTGTCCTGGCCCCCACCGCTGCAGTTTCGCATAGTTTTCTATTCACCTTCCTCAGCGATCGCCACAGAGCCAGAGTTTGACGATGACCCCTACAAGGGGACGGCCTGGATCCCTCCCCTTGTTCGTCCTTCCGTGCATAGCCATCGTAGGCCGGACCCTCCCCCCCTTTTTTTTTTCTTCCCGAAGTTTTGATTCGTTCTTCCTTTTTGAGGAGGAAACTTTTTGTCAATCGTCCAGCACGTCGATTTCTCGCTTTGAATCCCCTGACCCTATCGTGTTCTTCCCATCCCCTCTTCCTCAGACGCTTTTGACCTTGAAAAACCTTTTCCGGATTCATTTGTTTTTTTATAGACACCACCAAGCAGAGAGCATTATCTTTATCTTCCCCCTTCCTCATTTATAGCCGCCCCCTGAAGTTTTTGAGCGACTTTAGAGTCCTGTCGGCACTTCACTTCTTGGGTGAGGTCCCTTTCGGAAGTCCGTCACGGTTCGTTTCGGTCACCCTCGTTCCGAGTCCCCTGACCACCCGGTTTTTTTTTTCCTTTCTTCCATTGCAGGAACTGGTCGCCGCCCCGGGAGTGGGAATTAATGTTTTAGCGAGGAAGATGCCGCGTCTCCCCTTCGCTCCCAGTGTGTCTCTATAGGCTGACGGATCATAAGAATTTTCGCTCGATTTTCCGCATTCAGAAAATCAGTTCCCCTAGTTTGGCCACAATCCTTTCCCCCCGATTTTCGTTCACCTGGCAGTTGACTCCCACATCGCGCGCGGAAACGTCATAAGAAATGTTTCGACGTCGCCGTTTTCGTCGCACATATTCCTCGTTTTGGCTCTATGCTTCTCTCTGCGAATCCTGGAGCTTTCGACTCGGATTCATCGTTTTTTTTCCAGCGATTATTTCAATCCTTCCCTTTCCAACACTTGGTTGCATTTCAGCATCATCGTTTCCCTTCTTCATTTGCACGATTCCAGCACGGGCTTCTTTTTCGAGCAGGTAGGACCCCTTCCGTAAACGCGCAGGTGGTACTTCAATTTTCCCTTTTTTATGTTTATCCCTTCACCGGGCATCTGTAAACGATCTATTATGTTCTCCTCCTTCGAGCAGGTGAGCGACGTACCGCTTTTTCTGGAGGTAATAAGTTGTATCTCTCTCTTTTCCTGTTTGAGAGAGATACACCTTATACTCCAGCAAGCTCCCTTCCTCCCTAATGATGACTCGTTTACTTCCTTCCACCTGCCTCGAAAGATGATGGCTTTTTTTCCAGGCGAACATAATAGAATGTGTACCAAGCAAGGCCGGAGGTTGAAATGGTCCCTTTTATAACTGTTCGTGTCCTACCTTACGACGCTTCCAAGCCCCCGTGTTGTCCTTCGTGCAAATGAATCCGCAAGCCTCTCTCCTAAATTGTTGACGTGAGGGGTTCTCCCCATTTCAGGGTAGGGAACGATGACCTTTTCCAGGCTCTCAGGGATTCCGAGCGCCTTCCACGAGCACGCTCCACAAACTAAGGGAGTCCTTTTCTTTCTCGGTGCGCGACGTCTTCTCGTTGAAGGATGAGAACGGTTCCCTTTTTTTTTTACGATGGCGGATTTTTCACTTTCCTTTAACGTCACATTGAGTTCTCTCCCGGATGGTGGCACTCTTTCCTTCAAAGATTCTGAATGCGGACCCTGAGCGAAAATTCTTCGCGTTTTTCCGTCAAGCCGATCTCGACACTTTCTTTCCTTTGCATCTTCCCCCCCGTCTGGCATAAACAGCGGCCATTAATTTTTTCGTCGGCGACAGTTCTGCAATGTGCTCTCCAAAAACCGGGTGTCGGACCTTCCGTTATTCCTCCGACCAACGTCCTTTCTGACTTCCCCATCTGTGACAAGCCGAACACCTCTACCCACGATTTTCCCTCCCTTTTTTCCATGAATTGACTGTCAGTTCCGGTGGTTTCAAAAACTCTGATGCTACGTTCTCCTCCAGAATCTCTCTGCTTGAGTGGTGGCGTTTCCCCCGTTACCGACCCTTTTCTTGACCGTCCCAATGACTCCGTCGTTTGGGTAGAAGCCTCTCTCTTTTATGATAAGCCTTGCATCGGATGGGAATCCTCGAGAAACAGTTCATCGACGTGTCCTTTTCGTGGTTTCCGCAGATCCCATCAACTTTCTCCTCCGCTCCTATCAACCACTTCGGGAAGCAGCTTCTTGGCTACCGATTCTTGAAAGAGCCTGTTTTTTCCGTCCCTTACTGATAACTTGCCTTTTTTTTGAGTGCTCTGGCGATCGCTTCGGCTTCATGTGATCCACTTGAATTTTTGTCTCCTGTTTTCAGGACATCTTCTCCTTTTCGGGGGATCGCCAAATCAAGTTCTCCGAGCTTTTCGTGTCATCTAGTTCGCAACATCGCACCTTTGGCGAAAAGGCAGGTCCTCCTGAGCGTGTTGCTGTTTTCTCCCTCTCCTGGGTGTCATCATAACGTGTCGCAAGCAGGTATTGACCCCATTCCGAAATTCATGAACCGGTTTCTTGATCCTTTTGGTTTGGGCGCTTCGCGGCTGTGAACGGAGAAACCCCCTCCTGGATGTCCAAGCAGTTTCATCTCCCCCAAATAGCTGACATGAGTTGATTTTTTTTTTTCTACATACGTAAGGAGCAACGTCTTCCCTCCCTTCCCCTGTCATCTCTAGCCGTCTGTCGCCTCCACGCAGTTAATTGTTAATTTCTTTTCCTTTTCTATCAAGGCGGGTTATAATTGTTCAAAGTCGGTGACGTCGGTTGCTTCGCCCCTTTTCGCTAGGTAAGGACGGATTGTAGAAAGCTTCCCTGTCAGCACTCTACCAATCATGCCCGCTGGTAATTATTCCCTTTAAATGATCTCTCTCTTGTCTCCGAGATCATTTTCACTCTCCTTTTCCCTTCAAATGCGGCTCTTGATCGCGGACGATCTCTTCTCTTTTCCCTCCGGCCGTACTATAGCACCCTTTGTCCGAAGCAACCGACCTTAAAAGGCAAGCAATTCGTACCTCATTGATTGATTCGGACCTTCTCCTGCTACCTTTCCCTTGGAAGTCGAATCCGTGCTGTGTTGCGGATAGTTGAGCCTTACGATGTCTGGCTACAAACCCTCCTGCCCTCTTGTTTTTGTCCGATGCGACGATACTTTTCCACGGCTTTGACAAGCCTAGCGGTTCCCCCGTAGGTTTGCTCCGTTCACGACCCCCCGAAACGAACAGACCCAGCAGTTCTCCACTGTCCTTATGGCGTAAACACCTTCTTTTTTCAAGACGCTTGCTACCTCTCTTGAATGACACCCAAGGGATCTACCCCTCCACACCGCTAGCGGCGTCCTAGCATTTCCCCCAACGTCCTTCGCTTTTTCCTCTCTCGATGGCCGAGCTCCCCCTTGAACTCAAGACCGGATCTGATCCTTCCCTAAGGATCGCTGCGGCTCTTTCCTGTTCGCATAGTCGAGTCACCATGTCTCCTCTTCTCTCCAGATTCCCTTCTCTTTCTCTACGCAGTTATCAGTTTTACTTTCCCCCCTGGAACAGGCGTTCAAAGCCTGCTGCGTCAGAGTCATTTTTTCAGGGGAGGTCCTGAAGTTTTGATTCGGTTCGCGTTCTTCTTTTTGAATCTGCCCCAACGGACATGACTAGGCGCCCCCCCCTCTCTTCTGTTCTCGCGTTGAATCATTTTTCCCATCCGATGCAATTCTCCCTATCTTCGACGGCTTCTACCCAAACTTTCCTCCCCTTTCCCTTTGTTGTTCTGTTTTTCCCCATAGACACCACCCCCTTTGCGAGGAGGCGACGCTGCCTCCACGCTCTTCTTCCCTGAGGCGGGTACTCCATTTTCCTTCCCAATCCCAATTCCTTCGGCACTAGGATTTGTTTTTTCTTGCCGAGAATGGGGGTACTCTTATTCCATACTTCGTTGATACGAGTCCGACACCCTAAGCGGCGAGACACATTCGCCCTTTTTTTTTCCCCCGCCGACGATGTTTGTTTTCTTACTTTCCTCTTTGCGAGTGAACTATTTCCGAGATAGGCCTTGACGGCTCTTTTCCTCTGAAGCCGCTGCTTTAGTCCCCCCGCGGCATAGCTTCCCCTCCCTTTGTCAGGAGACGCACCCTCTCGCTAACTCGATTTGCCTTTGAAAAATCCGCATCCTCCCCCCCCCACATCCCTGCCTTTCCCGTCTCAGCCTTCCTTTTTTCAGCAGGTTTCGACGTCGCGCAACTTTCCTTACTCCTTAGTTTTTGCTCTATGATTCTCCTCCATCCTTGCGGAAGCCTGAGAGCCTTCTTCCCCCCATTGATTCCTCGGCTTTCATCGGTGCCTCCCTCTTTTTTTATTTCATCCGGAACATCACGTCCCTTTCAACGCTTGCGGATCATTTTCCCTGAATGTGACACAAACTGAGTCTTCGAGCAGGTCCCCCCTAAAAAACATTTATCTCCCGTAACGAGCATTTTTTTTCTCCCCTCCGGCCTTGCGTTTCTCAGCTCACCCTTATGGTCGCCTTTATGTTAGCCACAGCCCCTTACAGACGAGTCGAAAATCATTCGTTCCTCTTTTTTTTTTTTGGTAAGGTTTTGTGTATCGCTCTTTTCCCTTTTCTCTACACCTTTATACTCCAGAAGCCGCGGTCCCTCAATGCTCGAAAGCTGATGGCTCCTTAATCGTTACAGATGCATGTGATGCTTCCGCCTTCCTTGAGGTTGAAATGCTCCCCCTTTATACCTTTTCGTGTCATACTTTCCACAGTCACGCCGTGCCTGGATTCCTGATTGAAGAATGCTTGACCATTTTTTCCTTTTTGTGTTTGTTCCCTTCTGAAATAATCGCTGTTACTTTCTTCCGATGAAATCGAGCGATTCCTTGATTCCGCAGCGCCCCCCTCCCCGGAGATCATATAGCCCCCCCAACCAGGGTACTTCTTCCTTCCCGCATGAGCGCGTTTGTTTTCCTCTTTTTCTATTGCCCAAAGCGTGAAGCTTCTTTCCCCCGATGTGGTTTACGATGGCGGATTTTCCTTCCAAATCGAGTTAGCGAACTTTCTTTTTTATCCCCCAACTACGGTTCTCCCTTCCACTGATTTTCTTGAATGCAGACTCCTTCTTTTCTAATCGTGAGCGAAAATTCTGGATGAGCAGTCAAGCCATCTTCTTTTCATACGGCGTGCATCTTCATCTTTTCGCGATCCAGCGGCCATTTCACCCCCTTCGTCGGCGAACAGTTCTTAACGTTCGCGGCGTTCCTTTTGTCGGACTCTATAAACGAATTCCCCTTACACGACTTTGTTACTTTCCCCTTCTCGGACAAGGCGTCCCCCCCAGGAAGTTGCGAACGAAAATCCTTCCGGGGAGTACGACTCAAGGGTCGTTCCCCTTCCTGTAGGCATCGTAGCTTCCCTTTCTTCTCTTGCTTGTTTCTGGTTGCAAGTACGACCCCTCCCTTCTTTTGGGTCGAAGCCGCGCATATCTTTTTCAGCCTGCAAGGATGGGAAGCACTACTATCTTTTTCTTTCCCCCTTGTAGAACAGTTTCGACGTGCTTCCTATTGCGCCTAGTCAATGTCCGTTTTTCTTCGGAAGAACGCGAACCGAATCAAAAGTTTCTTTGTCCGGCTACGATTGCTATGAACGCAGCAGGCTTTTCTCCTTCCGTTTCTCCGTCCCCCTTATGAATAACGAGTCAGCGGCAAACCTCTCCGTCCATTTCTTCTTTCCGTCTTTCGGTTCTAAATGGTTTTCGCATGTTTTTCAGGACCTCTGTGGGCATTAGCCAACATCCAGAAGGATCTTCTTTCTTGAGGGTTGTTTCGAGCTTTCCTCGATGGTTCCTTTTTCCCTTCAAACATCGAAATTTCGTTGACCGCAGCGGGCGGTGCTTTTTTGAGGGATCCGATTGGGTGTCATCTCCCACTTTTCCACTAAAGAGTAGCCAGCAGGTCTTTATAAGGTGTTAGCCATTCCTGCCATGCTGGTTCCTGTTCGTTTTTTTTCGGTGCACGGTCCAACCATGACGCATTCGCTAGGCTGTCCCCCCTTTTTGTCGCATCGACACCAATTTAGCCAATGACCTCGTAAAACACCCCCCCCCCCCCCCTCAACACCCCCAAAACAAAATGAGACTTTTTTCAAGCCGGCCCTTCCGCACGGTTCTTCTGGCATGCGAAGTCCAGAATTATCCCTTCCCGAGTCAGTCGGTGCGTCGGTTGCGTCGTCCCCCTTTCAATTCTTTTTGGTTCGAGGGTACGACGGTTTCGCCCCTTTTTCTCTCTGTCCGCCGATCAATATGAAGCTGGTCCCCACTGATATCTCTTCTTTTCCTCTCCTCCGAGACTCATTTTTTCATCGCTTCCCCTCCCAAAGTCCCCTCTGCATATTGCTCGCGGACTTCTTTTTCCTAAAAGCCGTTCGTAACTTGAAGTTTGTGGCGAAGCAAACGCCTCCAGGCAACGCACTTCTCTTTTATGATTTTCATGCCTAACCTGACGGCGTGGACTTTCCCCTTCGTCTTTCCGAAATGGCGGATGTTATTATGACGAAGTTCATTCGCGATGGTGTCGATGCTTCACCCCCAAGATGCCTGCGACAGCCTCTCGGAATGCTTCTTTTCCACGACGCCGCGATGAACATCCCCCCGGTTCAGGAATGGCGCGTACCCCCCCTCCCGTTCCCCCACAGACTGTGACTAAGCGTTACTTCTTTGGGACACCCAGGGATCCCCGCAACACCGGCTCGCCTTTTCGTCCACGAAATTTCGCTGTTGCGCTTTTCAAGTCTTTTACCCCTCTCCCAAGTCGGAAATCAAGCCCCCCCCTTATTTTTGTGGCGCTTGCCCACACGAATGTTCTGTCTGTGAAAAAACATGCTCGTCGATTCACCAGTCCTCCCGCGCGCTTTCCATGCTTCCCCCGGACTTTTTGACGCAGTCTTGGAGAAACTGGACGTGCGTTCAAAGTCTTCGGACCAAGAACAAGTTGCGGGGCTGTCCTTTTTGATTCTTTTTGTTTCCTTCTCCTTTCTTCCCCCTCATTTACTAACCAACGGACATGGACTATTCTCCGTTTCTAGCGTGACTCCCAGACCTCCCCCTCTTTCTTATCAGAGGCGTATTGACCTTGAACCCCCCCTCCCTTTCTTCAAACGGACGGATCCCTTGTCTTTGAAGATGTCGATACCTCCCCCCCCCCACCACAAAGCAGAGAGAATCTTTTTTTCCCCTGCAACTTCTCAGTCAAGAAGTTTTCGCGCCCTTCGTCAGCCCTTCCTGTAAGCCTCTCTTCTGGCCCAATAGGATTTTCGTTCATTCTAGAATGGGGGAAGTCCCTTTTCCTTAGGAAAATACTTTGTGGATCGTCTCCCCGGTTTTTAACCGCCCTTTTCCCCCTTTTTTGCAGGAACTGTCCACGGGCTTTGACGCCTTTTTTTTTTCCGATCGAGCCCGATGCACGAAGTATCTCTCTCTCTGTTGGACGGCTCAGTCCTTCTCGAGATTTTCTCCTCTTCGAACAACGAGTGTTCCTTCTGCACAAAAAAAAAAACCCCCCCGTAGTTTGCCACCATACCTTTTCGTGTTTCCTGCTCCAGAAACTCTCCATCCGTTAAAAAAAACCCTCCCCTTCTTTGAAGGAACGTCTAGCCTCCTCCCTTTTCGAACGTCGGCAACGACGTCCCCCTCCCCTCCTCCTTAGTTTGGGCTCATGATTTTTTCGATTTTCGCCTTCCGGAAACCCGAGAGCCTTTACTTTTTTCTCGCATCGGATGCATCTTCCGGAAAATGGGCCAGCGAATATTCCTTCCCCAAAAATTGCGTGCATTTCAAGCCTTCCCTTTCCCGGCTAATCAATTTTTCCATCCCTTTCGTGTTCCATGTGAACAAATTGTTTCCCAGTATAGCGATTTTTCCTTTCAACCTCCGGCCTTGAGTTTCTGCAGCCCCTTTCCCGGCATTACACTGATTTATTAGTTCGATGTATTCTCCCCCTTTTCGCGGACGTACAGACGAGTCAGAAACACCCCCATGTGTATCTCTCTCTTTTCCTTCTGAGAGATACACATTATACCTCCCCAGTCTTTTTCCCTGAATGATTCTCGTCACCTGTCCGATCACTTCCTCGAAAAGCTGATGGCGACTCTCCCTCCCTCCTTTTCCCAGCTGCCCCGTGAAGGCATGCGTCCACTTTTTAAAGGAAGTCCAACCTGCGCGTTTTCTTCACTGCTTACGAGACCAGTTTGTTTTCACACTTTCTGGAAATCGTTCCCGAATCCGCAAGCGATTGAATGCGTTTGAATTTTTTTCTTTTTGACGTGAGGGCTTCCATTCCGGCGTAGGGCACCGACTTCTCAATCCGAGGCGATCAAGGCACCATCCCCTTTCTTCAGTCGCAGCTCCAACTCGAACTCTCCCCCAACAAGGAGTACTTTGTCCTCGACGTCGACCATTTTTAAGCTGAGAACGGTTCCACGCGCCGCTTTTGATGTCTTGTTTCACTTTCTCTGTGACGTCAAATAGAGTTTTCTTCCTCTTCCCCCCCGGGAGTCCCTTCAAAGCCCCTGCGTTGTTCTATCGAGCGAACTGTTTTTTCCTCCTTCAAGCATATATCGCAATTAGCGACGAACCCCTTTTCTTTCTTTCCACTCTTCGCTAAAACAGCGGCCATTAATTTCCCTTTCGACAGTTACTGCAACTTGCGTTCCGCGGCTTCTCCCCCCCCCGGTTTTACTCCGATTTCCCTCTACAACGACCGTGAGGCCCGCGAAACACCTCTACCCACTCTTCCCCCAATCCTAGTGCCGAAATGAATTTTTTCTTCCGGTTCGCCGACTCAAGGGTCGACTCCCCCCCCCCCCTTTGCCATGGAGGCATCGTAGCCTCATCTCCCTGGTTGCAAAGTCGACATCTTCAGAAAGACTTTCTTTCGTCGTGGAAGATATTGTCAAGGTCAAGACGCGCTTTCTTCTCGGTTTTGACTTAACCTCTTTTCTGGTCTTCAAACGCGAGCCCCTCTTTTTTTGCGCCTCGTCATGTCGTTGGTGTCCTGAGGAAGAAACGCGCCCTCCCGCAACTGTTCGTGGTCCGGTTTGTATTACAGCAGCTTTTTCAATTGACTGTTCCAGTTTCTCCATGCCGTCCATTTTTCTTTTCCGTGCGGGATGCTATGGGCGATCTTCCTCGCGAAACGTTTGGCAGCATGTTTTCCCCCCCCTTTTGGGGGGCATCGGCCACATCCTTCCTCGGCTTTTCCCTTCTTTTCTCTCTTGTCCTTCGCCATCGATAGCTCCTCCCCCTCCCTCCGAAAAACTTGCTGGACCTTTCGTACGAGATTAGGATCGCTTGTTTTTCCCCCTACAGCGTAGCAGCAGGTTTTTTCCGGTACTGTTCTCGCCATTCCTGACCGTTTTCTGTAGTTTTTTCGTTTCGGGCGCTTTTTTTTGAACGGAGCAAATCCGCATTCCGCTGGCTGGAAGCCCTTTTTTGTTTTCTGTCGCCGACACCCCTCTCCTGTCATGAGATGATTGTAGCTCCTTCTCCCCTTGTACACGATCCGCACATTCGGACATCCGGTTTTCCGGTACAGTTAGGCATGCGAAGGCTTCCTTTTGCCGTTTCGAAGAACGTCTTCCTGTTGTTACACCCCCTTTTTTTCAAATTCTGTTGGGTCCTCCTACTCCCTTTTCGAAAGCTTCCGATATTCTGCCCTGGTCATTTTTTTAAAATG
>Ga0179593_1370817_pt1 | contig 11068 bp, 9 predicted proteins | sample CZODoug2_1_08_16_FD_185931 | JGI IMG/M metagenome (GOLD analysis project Ga0179593, IMG submission 185931) | Vadose zone soil fungal communities from Angelo Coast Range Reserve, California, USA - CZODoug2_1_08_16fungal (PacBio error correction) | ecosystem: Environmental > Terrestrial > Soil >... | reverse complement strand
TCCCCCTAAGCTTGCCTCCGTAATGATTACCTCCCTTTCTCCCCCATGGGTCTCCCCACGGAGACCTTCTCTTAGCCGATCAACGAGGCTTGCTCCATACCGGCACCGCATTTCGGAATCCCTTGGCTTTTTTCCACGCCGTTACATCACTGAGCCTTGCGACGTGCATGTGGTTGCAACCTTCCACTTGCAACCTCCCTAGTCTTGCGAGTTTTTGGCCGGCTATCCATATCGCAGCCCTTCGCTGTGCCGCTTCGATGTATTTTCTTGCACCAACCCTTTTGCACTGGACCGTTGTCCTTGCCTTGACCCAATTTTGTTGTGTCCCGCCGTTTTTCCCCCGGTCCCTTGAAAATCGTGGGCATTGCGCGAGTGTTCGCCCCGTCCCCCTTTCTTTCTCCGGGCATGTAACCCCTCCCTAGATTTGGTTTTGCTCAGGAATTCGACGTTCCTACGTTTTGCCACCCTTTGGTGTCTTTTTGCGCTCTTCTCTATTTGCCCGGCTCGCTCTGAAAACTGTTCCCGGGCCGGTCCAGACCCCTGCGATGCTTCCCACCTGCCGCACCTTAGCGAGTTTACTGCTGTCGTCCTTGATTCTTTTTCCTCCCGGCTTCAGCCCCTCACAGCTCCCGACTTGCGGGGTTTTCTCGCCTGAGGGTCTTCACTTTTTCTTCGCGCTTCCGGTTTTTTTTGTTTCTTCTCCTCTTTTCTCGTGTAAATTTAGCGACTAGGTGACCTTTTGCGTCTTGACGCACACCCCCCTCCTTTTTTGGCGCTTTTTAGAAGCGTACACGTCTCCATCGTCTTTTGCTAGTGCCTGCCTGGTCGCCGTTTTTTCGAACGGATTATCTTGACTACCCCGTGCGTGCTGTCCCCCACCAGACCGGCTTTTGCTCATTTCTTTCCCAGAGTCATTTCGAGAGCTGCTTACCTTATCTCCCGCTTCTTCCAAGGAGCATGCTTCGTACCGTGTTTTTCTGCAATCCACCACGCTTTTTCGTTGCAGCAGTGAACGTTTCTTGCGCGGGCGTGTAAGAGCTTTTCGCGGTTATCTATTTGCCGCCTCTCTTCGGGATCCCTTTCCTGGATAAGCTGAAATTCTCCCTTTTTTTGACTGACCTTTTTTTTTTTGGGTTTTGTTTTAATATCCTCTTTTTTTCAAGTTTCCCCAGACTCTCCCCGGTAGTCTGATCACCGCACCACGCGCATCCTGAAATTGGGATGTACTAAGTGACCTAGGTGTGCCGTTCTCCCCTTTGTTTCTGATGTGAGTTCTATCTGGTTGGGCGCTTATGTTCGTTCATCATTGTTTGGTTCTTGCTTTCTCTGGATAATTTGTGGTAGAACTTCTTCCCTTGTACGGGCAAATTAAGTGCCTCGTGATCTCGCGCTCAGCTCAACCTGCTATTGGTCCCCTCCAACTGTCCGATCTGATCGATGCTCCCCTTTTATGTTGAACGGATTGGCTGTTGGATGCTTGGCTTCGACCCCCGTCGTTGATGTCACCCCAGCGTGTTTTTTTTTGTCCCGTTGCTAGAACACCCTGTCGGGGCGCCTGTTGAAGTTCGTTGCTGGAGCCCCTCTTCTTCCGGCCCTCCCTACTGTCACGCCCTTGTGCTTCGCCTAACCCCCGCCCCCCCTCCTCAGGTTGCGCTCGTGTTTCTCAGGAAGTTTGACCTACCCCCTCCTCTTTACAGTTTTTTTTTCCTGGGTCGCCCCCCCCGAGGGAATTATCCCTTTTTTTCTTCGAGCTTTGACAACTCTGTTTCTCGGTCCTGGATAATTGTCGCTGTCCTTAGCACGGACGCAAGCCAGAAATTGCGACTTTGTCAAATTCTCCGTGAAATCCCTCCCGGTTTTAGTGGGGAGTTTTTCCCCTTTTTTGTTTTTCTCCGCGATCCCGGAATGTTTGCAAGCTCAGAATCGGGCCCGGTGATCAATATTTCGTTTGCAAGGCACCTTTTATGCCTGCGATGTTCCTTTGATCCCAAGTCCTCTTCAAATCTCGTTTCCCATATGCTGACGAGGGTTGCCCGTTCTTCATTTGGATAGGTATCGCTCCCACAACCTGAACTTTGTATTCTGATCTTGAACCAAACGCTCTTAAGCACTCGTAGGTTTGTGGTCTTGCTCCGCCCAAGGGATTTTTTGCATTCCTGCCGTGCATCTTCGGCGTACACTCCGGAACTTTCTAAGGGGGATGAGGCCGCAAGTCAACCCTGCTGCTTCTTTTTTCCTCGCTCGCGTGATTGCCCCCTCCACGCCCCAGAAACTTTTCCCCCAATCCATGAGCATCTTCCGATCTTTCCGCTTTGTCCCCCTCCTCTGTTCGGCTGCTTTTCGCGCATCACGGGCATTTACTTTTTGTCCGTAACACAATTTCCCGCTAGTATAACCCCCAAACCGGCTCCGTTATTCCCGCCCCCAAAAACTTGAGTGCTATAAATTGAGATGCTCCCCGCGAGAGGCCATTAAACACCACCCCCTTTTCGCCCGGGTAGGGTCCCCGATTGTCACTTAACTACATCCACCTTTCGGACGGCTCCTTGTGTGGATTTTCTTTCCTCGTATTGCTGGCTAGAGTCTTTCTTTATTGAGCCACACGGTTTGCTCCCCAACTTAATAGGTTGTTCTGCCAGGTGTCTCTCTTCGAGGTCCCCTGACCTCCCGACTTGCCAATGTCCGTCCACCCCTCTTTTTTCGCAATCCTGGCCATGCTGCAACTGCACGTTCCTTTGGAAGGTCGCACCCCTCCGGTTTCCTGTCATAGTCTCCGCCTGATCCTTTTTTAAGCAGCAGTCAACTTACCCCCTTTCTGCTCTGATTGGCAATTCCGCATTTCAGCATCCATTTGACTTGCTGCTCCAGCCTTTTCCTCTGATTTTTTTTTCCATCGCCCCGACGGTTGTGGCGAAAAGTGCCACAAGTTACCTTCTCTGCTTGCCTGCGATCGCGGTTCCCTCCCCTACCTGGTCTCTACCTCCTTCCTAGCTCCGCCTGCCCCCCGTTCCTTGCAATCATTTTCTACTAGCGTGCGAGCCCCCGCCCTCTGGCTTTTATTTCGTTACTCAAGCAATGCTGGGTTCTTTTTACCTTCCTCCTGGAGTTCGCAGTATTTCTTTGGCTGTAGGGTTGGCCACGCCTCTGGACTCTTTCTCCGTCCTGTACATTTTTTTTCCTCTTACCCCAGCGCGCGTTCACTAGTCTGCTATTTCCTTTGACTGACCATTCTCCCCCCAGGGTTCCTAGGACTTGCTTACTTTCGAATCCCCCCTCGCGGAGTCCCTCTTACGGACTTTGATTTCCCCTTTTTTGACCACGATTTTTTTTCAGGCAAAAAGATGGTTACGTCCGCACAGCGCGGAAAGTCTTCAATTGTCGGCATCCCTTCCCTTGGCCTCCATCGTGGTGGTGTATTTTGCCCCGACCTCGCCGCACTACCCCTCTTTCTGATCCCTGCGTGATTTGTTCCCTTCAAACCGTCGCTCCTGATCTTCTGTGGGAAAGTGTTCCCTGCAGAACCCAGTTCACTCCGGAGTGTCCTACTGTCTCCGTTCCCGGCTGTTGAGTTCTTGGAAGTCGGGTTGTCTTTTTTAGTTTCGTCTGCATGGGGTTTCTTTAAGCTGGGTCTTTGACGTTTTGAATCGGAGTATTTTTTTCCAGGGCTGCTTCCCCCGCCTATTATGGAATCTCTATCTTTAATCCCCTAGTTTTTCTTTCATCGAGACCTTCCTTTTGCCTTCGTCTTCTCCCCTCCTTAATTTCCACCCGGGCTTTTATACCCGGAGCTCCTAGTGATTGTAGCCTGTTTCCCCCTCCGCAAAGAACCCCCCCCCTTCTGGCCTTTTTTCCGCCGGAGTCCGAGCAGCGAGTGCAATGTGTGTTCTGCTACACTTGCCCAAAATAATCCGGATGCGACTGAGTGGCTTGTCTTCTACGCACCTCTATCCTCCTTTCTTTGGAAGTGGCTCTGTAGTTTTTTCCCTTCGCCCAAACCACACCTCATTGGGACCAGTTGCTTAATGGACTGCTTTTCGCATCCTTTTCGTGAGATCCCCCCCCCGGGTGGTTTTCAGTCCCCCGTGGGCATCGGTTTTCCCTTTTAGTTGGTCGTTTTCCCCGTGTAGGTTTCTTCCAGGAAAAATTTATCGATGGGCTTAGGTTTTTTTTTACATGCGTATTCTTTTGACAAGTGTTCATTGGCTTGTCCGCCGACCTCGTTTGAGCAGTTACTTCAAATGTCTTTGTTCTTCCCCTGCCCGCGAGACTTTTGTGACAACGTGCCTCTTCATGGCACTTTTTACTGTTACTTATCTATTTCTAGTTTCCGAACTTCCTGCAGCAGCACATAACCCCCCTGTTTCCGGCGAGGGTAGTATGAATGATTGATTGCAAATCTTCTTGTTTTTTGTGTCTCTGATTTTTTTTTCTTGAGCTTGAGTCCCCTTTAGCGACCTTTGAGGGAATGCGATGAGGTTAACCAATTGCCTTTTTCCGTTGGTCGCAGACGTTGAAAGTCGAGTGCTGATCTTAATTGCGCTCCCTTCCGCTGTTTCCTCGTAAGAAGAAGTGGGATGCAAGTGCAGATCCTGCAGTCCTATTCCCTAAGGGCCCCTTTCTCTTCATCCGTGACTGAATCGCTGTCTCCGAGATGCCTCTTCTAGGTCTCTCCTCCCCCACATCCCTTTGCGGCCCCCCTTTGTCGCTTTCCCCCTGACTTTCCGTTGCAGCTTTCCTGGATTGCTGTTAGTCCGTTGTTTGAAGTTTTCTTTTCTGCGCGTTTCCCTTGATTTGCCCCTCTTCTCGGCGCTAGAGTCACTTGTCTGTGGATACGACCATTCTTGTCAGACAGGTCTTTTTTCGGGCACGCGTAGTACCTGTGGAAAGATGCGGCCTAAGACTTTCTCCAAGAGTCTTTTGAACTTGTGAGTATGCAAGGTGGACTATTGGACACTTCCTTTAAGGTTGGCCCATTTCTTTTTCTTTTTTAGTTGACGTCTTAGCTCGTTGCTGAGGTCGCCGTATGAGTTTCCACCGTTGTTGTCTTTTTCTGCTGGTGTCTCCCCGCTCATTCCTTTCAACTCCTGAATCTTGATGCGCGCGCTCCAGAGTCCCTGCTTAGTTCTCCCTGCGAGTTTTCTTTCCTATTAGATCTTCGGTTTGGAAAGGGATTTTTTTTTTTTTTCATGCTTGCGCTCACTGCCTCTAGCGCCCATCTTTTCTTTGTGCGTGTAGCCCTCCATCCGTCGGTCTAGTTTTTGCAGTTTGAGTCGGACTTCCGGAACGTTGGCCAATTTTTCACCTGTCTTTTTCCGCACCTCCCCATAAGAGTGCTTGTTCTTTTTTTTTGCGATCAGGGAAGTCCCATCACTTTTCCTTTGGGTTTGAGTATTCGACACCCGAGCGCAATTTTTTGCTAAGTGGATAACGATCCGAGATACCGTGCCCACAAGTTTTCTCTGGTACCCTAAGGTGGAAATTTTATTTTCGAAGTCTTTCTCCCTGCCGCGCCCGTAAGTGTCACCCCTGGTCAATATGAGTTCTCCGACCATGAGTCTCATTTTCTCACTCCCTTGTTTGAGAGTATCCCCTAAAGGCCTTTGGGAAGCTGCATCCCGAGCCAATGTGCTCACTTTTTTTGGATTTGACTTTTTCTTATCGATCGCGCTTTTCGAAAATTCCTTGGTTCCGTTCCGTTTCAACCCCCCCTTTTTCTTCCGTTCCTCCACTTTTGTTCCCTTGAGGTAGGCTATTTTTCGCCAACCACCTGTTGACTGGTAGTCCTTTTTCCACTTCTTTCCTCCCACCTCGTCTGTTTTCGGTTCGGCCGCAAATTGGAAATTGTTCGCGCCTTTATCTTTAATTTTTCGAAATAATGAAACAACCGGCTCCCACGACCGGGCTAGGTCCGCATTCCCAACCTTTCCCCCCAACGCTGTATTTTGACATAGCACTTTGCATCACAGTAGCCAGACAATCCCCCCGTTCACCCAAACAATCATTGCATAATAGAATACTCCAGTTTCATCAGTTGGAGCCCTGACGGCCTTTTCGCTTTTCTGAATCCACGATTATTTTAGTCTTAGCTACAACGTTTTCGTCCCCCACACCTCCCTCTGTCTCCCACAACCCCACTTCTTGTCATCCCGGAATCAGCTTCATCACCTTCTGTGCTCATCCAGAACTAACCAAATTAAGGGTGAAACCATTAATTTTAGCTTCCACTCCGCTTTACAAACCGTTTGAAGACACTCAATTTGGAGAGTCACGGGCTGTGGACGGGTAGGGCGTTCGATTTTTTTTTCCCAGTAAAGCCCGCAGGTTGTTATGAGGTCCCCCCCCCCCGATAGAGGACCTTCAATAGAACACAAAAGGTCTGCCCTGGATGCACCCCTTCCGAGGTTGCCCTTCCGGAGCAAACGGCAAATTTTTTCATCCTTTGGATTTTGACAGGCCATCTTCATTCTCAACTTTCCAGAGTCTTAGCTGTCACGTCTTTTGCCTACTCCCTGGAAATGCTCCCCGTGTTTTGAGTGGTCTGTTTTGCGAGGGTCTTCGTCTCCCCTGAGTGAGGCCGATTTTTGAAATGCAAGCTTCGATGCCCCTTTCCTTTGAATCCTGTCTTTTCTCTTCAGTCATCTTTCCCAATTCATAACCCTTGTTTCGTCGCGACAGCCGCAGATGAGGCATTCCTTCTCGACTTCCGGTCGGCGACCCCAAGTCCAACAGGATCTTTTGCCGCGTATGGAATCTTTTTCCCCCTTTGCTCTCGAAAGTAGCTCCTCCTACCCGGCTCCGCCCCCCGGCACCAATTTATTTCCTACGAAGGAGTTTCCCTTCGCGAGTGTTTTTTTGCAGGCAATGAGGGTAACGCATCTGGCCCCAGCAAGTCCTTTTGTGGACTGCCGGTTTTCCAGCAGCTAATTTTACTGGTGTCGCCGGTTGCGTACCTTTTTCCGCCAGCGTCCTGTGCATATTTATGCGTTATGACAGCTGCCACTACGTGTTTACCCCCAACTCGGACAGCACCTTTTGGCAGTTGTCCCTTTTTTTCCATTTCCTTCCCGCCCCCCGCTGGTTTTGCCCAAAGGCGCTTTTATTTTTTTTTTTAGCCCGCACCGCTTGGTGAAGTTCACGTGCTTCCTTTGGAAAGTTCTTTCCCGGTCCCCTTTGTGGTTGACCCGGCCGACTCGCCCCCAGTATCTCCTTGCTGGAGCTTATGCTGGACTTCGGGCCGTTTCCCACCCATCGTGCTTTCCTTTTTTTCGGTGGGGCAATTTGCAGTTTTAGCCCACGTTCCCCTCAGTTTTTTTTCTGCGAATTCTTCTCCCTTGTCCTGCCGTCGGTTAGTTCTTTAAGGGGCCTGTTTTTTTTTTGTTCTGGCCAATCGGGGACGAGAGTGGTCGTTCCTTTTATTTTTTTCAACGGCTTTTTTCCGACGGTCACTGCTTCCCATTCTTTGATGTTACTCTCTGTGTCTCGTTTTTGTTGCTATCATACGTCCGCTTGTTTGTTCTTCCAACCCTTGCATCCCCTTTCGTCTCTAACGGAGTATTAGAGATCGAGCACGAAATCCCCCCGTTCAGTACAGAAGCAACCCTTTTCAGGAACCTCTACCCACCGCCCCCCTCCCACCCAGGTTGTTATGCTGGCCCTGACGAGTTTTCCCCCCCCCCTTTTTTTTTTGACAAATGAAGTTGAACACACCAAACTTGCCACCCGAGGATGGCGTCGGTAGTGCCATCCTTTTTATCAATGGGATGAGGGTGGCGGCGAGGTTTTAGCACCAACAGAATTGTTGACCGCGACGTGCCCCTTGCGATCTCCGAGCTTGTGTGCTGTACGTCCACGGTCATGGGCTATTAGTTGGTCCCCGTATTGTCGTCCCCTCGTGGATCCCAACTTCTCGTCTGTAGCATTTCTATTAGTGACGCTTCTTGCACCCTTGGTGACTCGTTCTTGTAGTTCATTGACATCGTTCCGTGCTGGCTTTTTTCCCCCTTGACTCTTTCTTTTTCCCCTCCCCCGCGCCTGCGTTGCCCGACGCAAGAAGCTTTTCTGACTGCTGTCATTCTCAACATGCTGCCCCCTCCACGCGCGTCTTTTTTGCTCTCCGCCTTTTTAAACCTTGTGACGGCTCCTTTTGCTTCTCTCGCGAGACATTGTTTTTTTGATTGCCTAGGTTGTTTTAGATTGCGCCCCCCTCTATGGAGTGGGGACGTTTTTTTTTTTTTTTCCGCCCGGCACCTGTTTTTCCTGAGATCCGTCAGCCACTCCCACGGCCTGTTTTTTTTCGCCGTCATATCTGATTTATGTCTCGCGGAATTTTCCCCTTCCTTCTTGCGCATCAGTCATTTTCCACCCCAGATTGTTCTGAGTTGCTTGCCCGATACGTTCGTCGCCCCCTTTCTGGCCGGCTTTGTTTTTCTCCAACCCCTTCCTACACGTGCACCCCTGGAGGTTTTTCGGCTGGTTTTCGTGCAATTTCCGCTATGTCTCTTTTCTCTATGTCAGCTTCCCCCCGCAATTTTCTTACTAACCATTTACTGGGCCGGAACTCTCGTGTTGTTCCAAGGTTGGGGCCTGAATTACGCTATGCAGTCCCCCTCTCTCGCGAATTTCCACCACCCCGAATCCAGCGAACGGGATTATCCCCCTTTCCCACTCTGTTGACACTCACGCTGGGAGACCATTGTTCCTTCTTTTATGAGGGCTTTTAGGATTCCTTTTTCTATCCGTTTTTTTTCTCCCTTTATCCGTTGTTGTGGGTGAGAATCGTTTTTTTTTGTACGGCCGCCATGATTTTCTGTCGAGATTTTGATAATTTTCTATTTTCTATTTCTCGTCCAACTGATGTTATCCTTAGAGGTTCTTCTAATTTTTTTTTTCCTTTTTGTTGTGGTGCTGTCTCTTTAATGCTACCACTGCGTGGATGCCTGGGTGGCAGTGGTCCAACCCCCCCGGTCTTGTTGTTTCCCCCTGTTTTTCTTTTTTTGACGAGGAATGAGCGGCGACCCCCACTTTAAGCCCTTGGACGGCGTACCATTCACTTCCTGATTGCGTTTTTTTGCGCTCAGGTACTCCTTTCAATCTTTTCTCACGATCCACCCCCACCCGTTGGTATTCTCTTATTTTTCCTCCTTGAAATCTTTTCAGCCTCTTGGACCATAATCGTGATCGCAGGGCCCTCCCTCATCCCGAAAGTTCTTTTTTGTTGCACCCATGGTCAATTTCTTTTCTCACTCCTGACGTATCTATATCTCCTACATCGTTTTTTTAGGAGCGATTTACGTCTGTGGGGAAGCTCCTTTGACCAGTTTTTTGTTAACTTTCTGGATGTGTCCCGTGCTGCAGTCATTTTTATCTGAGATCAAGGTACCCAGATCAAAATCGAGTTTCATCTCGTCTTTTCCTGGAACCTTTTTTCTGCGCTAGGCTACGAAGTAAAAAAACATTTCCCTGAGGTTGGTAGTCATCGCACCGTTCGCAGTCTTCGGTGGTTTGTTCTCCCGAACATGGCTTGAATTCAGGAAGCCCCCCCCTTAAGCGAGTCCTCATTAACGGTTTCCCCTTCGTTGGATTTTTTCAACAGGCCCCACCAGGAAGCATCTTTTATGACCTCAACGAAGTGTTTTGGGCGTCTAAGAACTCCCTTCCCCGTTTCCCACCCCCCCCCTCCCGGGATCTACCTCGTGCGCGGAGCATGTTTCCACAATCGTTGCCGGCTTCTCCTTAGCCGCACGATTTCCATTCTTAGTCTTGGCGACCCCCCCTTCCTTTTCTGATCGTCTACCAAACCCGACAGACGCGAATACCCCCCCCCTTTCTTTTTTCATACTTTCTCATATCAGCGACGAGACATCCCCCCCTGCCAAGCGGAAAAACAGGGAGAGAAACCTTCGAAAGGAGTTCCCCTCTGGCCACCATGGTTACGATAAACCCCACCCTGTCGCGGGCAGATGTCCCGTTGATTCGCCTAAGATAGCGAAGGAACTTGCCTAGGTGTTCCCCTCGCCCAACGGCCTGTCTCCCAAAGGCGTTCTTGGTTTTTCCCTGACCGGTGATTTCTTTCCGCCTACGAGGCCGGCTGTTCCCCCCCTCTAATCCCAATTTAAGACTCTAGACACCCTAGCAGCGGCCCCTGGCAATGTTTTTGCTGCACGTGCAGGTGTCTTTCCTTGACTGCCCAGCGGGTACGTCGCTCTCCTTTATCGATTTCTCTCCTATGGGAAGCAGCTCGATTTTTTCCTTACTGTTCCCGGCCATTATTTGCATATAAGAATAGTGATGCACAATGCATAATTTTAAGTGCGGGCGCTTAAGTAAGACTTTCCTTCCAGTTTGACTTTCCCTTAGGCGACCCACCCACAGGCCTACGTTTTTCATCCCGCCGGCATCGCCGTCTGAACTACTTGTTAGATTCACAGATCTTCTGTATACCCCCCCCTTCCCCAGTTGGACTTTACTGCCCTCCATTTCTGCCGAGCAACAGCGATTTAGCGTGTTTCGCGCACTGTTTAAAGCCCCTCGGCTCATTCCCCTTTCTCTCTTGTATGCGTCCGTCCCGTTATCAGGGCTCCTTGCTGGCTTATGTTAAGCTTGCTGGGCACCCCTTCATTGGCCGGCGCCGCGCTTTCCCCACTGTTTTTTCACACCGAGGCTTCCGTCCCCCTTAATTCGACAGCCATCCTGCTGAATTTGGCAATCCACCGACCGCATTTTTAGTCCCAATCTGCCCTCTCCCAAACGTTTTCCGCCCCTATCGGAACTTCTTTCCTTCTTCGTTAATTGGCAACTAAAGTGTTTTTGGTGCCCTAATCTCGCCGCCTAAGCATCTCTCTCAGCCTCTTGCTTTTTCCACCCCCATCTCTTGACCCTGTACACGATCCCCCGGAAATTTTTGTTTTTTATTGTACATTGCAACAAACCACCTTGCATCTTGGTTCTTCCCCCTTCCTTCCCCTTTCCTATCCCGTTGGTTTAGGTGGATTTTTTCTTACCCAGCTTTCCGAGAGCAGGTTATGCAGCCCTGGTTTTTTTTTTTGAAATCCAGGCGGTGTCTTTCTTT
>Ga0179593_1275117_pt1 | contig 11068 bp, 7 predicted proteins | sample CZODoug2_1_08_16_FD_185931 | JGI IMG/M metagenome (GOLD analysis project Ga0179593, IMG submission 185931) | Vadose zone soil fungal communities from Angelo Coast Range Reserve, California, USA - CZODoug2_1_08_16fungal (PacBio error correction) | ecosystem: Environmental > Terrestrial > Soil >... | reverse complement strand
ACCCGGTTGACTTTTCCCTCTGGTCACGAAAGCCCTCTGTGTAGAGGAGCTCTCTTTTCCTTTTAAAGTCCCCCTCCCACCCCCCACTCAATGATAACTTACTTACCTTCATGATATTCTTGGGCCGGTCGCCTTCCGAGGGCCCCAGTCTTTCGGAAAGGAAGACTCATCTCCTTTGAGGTCCACCCATCCCGTGCCTTTTTTCTGACTCCTTTGTCCTAGAACCAGTTTTTCGGATAACGGCGTCCCCTTTTGTTGACACTGGCTGTTGGTCGAGGTACCCTTTCCGTATCCTCCTTTAGAGTTTCAGAGGTGGATTCTTTCCTTCCTTCTTTCCTGTCCAGGTTCCCCCGTCCTATTTTGCAACCTCCCGCGTGTAGGTCTTTGTCTGCCCATGCTCAGGTACATGGTCTCACCTCCTCGGTCTCCCTTCACAGCGGATACCAGAACAATCACCATACATCGCCAACCCTCTCTTGATGGCTGAGTAGGGCAGCACCTGAACTCTCCCTTCCGGGCTTCTTAAAATTTTGTGTCCAGCCGTAGAATCTTGGTGGCACTATTATTTTTTCTCTTTACTACGAATCCTACCTTTTTCCCGGTCATCGGTCTTCCCCTGTGGTTCTGTCGATCCTGGCTTCTGTGGTTACTCTGCCGTTTCGGTGAAACCACCCGAGTCTTCCCCACTGACCTAGGATCGAGATGTCCCGACCCTTACGCGCACTCCATCCCAAAAAAGGTGCCCAGTCGACTAGCCCTCGTACATCGAAGAGAAGCCTTTTTCAGTTCAAGATCATTAAAGAAAGACTTGTCCATAATTCTAAGTCCCTTTTCCTGACAGACTTCTCCTACAACGTGGCCTGGTCAGAGAGAACTGGGCCCTGATCCCTTCAGCCCCGAAATCCTGGGACCCACAGGGATGGTCGGAGGTGAGGTTTGGGAGCTCCCGTGATTTCGAAGGTCTCCTCCCTCTCTTGCTCCCTCTGAATCGATCTTTTTTTGTGGTTCGGAAGCTTGTCTTAGGCGCGCTCAGGATTTGTACGAGAGTCCCGGTCGCCTTTCATTCCTTACTCTGATTTCTTCCCACAGATGGGATGTTCCTCCTCTCAGGTTTCTCAGGAATCTCTGCCTCGGTGGAGATCAGGGAAGGGTAAGTCCATTTCCTCAATCCGATTGTGGTGTTTTTCCTCCTCCCGTCGTGAACGAATCATCAATGAATTTTGGGACGGAGTCCCTGTTAGTACGTGTCCGGGCCTCTGGGTACGGCTTCGTGTCTAGATTATCTCTTGCTTTCTGCGTTGTCAGTCTGCAGCCGCTTCTCCCCCCATGTGCCAAAGACAGCTGAGATGCCGATTTACGTTGAAACAGTGTACAAATATGATAGGTTATTCCCTAAATTTTCTTTCTCCTCAGGTAACCTTTTCACCTTTGCCTCCTCCAAGACTTTAATCACTTAGTAATGTAATTTCAGTTTACGAGGACTCTAGTTCTCATCTTAGCTGGTTTCCCTTCTTTCTTCTTCTAGAGACAAGTAGGCTTCTTGCCGTAGATTCCCCCTTCGCGGACTCAGCACCTCTGACTCTTCGCCCCAGTCATGCGAGAAATAGCGATGTCCGCCCTTAGTCGGATAGGGCAGGACGGCTATCTCTCTCTTCCTTTTGGGATATCTCCTTTGCCTCCGTCCCTTTCCTCTCACTCCTTCGTCCACTTTCTCCTCTCTTTCGATCGTGTTGTGATGAAACCCAACCCCCAATTCTAACCTTTAGGGATGGGAATGCTTTCTCCTTCCTTCTCGTCTCGCGACCTTTAGATCCTCCCATTCCTGCCAAAACATTCCCCTCCCTCCCCCTGTCTTCCCAGCTGAGGATTTTCCCGCTTCAGAACCCTGGTGTCTTCCTTTAGATAGAGTGCGTCGCTTTAAAGAAGGCCTGTTCCCCTAGGACTGGGTCTTTCTCCCTTTCTTTTCGAGAGTCCCGTATGTCCTGGTATTAACTCTCTCGTGAATCTCCAAGTCTTTAGAACTGGAACAGATTCTTCTCCACTCAGCTACTGTCGTTAGACCCCTTCTCCTAATATACATGGAGCCCACCCACGGAGCACTTCTAACTTACTCTTCTTTGTAACCGGCAGGCCCCCAAAGCCCCCTGATGCGTAATTTTCGCTAGCCGTGGTGCCGAAAAGACCTTTCCTTACCGCGGAGGTTCCCTCCCTCCCCTCCCTTGAACAGTATAAAAGATTCATCTTTTCTGCGAAAGAATGCGGCAACATCCTCATCGTGGGCGACTCTGAAGAAATGAGGTTTTCCGAACAAAAGCCCCGGACCTCCTCCTCCAGAGAGAGCTATCTCACCTTCCCTTTAAAACGTCCCCTTCCCTCTCATCCTCCCATTGTGGAGAGAAGCAACTCTTTCAATCTTTCTCAAAGTCCCCCCTTCTTCCGTCAAAAACCTAACAGGTAGTCAACTTTGCACCTCTAGCTTGCAAAGGGCTCGGCGTCACTTTGGAACTCTGCGGTCTCTCTATTGTTCCCTTGCCCTCTCCTAGATTACAAGTTCTTCTTCTGGAAATTGAATTCCGAGGATTCTGAGAGTTGGTCAGTTGTTTGCCTTTTTCAGGGACGTACTGGGCCTGTGTCCCCCTGTTCTTCGCCCCATGCCGGTTCCTCCTCCTATAGTTGGTGTCCGTAAGAACGACACACTTCTACAACCTGCTCCCTTCTTGGACCAACGTTTTCCCTCTCTGACTCTCGGTCCCACCTCGGCGTGCTCTGTAGTTTACTCTTCACCTGTTGTTTCTTGTGAAGATCCTTTCACCAAGCCATAGTGCGTTTCCCCCCCCCTGTCCCAAGACCCTCCCCTTCCGGCTAGGCGGTCCCCGAGGGAGCACTCGCCTAGCTTTTCGAATGTGTCTCCGTCTGTGGTCTGGGTCTGGTATCCTCTTCTTGCCCTTGACAGACAAGGTTTGAACATAAAGTTATCCTTCTGGGTCCCCCCTTCAAGCTTGCGGTGTCCCTCTTCATCTTTGGCACGGAGCGCCGCATGTATCCCGCCAGGCCCAAACTACCCAGATCTTCCCCCCGTCCCCTAAATAGAAACTTGTATCTGTACCTTATATACCCCATCTCAAAAAACCCTGTGCTCTTTTCGATTCCGAAGTTCCTCCGCCCCTTTTTTTTTAGATTTCATCACCCTACTAAACGCCTGGGTGGACGGGCAACCTATAATCTATGTTTCCTCAATAAGACTCTCACCGAGTGAGAAAGAGAAAAGAGTTCAATCGCCGGTAGACTTCCGTGAATAGTTAGTGTTTTTCTTTTTGATCCTTCCCTGCTGAAGATACCTCTACCACAGATTTTTCCGCTCATGGAAGAAATAGGGCTGGGTAACCCCAGGCCCCTTCTCTTCCTAATACTGTTTTGTTTTTTGATAGAGATTGGGTTCTAAAGTTTACCTGCATCGGGAACGGAATTCTTCCAGCTCTTCTTTGTCTTTGGAGATTCTGGGGCTGACATTTCTAAAAAGCGCCCCTATAAACTCGACCCCGTCTCTTCCGCATCGCCTCTTTTCCTTGCTGCCTGAGGTGAGTCTTCTGTAGTTCCCCGAGAAGAAGAAAATGCAAGTTTACGGTTAGTCCGGTTTTGAGTGTGCTCGTTCTATGTCCATCCCTTGCCCCATCAAACAAAGTTTTCCTGTACTTCCGGTCACCGGCTTCAATAGAAAGTCCTGGGATGTGGTCGAGGTTGACAGTGAGTACGTCCGTCTCACGTTTCTCGCCAATCTCAGGTTCAATACTGGAGCCTTCTGTTCGTTTCACACCTATTTCCTATCCCTGCACCGCAGTGGGAGGGGGAGTACCATCCTGATTTACTGTGGTCTTTCCCCTCCTCTGGTCCACTTTCCCTACCTCTTCAACGACCCAAAAAGACACAGCCCAGTCGTCCCTTCGACCCGATGGATGCGCTTGTTCCCCGGTCATCCCCGTCATCTCCTTTCCGTTCTGTCGCGCGGTGATGGTGGGCCCGTCGCTTACGAGGACGTGTGCAACTTCATCACCGCCGGTTACGAGCTTGCCCTATCACCCGAAGGTTTCCCCCCTCTATCTCGGAGGTTAACACTTGGTTTCTGCATGTGTTGTTCGCTTTTTCCGGTGTACGAACCAAAATACGAACTCTGCCTTCGCTCTTTTCCGACTCTTTGCCGCAGTTTCCCTATGCAATTCCATACTTCACAGCATCCAAGAGTCTCGATTTTCCTTTTTTTCTTCTCCGTTCAAAAGACCTTTTCTCCAGTACGACTGGTCCCTCCCCCCTCTGACTTTACCCGACCTCTGCTTCTCCCCCAGCGACATGGGCCTTCAGATGACTGTGCAAGCAGAGTCTGTGCCCTAAGAAATAATGTTAACGTTTGACCACTACCTGGTTTCGTTGATTCAATTCCGCCAGTGAATTTTTCTTTGAGAGACAGAGGGAGTACTCCGTTGCCCTTTTACTGCCCTTCTCTGAAAAGATTCTTGGACTGGGTGATTAATGGAAGATTTTTGCGGGAGATTATTGACTCTCGGCGCCGTCGCAGGGCTTTCCCTCCTCTGGATTCCCCCGGATCCTGTTCAGGCCCTGTCATCTCTCCCTCATATTTTACGGACACTTTGGCGCTCCTTGTTCTGGAGCTGCGCAGATAGGTGACTTTGGAGATCTTTCCCTGGCCTCGGCGGAGCCTGGCCCTTTCGCGCCAAATGTCGTTCTTTCTTTTGTACGTTTAGGGTTCGCTGGTAACGACCGCAGCAACGAATTTTTTGGCCTCCGCGTACAGTATGATTCTGTCGGCCGTTTTTGAGATTTTTTTATTCTCCCTTGTCTAGTCGAGAGTCGCTTCCTTTCCTGCTCCCGGCTGGTGTCCGGCGGAAGAGTCAGATCTCTCAACTTTTCAACAAAGATCGTGTAGCTGAATTTTCTGATCTTTCCTTAAACCACTCCCTTCCCTCTTCCCTGTCCCTCCCTCACGCCAGTCTGTCCTCCCTCGTCCGTGACTTGTTTTATTGTCCCTCCTCCTATCCAGAACGCGAAGAATGCATCCAAGTTATGAGGAGCTGGAATGCTCCTGGAACCCCCTTTTCCAGTTTTAGGTTTTGCCTTCTATGACTTTCCGCGACCTTCTTCGATGTCCACTGACTCTCACCTCACTAATTGCGTAGAATTACTGATGAAAGAGTCCGCGATGTAAGCTCTCCTTGCAGGCCGGTTGTCCATTAGGACCCCTTTTCTTTACTAATCTCGTTGTTTTGTTTTTTTTGTCGAGAGGATCCTCTTGGTAAGGAATGACCTGTCCTCTCTTCTTAAATATCTTATCATTGTCGATGATTCAGTACCGCTGCTTCTTGGAGGTGATGAGTCGTCTTCTTCCTTCGCGCATACTCCCTGGCCGGCAGGTTCGAATTCCCCTTCTTTTCTCTTGGCCAAACGCTAGCGAAGGATTTCCTTCCTGTTTTACGGTGAGTGCTTCGGACCGTTTTCGTGTACCTTTTCTCCAGGTCACATTCTCTGGCCAGGTATGGCCCTCCCGAGCAAGAGGTTCCGGTGTCTTCACGATCATACTTTCTTTTTTTTTTCTTTTGGGGCGACAGCGATTACGCTTTCCCCTCCCTCCCTACGATTTATAAGGATCTCGCCCCGCTGAAGAGTTTGGTAACCAAACCCCAAAGCGCTCACACACTACGTTTTAGACTCGTCTGATTTAGGTACAACCTGTTTTTTGACTCTCCCACGACTGCTGCTCGTTTTCCAGAGTAAATGGAGCTCTCTTGACACCGGGGCTAAAGACTTTAGCAGTCGAAATCCGAGAAGATTCGGAAAGATTTACCAATTCCCTCCTGGCTTTAAACTTCCCTCCCTGGCTCCAATAATCGGGGCCTGACCTGTCCTGCGCTTCTCCCCTTTCAAAATACACTGGTTCGACTCGAGGTGCCCCGAATGAGAGTTCGACTCTCACCTCTATTTTTTTTTTTTTTTCCCCCGCCAACCACCCCCCTTCCCCAGTCTCTCTGAAGGCGAAGGGCGTACTCTGCCTAAGTTGTCGACCTAACCCAGTCCCCCCTTTTACACTTTGCTTCACCCTCCGCCCAATTATTTTCCGGGCAAAGGATTCTGTTTCCAGGGCTTCTGCTCTTTTTAGCCGTTGGCTTTTCGGCTCTCAGATGTCGGGAACGTCCCTTCGCCGTAAGTGAAAATTTCGTTCTTCCCCCTGTCGGCTTGACGATAAGGCGCGGCTAGGCTTATTTTGGCCTTTATGCTGGGCCATTATTTACAGTTTGCGCTTGCGAGGCCCCTTCTTAGCAACGTGGAAGGTCGGGCATCCATAGGGTTTCCCTTTCATCCCCCCTGACCCGTCTCCCCCAAAGGCAGCTTCTCCCCGGCCCGGCCCCTCCCCTGGCGGAGCTCGGGACAAAACGTAGGCTCGGTCGTACTTTCAAGGACCCGGTGATGAAGATCTGGTGCCCCCCCCTTCTGTCGCTAGGGCAACCACCCCCCCCTCACCCAGAACAAGCCTTCCTTCCGTCGGTGATGCACTTCTTCGTCCCCTCTGATTGGAGGCATGTGGTTCGACTGTCTTTGTCGGTTTTTTTTCTTTTTCTCGTGCACGACCGACCTCTCGTGATCATGACCCCCTCTTTCTCATTTGCTTGGTTTTTTCATCCCCTCCCTCACTTCTTTGCGGTATCTGACGGCCCGGCTCCCTCAGGATCAGAAAATTGCACCGCTATGCTTCACGTCAACGCAAATAGAACGGTCGGACGCCAACGTTTCTCAAATCAACTTGAGTGCTCTTTACCCCTTTTTACGTTCTCTCCCCCCCCCTTGTTTTAGCGGCAACGCGGATGAGCAGCAACCCCTCACGTTTAAACGCCTTTCACAGCTGCTGCTTCTTTTTTGGCCGCCCCATCCGTCAGCGCCCGCCCTTACCTTCCGATCTTTTTTTATAGAGGTTAGCGTTCTTGTATCAGTTTTTTTTGTTGTTGTGCTCCCCTTTTCCTTTCCCCGCCGTAGACAGCTACCACTGTGACTCGCCATTCCTTTCACGTTGTAAGGTCACACGTATTGAAATACTCTCTCTACTCTTTTGTGGTTTTGTTAGTATTGTCTTCTTTCTTAATGGGTGCCTTCCCTCTTTAACTAATGAGATGGAAATTGAGTTGTAAGGTTTCTTAGGGGAGGGTCCACAGATACCCCCTCCCCCCTGTTTTTTTTAAAGATTCCCCCCTCTGATAATTTAACTCTTTCTTGTCGTTTCTGAGTGCGATGGCGGCCCCCCGCTGAAGCTAAGACACGGGAAGTTTTTCTCCGGCCACCCGCCGGGACTTCCTTGTGTGCCACGCCTTTTTCCCCTGCAGTTCAGAAACAAGGGGCTTCTTTCCCCGTCAACGGAGGGGACCAGAGGCCTAGGGGAATTTGGGGTATGAGGTGTGAACGTTTCCCTTCTCGTAGAGGTCGGTTGTTGACCATTCTAGGTTCGTTCTTTTCATGAGGTTCGCGTTTTGCCACCTATGTGATTCCCGATGTTACATGCCAAGCTTCTTTCTTTTCTTCCCCCCGATTACAGCGTTTCATGTGTGTCCTAAAATAATCGTTGTCTTTAAAACGTTTCCCTGCGACCTTTTCCGCCCCCCACTTCCCTACATTTCGAAACCTAACTCCCCCCAGTAGAGTATTTTTCTCTCTCTTTTTTTTCAGTTTACCTTCATAGCCGGTTCTTGTATGGTTCAATTTCTTCGACTCATCTTAATTGGTCCCCCCCTCTTCATCTAAAGAAGGTTAAGTCGTTTCATGCCCGGAAAGACTCCGTTTTTCCGGAGATTCTTCCTTGCGTCGTTAAAAATTTTAGGCCGTGGCTTCTTCTTTTGGGTCTCTCCTTTTTCACGATTTGAGTTGGGCATCCCCCCCCCTAGTATCCCCTTTACCGATCTTATTACGCGATGGTCTCCGCCGGGGGAAGAGCAAAGTACTAAGCTCCCTCCACCTTTCAGTCCAAATCCTCCCCTTCCCCTCGTTACATAGACCTGATACGCCTTTATCAAACAGAGTCCGGTAAGCAGAGACTGGTCATCTCTAGGGATATGGCTTTTTCAAGAGTCTCCCCCTCCCTGGAACCCTGGGGCCCCTCCGCCCTTAAGGCCTATCGATGGCTGATCACCTTTTTAAACAGTTACTAACTTTTTTGGGTTTGTTACGGAAGAACTTGACTGGATTTTAACCTCGGGATTAGTTTCTTTCCGTCCCTGACATCCTCTCTTTCCTTTTTGACTGGTGCGGTAAGGGTGCTAGGCTCCAGGCAGGTGTAGGTCGGTCTCCTTTCTGTATTCCTTTCACGGTATTGAGCCCGCCGATTCGGCACGAATTGTGGCGTCGTTCTTTTTTTCTTTGCAGCCTTCTTAGCTTTTTCCTGCTCGGTCTTTACAGTCATTGCAATTTCGGTTGTTCCGTTTCGGGGTTTTCTTCCCGTTCCGCTTTTTTTTCGTTGAAACGTTCTGTCCGCCGGTGGACACTCTTCCCTTCCTCCTCAGGTTCTCGTCGGGACTTATTTGGGTGATGAGCGATTTTGTAGTCTTGCTTTTCCCTTTCTTATTACCTGATTATGGCGGTGGTTGTTAAGAGACTGCGTCTTTTTCCGCCGGTTTCCACCGTCGTGTCCTCTCTGTTTGTAAGATTCCCTTGGCCCGATTTTTTCCGTACCTTCCCATTTACGTTTTTACGTGCCTGTTTCCCCTTCTGGGCCCCGAGTTGCTCTCCCCTTCCAACGTCAGGCCAGGGAAGCCCCCCCCTTAGGCGTTGGGTCTTGAATCCCGAATTCCTGCCTTTTTTTTGTTGCAGGTTAGGTATGGGTGCCCGGATGGTCCTGGCTGTTTCCTTCCTCTTTAGGCTTTCCTCTGGCGTCGACGTCACCTGTAGACATCCCGCGCGGCAATGTCGCTCGCTGCTCTCGGAAGCTGGCTGGCTTCCCTCCCTTCCCCCTCTCTCTCCCGTTTGTGGTTTGTCAGACTCTCTTGGTCCCGCTCCTGTTCGTCCGGCTCTTTCCACCCCTTAGCCGAGCTTGCGCGTGTCTCTCCCATTTTGGGTGTCTTCTTCGGAATTTTTCATTTCGTAAGCCATCGTTTTTCCCCCCCCCCCCTGCCATTGACCTGCACTTCTTTTCGTTGTCCCCCCTGGTCGCAGTTCCCCTTTTTTTTCCCTGCGCGAGTTGTACGAGTGCTTCGGCGCGTTCCATTCCTGTAGGTCACCCTTCCGGCGAGGACTGGCTTGTCTCGGGACCGCAGCATATGTTCAGGGTCTTCTTTATGCGTTCTCCCTAGTCTGTCTTGGTTTCCCCCTGTGCGTAAGTTTTACTCTTCCCCCCTCGGTCCCATGCCCGCTTTATCCTTATTTTTTTGATCGATCGGACGGAACGCGCCTTAACTTACCGTCCTACGCTCGATGGACCGTTCTTCCTAAGGCCCCCCCCCCCCCATGGTCATTTTTCTTTTTTTCGTGCCGCGACCCTGTGCGCAGAGCGGAAACGGGGAATTCACCTAATCGAGGACTTTTGTTCGCGCGGGAAACTCCCCCTCCTACGATTTATTCTGCTATTTTCTGCGCCTGTCATGGGGCTCCCCGTGCGGAGCCTATGCAACATGGGACCGACCTCCAACTGAGCCTCCTACTCGTTTCATATGCGCGGCCGACCATTTTCTCACCCGTTTGCCATCTTTCACCTTTCCGCTCCGCCTTCATTAAGTTCGATCAGCCACCTTCTTCCCCCGCTTGCGCTCCCTCAGCAACTTGATTTTTTTTCCCCAACACCTAACCCAGTCAGTCTGTGGCCCACAGTACAGGCTTTCAAGGGCCGGGGACATCTGCCTTCCAGGGCCGGTTCTCAGACGGTCGGGCATCCTCGCATCGGAGTTTCCCCCAGTCGTCTTGCGGGTCGCTCTTGTTTTCCGCTCCCCCTTGAGGTCGTTTTTTCGGGCGAGGTACGCGGCAGGTTCTTCATGCCGGACTGAGTTGCGGTTCCCGCCCTCATTAGGCCCTTCTTTTTCATTTCCCCCTCCCGTTTGTTTGTTCTTACACTCCCCACTTACCCTCCTCCCCTCCTCCGTGTCGGCCAGGAACTCCTGGTGCACTATTTCCTCCGTTGTACCAGTTAGTCGTGCTAGTATTACTACGGCCCCCTTTCGGTCTCTGATAACTGGACCCCCCCCTTCCTTTTTTTGTCGGGGGAAAAACCACTTGAACTGCTCCCAGACCGGCTTACTCTTGGAGGTGATGCAGAGACTAAAAGCTTCCCTCGCGTGTGACTGGTGCCGTTTCTTTCTGTGTTGGCGCGTTCTGCTTTTTCACGTGACGTAGAGGTTTCTCCAAATTAATCGTATCAGTTGAGGTCATCCCCCCCCTCCACGGCTGTGCGGTTTAATATGACCCTGTTGGTCAATTTGCTGTAAAGCCGGACTCCCTGGTTCAAATCACCCCTCGTCTTTCAAACCTATAGAAGGCCCGTCTTTAGTTTTTTAACCTTACACATCACAGGCGTGACTTTCCCAAAGCAGGTGCCTCCCGTAGCCGTTAAGGTATGGACCACTTCTTTTTGCGTCCAGACCAAATAACTTTCCCCTTTCATGGGGGAAAAATGGCTACACCGCTATTAAAAAAATAAAACCTAACAAAAAAACCCAAAAAAAAAAACCAAAACAAACCTTTCTGAGGACGCGGTTTCGATCGACGCTCCTGCGCACGGCCCTGCCCCGTTGAGCCGAGCCAGTCCGAGCTTTTGTTTTAAGTATCAGGAGTGTGTTTATGCGTTGTGCCCTTTTCCCCTTAGCTCGACCGCTTACACGTCCTCCCCGATTGGCGCGCAGTTATTATGGCATGGTAACCTGGATGACTCATATTCTCTTTTTCTCATCCCCGTTTTTTTGTGAGCTTCTTTCGGTCCCTTTTACCCCCCCGGACAGGACTTTTCAGAGGCGTTGTTTTCGGGCCTTCTGCTTTTCGGGTCACCCCCTCCCCCCGTCACCCCATCCTGATACTTTAGAGTCCTCCCTTCCTG